>Ga0187889_10002976_pt1 | contig 15588 bp, 17 predicted proteins | sample June2016WEW_7_10_2_FD_132992 | JGI IMG/M metagenome (GOLD analysis project Ga0187889, IMG submission 132992) | Peatland microbial communities from SPRUCE experiment site at the Marcell Experimental Forest, Minnesota, USA - June2016WEW_7_100 | ecosystem: Environmental > Terrestrial > Soil >... | reverse complement strand
GCCCGGCCGGCACGGCCAGCGAGCCGGCGCAAACCCTGGCCTGGCCTCCCCAGCCGGTGCCGTGGCACTGGCGCATACCCATGCACACCATGTTCGAGGACGCCATCGAGCTCGTGGGCGTGGACGTCCCGCCCACCATTCGTCGGCCTGGCCACATACCCTTGACCCTGTATTTTCGCGTGCACCGCCGACCCAAGCCGGGATTCCGGGTGTTCGTGCACTTCGATTCGCCGAGTGAGCCGCGGCTCCTGGGCGATCACGCCCTGCTGGGCGGCACCTTCCCCACCGACTACTGGCTGCCCGGGGAGTACATCCGCGACACCTATGAGGTGGAGGTTCCGCTCATGACCACGCCGGCCGGGCGCTACACTCTGCTCATTGGCTTTTGGCCCGGTGGTGAAGGAAAGCGTCTCAAGATAACCGCGGGTCCCAACGACGGCGCGGATCGTACTCAGGTCGGTTTCATCGACATCAAATAACCATGCACGCACGAGAACGGCGCAAGCGCAAGGCCGAGGTGGCCCACGACCGACGTCATGGGAGCGAGCGGCGCGAGCATGAGAGGGTCGCTGTCTGCCTGGAGGTGGACTACCGTTGCGACGAGACGTTCTTGTTTGCCTACATCACCGACATGTCGGTGATGGGCATTTTCGTCCAGACCACCCAGCCCCGGCCGCCCGGAACCTTGCTCAGCCTGCGTTTTCGCACGCCAGACGGCAAGCGTTTGGACGCCCCGGGCAGGGTGATCTGGGTGAATCAGCCGCGGGGCAAAGACAGCATCAATCCGGGCATGGGAGTGCAGTTCGTGGATCTGACGCCAGAGCAGCGCGACCAGATCCTGGGCCTGGTCAGGACGTTTGCATACCTGAGCGATGAAGACGACGGTGAGAAGGTCCGCGGTAACTCATAGAAAGTTGACAGGCTCGCGCCGCCGCCGACACTCGATCCATGCGACACCCCCGTTGCGCCATGACCAAAGGCCGAGCGCTTCTGCCCGAGCTCCGCAGGATCGGCCTGGCCGCTAGCGCGTTACTGCGCAGCCGCACGGCGCTAGTCGACCTGGAGAGCCAACTCGACGATTTGCTGGTTCAGCTGCGTTCCCCCGAGCCGCACATCGACCCCGCGGCGCCGCAGCGCCTGGCAAGAGCGAAGGCCGAGGCGAGCTCGGCGATGGCGACGCTGCAGGCGCTCGGATCGCTTTTCTAGGTCGACCCGTGGTAGGCGCTGGACGGGGAGCGGGCCTGGGCGAGCCGCTCCTGGCTTTCGCCGCGGTAATTGCTCTCGCGGTTGCCTTGCTCGGTGCGGCGCGCGGGGTGCCGTTCCTGCAACAGGGCGTACAAGCCGCCATCGCCTGCTCGTTTCTCTTCACGCCGCAGTTAGCGGCGCGGCTGTCGGGCCGAGCCTTCGACCCGCGAGCGGCGGGCTTTGTCTTTGCGCCCTCGCGTGGCGACCTTCGCGCCCTCGCCCTCGCGCTCTTCGCCACTTGGCCGGTCTTCTTGGCGGGATTCTTCGTCTATTACCAGGCGGCCTGCCTCCCTGACCATTTTCTCCCCTCCCTCGCCCACCGTCTCACACCGATATGCTCGAGCTGGCGCGGCGTCAGGGCGGGCAACTTCCGCCTTCCCGACCATCTGGTCACCCTTGCCCTGTCCGAGGTCCTGGTCGTGGCCATTCCGGAGGAGGTCTTCTTCCGCGGCTATTTGTTTACTCGCTTGGAAGAGCGGTGGCCGTCGCGCCGACGGTTCCTGGGCGCCAAGGTCGGCAAAGCCCTGCTAGTGACCAGCGCCCTCTTCGCGCTTGGCCATTTTCTCGTAGACGCGGCGCCCGCGCGCCTCGCGGTGTTCTTTCCCGCCTTGGTCTTTGGCTGGATGCGCAGTCGGACCGGATCGGTTGCGCCGGGCGCCATTTTCCACGCTCTCTGCAACCTGCTGTCGGAGGCCCTGCACGAAAGCTTCTTCTAGCCAAGGCTGGCCCTGCCCCCAAGGCTGGCTCTGCCCCCGGGGCTGCCTCTTCCCCCTTGCCGCTTGGTCCGGGCCGGTGTAGTCGGATCGGGTGTCCATTCTTCACGTGCCCCTTTGCGAGCGCAGCTACGATGTGCACATCGCAAGCCTGAGCGGCGCCGAGGTGGCGGATCGAATCGCCGCCGCTCTGGGCCAGCCGAGCGGCACCGCGGTCTTGCTCGACGAGCATGTGGCTCGGGTTTCGTCCCGGGCGCGCGATTTGCTCGATCAGCTCCACGCACGGTTGCCCGGGGTCAGGCACTTGCTCTTGCCGAGAGGCGAGGCTTGCAAAACCTTGGCGCAGATAGAGCGGACCACACAATGGCTCGCCGAGAGTGGTTATGACCGGTCGAGCGCGGTTGTCGGGATAGGCGGAGGCGCGACCACCGACCACGCCGGATTTGTCGCCGCCGTCTACCTGCGCGGTGTCAAGCTTGCACTCTGCCCCACCACCCTGCTGGCCGCGGTGGACGCGTCCGTGGGTGGTAAGACTGGCGTCGACCTCCCGGCGGGCAAGAACCTGGTGGGTGCTTTTCATCAGCCTCGGGTGGTAGTGGCTGACTTGGGGTTTCTCGCCACCGTGCCCGCCCGCGAGCTTCACGCCGGTATGGCCGAGGTGATCAAGGCTGGGCTAGTGGGCGATGCTGACCTGTTCGCCCGGCTTGAGCGCGAAGCGGAAGCGGCTCCTTCCCCTGCCTCGCTTGCCGCATTGGTTCCGGCCGCGGTTGCCGTCAAGATCGCGGTAGTGGCAGAAGACGAGCGCGAGGGCGGCCGGCGCGCGATCCTCAACTTCGGACACACGGTTGGGCATGCCCTCGAAGCCGCCTCGGGGTATCAGCTCTTGCACGGCGAAGCCGTGGCGCTCGGGATGGTGGCAGCGCTAGCACTGGGCGAAGCGCGCGGGGTGACCACGGCCGGTCTGCGGGCCCGGGTGGTTGAGCTCCTCGGCCGCCTGGGTCTGCCCGTCGACGTGAAGTCTCGGCTCGACCCCGACGCGCTGGCACGTATCGAGGTGGACAAGAAACGCCGCGCCGACGCTGTTCGCTTCGTTTTCGTTCCCAGTCCCGGGGAGGCGACTCTGGTTGAGATTGCCCTCCCGGCACTCTTGGACCAGCTTGTCCAAGCTTTGTGAGCATGGAGCCATAGAGCCATAGTCCCGATATGTGTTGTTTGACTACATTATGCTATAATGTAGGTCATGCGACGCGGCTATAGAGCTCCGGCCCGCTGGGTCCGACATTGCGGCAGGCTATATTCCATCGCGACGGTCTTGCTCTGCCACGCCTGTGCGGCTCCCACCGCGCAGCTCGCTCGTCGGCCGGCTGCCCAGCTTCCCAGCGAGGTAGCCTCCGCCCAGCTTCCCAGCCACACTCCTCGCAAGCACAGTGCCGCCGGCCTGGTCGAGGAGTCGCTGCACGCGCGTGGCATTCGTTTTGGCACGGACGGAAGCTTGGGTGCCCTGTACGCCTTCGTCCAGGGCGACTTCGCGCGCATTCCGGCGGAGAGCGCGCGCAACGGAGACGTGATCTTTTTCGACACGGGCGGCGGCTGCGGCGGCCACGCCGGTCTGGTCGAGACCGTGGAGCCTTCCGGCCGAATCGTATTTCGCGAATGGCGCAACGGGAGCGTACGGCACAGCTTCGCCACCCCCCGCTTGCCCCTCGCCCGCCGGGACCAGCGGGGCAACGTGCTCAATACCTTTCTGAGGGTCATACACAGGGACGACCCACCCGACACGGGATACTATGCTGGGGGAATGTTCTGTGCCGCCTTCCACATCGCGGCCGGGTAGCACTCGCGTGCCCGACCGAGCTCGCCCGCGGGGGATGGGAGGCCTGTTTGCGTTTATGGGGTTTCGCCGTAAGCTCACTCAAGTGAGATTATCCGTCATGCGTACGCTCGTACGCGCCGCGGGAGCTATGCTCCTTGTGCTGGCGCTCGCCTCCGGCGTGGCCCAGGCCGCCCCGCGATCGGGCAGCTCCTTCGGTGGCTTGCGCGGCTTCCGCTCGAGCTCGGGCAGCTTGTCGCGCGGTTTCTCCTCCCGCGGCGACTACGGTGGCGGCTCGAGCTTCGTGTTCCTGCCCAGCTTTGGTTGGGGTTGGGGGGGCTGGGGCTTCGGGGGCGGCATGGGCATGATGGGCAGTCTCGTGCTGGTTGGGGTCGTGGGTCTGGGCGCGCTCATGGCGATCCGCTCGCTGCGGCGCGCCGGCCGGCGTGGTTTCTCCTCGGGCGAGGTCCAGTACGACGAATACGACGACGTGTCGGCCTCGGTCGATCGATCGTACGTCTACCAAGTGCAGCTCGGTATTGGCCGCTCGGGCCGTGCCGTAGAGCAGCGTCTGGCGGAGTTTGCCAGTACCGGTGACACCGGCTCGGAAGCCGGTTTGGCCGAGCTTCTTCGCCAAACCGCCCTGGAATTGATGCGCGAAAGGGACTCGATTCGCTACGTGCTGGTCGAGCCCTCCGGGCCGTTCAGCCTGAGCAATGGGGAAGTCAAGCTGACCAGAGCCGCCATGACGGAGCGGTCGCGTTTTCAAGTCGAGCGCCTGCGCGGGAGCGAGGGTAAGCTGCGGCACTCCGAGGCTGCGCTCAGCACGAGTAGCGACGTGCTCGAGTTCTTGGTGGTGACTATTTTGGTCGCCACCCGAACCGCCCTGGGCATCGACAAGGCCGAGGATCGGCAGGCCGTCGATACGGTCTTGGCCGAGCTGGGCGCGGTTTCGGCCAGCAATTTGCTCGGGCTCGAGGTCATATGGACGCCTGCCGATCCGGACGACTCGCTCACGGCCACGGATCTGATGACGACCTACCCAGAAATGCGTAGTATCTAGTGCGGAGTTGCTCACACGCTCGCAGCTCCAGCCCGTTGATCCTTTTGGACGGTGCGGCTACATTGCTTAGACGTAGCAGTACGTGCCACCCGGCCTGACGCGTCACACGGACGGCTACTCCAGGGCTCGCAGGACCATCATGCACAAGATGCTCATCGAGGACGATGAAGGCAAGACTGTTGCCGTTCCCCTCATGCGCGAGGAGATCACCATCGGGCGGTTGGAGGGGAACACCATCCGCCTCACCGAGCAAAACGTCTCGCGCCGGCACGCTCGCCTGACATTGCGCAGCGGCGTTTTGCGCATCGAGGACCTGGGCAGCTACAACGGTACGAGTCTGAACGGCAGCGCCCTTGCCGGCGTCGCGACGCTAAAGGGTGGCGACGTCATTCTGATCGGCGACTACCGGCTGGGCATCGAGGAAGACCGGCAGGGCCAGGTCCCGGCCGGTCCGGAATCCTCGCCCGCCAATGCCGCGGCTCCGCCCCCGATTGCAGATGAGATGGAGGCGCAACCGACCATGCCTTTGGGCACGGTGGGGGCCCCCACGGCCTTTTCCGAGCCGCCCGCTCGCCTCGTGATCACGGGGCGTTTCGATTCCGGGGCCGAGTTCATACTCGATCGCCCATCGCAGGTGGTGGGTCGCACCCCGGAAAACGACATCGTCCTCAACCATAAATCCATCTCGCGCCATCACGCCAAGATACTGCGCGACGGGAATCGCTACACCATGCTGGACCTGGAGAGCGCCAACGGGGTGCGGATTCGCGGCACCCAGCATGATCGGGTCGAGCTCAAGTCCGGCGACGTCATAGAGCTAGGCGAGGTTCGTCTCCGTTTTCTGGCTGGTGATGCCGATCTCTACGACCAGCGCAGCGCCTGGTATCGCGACAAGCGTAAGCTGGCGCTGGCAGGTGGGCTCGGCGCCCTGGTCCTCGCGCTAGTCATCTTGCTCGCGAGTGGTTCGTCCCCAGCTAAGCGCCAGCTCGCGGCTGCGGACCGTGCTTTGCCCGCGCCCAAGGCGCCCGCGCCAGCTTTGCCGACACCGGCTTCTTTGCCCGCCCCGCCGCCTTCTCCTGCGTCTGCGGCCGCGGCAGTGCCAGTAGCGGCCGAGCCGTCGGTGCCACTCTCCGACCTTCTGGCCCAGGCCCGGGCGAGCGCCCAGCAAGAAAAGTGGTCAGAGGCATTGGCGCTCGCCGATAAGGCCACCGTTCTGGCCCCCGGCTCGGCCGAAGCAGCGGAGATGCGCAAGGATATCGTGGCCGAGCAGACCAACCAAGGGAAGTTGGCCGCGCTCGAGGCAGCCCTCGCCCGCAAGGACTTTGACCGCGTGGTCCAGGGCGCGGCTGAGATCTCCGAAGGCAGCATGTACAGGCCGCGGGCGGTCGAGCTGGCCAATGCGGCTCGGCCGCAAGCCCTGGCCGTGCATCTCGAAAATGCCAAGGCGAGCTACGCGGCCAACCAGTGCGAGGCCGCCAAGAGTGAAGCGCAAGCCGTGCTCGCGCTCGACCCCGACCATAAGCGGGCGGCCGCTATCGTTAGGCACTGCGACGCGGTGGCCAACCCGCCCGCTGCCGCCACGGTCGCGCCCAAGCCCGAGCCCAAGCCGGTCGTGCGCCGGCCTGCGCCCGCCGTGGCGCTGGCCCATCCCAACCCGGCCGCGCCTCGATCGTCCGACCCGACCGCCCGATCCGAAGCACCCGCGCCCGCGGTAGATGCCGATAAGCTCATCAAGGACGCCCAGCAATCTTGGTTTCGCGGGCAGTATGCCGCCGCCATTGACTCTGCGCGCCGCGCACTGCGCGCCAAGCCCAACCTGAGCCAAGCCTATCAGATAATCGCGGTGTGCTCCTGCGCGCTCCACGATGCCGAATCGGCGGCCAGGGCCATCGACAAGCTCGACGAGCGCAACCGCCAGTTCGTGAAGACGGCCTGTCAGAAGAGCGGAATCTCGTTTTAATGGCCACCCCGACCCCGCCTCTCATCAGACTCGTGGCGGCAGTGATCGAGCGCGACGGTCGCTACCTGATAACCCAAAGACGCGCCAGCGCGGTGTTGCCCGGTCTCTGGGAGTTTCCCGGGGGGCGGGTCGAGGAAGGGGAGACCGACGAGCAAGCCCTGCGGCGCGAGTTGCAGGAAAGACTGGGGGCGGAAGTCGAGGTCAAGGTCCGCATGGCTCATCGGATCCATCACTACCGCGGTTATTCCGTGGACTTGAGCCTGTATCAGGCGGCCATCAAGCCTGGGCAGGAGGCGAAGGCTTTGCGCGTGGCCGAGGTGCGCTGGGTGCCCTCGGGAGAGTTCGAGAACTACCCCTTCCCCGCGGCTGATCAGGCGACCACCGATCTCCTGCTCGGCTTTCGCCGCTAGCTTTCGCCGCTAGAGCACCTCGCTCTGGGCAAGGGCCCCCGGCTACAAAGCTGGGCGCTATTCGGCGGGAGCACAAAAGTTGACCGACGTGGTCGGGCCCGGGTTGGCCACCAGGGCAATGCTGCCGTATGTCTTGCTGACCGGTGCCTTGCCCTGCACTCCGGCTTGGCGGCACACATAGCCGCTGCGACAGTCTCCGTTATTGCTGCAGACGTTCAGGCAATAGTCGCGCTCGGCGGCACGCGAGACACAGTGGCCATCGGGCATGCAGATCTCGTCCGCCGGGCAGACGCAGCTCATGCCGGCGTCATCGGTGGCCTGCTCGTCGGAGCAGACCGCACCCGGCCCGGGCTGGGCATCGGTTAGCCAGTTGCAGCTTGCCAGCCCTTCGGCCTCGTAGGGAAAGATGCGTATACAAACCGAGCCCGAGGGGCAGGACTGCTCGTCACAGCCATCGATGGTGCAGTAACCGCCGGGCTGCGACTGGTCGCAGTCGCGCGATCCATCCTGGGCACAGTCGACGTTAGTGGTGCAGGAATCCCCGATATTCGGGCTGCAGGCGGCGAAAGCGATGGCCAGGGCGATCAATGCTGGGGCTCGGAGCACGGCCGCAGTATTTGCCACAACCGTGCGAATAATCAACGAAGGACCGATCCGACGATCATGGTGAACAGAAACCCCAGCACGACGCCCGTCGACGCCGTCGCCTCGTGCCCGTGGCTGTGCGATTCGGGAATGACCTCGTTGGAAGTCACGTAGATCAAGATTCCTCCTGCCAGCGCCAGCACGACGGGCAGCGCGCTAATCGCCGCCGAGGACAGCAGCTGGCCCAGCGCAGCGCCGAGGGGGATCGCGAGGCCGCTCGCCACCGTCACCAGCAGCGCCCGCCAGGGCGGGACCCCCGACAACCGCAGCGGCGCCCCCATCACCACGCCTTCGCAGGCGTTTTGTATGCCGACCGAGACGACCAAGAGCCAACCTAGACGGGAGGTCTGTCCCGAGGCGAAGCCGGCGCCGATGGCGAGGCCTTCCGGAATGCGGTGGATGCTGAGCGCGCCCACGATGGCGTAGCTGCGGCGGAGATCCTCGCTCGCGGGCTCGTGGTAGCCCTCGAGCCCGATATGGCGGTGGTGACCTCCCGCGTGACGATGGGGGATCAGCCGATCCATCAGCGCCGCGACGATGACTCCGAGGAGGAAGCCCGACACCACTTTAGCGAGATGGGGCAGGGAGAGACCACCCGGTGGTCGCAACCTTTCGAGCGCCTCGGCGAGCAGCCCCAAGGTTGCGGCTGCCAGCATGAGCCCGGCACCCAAGCCGAGGATACCGTCATAAGCCCGGCGGGGCAGTCGGCGCAGGAAGAAGAACGGAAAGGCTCCCAAACCCGTGGCCAAGCCGGTCGCTCCCGCGGCAATGAGGGTCTCCACCATGGATGACGCCCTTCTTACCACCCCGGCGTGGTATCCGCGAGCAGGCCCTTATCGTGGTATAGGAGCGCATGCGCTCGACCAGCCTCGGCGTTATCGCCCTTTGCTCCGTTCTTTCCCTGCCCTTGGGCTGCAAGAAGGCCAGCAGCGAACCGCGCGTCGCGCCGCCGGCGCAGAAGGCGTCGCTCGACAAGCCCGACACTCTGACCGAGAAGGCGCCGGACAGCTATCGCGCGCGCTTTGCCACCTCCAGGGGTGACTTCGTGATCGAGGTCCACCGCGAGTGGGCCCCCCTGGGCGCCGATCGCTTCTACAATCTCGTCAAGTATGGCTACTACAACGACACGCGCTTCTTCCGTGTGATACGCGGCTTCATGGCGCAGATCGGCATTCAAGGCAAACCGGAGCTCAATGCCATCTGGCGTGAGCAACGCATTGCGGACGACCCGGTGAAGCGCTCCAATCTGCGCGGCTTCGCGTCCTTCGCCACGGCGGGTCCCGGCACCCGAACGACCCAGTTTTTCATCAACTACGCCGACGGCAACAGCCGGCTTGACGCGATGTCCTTCGCCCCCTTCGGCCAGGTGATAAGCGGCATGGACGTGGTGGACTCGCTCTACGCCGAGTACGGCGAAGGCGCGCCGCAGGGCCATGGCCCGGATCAGGGTCGGATCCAAAGGGAGGGCAACACCTACCTGATGCGCGAGTTCCCCCACCTTGACTACGTGAAGGAAGCCGCGATTTTACCGTAAGACCTCGGTTCTCGTAAGATAAGCGCTTGCCTACTTGCGGCTCCCCTGCGGCCTTGGTACCGTCGAGTCCATGTGTTCTAGGGAACGGCTCACCAGCGGTTTCGGCGGTTTCGTGGTGGTGGTGGTGCTGGCGGTGGGGCTGGTTTCGGGTTGCTCGTCGGGCAACCCGCACGACATCAACCTCGGCACCGATGTCGGCGCTAATTTCGTTCCCCCGGACAGCTCGGCAGGCGATGCCAGCTATGAGGTGAGCGATGCCGCCATCGAGGTCGCCGCCGACGATGCGCCTGGCAACACGAGCGCTGCTGGCGACCTGACCAACGGCTCGAGTCTTGCGTCAGACAGCTCCCCGGCCTCCCCAGACGCTGCCCCCGATAGCGCGCAATCTCCGCAAGACTCGCAATCTCCGCAAGACTCGCAATACTGGCAATATTCGGTAGACGCCGTTTACCCGGAAAATGATTAAGCCCTCGCATGGTCGCACTATCCCCTGACCTCATAACTGAATGGGAAGGCGGCTCGCTTGGCGAGCTCGTGTCCACGCTGCAAGCCGCTGCTCTGCCCGCGCGCATCGAAGTCATCCCGCCGGGCTCGGCCGACGGCCGCGCCGGGGAAATCCATCTGCTCGCCGGCGGACTGGCCGACGCCTTCGCCGGCACTTTGCGCCGGGACGAGGCCGTCGCGGCTTTGCAGAGGCTGGAAGGGGCGAGGTACGTTGTTGTAACCTGCCTGCCCGACCCCGCGACCGGCTCGCTAGCGAGCCCCGGGCCACACGAGGGGAGCCTCAAGGATCGCTCGGTTGCTGCCCTCATGCGCTACTGCGAGGAATACGTGCTCACTTGCCGCCTCGAGGTCTGGCGTGGGCAGGAGCGGGCGGTGGTCGACTACCGGCGGGGCGAGATCGTCGGCACCTCGGTAGCCGGCAGCGACGCTTCCGACCGCCTGCCCGAGGTCATGGCCTGGAGCGAAGGCTCGTACCAGATAGTCTTGCCCGCGCCAACTTTGCCGTCCTCGCCCCGCAAGTCAAAGGCGCAGGTGGCCGAACCGGCCCTCCCCGACGAGTGGAAGCGCCACCCGACGCTTCCCGCCGGGCCAGCCTCCGACTCTGCGCTGGCCCAAGAGCGGGCTCGCTCGATCGCCGTGTCGGCACCGCAGCCAGCCCAACCGGCGGTGGGCGCGAGCCTCGCTCCGGCCCAGGCCAAGGCCGTGGCGCCACCAGCCGAGAAGGTGCTGCCGGCGCTGACCCTGCGCGGCTCTCCTCCCGCGCCAGCCGTCCCGGCCTCGGCGCTACCGCCGGCCGCCTCACCTCGGCCGACCGCCCAACCTGCCCCGGCCAAGGCGGCAACGCTACCCGCCGCCCCGACCAGGCCCGCGGTGACGCCACCGGCCGGCCAGGGTAAGCCCGCGGTGACGCCAGCGGCTGGCCAGGCCAAACCAGCGGCGACGCTACCCGCCGCCCCGCCCAAGCCCGCGGTGACGCCCGCGGCCGGCCTTGCCAAACCAGCGGCGACGCCACCCGCCGCCCCGCCCAAGCCCGCGGTGACGCCCGCGGCCGGCCTTGCCAAACCAGCGGCGACGCCACCTGCCGCCCCGCCCAAGCCCGCGGTGGTTATTCCGGTGGCCTCGGCCAAGCCTGCCCCGGCGGCATCCCTCGCTTCCGGCGAAGCAGGCCCGGGTGGGGTAAAGACCGAACGTCCAGCCAGCTCCGCGCCGCCTCCCACCGTGGCCCCCACCCCTCCGTTCCGGCTTGCGCCCTCACCGGCCGGCTCGACCAAGAAACCGCCGCTGTCTAACGATCTGAGGCCCGCCTCTGGCACCATCGAAGCCAGGGCCCAGCACACCAACCACCTTCCCGCTACCGAGCCTCCGGTGCAAATCGCCCAGCAGGCCACCGCGGCCCCGCGGCCGGATGCGACCGAGGAGGCCGTGCGCTTGGCAGCCGCCGCGCCTCCGACGGGGCTGCGCCGCCCGGTAGAGCGTAAGCCGGCCGGCGAGCAATCGGTGAAGGTGTATCTTCTGAGCGGTTTAGCGATCGGAGTTGGCGTGGTCCTCGCCTACTGGGCGTATTGGTATCTTCCCTTCCTCCACCACTAGCCCGTCGGCGATCTCTTGAGCTTCTTCGCGCAAGTTGCAGGCGTCTACCGCGACACCAAGAAGCCCCGCGACATAGTCTGGAACCGCTTCGTGGCGCGACCGCTTGCGGCCGTGCTGCTGGTGCCGCTGGCCAAGACGAGCGTCACGCCCAACCAAGTGACGTTGTTCTCGCTCGTCGTCTTTCTTGGCGCCATGGTCATGCTGGCGCTGGGACATGGCCGGGGCGACCTGATTGGCGCGGTCGCGATCCTCGAGCTCTCCTACGTGCTCGACTGCATGGATGGCCAGCTTGCCCGCCTCAAGCACCAGGTGTCACCGGCGGGAGCGCATCTCGATTTCCTCATGGACGAGCTCAAGGCCTTCCTCCTGGTGGCGGCGGTTGGGATCCGGATGTGGCAATCGGATGGGCACGAATTCTGGTTGATAGAAGCCTTGCTCGGGCTGGTGGTGGTCGCGGGCGCGATCAGCTTGACCACTTTCATGCGCCGGCCGGAATACCTGGTGGCGGTGGGCGCGCCACCCCCGCGGTCGGCGGGAGACTATGGCGACGGCCTTGCTCCCGACGAGCCCGCCCCGCGCCGAGCTCCCCTGGCCCTGGTCGAGGATCTGGGCCGCTTCCTGATCCACTACCCGAGCTATCTCCTGCTCATAGCCATCACCGATCAGCTCGACCTCTTTCTCCACGTCTACCTTCTCACTAACGCGGCATACGCGGGGCGTTCCTTGCTCACCGTCGCTTTCAAGCTTGGGCGCAGGTGACGCCGTGAGCTCGCAAGGTGGTGCCTCGCTTACGAAAGCCATCATCGTGGCTGCCGGGCGGGGCCGCCGCTTGGGCGCTAGCACCGACGGCCTGCCCAAGTGCATGGTCGAGGTGGGTGGCAAACCGATCTTGCACTGGCAGCTCGAGGCTTTGAGCCAAGTGGGCGTGCGCGACGTCGTCATCGTGCGCGGCTACCTCGGTGACAAGATTCATCCCGGACGCTTTCCGGTGCGCTTCATCGACAATCCCGCCTGGGCCGAGAACAACATACTGGCTTCGCTCATGTGTGCCTCGTCCGAGCTCGGCAGCGGCTGCTTTTTCTCGTACTGCGACATCGTCTACGCCCAATCCGCGGTGGCGCGGCTGGCGGCAGTCGCGGGGACGGCCCACGGCTCGCTGGTCGTCGATCGCCGCTGGGCCGACACCTACGCGGGGCGAACCTTGCATCCGGTGGCCGAGGCCGAGCTGGTAAGCCTTGATGCGGCGAATTCGCTGCGTCAGCTGGGCAAGGGTGCGGTGCCGCCGAGCGAGGCAGCTGGGGAGTTCATCGGATTGGCGCACTTTTCCCCCGAAGGTGGCCAGGCCATCGCGCAGATCTGGCGGGCGGCGCTCGCGGGGGGCGGTCTCGCTTCGCCCTTTGGCCGCGCCAAGACGCTGGCGCAAGCCTATCTGACCGACGCGCTCAACGTCATGATTGCGGACGGCAAGTTACTCGTTCCCGTCCTCATCGACGGCGGGTGGCGAGAGATCGATACCGGGCAAGACTTGGCTCGTGCTGCTCTGGCGATGACGGCCTGGGCGGCGGGCTAGCCTGCCCGCTGGTATCATTACCGGGTGGCAGCCGAAGTCCCGAGCGAAGCCGTCGTGCGCGCCTCTCCGGATCGCGGGCAGGTCGAGGGCTGGAACCTTGTCCTCGAAGCCATGGCCATTCCGCACCGTGTAGTGCCCACCGAGGTTGGCTTCGTGGTGGTGGTTCCGCCCCGCATGGTTGGGCCCGCGCTTGCCGCTCTCGATGCTCAGGACAAAGAAGCGGCCGAGCCGCTCGTGGCCCGGGAGGCGCCTGACCAGGGCCCCTCCTTCGTCGGTGTCGCCCTGACCGCAACCCTGGTGGCGTTCTACGTGGTCACGGGTCCGCGCGCCGGTGCTGATACCTTGGGCTGGTTTCGCCACGGCAGCGCCGTGGCGGAAGCGATGGTGAGCGGACGGCATGAGCTGTGGCGGGCGGTGACGGCGCTGACCCTGCACAGTGATGCCATGCACGTGGCCGGCAACGCGGTGGCCAGCCTGGTCTTCGTCACCGCGCTCGGGCGCTGGATGGGAGGAGGGCTTGCTCTCGCGGCGACCCTGTTGGGCGGCGTGGCCGGTAACCTGCTCACGGCCTACATCTACCGGGTCTCGCACAGCGTGGTGGGGGCCTCGACGGCGACCTTTGCCGCGCTCGGTGTGCTGGGCGGTCTGCAATTCGCGAGGAGATTCCGCATGGCCTCGGTCGGACGCCTGAGGCGAGCCGTGCTCGGCGGGGCGGCCGCCCTCGGGCTATTCGCCATGCTGGGCATGGGCGAGCGCGCGGACGTCGTGGCCCATGCCTGCGGTTTGGGCTTTGGCATAGTGATGGGCGTGCTGTTCGGCTTTCTGGTCAAGCGCCCGGTTGGTTGGCTCGGCCAGGCCATCGCCTTGCTGGCCACGGTGGGTGCGGTGGTGGCCGCCTGGCTGGCGGCCTTCCACTCCGCCTGATCGGCGCGATCTGCATGACCGTCTCCCCGTCCACTGCTACTATGCTCGAGGTGAAGCACCCGGCTCCCAAGGACAGTGATTCGGCTCAGATCGCCGCGGACATCGACGGCTTGCGTGCGGAGTTCACCGACAAGCTGAGCCGTCTGGTGTCGATCCCGTCGGTCAGTATGCAGCCCGAGCGACACGACGATGTACGCCGGTGTGCCGCTCTTGCCTGTGCTTACCTGCGCGAGGCGGGCGTGGATGCGCGCATCATCGCCACCCAGGGCTTGCCCCTCGTGTGGGGTAAGCTGATCCTGGATCCCAAGCTCCCCACCGTCACCATCTACAACCACCTCGATGTCCAGCCCGCCGACGGCGAAGGCTGGCGTGCTCCTCCCTTCGAGCCCCGGGTGGTCGGCGACCGCCTCTTTGGCCGCGGCGCCACCGACGACAAGGGTCCGGCGCTGGCCGCGCTGCTGGCCAGCCGGCTGGCGTTGGCGCGTGGCGTCCGCCTGAACTTCCAGTTTCTCTGGGAATGCGAGGAGGAGGTGGGCAGCCCGAGCTTCGCTCGTGCCTTGGCCAAGCTGGTGCGCGAGCACGGGCTCAAGACCGACTCGATCCTGGTCTCCGACACCATATGGCCCGCGGCCGGACAGCCGGCCATTCCCTACGGTTTGCGCGGTCTCGTGGCCCTGCTCATCCGCCTGGAAACGGGCGAGAAGGACGTTCACTCCGGAACGACCGGCGGCGCGGCTCGCAATCCCGTGGGCGAGCTGGCCGCGCTCATCGCTCGCCTGTATGACGCGCGCACAGGGAGGGTGCGCATCCCCGGCTTCTACGCCGGCACTCGTCCCGTCGGCCGGGCAGAGAAGCGAGAGCTAGCCCGCTCTGGGCTCACTCGGGCCAAGCTCAAGAGCGCGCACGGCCTCCGCTCGCTCCGTCCGGGAGACGATGGCAAGTTGCGCGAGGCGATCATGGCTCGGCCCACCTTTGAGGTCCACGGTATCGTTGGCGGCTACAGCGGACCCGGGGTCAAGACCATCGTGCCCCACCTGGCCGAGGCCAAGCTCTCCTGCCGTCTGGTGCCCGACCAGCATCCCGGCGAAGTCTTCCGCCTCATCCGACGCTTTGTCGCTGCCGCCTGTCCGGATGCGCGGGTGACGCTCGATGCCGCGCTCGAGCCCTACCTCGGCGAAGTGAATGGGCCTTTCTTCCAGGCCGCCGCCCTCGCGGCCGCGGAAACCTTCGGCCGTCGTCCCGCGCTCACCCGCGAAGGTGGGTCGATCGGAGCGGTGGTCACCATGGCCAAGGCCTTGCGCAAGGAGGTGGTGCTTCTCGGGCTCTCCCTGCCCGAAGACGGCTACCACGCCGTCAACGAGAGCTTCGCTTGGACGCAGGCTCGCGGCGGCATGGCCATGTTCTACCGGTACTTCCGCCGACTCGAGCATATTGGTAGCTGACTCGATCATTTGGTAGCGGGGGTTTGCAGCTTGACCGGCGCCAGCTATCCTCTCCGTCATGAGCGCAAGCGCGGATAGGGCAGCGCCGTCCTCGGCTAGCCGCCGCACGGCGTGGAAGATTCTCGGCACGGTGGTGGTAGCGGGGTGCGCCATCACCGGGCTGTTGTGGGCGGCGCTG
>Ga0187889_10002940_pt1 | contig 15731 bp, 12 predicted proteins | sample June2016WEW_7_10_2_FD_132992 | JGI IMG/M metagenome (GOLD analysis project Ga0187889, IMG submission 132992) | Peatland microbial communities from SPRUCE experiment site at the Marcell Experimental Forest, Minnesota, USA - June2016WEW_7_100 | ecosystem: Environmental > Terrestrial > Soil >... | reverse complement strand
TAACTGTTAATGTCACAGACGCAATGAAATTTGGTGATCAAGTTGAAAGAATAGAAGAGGAAGTTGATGAACTGCATGCCACCGCAAGAGGAATAATCAAAGATCTTCCCTCATCAGTCATTACGACAGGAGAATTTATTGTTCTCTCTGAATTCTTTAACGCATTAGAGATGGTTAACGATTCATGCGAAGATTCGGTAGATTATTTGAGACTAATTGTTGTGAAGTTGAAATAAATCATTAACAAATTAGCAAAATATGATTCTGCTCAGAGATTAATGGTAATACCTGCCGAAGAGTCTCTTGTATGGTCACCTTCATTATAAACATCCAAAATCAGTCAAACTCATGCTCACAGCAGTCAAAAGCCTTCTCATAGAAAATAATGTTGAACTTTCAGATAGATTCTTGAAAAAACTAGGTAAGAGAGTGAAGGGATCAAGGACTCTAACTGAATGTGGATAAGCGGAATTCAAATTAGGGATATTGCAGTTTGAGGGTGTTGAATCATAATGTCTATATTTTATTTGCAGTTGTGGTGACAGTTCATGGAGATATTATGTTAACGTCAAACTGTTGACCCAGTTACAGACAAGACGCAAACTTGATAGTAAAAAGAGTTTTAAACTGCCAAGATTTAGTGACTAGAAATGATTAAGGTACGCAATGTTTGGAAGAGTTTTCAAGATAAAAGTGTGCTTAAAGACGTATCATTTAAATTCGCTCGAGGTGAAATCATACTTGAATGAAGTAATTGATAGTTTTAAATCTTTGGACGATCTGCGTATTGTTGATAAGTTATATCTGTTCGGTAAAACATCACGCTTGGGCATGGATGAAGAAAGCGCTGGGCTTCTTAGTGCAATAAAAAAATTCGGTTCTATATCTTTAGCTTCAAGATATGTCGGAAAAGATTATCGCACAGCGTGGACCAAGATAGACGAATTAGAAAAAAGCTTCGGTTTTAAAGTAATAGATAGAACCTTTGGTGGCTTGGGAGGTGGCAGCGCTAAACTAACCTTGAAAGGAGAGATATTACTTCAGAAGTATTTGCTGGCGATGAAAAAAATGGGAAATTTTATAGATTCGATTAGCAAAATCAGACCTGATTTGAGTTTGATGGGAAGTCACTGTAACGCTTTGGAAATTCTAGTTGGTATGATGGAGTCTGAAATTAAAAATTTTTTTGTCGAATACATCAATGTTGGTTCAGAAAATGGCGTCAAATTAGTCATTGCAGGTATTGCGGATATTTCTGGAGTACACTTATTTGATAAGATCAGTGGTGAATATAATAAATTTCTTCTAAAAGACCCCAAATTTGGAAGGAAGATTGCTTTAATAAGAGGTTATTCAAGAATACAGGGCATTATTTTGGGTGAAGGCAATCCAAAAAACATTAACTCTCTAGAGGATGTCCTTAGGAGAGATGTTGTCTTTATTAATAGGAACGCTGGATCCGGTACAAGGATACTATTTGATACTTTAATGAATAAAATAGTTTTAGGAAGAGGTACAAGTTATAGGAAAATCTCTGAAGGAATTCGAGGATACGATAACGAAGTCAGATCCCACTTTGAGGTGGGTACGGCAGTTAAGTATGGTAAGGCAGACATGGGCATAGGCATCAAATCGGTCGCGAAACTTCTAAAACTTGACTTTATACCAATTCAGAGTGAAAGATTCGATTTTGTGCTTTTAAAGGATAAGGTTGACGGAGATAACATAAAAAAATTCTTACAGATGCTTTCCTCGAAAGCTTTTAGAGAGGAAATATATGAGATGGACCTAGGAATCGAATTTGACGACATGGTAGGGAAAATTATTTCAAGTTAGAATCTTGGGATTTTTGACCTGTATCATCTTCCTTTTTAGCTTCCTCAGTAAATCTCTTAATGACTATTTCCTGCAATTTTTGGAAATACAATCTGGTAGCAAATGGCATCTCAGCGAGATGGGTGTCTATCGCCTGCATAAAATAAGTAACAGCACGCTTCGATATATCGACCTTGAATTTCATAGGAAAAACAGGGTCCTGCTCAATTATTATTGTATCCCTCAATTCCTGCGTTGGGCACAACGCCTTTGTTTCATCTTCTACAACATTGTACCACGATGCCAGAATTTCGGGATTTAACCCTTCCTTCGATTCTTCTATTTCCTCTAGTATTTTCGTCAAGTCTCCTAAACTAAAGGGATCAAACGACATTCTTCCATCCAAACTTAAAATGCATTTCCAGTACATAACTATTTCTTGAAGTCTTAATATAATTTTATTATAAAGAAGTATCTGCGAGATTAATTAAATGTAAAATAGGATTCAGCCACATAAACACTCAATCTAGATTATGCATGGTGTTATTGGATTATTTTTATGTGAAACTGCTTTTTCTAAAAGAAACTAGAGAATATACGGTGCAACTAACATGAAACCAATAAGAAATACCAGCAGTATGCTGACCGAATAGACGATAATGTTCACCTTCTTTTCACCTATTCTTTTTCCCAGAACCTTTTTTAAGCCGAATTTAAAGACGAACCCCCCATCTAATGGGTAGAGTGGGAGGGCGTTGAATATACCTAAACTAAAGTTTATGAGCCAAATCCAGTATAGAAGGTCAGCTAAAACAAAGTAGTTTTTCCCTAGAAAGGTGTTTGAGACGTAGTAGGAATGAAGTTGATCTGAGAACGGTATCGATGTAGCTACATTTGGTAGAGTTGGTATTACCAAATATAGTGCTAGGTCTCTATAGGAAAAGTGCGTTATTGCTGAAAGGTAGTTGGCGGTAACCTGTTTAAGAGAAAGATCAGTTATTCCAATAAATCCTTCACTGCTGTTTGAAGGGTTCGTTGCAAGAGTAACTGTGTAATTGAGCTGCGTGCTGTTTCTTAATACTGTTAAAGTAAGGTTATTACCTGGTATATAGATGGGGTTTAGCACTTTTTGGAGGTCATCTTGAGTAACTACCTTTACACTGTTAACTGCCAAGAGGATGTCTCCAGGCATTACTCCCACTTTATATGCTGGTCCATTTGCAGGTAACTGCGTTATTAGAAGGCCATTAGTGACAGGTGTCAAAGATGAGATGATCAAAAGCAAGAAAAAAAGCGCGATCACAGATGTGATTATATTTGTTCCGGTTCCCGCTGAAATCGTCTTTGCAAATTTCTTGAAACTTGTTTTTCCAAGCTTTTCTTGCTCTTCTTCGTCCAGTTCGACGAAGGCGGCGAGGGGCAAGACTATTAAGAACGCTAGTCCAACAAATTTTACTGGGACACCTGAAACCCTTGCCTGAATTCCATGAGCAAATTCGTGGACGATCAATGCTACGAAAAGTGCTATCCAGCCATAAACAATCGGAAAATAAGGGTTTAATCCAGGCCAGGGAAGGTTGATTGCTGGACCAATTTGTCTGATTACAACGCTAACGTTTGGATTTGTTAAAGTAAGATATATGCTAGTCAAAACAAAATAGACCGTAACAGCTGCTAATATCGGCAGCAAGAATACGAACACCCAGCCGCTTTTCTTTGCTATAGCTGTTTTAGCGGCTTTATCGAAGAAAGCCAACCCCTTATCAGTTTTTATTGTCAGAATCGGAAAGCTGAAATCTTTTTTAATCAACCTTTTTTCAACATCAAGGGTTATGATTGTTCGGTATATGTCTTTTTAAAAGACACATAATGTTCGTATCGCCCTGTTTCTTCTCTTTTTTTATGACAAACTATAAATATGCTGTCTTAATCTTAAAAAAGAGATTTCTTTGTCTATCCTAATAACAGGAGGCTCTGGTTTTATTGGTTCGTACACTATTTTGGAGCTAATAAATGAAAGGAAAGCAGAAAAAATTGTTATTTATGATCTTGCCGCTCCTAGCTTCAGATCTATTCTCGATCGCGTAGGTAAAGAGGTGATCTACGTCGATGGTAACATTCTCGACTTTGGAAAGCTGCTTGAAACAATTAAAAAATATGATATAAAGGGAATAATTCATACATCTCTTTTAGGCAATTTCAAGTCCATGAAAGAAAATCCCATGAACTGTATAGCAACTAATTTCAATGGCACCCTAAATGTTTTAGAATTAGCTCGAATAAACAATTTGAAGGTAGTCTATACAAGTTCAGGGGCAGTATATGGAGAAACGATGAAGCCCGCTAAGGAAATTTTTCCCATAAGACCTGGCGATATGTACGGAATGATAAAAGCTACATGTGAACTCCTAGGCGAACAATACGCTAAAACATATGATTTAGATTATGTAGCCGTAAGACTTTATTTTGTCTACGGTCAGGATCGATTGTACATTTCTAGGCCTTTCAAAGAATTACTTGATCCTCCAATTACGCCCACGGATGTACTTACGGCGTTCGTCCAACAAAGTGTAAGAGGTGAAGCATTAAAATTTAAAAAAGGTGGCGACCTAGACCTAGATTTTACTTACGTTAAAGATGCAGCTCATGGAGTTTTGTTGGCTTACTTCACTAAAAAACCGCCTCATAGGGTTTACAATATCTCATCCGGTGAAGCTCACAGTCTTAAGGAAATAGCACAAATCATTAACAGATATTCTGGCAGCAAATATGTGGAGATAGGGTCAGGAACTGTAGAAGGTTGGCCTCCTAGGCCAAAGTTTTTGGATAACACTTTGGCGAGAAATGAATTGGGCTATATTCCGCAGTTTGATATTGATAAGGGTCTAATTGAATTTTATCGGATGGTTAAAGGTCATCCATAAATAACTATAAATAGGATAATTAATCAAGAGGTAAAGAAGACATTTTGGCAGTTCTTATAACGGGAGGTTCGGGTCTCGTAGGTTCCCATATTATTATGGAATTGTTAGAAGAAAAAAAAGCAGAAAAGGTAATTATATACGACGTCGCTACTCCAAGGAACAGTTTTGTAATCAAACATCTTGGTAAAGAGGTTATATATGTTGATGGAAACGTTCTAGATCCAGGTAGACTATTTGAGACAGTAAAGAAATATAATGTAGATGGCATTATCCATACGACTGCTTTTATTAACTACAAATACATCGTCTCTAACCCGATGATCAGCATACAAACAAATGTTACGGGCACACTGAATGTTTTAGAGCTAGCTCGTATAAACGATCTAAAAATAGTTTTCACGAGCTCAGGCGCCGTATATGGTAAAGTTAAAAACTATGCAACTGAAAAAATGCCTGTTAAACCAACCGACATATATGGAGTCACAAAATCAGCTGGGGAAATGTTAGGGGAACAGTATTCTAGAACATATGGAATAGACTTCATCACAGTCAGGCTCTATTTTATATATGGTTATGGGCAATCACTTAATGTCGAATCTCTGGAGCAAGCGTTAAGTCCCCCAGTACACCCTCTAAACATACTGTACCTCTTTATGCTAAAGAGCGTGAAGGAAGAATCATTGAGAATAGAAAACGGTGGCGATTCAAAGTTAGATTTAACATATGTAAAGGACGCCGCCCACGGTGTGCTCTTAGCTTATTACGCTAAAAAGCCTCGACATAAAATATACAACATCTCATCCGGGCAATCGCATTCTCTTAAAGAGATCGCTGAAATTATTAATCAGCACACTGGCAGAAAGTTTATTCAGATAGGTTCAGGGATGATTGAAGGTTGGCCCCAAAGGGCGCAATATCTAGATAATACATTGGCAAAAAGAGAGTTAGGTTACAGTCCAAGGTATGGCGTTAAAGGGGGGTTAACCGAATTCTACGACCTGATTAAAAAAGATCGAATGTAAAGGCTCTATTAAATTACTTTAAGATAATTGGTCAGCAAAACTTTAATAAATAATAACAGCTTCTCTTTTTTTATTAAATTAAATTTTAAAGATGGATGGTATGAAAAATTTTGATGTCGCAAAGATCTTGAGAGAAATTGCTTTTTTCCTAGAGATGAATGATGTTCAATTTAAACCTAGGGCGTACGAAAAAGCTGCGAGGTCGGTAGAAGCGCTAGAAGATGATGTAGACGAAATATATCAAAAGGGCGGGATTAAAGCGCTACTGGAAATTCCTGGCGTAGGTCAAAATATAGCTAAGAAAATTGAGGAACTCGTTAAAACAGGCAAGCTCGAATACTATGAAGAATTAAAGAAAGAGGCTCCAGTCGACCTAGAAAGCTTCACGGGTATTGAAGGGCTCGGACCAAAAACAATCAAGGTACTCTGGCAAAAGTTGAAAGTTAAAAATATAGATGATTTAGAGAAGGCCGCGCTTGCTCACAGAATACGCTCACTTCCAGGATTCCAAGAAAAATCCGAGCAGAAAATTCTAAAAGGTATTGAATTCGCAAAAAAAAACAAAGGAAGGCATATGCTTGGATACGTTCTTCCTATAATACATAAAATAGAAAACCGATTAAGTTCACTTCCAGAAATTAAAATAGCATTAGTTGCAGGCTCTATAAGAAGGATGAAAGAAACCGTTGGTGACGCTGATTTCCTAGTCATATCTGATAATTCAAAAAAAGTAATGGACTTCTTCGTTTCTATGCCTGAGGTTGAAGACATCTTAGTCAAAGGTGAAACAAAGACTTCCGTTAGACTGAAAATTGGCATGGATGCAGACATTAGAGTTCTGCAGGAACAAAGCTTTGGTGCAGCTCTACAATATTTTACTGGAAACAAGGATCATAATATAGCTCTAAGAAGAAGAGCGCAGGACATGGGATGGAAGCTCAGCGAATATGGTTTATTTCAAAGCGACAGACAAATAGCTGGTAAAACGGAGGAAGATGTTTATAATAAATTGGGTCTACAATGGATTCCTCCAGAATTGAGAGAAAACAATGGAGAGATAGAAGCTGCAGAGGTAAACAGTCTGCCAAAATTGATCGATTACGGAGATCTTAGGGGAGATCTCCAAGTTCACTCGAACTGGACCGACGGAACCAATTCAATAAAAGAAATGGCTTTGTATGCAAAGAAAATTGGTTTAGAATATATTGTAATATCTGATCACTCTAAATCTCTAGCCATGACTGGGGGTTTAGATGAGAATATGATATTAAAGCAGGCAAGCGAAATAGATGAATTGAACGAGCAACTTTCTGGAATAAGAATTTTAAAGGGTGTCGAATTGAATATCCTAAAGGACGGTCGTTTGGATATATCAGACAAAATTCTCGAAACTTTAGATGTAGTAGGCGCATCTATTCATTCGCATTTTAACTTAAGTAAAGAAGAGATGACAGAAAGGGCTTTAAAGGCTATAGCAAATAATAACGTGGATATATTTTATCATCCGACTGGAAGACTAATTCAAAGGAGAGAGCCAATCCAGTTGGACATAGAAAAAATAATTGAAGCTTCAAAGGATAATGGAACAATTTTAGACATAGATTCTTTTCCGGATAGGTTGGATTTAAAGGACGAACATATAAGGAAGGCCGTTAAGGCTGGAGCAAAACTTGGAATAAGCTCTGATTCGCATAATGTACTTCATCTACATTTTCTAGAACTAGGCGTTGCTCAGGGGAGAAGAGGATGGGCAACCGCCAAAGACGTAGTTAATACTAGGAAATTGAAAGAATTTTTAAGAATGGTGAAATCTTAAAGATGACCTCTCTTATTTGTCACGCTTAATGAAAAAAAAGACAATAGAAGGTCGTCAAAGAGCTTTTTAAATATAAACAAATATGTTATATAATTTAGGTTGCAAGCGTTCACCCAAATTAGATGGTGTGATTTCTTAAAAGATTAAAATAGACATTTGATGCCTACTTTGCTATGTCTATTCGTGTTGCTGTATACGGCCTTGGTCCTATAGGTATCTTAATAGCTAAAGAAACCCTAAAGAAAAAGGATTTAAATCTTGTTGCAGCGTTTGACATCGACCCATTGAAAATTGGCAAAGATTTAGGAGACATCCTTGGAATAGAAGAGAAAATAGGAATATACGTTGATGATGATGCTAACGCGTTGCAGACTCTAAAGAACAGCGGCGTAAAGGTAGTTTTACATTCAACGTCAACCTACCTAGATAAAAATTATGCCCAAATCGTCAAATGTGTTGAAGCAGGTGCAAATGTTATTTCAACATCTGAAACACTTTCAAACCCGTGGTTTCGCTACCCAGAGCTTGCAACACTTCTTGATGAGCTAGCTAAAAAATATTGTACTTCTATAATCGGAACTGGAATCAACCCTGGGTTCATCTTTGACACTCTTCCCATAGTCATGACTTCTGTATGCACTGAAGTCAACAGCATTCACGTCACAAGGTCTCTTGACGCTTCAAAGAGAAGATATTCATTCCAAAAGAAATATGGTTTAGGTTTAAAAGTTGATGACTTTAAAGATAAAATAGAAAAAGGAGAATTAACCGCTCACACAGGTTATAGTGAATCGATCAATTTGATAGCTAACGCGTTAGGTGTCAACCTAGATAAAATCATTGAAGGACAAGAGCCCCTGATCGCTAAGAAGGATATGAAAACACAATTTTTCAATATTAGAGAAGGTCAAGTTTCCGGTATACACGGTTTTGGAGTTGGCTTACTTAATGGTGAAGAATTTATCAAAATCGAACTTTCTGCTGAAGTAGACGGGATTGAGTTTGAAGAAGTTACAATTGAAGGTACTCCACCTATAAAATGGAGGAGCTCGGGAATCTCCGGTGATATCGCCACGGCAGCTATGGTAATAAACATGATTCCGAAGATACTCACCTCAAAACCTGGCTTACGCCGTATGTGCGATATTCCGTACCCATCTGCCTTTTTGAGTTTGGAAAATTCAATTAAGGAAGAGGATCGACCTGCTTGAACTACATTAGGAAAACAGCCTTATCAAGGAATTTATTCGAAAAGGCAAGAAAATATATTCCTGGTGGATCAGCTTATGCAATTAGATATTTCGAACCCTATCCTTTCTACGTTAAAAGGGCATTGGGGAGTAGAATTTGGGATGTCGACGATAACGAGTACATAGACTTTTGGACTGTTCATTTCGCAGCGATTTTTGGACACGGTTATGCACCGGTAATGTCGGCTGTTAAGGAACAACTTGATTTAGGTGCTCACTTTGGATGGTGCAATGAATGGGAAGTGAAATGGGCTGAAAAAGTATGTGGCTGGTTCAGAGCTGACAAAGTAAAACCGGCTAACAGCGGTACAGAATCCAACATGTACGCTATTAGCCTAGCAAGAGCTTACACAGGAAAGAAGAAGGTTGGTAAGATGGAAGGAGGATGGCATGGGGGATTCGATGGATTAAATAGAGCTGTCAATTATCCTTACAACCAACCTTCCAATATGAATCCAACTTCAACAGAAGACATAATACCTCTACCTTTTAACGATCTCGACGGTTTAATCAAGAAGGTTTCGCAAGAGGAATTGGCTTGCATAACAGTTGAACCGATGTTGGGTTCAGCTGGAGCTATTCCAGCTAAAAAAGAGTTTCTCAAGGGTTTAAGGGAATTCTGTGATAAAAAGAGTGTCGTACTCATTTTTGACGAAGTTATTACAGGATTCCGTCATCCAGGTGGGCTCCAACAGCACTTTGGCGTAAAACCCGATTTGACAACAATGGGTAAGACAGTGGGTGGACAGTATTTTGCTGGAGCCGGAGGCATCTGTGGACGATCAGAAATAATGGATTTGCTTGACCAAACTCGAAGGAAGGATTTTTGGGAGCGTCCAGCTCATGGAGGAACATACGTTGGTAACGCGGTAACAATGAGAGCAGGATATGTCACGATATCGGAGCTCGAAAGACAAAGAGACAAAGTATACAAACATATAGATTCACTAGGCGAATATGGTAGAAAAAGATTCACTGAGATCATGGAAGAAAACAGATTTGAAGCCTACATCACTGGTATATGCTCGATGTTTGGGCTTCATTTTACGAAAGAAATTCCAATAAACGGTGAAACAGCAGAAAGGACAAAGGATAAAAAATTATGTAGCGATCTATTTGCTTATTTGATACAAAATGGTATCGCATATCTGACGCCGAAATCACCACATTTTGCTGTTTCAAACGCTCATAAAAAAGAAGATTTAGATTATTTATCGACTAAAGTTAAAGAATTCATAAAAAGCAAGAAGGAGCGGTAAAGTATATGGCAAGATTTCTGCTACACTTTTAAATGATTCACTATACTTTCAAGTATGCAATAGGAAATATTATATACCAAGATGAGATTTTGAGATATATTTGTCAGAAGTTGGAGAACAGATTATAAAAGCTATAAAAGAACTTGTGGAACAAAAAATATTATTCGCTAAGGGTGGGAACTTGAGTGCGAGATATGGTAAGGAACAACTAATTGTAACCTCGTCTGGAAAGGACTACTCTACAGTCAAAGCAGATGACCTGGTCATAACAGATTATGAGGGTAAGATAATTAAAGGCGAAAAGAAACCTTCTTCAGAGCTGCCGCTGCACTTAGCAATATACAAACGTAGGTCAGATGTTCAATCAATTATACATACACATGCAATATGGCCTTATATTCTTTCGGTATGTCATCGCAGTCTACCTGCCGTCTCAGATGAATTCACGATCCTATTAGGTGGCGAAATAAAAGTCTCAGAATATAAATTCCTTGGAACAAAAGACTTGGGAGATAGTGTGGCAGAGGCCTTAGGTATGAATAACGCCGCCTTGATAGCAAACCACGGCTGCGTAACAGTCGGTAGAAGTGTAGAAGAAGCATTAGAGAACATGGTGGTCTTGACAAATTTCTCAAAGATCTATGTGCTCGGAAGCATCTTCGGCAAAGTCTACCCACTACCTGATTGGGCGATTGAAAAGGAAAAAGAACTCTATAACAAAATGTTCGGTCAGAAATAGACCTTTTTCATTCCTTTTTATATATCTACTTTTATTGTTTCTTTCATTTGTTAATATAATCTTCTAACATCAGAGTAAACTGATTGCCGCATACAAAATCCCAAAAAAGAATTCAAAGATGTGTAAATGTCTGATAAGTATAAACTTTGGAAGTTTCGCAATATTAGATGTTTTATCAGATTGTTCGCTAAATAAGATCTTATCGTCTAAAGTACTGAGCAAGATTTTTTTATTAAGAAAAGGTTAACAACAAGAATTTTTTAAAAGTTCTTCTTTAGCTGATCTTCAAAGAATTTCAGCTAAAGACTTGATGATGGCTTTGTATTCTTCAGCAAGCTTATCGTAGACTCCTTTTTTCTCAGGGTTTGGCTTAAATTTTGCCTTGAACTTCACCGATTCGCTCACTAATTCGTTTAAGTCACATCCTTTAGTTCCCCATACTGCTAAAATAGCGGATCCAAGAGCGGAATCCGGTTCTTCTACGGCTTTTGTCTCTTTTCCTGTAGCGTCGGCTATTATCTGCATTAAAAGTGTATTCTTAGAAGCGCCACCACAAATTCTTAAATCATAAAAGTTTGTTCCAGTTACTTCTTCAACTGCCGAAAGCATTGTTCTCAAGGTTATAGTACTGCCCTCTAAGAGGCTTCTAAATATGTGTCCAGCAGTCATGTTTTTTTCGTTCATACCTATCAAGAAACCTTTAACGTTAGGATAAGTCTTCGGTACTCTTACGCCAAACCATTCTGTGCAGGCCATCAGACTATCCGACCCTGCAGGAACATTTTTTGCTAATTCCGTTAACTCATCCAGATTTGTTTTCAGAAGCCTACTCATCGAATCAAATGCTACTGAGCCTGCGTTAGTGAATCCACCTGCGAGATACGTGTTGTTAACATAAGTTTTATAATAAAATCTTCCATTTACGTCAGGTATAATTTTATCAACGATCGCATGAAGTGTTAAAGACGTTCCAATAGTAACATTAACCTGGCCAGCATTTAAGGAACCTGAGGTTACATCACCTGCACTCGCGTCTGTAATGCCATTGACGATAGGTATGTCTTTAGGTAAACCCAACTTGGATGCCTCTTCACTTGTATAGCCGACTATTGAGCCAATCTGTTTAACTTCCGGCATAATTTCTATCGGTATTTCCACATCTTTGTAAATATCCTCCAAATATCCTTCCCCCTGCAGTAAGGCATGTGCTTTACCTGCAGTATTAGAAGACGTTACAGCTATTCCACAAAGTTTATAGACTATATAGTCGCTCTCATGTAGTACTTTGTATGTTTTGCTAAACCCCTCAAAATTATCCTTTAGCCAAATAAGCTTAGGTATAACAAGCTGAGGAAGTAGAGGCAAGAACTTTTCAAAATCTACGGCCGCCTGGCTTCTTAGTCTCAGCTGTTCTACCCCATTTTTTCCTCTACTATCATTGTACATTATTAGATTATATAATTCATTTCCGTCTTTGTTGATTAAACCTATTGTTCCACTTGTCGCGTCAACACAAAGGCCAGAAACTTGATTCAATAACTTTAACTGAGTTAGAGCTTCCTTAGTTCTTTCCCATATCGCTTTTGCACTTCTTTCCGAAAACCCTTCTCTAGGTTGAATCAATAGATCATACACGGGTACACTAGACTTCTCAAACACTTCTCCTTTGCTCGATATTATCGTAGCTTTTATATTCTTGGTACCAATGTCCAATCCAAGATAGAGTTCGGACATTAAAGAAGCACTTTAAAAAAAGAGGTTACGACCATATTTAAGCTTTATAGGCGCCCCTGTGTAAATCAAAAAAGTAAATATATATAAGGATGGAACAAGTTTTCTTGGTGTATTTCGATGTCTGAAGAGAATTTGAATGTTTTTACAGCGGTTACCGAGGAAGTCGATCCTGAAAAGAATGTTGTCGCTACCTATTACGTTGAAGGAAGAGACATTTCAATCGATGAGGCTGGCGTGAAGATTGCTGCTGAAGAATCTATTGGTACATGGACTCAAGTTTCAACTGCAACAGAATGGATCGTTAAGAATCTTCCAGCAAAAGTATTCGAACACAAGTTAGAGAATAAAAACACAGGAATAATAAAGATAGCTTACCCAAATATCTTGTTTGATTTTGAGACAGGAGGTATTCCTAATATATTGAGCATCGTTGCAGGCAACCTTTTTGGTTCAGGTTCACTTCAAAACGTTAGACTCGTAGATATTCAATTTCCCAAGGAGGCCGTGCTATCTTTTAAAGGTCCAAAATTCGGAATCGAAAACATTAGGAAGATCGTAGGCACCGTCGAAAGCAGAAGACCACATCTTGGAACGATTATCAAACCTAAGGTAGGCCTTAGTCCAAAAGAAACGGCTAAGGTGGCATACGAAGCCGCAATAGGAGGAGTGGACTTTATCAAGGACGATGAAACGTTAACGAATCAAAAGTTCTGCCCACTGGATGATAGAGTAAGTAATGTTATGGAAGCGCTTGATAAAGTTAAGTCTGAAACAGGTAGAACTGTTCTCTACTCTCCTGATATAACCGCTGAGACTTATAGAATGCGGGACCTGGCTCAGGTTGCGCTGGACCATGGAGCTAATGCCCTTATGGTAGACTTTCTACCTTCCGGTTTCTCAGCTGTAAGACTGCTTGCTGAGGACCATTCTATAAAAGTGCCTATACATGTGCACAGGTGCATGCATGCTGCGATGACTAGAAATCCTAAACATGGCATCGCCATGATGGTGCTGGCGAAGCTTGTGCGTTTAGCTGGAGGTGATCAACTACACACCGGAACTGTTGCCGGAAAGATGGGTGGAAAAGAGAAAAAGGTCGAGGAACTAATTGCAATGAACAACTTCTTGAAAGGGGAATTCTATGGTTTGAAGACGACGTTCCCTGTCGCTTCAGGGGGGGTTCATCCATCCGTTGTTCCGATAAACGTTCTCACACTTGGTAAAGATATTGTGATTCAAGCAGGAGGTGGAATTCATGGCCATCCAAATGGCACTAGGGCAGGCGCAGTTGCAATGAGGGATGCTATAGATGCGGTGACAAAGGGTATTCCTCTAGAAGAATACGCGAGAGATCACAAGGAACTCTACGTGGCTATACAGCATTGGGGAATGAAATTCGTTACAGAAGAATAGAATATCCTCTCATTTTCAAAACCTTATAAACAATCAAACTTACTAATTGAGTGATACTAATGGTAGACTATTTCGGTAAGGTCGATTCAAATGAACTTTACAATTTCTGTGTTGACATCTTTTCGAAGGCTGGTGTTCCAAAAGAAACCGCAGAAATTGTTTCTGAACACTTGGTCACAGCTAATCTAAGAGGTGTTGATTCGCATGGCGCCTTTGTAAGGGTTCCCTACTACATAACAGCTCTACGTGAGGGGATAATTAATCCCAGACCTTCAATCAGATCTGTTAAAGACACACCAAGTGTTACGTTAATAGATGGGGATAAAGGTTTTGGACCTGTAGTAGCCATGAAGGCGACGGAAATGGCTATTAGCAAAGCTAAGAGCTCAGGCATCTGTTTTGTTGGTGCGAAGAACATAAGCCACGTAGGGATGTTGGCACGATATTCTCTTAAAATTGTCGAAAAAATGATGATTGGAATGGCTGCTACAACTTCGCCCCCCGTAGTAGTTCCATGGGGTGGAACTAAACCTGTCTTTGGAACAAATCCTTTTACCATCGGTTTTCCAATAGACGATAAATCTTCGATAATTGTTGATATGGCTACAAGTACTGTTGCTGCAGGAAAGATAGCTGTATTCGCCTCTAAAGGAGAAAAACTTCCTGAGGGATGGGCTCTTGATAAATACGGTAACCCTACGACAGATCCGAAGGTTTTTTTGGATAAAGGTATTCTCCTTCCATTCGGAGGATACAAAGGTTATGGGCTGTCTTTAAGTGTAGAAATTTTTGCTGGACTGCTAACAGGATCACCTTTTAGTTCACATATACAAAGGGGCTGGGCGACACAAGGAGGTTTCGTTGTTCAAGTGATAAACATAGATTCTTTCAGAGAGTATGCTGACTATAAAAAAGATATTTTGGAGCTGGTTCAGATGATTAAGTCAACCCCACCTGCAGAAGGATTCAAAGAAGTCCTATTACCTGGGGAACCTGAACAAAGAGAATATGTAAGAAGGAAAATGGAAGGTGTGCCTGTCTACAAAGATTCCTGGGAAAACCTTGAGAAAGTTTCGAAGGAGATGCAGATCAACCTTCCAAACCTCATAAAATAGGCATCCTGTCTAGTTTCTTTCAATATCAAATCTAAACTTTAAATAAATATCGCATATTAGAAAAGCGATAGGTTTGAGGAAGAATAAACTAAGGGAGCTAATAAGAGAAGATAAGCCTACAATCGGCACCAGAATACTCAGCTCTTGGCCCGGAATAGTTGAAATAATAGGTCAAACGGGAGTAATAGACTACTTCGAATTCATAGCCGAATATGCGCCTTGGACTCTGAACGACTTAGAAAACCTTGCTAGGGCAAGCGAATTATACGATATAAGTTCTATGATAAAACTTGACGCAATACCAAGAAGTTATATAGCTGCAAAAGCTTTACAATCAGGCATCCAGAATTTTCTCTTTTCAGATATTAGGACAGTCAACGATGCAGAAGAGGCTGTAAAGTCTATAAGATTAGAACCTAAGGGAATCATGGGGATAGGCAACTTTAGGGTAGGTGGATATCTGTTCACAAACTGTACTGTCGCAGATTACAGAAAAGCGGCTGATGATTCAATAATCGCATTTATGGTAGAGAAAAAAAGTGCTGGAGACCGCTTAGAAGAAATCTTATCAGTTAAAGGATTAGATATGGTCCAATTTGGTCCGTGGGATTATGGCTTAAGCATGGGACTATCCGGCGCACCTG
>Ga0187889_10002930_pt1 | contig 15770 bp, 20 predicted proteins | sample June2016WEW_7_10_2_FD_132992 | JGI IMG/M metagenome (GOLD analysis project Ga0187889, IMG submission 132992) | Peatland microbial communities from SPRUCE experiment site at the Marcell Experimental Forest, Minnesota, USA - June2016WEW_7_100 | ecosystem: Environmental > Terrestrial > Soil >... | reverse complement strand
CGGGAGCGCCGCCCGATGCAACCGATTCGGGCGCATCGGCGGTTCTGCCGGTCGTGGCGATTGCCGCGATAGCTCTAGTTTTTCTGACGTGAGGTGTCGAATGAAAAGACGTGCATTTGCGATTTGCGATTTGCGATATGTGATTTTGTTTTGCCTCTTACTTTTGAGCCTGCCCGTCCACGGATGGGCGCAAAACGACGTGCTGTCTACGCCGATCGAGACCATTCAGCCGTACAACCCCCTGCTTCCACTCCAGCAGATGTACTGCGACACGCGCGGAAACACGCTGGGCACGAACATGGAGGAATGGCAGGGGCCGTCGAATCTGCGATGGGACGATCCTAGCCGCACTAAAACACCCGTCACCTATATCGACTGCCTGGGAGTGCTCCATTCCAGTTCCAGCGGAGGCTGCTCGTCTACTTTCACTTCGGGTTGCACGCCGTCCTGCACAGCCGCGCCCGCGAATTTAATCGTTGTGCCAGGCACAACGGCAGACCAACTTTTTTGGTCATCCGTCCCTGGAGCGATTAGCTATACCGTCAGCCGCGCTACCGCGCTCGCTGGCCCTTACGCTGTTATCGGGACGACTAACGGCACGGCCTACGATGACGCAGGTTTGACCGAGGGCACCACTTATTATTACGAAGTGCAGAGCAACTGCACTCAGGGCAGCTCTCCCCCCTCATCGCCGGTTCAGACAACTACCGATCCGCCCGCGACTCCATCCAACCTGGTCACGGGCTTGTCGATTCCTAACAGACCCAATGCCGGAGTCCAGACAAATCAGCTTCGGCTAAACTGGAATCGCTATGCCTCATCGGATGCGACGGGGCAGGTTGTCGCCTACCAGGTGCAGCAGTCGACGTCACTTTCCGGGACTTATACCACCATCGGAATCCTGCCGGAAATAGGCTACGAATATTTTCTGGCCACCCACCTGACGAACGCCACCCCCTATTATTACAAGGTGGCCGTGGGCTTTTTGCAGTACGGCGCGCTGCCATTGTCCACAACTTCCACGGATTATCTCTGGGGATCGTATTGCACGCCCGTCAGCGGAACGCCCCAAGACGTAACGGGGGTGTTCAATTACCTCGGCACAGCCGACAGCGACACCGGCACCGTTCCGAGCATCAACCCCGGCGCCGTGCTGGTGAATTTTCCCGGCCTTTTCCAGAACAACGACAATCTGCGCACCACGATGAACGTGGAAGCCGGAACGGGACTCAACAGCCAGGTGGTGTGGAGCGGCTGGAGCACGGTCGCATTCACCACAATCAGTCAAATCTCGCTGCGGGTGGGGTCCAGTTATACGATCTACAGCCCTCCGGGCACCATTCCGCTGGCCACCGTCAGCTATTCGCTCGACGGGGGAACGACGTGGACAAATCTCCGTTCATCCAATTCCTCATGGACAACCGTAGGCGAGACGCATGGCTCGATCGGCAATGACGTGGATTTGGTGAGCCTTTCGACGTCTCAAAACCTCGCCAATGTACAGGTGCGCGCTCAGCTCTATGCAAGTAATGGGTCCGCCGCGCTGAGTCTTTGGCAAGTCGATCTTCTCATTCAAGGAACGGGCACGTGGACGCCATAGGTGGTAGGGCCGAACGGCGTTCGGCCCTATCTCTGGCGGAGTTGGGGGCCGAACGCTGTTCGGCCCTACGAGGCATCCAATGAAATCACGCTATCTTTTCCTTTTTCTGGTCGCGATTCTGAGCCTGCCGCTTCAGCTCTGGGCGCAAAACGAGGTTCTGTCCGTCCCGCTCGAGAACATTCAGCCTTACGACCCTTTTCAGCCGCTTCAGCAAATGTATTGCGACACGCGCGGCAACTCGCTTGGCACGAACCTCCAGGAATGGCAGGTGCCGTCGAATCTGCGCTGGGACGATCCCAACCGCGACCGGAGCCACGTTTGCTGGGTCGATTGCAACGGCCAGATCCACTGCAACACTCCATGCTCTTCCGCCTTCAGTTCCGGATGCGGCGGCGGGACGCCTTCGGTTAATTGGTACGTGAATGACGTTTTGGTGGGCACTGAGCCTGGCGGCTCGTTCAACGATGGCACGAATACGACTTGGTTCGGAACGGATGACGCTACCAATCACAGAGTAAATCTCCACGTCAATGCTACGGGCGGAGGTTCCGGAGCATGTTCGGTTGGCAGCGTGGAAGACGGCTACGTTTGTGCCGGCCCACCCTTACTGGCACCATTGGCTCCGCCGATTCTCGACAAGGCTTTTGCATATTCACCGGGTACGGGACTGACGACTATTTCTGCCACCCTGCCTCAGCCAGTCAACGTTGGAGATCAAATTTTAGTCGGATGCCTTGTCGATTCGTACCCATCTCCCGGCGGAAGCTGCCTGCCCTCGGGGTCGGCGAGCAGCTTAACCGACTCGGCAGGCGATACGTATTCACTGATCGGCCCGGCCCATGCTCTAGTCTATACAAATGTACAGTTCGCAATAGCAACCGTTGGAACGGCCGGTTCAATGACTGTTACGATGGCGGGACTTTCATCCTCAAACGCTTATGAATTGGCCATTTTCAGAACTTACAATGTCGGTGGATTTGACACATACGCCAGCGGTGGAGGCTCCTACACCAATACGGCCACGGCGAACATCACGACGACCTCAGCGGGCGACTTGCTGATTGGGGTCGGCGCACAGCTAAGCGGCTTTGCGTATGGGCCGCTGATGATTTATCAAAATTCGGGAAACTGGGCAGAACTGGGAATTTCGACTCCTCTTTTATCGTATGGTGAAGGCTGGGGTTTTTCTGGCACGTATCAATCCGCAGCGGGAGCCAATAGCCTCACTTGGTCATCTACACCATCAAGCGGACCTACGGCCGGGATGGGTGTAGGCATTTTTGCGTTTTCGCCCGGAGGCGCATGGCCCTCAACCGGCCCTCCGACTTTTCGCAGTCTCTACGCTACTGACATCCCAACCACGCTTTGGCTGACAGACCTCGACATCCTTCCGACTCTATTCCTATATTTGCCAGCCTGTACGAGCGGGAGCCTGGGGACTGAGGGAACGATCCGCTCCGTCACGGATTCGACCACCGCAACTCAGGGCGCCATAATCACGGGCGGCGGAACGAATCATGTCCAGGCATACTGCAACGGCACCAACTGGGTCGTGACCAGTGGCACGGGCGGCGGCGGCTCGGTCGAACTCCAAACTATCGGGACGGACAACTCGTCTCAGGTGCTTTTGAATTTCATCGCAAGCACCACAAACACACTGGGCCTGATTAACACGCCAGCGAACCCCAGTGGCGGGGAAGAGAAGATCGAAGTTACCGGAGCAACCGGACTCACGAGCGATGAAGGGAAACTTTTGGGCGTGAACTCAGCGGGCACGGTCGGATTAAACGCGCCGTCGGCCTACAGCATTCCGCTTTACACCGGCTCAGTCACGCCCGGCCACTGCGCGGAGTGGTCCGCCAGCTCGCCGCCGACCCTGGAAGATTCAAGCGGAGCTTGCGGCGGAAGCGGAGGCTCGGTCGAGATCCAAACCATCGGGACGGACAACTCTTCTCAGGCGCTTTTGAACTTCATCACCAGCACGGTGAACGCGGTGGGGTTCACCATCACGCCGTCCAATCCAAGCGGGGGAGAAGAGCAATTCGAAATCACGGGGAACTATTTGGGCAGTGCGCAAGTGCCTCAATGCGATGCTGACGGCACAAGCGGCGGAGTGGCCTACGCTTGCACGGTCACACAGACTTCACCCGACGCAGTAATTCTTTATCCCGATGCGGCGAACACCGGCTCATTTGCAACCCTTAATGTCAATTCAACCACCGCTTGCCAAGTCTACGAGTTCGGGGGAACCAACAGCACGTTGAATCCGGGCGACATCGCGTACCCAGGCGGCACGGCATATCTCATGCTTTACACACTGGGCCCGGACAGCAGTTGCAAGTGGATTATTTCAAGCCAAGTGTCAGGCGGCAGCGGCGGTTTCCCAACTCTCAATCAAGTGCTCGACCCGACCGCGAACAAAGATTTTTCCATGGGCGGGTATTATCTGGCGCTAGATGGCGGCAACTTCGGAGCGGGCGACGCTCCAGCTCTGAGTGTCGATGTGGACGCGAACCGCGCGCCGTTCATCACCGCTCCGGTCTTCACCGCGGGAAGTGGCTCAGGGCTCAATAACGCGACCTTCAGCGGCACGCCCGTTTTGCCGGTCAGGCAGTTCTGTGTCACGATCGACAGCCTGGGCGGCGATGGCGGGCCGGACACTTTTTCATGGGGCGTGGCTGGATCTTGCACAAGCGGCGCCACGGCCGTACCGATTACAGCCCTGCCGCAATCGCTCACTTCCGGCGTGTCTGTGACGTTTGCTTACGGCGGCCCGCCTTACCAGGGACACAGCCTTGGAGACCAGTGGACCGTGACATCCTCTCCGGGCGGCATCATCAATGCCGCAACCGGCTTCCAAATCGGATACACCGCACCTGATGGAGACTGCCTCGTGGGGTTGAACGGAGTCTACCAGCCTGGGAGTTGCGGCGGAAGCGGTGGATCGCCCGGCGCGCCGGACAACAGCTTGCAGTACCGCATCGACGCGTCAACCTTTGGCGGCATTCCGGGCAGCGTGGTGGACGGCACGAATGGGCTGGTGAGCCTTTCATCTTCCACTTCGGTAGGCACGACTTTGACGGTCACTGGTGCACCAGCCGAAGATGCAGTGGATCTATTTTCTTCAGGTAATGAATCTAGCGGAACTTTATTGGCTCAATCGAATTCAGCCTCAGCGCCTGGTGTCTTTTCGCTAGCAGGGCAATTTTATGCTACCGCAGTTGACAACAGCGGCGCGGGTCTTGGAGTGGCGGCTGCAACGTTTACGGCTATTCTTTACGGCTCAGATGTGGCAGGAGACACTTTACAGGCGGTTGCTGTTAATAGCAGTGCAAGTGCCGCGACAGGCGGGAACCCGATCCAAATTGAAGGGATCTATATTGGAAACTCGGGAGCGGCAGCAGGATTCCCCTCCGAAGAAGTTGCCGGGATACACATAGGAAACCAGAACTTTAATGCCAGCCCCGCTACTTCAGTCAACGCTGGAATTCTAATTGATTCCCAAACTGCCGACCCCAACGTCTACGCCATCAAAACCTCGGCAGGTCCGGTCGATTTTGGCGACATCGTTAGTCCGGGGATAAATACCCTTGGCTGGGGCATCCCGTCGATTGCAACGCCCGCGCTGATCACATTCACCGGAAGCGGCCTCAATGATCTCGTCACAGGCGGATTCAGCCTCGCGCCTTCGGCGGAAACCATTTGCGTCAAAATCGACGGCACCGCGCCGGACACATTCGAGTGGGGCACAGACCCCACTTGCACGACTTTCACGGGCGGCACGCTCGTGCCTTTCACCGGCTCGCTGCAACTTCTGGCCAATGGAGTAATGATTAGCGGAGCCATCACGGGGCACACGCTGGGCGACCATTGGACCTTTGCCGTGCTCGCCTCACCCGGAGATGGGTACGAATTCAACGCCAGCGACGCGGATACACCAGTGACAGAGGGCGCAACCTGCACCAACACTGGAGACCATGCGGGCGGAAGGGCGATTTACTTGAGGGGAGACATCAAATGCTTCTGAAAACGATCATAGCAATTCTGGTTTTTGCAGGCTTGCTCGTGGCTCAGGCTGCACCGCTGGCAAGGCCGAAGGTGAATGGCCTTGAAGCGAGGAAAACCCGCGATATTGCCTCCGAGCTTCAGAGAGCGCAGGCCGAGCAGAAGTCTGCCGTGAAGCAGGCTGAGCGATCCAACGACGCGCTGGCGAAAATGCAGGTAGCGTTGACCGCAAACAAGGAAGCCAAGCAATCGAAGCCCTTGCAGCAGCGTCTCGATCAGGCGAAGCAGCGCCAGCAGCAGGATCAGCGCCGAGCGGATCAAGCCAACAAGCGCGTGCCTCAGCTTCAAGCGCAGTTGGCCACGTGGGAAGCCAGCACGCTGAAAACTCACAAAGCCGATCCCAAGAAATTCAAGGTCGATTGGGCCAAAGGCGAAATTGTTCCGCAATGAACGGTAGGGGCGAGCAGCGCTCGCCCGGCGTGGTAGTGGCAAGGCGGCGTTTCGCCCGGCGTGGTAGGGGCGAGCAGCGCTCGCCCGGCAGTTTTCCCGGAACCGTTCAGGCCGGGCGCAGCCCGGCCCTACGAGGACTCCAATATGCGACAAATTATTTTGTCTATTTTGCTATTTCTTCTCACTCCCTGCCTCGCGCTCGGGCAAGCAACCCTGATGGAAAGCGGCACACCTGCCGGCAACCCCGCGCCGGGCTATGAGTACCAGTACATCAAAACCGGGATGGGCGTCTGCACGAAGCTGAGCAGTGGCATCGAGATTTGCGGCGGTCTGCCCAACGCGCCTTCAACGCAAGGTGGCTACTTCCTTGGCTACCGCTATACCGGAGTTGGCACGCCTGTCCTTGCCACTTTTCAGGTTGGCTTTTCCGTGCGCTCCGTCACCGGATCGAGCGACCCTTCCGGCGTAGTTTATTCGGACTGCGAAGGCGCGCAAATCCAATTCACCGGATCGAGTGCAGCAAGCGAAACGCTGCCCACACCGACGACGCTGAACAATCCCGGATGCGGCTTTGGAATTCTGAACGCCACGACCGGCACACTGACGGCCGTAACCGTAACGCCGGACACCTGGACGATCAACGGCGGATCGACCCTGACCATCGCGCAAAACGAGTATTGCTGGATCTACGTCGATGACACGGTTGCGACCAACTGGGACGCAATGTGCCACGCGACGACGCAGAGGCCGTGAAGACTTTGCGATTTGCGATTGCCCACAGGCAGCTTTTGTGGTACACCTTCCGAACGGGAGGACAAAGAAATGAAAACGGCAGTCGGCAGTCGGCAGGTCGGCAGTGGGCAGTTGTCTTGGTGGACGGGGTTGGGAATCGCTTTCTACCCGGTGGGGATAATCGCTTTCGCGTTCTTCTTATTCGGCCTTGGGGGGCGAGCACAGGAGAAGCCAGCCGCGCCGGCCGAGAAGGTTCCGGTGATTTCAGAGGGCACGCTGCACCGCTTCTGGCACGCGGCGTATTCGCTCGACCAGGCGCAGACTCAATTGCAAAAGGCTCAGGATGAATTCTCCGCCGTGCGGCAAGAGATCGACGCGGCGTGCGGGAATTTCGTTGTCAACATCAATCCCAGGACGAGTGAACCCACGTGCGGTGGGCCGCGCATGGGACCAGGACCGACGCCAGCGCCAAAGAAGCCACTGGACACGAAGGACAAATAAGGACATGAACGCGGACTTTACAAAGCGATTGAGCCCTCGCCAGAGACAAGTCCTAACTCGCCTTTCCTTTGGCAGAACGAATAAGGAAATCGCCCGGGACCTTGGCATCTCCGAGCAGACGGTAAAGAATCACTTGCGGTTGATTTGCAAGGCGGCCGGTCTGTATGGAGCGGGCTCAAGGCTACGTCTTGCGCTCGATGAACGCGGCTGTAACGCCGAACAGCGTTCGACCAGCGAATGAGAAGGGAGGAACTTTGAGCAATCGAAAATTCTTACGAGACTATCTTACAGGATTTCTTGTCTGGCCTGTGGCATTCGTGCTGTTTTGGCTGGCGTGTGGGACGCAAAAACCTCAATCGGCGAAGTTGGGGGCGCCGGCTTCGCCAAAGTTTGGGGCTACGGCTTCGCCGCACAACATCGCTTTCACCTGGACGGCTTCCACTTCGAATCTTTCCGGGCTTGGATACAACCTTTATTTCGGATCGAGTTCCGGGGCGGAAAGCACGGCGCCGGTCAACACTTCGCTGTTGACCACGGTATGCTCGGGGACTTCCTGCACGGCCACGATCTACGCCACGGGCGGGACGGGCGGCGCGGGGACTTCGCCGCTGATCGTGTCGATGGCCACTGTCTATGCGACCGTCAAAGCCTGCGTTCCGAACGCCGGCCTAACCACTTGCAGCACGCCGAGCAATGAGGTCTCGTGCACAATCCCTTTAGCAAGTTCGGACATAAACCCGCCAGCATCCCTTGCCGGCGTCGCGCAGTGAAGTAATTGATAGGGGCGAGGCGCTGCCTCGCCCGTTCGGACTCCCGTGGGAGAGGCTCATGTGTAATTGGATGGCGAAATTAGCACCAGTTCGGCTCATGGTCGGCGTATTCGCACTCACCGGGCTGTTAGCCGCGGGCTTCAATATGCGCGTGGTTACGGCGAGCACGTCGGGGATGGCTCAGGCCCAGGCGCAAGCTCGCGACAAGGATTACGTTTCTCAGGAACAGCACAAGGAAATCGAAGACCGGCTCGGGGAGCTCGAGCGGCGCACGGATGCGATGGAATCCCGTCAAATTGACGTTTTAACCAAGCTGGCGGCCGTGGATACGTCTTTGCAGGACTTGAAAACCTCATCCGACAAGCGCGGAGAATCGCTTACCGCCATTATCGTGGGGGTCGCCGTGCTTCTGATCGAAATGCTTTTGCGCGGCCTGATCCGCCTGAAAGCCAACACAAAATGAGTCCGTAGGGGCGAGGCGGCGCCTCGCCCCTACCAAGACAAAAGGAGAATCAACATGAAGTCACTGGGAGTCACCATTTTGCTAGTTTTTGCATTCGTGTTTTTCGCCATCGGCGCGGGCTTTCCGTTTGCGCCTCCGTCTGAGCCATGGAGACTGCGCATCGTTTCAACAGGCCTGGCGTTTCTCACGCTCGCTGAACTTGTGGGCAGATACCTTCCGTAACTTTGCGCTTGACAGTCTCGCCCGGCGGCGGTAGAACAGTTGCAGACGCGATTCCGAAACCTGCTCGATGGGCGTCGAGGGTCTTTCTTATTCTCCCCTCGGCGCCCGTTGCTTTTTCGAGCTGCCTGGCCGAACGCCGTTCGGCCCTACGGCCGATTTTCCGCTTGACACGCCCCGCAGAAAATTGTAGTCTGTTGTGTCCTGCCATGAAATTACACGCTAACAAAACGACTGTCATCCATCTGAGGCTTCCGCAGGATCTAGCGGGAAACCTGATGAGCTTTGCGAGGGCAGACCGCCGGACGCGGACGCAGTACATCAAGAACGTGCTCGACGATCACGCCAGGAACCGAGCGAAAGACGAAAGAATCTTCGCGGCGGGCAAACGCAAACCAGCACCGGAGAAAAAGCCATGAACTGGGCCGCAATCGTTAAGAATTGGAAGACCAGCATCAGCGGGGCTGTGCTGTGGCTCTTATCGATCGCTCCGCTTTATTCAGCCATCGAAGACTACGCTCAGGGCAAGCCGGTGAATTGGAAGAACGTGCTCCTGACGGCGATACTTTGGGCGGCCGGCCACGGACTCTTGCAGGCGAAGGACTCCACAACGCATTCTACTTCCGCTGAAATCCACCAGGCGGACGCGCAAGCGGCCGTTGGAAAATGAACGTAGGGGCGAGGCGGCGCCTCGCCCCTACAAAGGAGAAAAAACCATGAGCCGAAAGACCTATTTGAATTGGTTAGTTATCGTAAGCATCTGCCTTTCCGTGCTTTTCCTGTGCGGGTGCGGGCCATTCGACGCCCTGGCCAATACCATTTTGGCGATCTTGGCGGGGTTGCCCATCGTTCTAAAAGCGCTCGTAACGGTGCTGACTCCTGCCCAAGAAGCAGAGGCGCAGGAAGCCGACACATTGGCGATCAGCGCCGTGACCGACCTCAAAAACACGGTCGATCAATACGAGAAGGATAAGACCGGAACCGGCCTTCTGGCAGCCGTTCAAGCGGCCATCGCCGCAGTCCAGCAAACCCTGCAAGGCTGGGTCACGTTGGCCTCGCAATTCGGGAATGCCGCATTCCAAAAGTGGGTTGGCGTAGTGGTCGGCCTGATCCAAGCGGTATTGACCGTCGTGACAACGGACATCCTTCCAAACGTTCAGGATGCGGTCACGGCGGCGGCCGGCGGCAACAAGGCGAAGCTCGAAAGCCTGGGCGAAAAGCTGAAGGTTATGGCTGCCAAGCTCCGCGCGGACCACGATGCCGCCCTGGACGCCAGCGGCCTGCCTGCCGATGTGATTGCGAACGTCCGAAAGTCCGTGGACAACAAGTTGAAGCATCACATCGGGCCGATTCCGTTTTGATCGACAGGTCGTAGGGCCGAACAGCGTTCGGCCCATCCAGGATAACCCCGGTTGGGGGGCGGGAGCGTCGCGCGCGGCGCGGCGCCCTGCCCCTCGTAAGTGCAGCTAACATGGCAGGGAAACTCAAAGTTGGTGATCGCGTAACGATCGAGGGTACAGTCATCGCGCACTTCCCCAGAGACGGGATGCCGTGGCGGGTGCAGTTTAAGGCTCCGCTATTTACGCTCCAGGGGGAGAGCGTTCGAAATGGGCAGCGCAGCCCCAAAACCTCTTATTCCATCAATCCCTATCTCCTCGAACGGCATAGGCATGAGGAAGGTGAGTGAACATGCCAGACCCCGGCGGTGGACCGCTCGCAAAACTGATTATCCTTGTGGTAGGCTTTTGGGGCAAAGTGAAGATCGCAGCAAAGAAGCTCGTCGGCAAGGGGGATAAGCCCCAGCAAAAGAGTGGCACTGGGCAGTAGGGCCTAACAGCGTTAGGCCCGGGTGGGCAGATGGCGGGTCAACAAACGAGTCTAGAGTCCACGAGCGCAACGCAGGAAGAGGAATGGACGGTTGATCTCGCCCTTGGCCGGTTCATTCGGGAATGGACAGCCTACCGCGGCGACCCGAGCCATGAAAACTACCGCAAAGTCAAAGAGGACCTGTCCCGCATCGAAAGGCTTGTAGACAAGGAAAAACCGTAAGATCACCACAGAGACACGGAGGAACAATGCGCACAACACCATCAGGACGGTTTCTAGGGCGGAAGCGAGATCTGCACGATGCGCGGGACTTCAAATGGACGCCGGGTTCGCGGATGCTGAGCATGAAGCTGCCTTCGGCGGTCGACGTCTGCACAGGGCTTATGATGCCTCAGATTTTCGACCAGGGCATGGAAGGCAGTTGCACGGCGAATTCCGGGATTCGCTTTTTCCGCTGGCTGGCGGCGAAGCATCCGCACCTTGTGCCCGACCCTGGAGCCAACCTTTCGCGCCAGGCACAATACTATTGGGAGCGCGCCCTACCCTGGAATTCCGACACCGACGAGGACGCTGGCGCCGGAACGCGCGACATTTTCCGAGTGCTTCAGGTTATCGGCGTGTGCCCCGAGGCGGACGATCCTTACCAACGTTCCACGCTTTACACTGACCCGGGCCCGAAGGCGGTTGCGGATGCCTACCATCGCCGGATCAAGAACTATTTTCGGCTGATGACGGTTCAAGACCTGAAAATCATGCTGGCATCCGGGCAGGCCGGGACGGTGGGATTTGCTTTGAGCAAAGAGAATGCTGCCAGCTTGGACGCCATTGGGCCGGATGGAATCTGGAGCCCGAATCTTACGGACGCAAACACGCCGGAAGGCCACGAGGAATTTCTACGCGGTTACGATGATTCGGTCAACGGCGGGTCGTTTTTCTTGGATGGCTCCTGGGGAGCGAGCTGGGGCAAGGATGGCTCACATTATATGCCCTATGCCTTCCTCGAGGCGTACCGCGTGAGCCAGTGGGATTGCTGGACCGGACATCTCGCCGGAGAGACGGACTGAAGTTCACCACAGAGGCAAAATGGATCAAAAAGCTAACGACGCAGAGTGGACCCAACAACAAAGAGCCAACCAACGCTTGCACTACATGTCCTTAGAGCACTACGTCGAAACCGTCATCCTTGTCTCGCCGGAGTGTTATGCGGAGATTCGGGCATTGATCGAAGGCCGTCGCCCTACGCCAATCGTGCTCTGGAATGATGGCGGAGAGAACGGAGAAATGCTCGATATGTCTGGAATTGGCATCGAAGTGAAGAAAGATCCAGGTCCCGGACTTAAAACTGACCACTGACAACTGACGACTTTCATTGAAAGGCTCTTTCCATGGCATTATTCGATCAAGAAGCAGCACACGAGCGCCGTCCTCATAATGTAAATCCCCTTCTTTCCAGCGCGCATGTTATCCTCGCGGTGAAAAACTTTGCGGCCATTCCGGGGGTCTGCCACATTGGCCTGGGCGTGACGGCCGAGAACACGATGAAGGTTCTCCGCAAACACGGGATTTTCGCGGAGGCTTGGCCCGCGCAAACCTCCAAAGAGCTTTGGCGGAAACTGGCTTTCGCGGAGACTCACCATCGCGGGACGCCGATCAGCCACGTGGTAGTTTCGGCGCCATCGTGGGTTCAGCCGGAAGCGTTCAAGAATTTCTGCCTGCGTTGGCCGGAGACTCACTTTGTGCAACTCAATCACTCCGGCTGCGCGTACCTTTCGATCGACAAGCACGGCATCCGCAATATCCGCGAAGTGGGGCATCTATCGCTGAGCCTGCATAATCTGAGCGTAGCGTTCAATAACGAGCGGCCCCAGGACTTCGTGACGCACGGACTCGAGAGCGATTGCCTGTACCTGCCAAACCTTTACGACCCCGATGGCTTTGTGACTCCATTTCATACCGAGAAGCTGAACGGCACGCTGCGGGTGGGCTCGTTTGGAGCGTCCCGGCCGTGGAAAAACCAACTGACCGCGGCTGAGGCGGCGGTGATGTTGGCGCACAAGCTCGGGACGCGGCTCGAACTTTATGTGAACACGAAGCGCCCGGACGGCGGCGAACGCATGATCGAATCACGCCGGGAGATTTTTCACCGGATGCGCGGCTGCGAGCTGATCGAAGTCCCTTGGGAGTTGTGGCCGAAGTTCCGCAAGACGGTTGCCCGAATGCACATTCTTTTCAGCCCATCGTTTGACGAGACGTTTAATGTGGTGACGGCGGATGGGATTGCGGAAGGCGTGCCGTCCGTAGTGACCAGCGCGATCGAATGGACCCCGGATTTCTGGTGGTGCGATCCGTGCTCGCCGGAGTCGATTGTAAGGGTTGCGATGTGCCTGCTCCACGATCCCCGCGATGCCGTGGAAGCCGCGCGAAAGAAGCTGAGGGCGTTTGTCGCGGCCGGCATTGAACATTGGAAGCAGTTTTTGACCAGGCCAGCGTAGGGCCGAACAGCGTTCGGCCCTACGCTTCACATCTGAAGTGCCAATCCCCCGATTCTTTTCCGCGCGAGATCCTGATAGGCCAAATCCAGCAGCACAAATCGCCGGCCCATGTTGAAAGCTACCTGTCCCACAGTGCCGGAGCCACCGAAGGGGTCCATCACCAAATCCCCCGGCTTGCTCGCCGCTTGCAGGCAGCGTATCACCAACTCCACAGGGAACGTGGCGAAGTGCGCGCCCTTGTATGGCTGTGTGGCGAACGTCCAGACGTTGCGGAGGTTGCGGCCAAACGCTGAATCTTTACGGTCGCCGTTCCCGACATTTGGAGCCACAACCTTTTTTCTTTCACTGTTGAATTTCGATCCCTTGTGAGACGGAGCAAGCTGTGCGTGCTCGATAGGTGTGTGCGGACCTTCTCCCGATGCCCAGCCCTTGACCCATTTGGCGGTTGCGCGGTGCTTTTCTGTGGAAACGAAGGGCTCTTTTGCCGCCTCCGCATCCCAGTAATACCGCTCCGACTTCGTAAGCATGAGAATATGCTCGTAAGCGTCCGTAGGCCGGTCGCGCACGCTCTCGGGCATCGGGTTCGGCTTCGCCCAGATGATGTCTGAGCGAACCCACCAACCATCGGCTTGCGCGGCTAGGGCAACGCGGGCGGGGATGAGGCAGAGGTCTTTGGGCTTGAGGCCGGCCTGGGGCATCCGGTTCGGTTGTTGGATCGGACCAACCCCCATCGCCCCGTCTGCCCATCTTTCTTTTCCGCCTTTGGTGGAATTTGACCCACGGTAGCCCGTCCATTTTTCTCCCTGCTTCCCTCCGCCGGGGCAATCACCAACCCTTCCCGCACCCGTTGCGTAGCAATCCCCGATATTCCAGAAGCACACCCCATCCGGCCTCAGCACCCGCCGAATCTCCCGCAGAATCTCCACGCTGTGCTCGACGTACATCTCAATGGTCGGCTCGAGGCCGAAGGCACCGCGCCAGGCACCGCAGTTGAGGCAGAAAGGCTGGTCGTATTCCACTTTTTGTAGGACCCCTGCCGTTTCGCGTGGATGATTACCAGTCACGGAAGGGCTTGTATACGCTCGGATCTCGCCGCGCGTCTTATTGCTCATCCACTCATGCTCGCACGGCGTTGGCTCGTACATATCGGGCGGCTCCCCAGCCCAGACCAACTCCTGATCCCCCGCATACTTTCGCAGGCCCCAGTACGGTGGACTCGTCACTATGCATTGAACCGAGTTATCAGGCAACGGAATGTGCCGGGCGTCGCCGCGGATCAGCATAAGAGAAACTCTCAGCTTTCAGCTATCAGCTCTCAGCGAATCGGCTTGAAGCATTTGGCGATGTGCTGCGCCAGTGGAAACGGTATCTTGGTGATCATGGCGGAAGCGGCCTTGCGGGAGTCGGACCTTGAACTGTGCTTGGCTATCCCCGTATCAAACCAGACTGGCCCGCTCCCGTGCTGCTTCACCGCATCGCTTTCCCGCTGGTTGATATGGCCGACAGTTTTCAACGGCCTCCCGTCTGGATTCTGGCCAGTTACTTTCTGGCCCGGTGAGCCGATATTGAACCAACTGCCACCATGTTTCACGCCTTCCCTGTATCTCTGCGCCGCCGCCACGTTGAATCCGACTTCGCTCAACTTGATGCCGGGAACTTTGCGGCCGTCTGGATTATGCCTCTCAACAGCCCCCGTGGTTTGAATGAACCACGAGCCGCCACCCCAGCCGCCATTCTTGAACACTCGCGCAATCGGCATGAGCGCCGGCACATCGCCCCACAGGTAATAGCTCCCGAAGTTCCACGCGGCCCGACCCACCCACTTCTGCGCCCCGCGCACGTTCTCCACGATGAGAGGAATGTGCCGCCCCGCCGCTTCGCACGCCTCCCGCTGGATTCGAAAGCACGCCTCGAATAGCGTGTTATCTGGCGGTGGCAGGTCCTTCGCACGCCTCCACGGCATCGCCCGGTAACTGTAGGCTTGACACGGCGGGCTTGCCACAATCACCGCTGCATCCTTAAACTGCGAGCCGTGCAGCGTCAGCACGTCCTGAAGCACCAGCCATCCCGGATACCCGCCCGTCCCATAATCGTGCCTCACTGTGTCGAACCCCACCACGTTATAGCCCTCGGCCAGAAATCCCTCGGCCCACCCTCCCAAGCCGCAATAAAGGTCAATCGCCAAAGATTTCATCGTCAGATCAGCTTTCAGCAGGCCGAACGCCGTTCGGCCCTACCGGTTAACATACTGGTTCTTATCAGACACAAAGCCACTTTTCCCGACTGTAAGTCGTTGATTCTTCGTAGTCCATGTAGCCGATTTTTGGCCATTTCTGAAAAATCCTAGCCTTTTGGGGCACCTGCGTCTAGCCGCACCCCTGAACGTCGCTTGTACCCCCCGCCAAACGCGGCGTAGGGCCGAACGGCGTTCGGACCCTGTGCCTCTGTGGTTCACCGCCGGCGCAAGCGAAGCACCTCGTCAACAAAGTGCCTCATCGAATCGACAAGGCAATCCAAGCCCACCGCCGCCAGGAACCCTCCCAAGCCGATCCCGCCGCCGATTTCTACCAATGTCCAGAACCAACGCATGTTCACCCCCGATCAGGCCGAACGCAGTTCGGCCCTACTACCGACGCTGGCCATTTTTCCCACGACGCTGGCCGATTTTACCCCGACGGTGGCCACTTTGGGCATGACGGTCCCGGCCGCTT
>Ga0187889_10002917_pt1 | contig 15818 bp, 20 predicted proteins | sample June2016WEW_7_10_2_FD_132992 | JGI IMG/M metagenome (GOLD analysis project Ga0187889, IMG submission 132992) | Peatland microbial communities from SPRUCE experiment site at the Marcell Experimental Forest, Minnesota, USA - June2016WEW_7_100 | ecosystem: Environmental > Terrestrial > Soil >... | reverse complement strand
TTTGAGACGCTGTACTTGATTGACTGTCATACATTACAAGATTGTCATGGATAGATGAATTAAGAGCAGAAGAGACCTGTATCCCATCCCATCCTGCATGATCAACAATGTTATTATAGACCTTAACACCATCAAGTAACGATGGCATGAGCAGACTGTCATTACCCGAACATATTTGATCCCACCCCGTATAATGAGTGTTGCCAATGTACATTCCCTCGTTCACAGTCACATTAATCATGCAGTCGTGAATTACGGTGTTATACTGAGTGAAGTTTTTACGGTAAGCATATCCCCCACAGGCAGGGTCGGTCTTGGCTACAAATCCCATCAACCCACAGGAATCCATACGGACATTACAGGTTTCAATGTCTGACGAAGTATCTCCAACGGAAAGTCCTGCACCCGCAGGGTGTGTAACATGAAACCCGTAGAAGTCAGCAGAACCCGTACCTGTAAATTTGATATAACGGCAACCGCCTATCTTGATACCATAGGTAAACGCCCTGCCACAAGTGACTACACCGCCATAGTTGGTTACTACGATAGGTGCTATTGCTGTACCCCTGAAATTCTTTAAGTAAATATACCCCCATGTGCCAGAAGTAAGAAGCAGGGTATCACCGCCATGTAAGGTGTTATACGGTGCTGATGTCCCTACCATATAAGTTGTATTGGCAGGAACAATCAGGTGTGTTGCATTCGCTGAAACTGCGAAAAGTGTAAATATTGCTAAAATTAATTTTTTCATGTTCTTTTTTTTAAAACTCTATTCCTAAAAATAATTGGTTTGCGATCGCTGTGGGTGTTGGCAAAAAACATGCAGCAACCAAAGCATAATACTTTGTGCTGCCCATTGAATTAGTGAAAGACAGTGTAAATGTCTGACTTCCTGCTGATGCAGAAAGATTGTTACCTTCCCAATCGTAGTGCCCACTTCCGTAGTGAAATATTGTAATTCCGTCATTTGATGTAGTGGTGCCAAAGTTTACATTTTCGGACATTAAGCCAATGAATATTAAACTCCCTGCCTGTGGTGAAAATGAATTACTTGTTAGAGATCTTGTATTATTACCAACTGCACACATCGGGGTCATAGTAACATCAAGAGGATCTGCCGTTGACTTTATTCCGGAGTACTCCACTGCCTCAAACCCTACATCACCTAAATAATCATTTGTGACAATAATACTATTAGACCCTGCTTTACAATTGGAACAATACCAAATTTGTGAATAAGAGTCAATATTTGCCCCGCTTGAAGCGGCTGTCAATGGTATATACGTATTACCTTGTGTATCCGTTACTGTCAGGGAAAGAGTGCCCCCGGCTACCGTTTTACCCCCGACCCACACAACTATTAAATGTCCAGCTATATTGGAGGAAGCAAAGGGATAGGCAGTGCCATTTGTTGATGGATATTGATATAGTGTCTGTACTTGTAAAATCGATGCCCTACCAATAAGGGTGCAGAATAAAAATAATATCAATATTAACTTTCTCATTGGAATGCTGCTAATCCGGTTGCGTAATAATTTGTTCCATCATAAAATATTGCAACTACATCAATCGCTCCTGATGTATTTGTAAAAGTTAATGCTGTTCCGCCCGGCCATTTTACTGTCGGAGAAAAAGCCACCGTATAGGCGGTTGCGCTTGACTCGTAGGTAAATATGATCTTAACCGTTTGACCCGCAACCATTCCCGCCAATGTTACTGTGCAATTTCCCGTGCGGGTAATTCCCATCATATTACCACGAGTGCAATAGACTGTAATTGCCGTTGAACTATTGCCATATCCATGATATCCAGCCGAAACTGCACTATCAGAAATAACTTTATGAAAGGAAGCATTTGCAACTACACCCGTTGGGGCTGGGTTATTAATATTTAATTTCAATGCCGCAATACTATCTAATCGTTTTCTTGTGACATAGTTACCTGATGCTGTCTTATTACTGTCAGCCACCTTAACCTGTAAATAGTTTACAAGATTATTCAATCCTACCGTTGCAGAAGTTACAGTTCCCTTAATACTATCCGCATAGGTTTTTACAAGATTTTGAGTTGCATATTTGACAATAGAAGTACCTGTAACATTGGATTTATTGGTTGAAAGTTCATAAGAACCAGTATTCTGTTTTAATGCTGCAACAGAATCTATAATTGCATTTGCAGAAACGGCATTGTAATATTTTGTTGCAGAGGTGCTTCTATGAGAATCGGTTATTTTGTTTGTCGTTAATTCGTAACTTCCTGTATTTTGTTTTAAACTATTTTGATATAAAGTAGTCAATCCTGTTTTAGAGGTAGAGGTGTCAGCCGAAATAACCGAACCTAAAACATTAATAGGGGACGTGCCTGTGTAGGTTGTACCCGTTGGGAGTATCTGTTTGTAAACAGTATCATGGTTAATCATTAATATAGTATCTAATCCCGTTCTGAGTTTTGCCTTTATCAATTCCATAGTATCAATTCTCACTCTTCCTGTAAACCATCCTGCATGTCCTGTATGTGAAATACCATATAAAGCAGCTCCCGATCCTGAATATCCCTGTACTCCAGTTCCAATAGGAGAATACCCTTCAACACCAGTTCCATTTGGAGAAAACCCATTTACAGCAGTTCCCACACTTCCTGTATAACCATATATTGCTGTGCCTGTTGGCGAATAACCTGATATTGCAGTCTTATCTCCTAATACTACAGCGTTTATATCTCCTAATACATCAAGTTTGTGAATAGGAAAACTAAATCCTATTCCTATAGAATCAGTTGCATTATTAGGATATAAATAATGATGTGTGCCTGTTAAATCTTCTGTCCACTTACTTGATTCTCCAACTGTAGTTTTAATTACATTGCCACTTCCATCTATACCTAATATTGAACCTGAACCTGATAGATTCTTTAATTGTAAGTTATTTAAGAAAGTTGAATCCCAAGGATAAACTGCTGTACCTAAATTTACATTAGCCCATAAAGCATTTTCATCCATATTCAGAGTGCTTCGATGAATACTTAATGAAAATAAACTTGTATCAAACATAGCAGTTAAAGTGTTTAGAAATCCATGAGCTGATATTCTTATGGACTCATTCATCATGCCAAATATTGATTGCCTCCCTTTATTATCAGAAGTTGTCATCATATCTATGAGATTATAACCTGGAACTACTCCTCCTGTAAGAAATCCTGCATTACCAAACCTTATGCCACCTGATTTTGCCTGATCAGGAAACTGTAATACTTTAGTAGCAGTAGTATCATAATTAGAAGTTAATTTACCAATCCCATCATAAGTCCAATAATTAGTTGCTGTCGGAATAGGTTTTCTATATACCTGATGCCCAATGCTGTCCCATGTCAACATTGAATTTCCACCTGAAAATACTGTGTCTAATTTTGTTCTGCCTCCTACGTGAAGTGCATAATTGAAATTAGAGGAACAGTCAAGACCTTCTCCATTAACACTATGAATATACCCACCAGTAGAATTGACACTTTGTCCCTCCAATCCATAATTATTGACACTTATAAAAGTACCACCCTCACCTCTTGATGAAGCGTAACCATAAAAAGCGTTGCCTGTGGTTGTGTTAGAGGTTATACCTGTTACCGATCCTGCATTTACGTATTCGTTACCGATAATATCAAGACTTGCGTTTAGAGGACGTGTGCCTATGCCAACGCTATCATCGCATTTTACATTTCCCTGTGCTTCAATAGCCAATCCGTTACACGTAGTAGCCACCAATGCGGTGTTAGAACAAGAGAAAGTATTTAATGCTACTGCTGAATCATTTTCAAAGTTTCCGTTGCCGATAACATGTAAGACATCATAATTTAACTTGTTTCCAATTACAACGCTATCGTTCACTTTGGGAATTATTCTGTGCTGAACAATCTTCAATAGCGAAGTATCAGATAGTGGTGCATAAACTTGTGCCTTGCTTATATCAACCCATTTACAACCGATTACATTTCCGGCTGAACCATATTCGTTTTGGTGTTGCCACCTTGTGCTGTCGCTTATGGCGTAAATTGTTAGCCCTGTACAGCCTAAATCTATCCCGTTGGTGTCGTGTACTATTGTATCAGCACCCAAAGCTAAAATAGGGAATAGGTCTATTGTGTCGTCTGCTGACGGTGCAAACATATACAAAGGTTTGTGATACAAAATCTGTCCCCAATGATAGATAACATTACCAAAGAACTTACCAGCACTTCCATATTTATTGTTATTGACAGCATAAAAAGCATCACCCGTGTCTGACCGAAAATAAGTGGCATTACCGTTATGGGTTCTGACAAACAAACCTGTGCCTATGGGTAAGTTAATATCCACCAACGGGGAATCAGGAATAGTGGTTGTCGAAATCTCTACTCCGTCTATCGGTTGCCCTGTGGCATCAACAACTAATCTGTTTGCTGTTAAGTCTTTTGTGTTTACCGTATCTCTTTTACTTGTTTGAGAAGAAACGGGATAGTGGTCTACCCATGGGATATAACCAGCCAAATCGGTAAGAGAAACATAACTTTCATTTTTAAAGATCCACCCTGATCCGTTCCAGTAAGCATAACCGTTTGACTTTGTGATATACGGTTCCCATGATCCATAAGACCCAGCTCCTCCGTTTAACTTAACATAATGATGGCTAGCAAAGACTGTGGTCATTGAGTCCCCTATACCAAATACCTGTACGGTAGTTTTATAAAAGGCATTACTGTCATCAACAAAAATAATGGATTTAACCGGTATATTAATGCCAAATTGTTCATGTATCGTCTGAATCCAGAGCCCGGCAATTTTCTTGATCCCGGTTCCATAAGAACTAATGGCAAGTGCCAAAAAGAAAAATATCAATATTTTTTTCATTTCCAGATTCTTACAATGTCACCAAGATTAAGCGCTGCACCAGTCCATGTATAGGTATTACCCATAATATTCCATAGATCCATATTAGGAACATCATTAATAGTTATCAATCCCTTCCCTGATGGGGTGAACTGATCTACAACAAAAACAGTCTGCCCTACATCTGCCTTGAAAGTCTGAAAGTCATTTGTTCCAGCCTCTTTGGCTTTTCTCAGAACAAGCTGGATATCTAAAAGTATCTCCTCGTAAGAAGGAATGTTTCGAGTCCCTTGATACATAGTAATACTCGAATAGGGAATATTAAGCGGGGGGTTTGTATCTCCAGCCCATGTAAAATAAAAATTTACACCATCCGGGGCACTGAAATCATAAATATCAACCGAAGGTATGAACCAATAAGTGTTTCTCGGCTTGAAAAACCTGAAGGTATTTATATCGAAGTCTAGCGTCACGCTTCTACGGGTATAGTAAATAAAGCATCAAGAGCAGCCAAAATAGTGCCTATATTTATTTCAGAACTTCCATTGTAATTCTTTAACAAAGAAAGATCCACCATAAAATTAGCGGCCCCATTTGTCATTATAAAATAAATCTTATTCGCATCAGCGTTTGGGTAATAACTCACCACTTGGTTTGCGTTATACCTTTTTACTGGATTTCCATTACCACCCGGAGTAATCGATATGAGATTTGCTACGACTGTTAATGAATAAACCTGTTCTGGAGGAGGAGTAGGAGGTGCCATTTTTATTTGATTTATGAGTTTTTACAAAACTACAATTTTAAAAAGCCCATTGTCAAGCCTTTTTTTTCCAAGAATCAAGGTTCCATTCAACCACCTCCGCATCATCTTTTTCATCTGCCCTGTAATCATTTTCTATGGCATTAGTGGCAGATCCATGTACAGCCACTAAGTCGCAGTTGGTGATATCCTTCCTCCCTTTGAGTTCTTTACACTGGAGTAATAACTCCAGATGATTGCATCGATGGCCATGTCGCTCAATATAATCAATAGAGGAGCCAAGAATAGCATCTCCAGTCTTATCGTTCAAATTGAATCCAGCAGTTTTTCTTCTCTTGCCGTCAGTATCATAATAGAAATACAAAAACGCCCTGTAACCATGCTTGATATAATATTTCCTAACCATCTCGTTATTCACTTCACAATTCATCTTTCCACCATAGTAAAGATTCTGCTTCAGCATATCCTCACAGTATTTATCAGTGTCAGCATGACGATAAGAATAGGTAGCACTCACATCAGGGGTTTTCCATTTCTTAATATCCTGATCTGGGTCATAATCCGGATCTTTTTTATTCCTTCTCTTGATGGCAATACCACCACCCTTACTTTGTCTCTTACCTTCTGTCTCGTCAAAGTTAAATGGATCAGATGCGTGCATATACGAGGAAGGATACAATGGCTTCCAATGGCCATCTTCTATAAATTTCAGGTTAGTCTTGTCCTCCGGGAGCAGCTCCGAAACAACCCACCTACCCATAGGGTTTTCCATGAACACAACCTTGGACCCAAATCCATCAGACCATTCGAAATTACCTCTTACCGTGACATTCTCATCAAACCTAAGCTCTGCTATCCTCTTGTCAAGGATGATCTCATTGTAACCAACACGGCCACCCATAGAAGTGAAACATTCCTTCAGACATAACGGAAACAACCTCTGCTGCTCCTGATACTTCTCTATTGCTTCTGGTGTGTTTTCTCTCAGGTAATGCTCTCTTTCATCTAGTAAATGCTGATGAGCCCCTTTTTTCTTATGAGTAAACTTAGCCTGTTCGGGGGTGGGATCCCAGATTATACTCTCTCCATATTCATCTATGTATCCTTCCAGTCCTTCATCAGCAGGGAAGAACACCAGCACAAGGCCTGTCTTCGTAGTCCCTGATTTTGTCCTGATGTAATAATTGGAATCCCGGCAGAGATAGAAATAGTTCTCGCCACCTTTCTTTTCCATCTCTCCTACTGTAGACGGGAATAGAGCAAACCCAGCCAACTCGGTCATAGCCCCCTGTCCCATAGTTTGCCTGATCTGATCCCAGTCCATATAGATATTTGACAGGACAGTTTTACCGGGCTCCTCACGCAAGTAATCCAGAAGCTTTTCTTGATCATAATACAACCCATCATTTGTGGTTGCATAAGTGACCACAGACTCAAGGCCCTGTTCTGCGTTTATCTTACCAGTAGTCTTTTTAACAAAGTTGAGCGCGGTGTCGGGATCGTTATTACCTTCATAAAGAGGAGAGAAGAAGAATGGGATCTTACGCCACATCCTGATAAGCTTCTTGAAAGCCCTGTATCCGTGGGTTTTATCCGGACCTTGTATCCCGGAGTGTGATTGAAGATGGCGGATTATCCTCTCAAGTACCCAAGCCAAGGATTCATAGGTAGCTCCAGCTCTTCTTTGTTTAGGGTACACTAATCCTAAAACTGTGCGGCGCTCTACATCCTCAAGTTCGTCTCCATATTTATTAGGGAGTCTGTTCCCCAGCTTATCATAAGTGATATTCTTAAAGTCGTAATGATACGACTCAAAATACCACATACAGATGAAATGTTTTCTGGATCTATCTCGGTATTTAGGAAGTCCGACGTCAATGGGAGTATAATTAAGGTAAAAGAAATGCTGGCCAGTTATCCACGTTGGCTTGCCATTATTGAAAAACCAATACCCATGGATCCTGTAATACCACTGCTTTTTTATCCAAGCCAGCTCTTCTGACAGCTCAGTATAGCTGCCGTAAATACGATCCCAGATCTCATCTGTGTTGTCACAAGATTTAATGATCTTAACCAGAGCAAGCGGGATGACCTGCCTCTTAAACTTCTGCTCTTTGGCAGGCAACCCATAGCCGTCAATGGTCTCGATAGGAGGACACTCGGGTAAGGGTATATCAATGGGAATCAGCGAATCATCGCGATCATTAACCTTCAGAATTTTATCTGCCGGTAAGTATTGATCTAATATCTCTTTAGTTGGCATGTGGATTCCAAGCCCTTGTTGGATCATTGCCCTCTAGTGTCTGCTGGGCTATGTATTCAGGAGTCAACTCCCTTCTTAAATCCTCAATAGCCTGAAGAACATTTGTTGTTATCCGCGCAGAAAAATCTCCATTAGCAAGATCTGTGATCAAGTCATCAACCTTCTTACCAAGGTCGTCTATATTTATAATCAAGTCTTTAGTTCTTTCCCCGGGCTCTGTTTTACCAGACTGAAGTCTGATCATTAAATTATAATAAGAATTCTGAAAGACACAAAGTTTTGCCCATTTATTCGAATTCATCATCCGTAGGTAGGCGATCATCAATAAATAAATCAAGTCAGCTTCTCTTCCTTCGAATAAATCCGGGTCTCTTAACATCCCGGATATCTCAAGAGCTATATTTTTACGCGCAGCAAAATCCTTGACATTCAACAAGGGTGTATTCGGAGTATATAATAAAACAAAATACTTAAATAGCGGGTCGAAATCAACCGGCAGCTTTGATGTTACCTCTTCCTTAAATTCGGGGATGTCTTTCAGTGAAGGGTATTCACTACGATAATCGATTTCGCCAATTACATTAAAGGGCAACTTTAAGAGATCACTTTCTTTGAACTCCATATCAAAAACTTAGGACTTCAAAGATACAATTAATTTCTCTTTATTAATTATTTCTTGGCGAGTTTTTAGTAACAGCATAAAGTTTTCCCATGCCACATCGATGCCGACGCGGTTGATCTTACGATTGATATTTCGCAGTTCTTTATTCACCGGGACAACTATTAAACTGTTAATCATGCAGCAAAAGTACAATATATTTTATTAACATTGTAAAATTTTATAATATTTTTATTATATTTGCATAAATTTTTACAGATGCCAAAGACAAATCTTACAGTCAGTGTTGAGACCATGATCAAATTAAAGATCAAAAGGCTGGCTAAAAAAGAGAGGCGCAATCTATCAAACATGGTCGAATTAATCCTTGACAAATTCCTCGAAGAACATGCGGGTAGTAAATAACAGGACGCTGGTAAGGCTCATCACTCACAAGGAGATGTTTGGGGTTAAGTTAAGAAAAGCCGAAGACGTCAGGACTCCAGAAACAAAAACGGGGTTATTATTGTATCAAGGCAATGCCTATAGCCCGGAAATATATGTTCCCACTGAGGGTATAGTAGAATTATCAAGTATGCCTGACGTTAAAAAAGGGGACCATGTACACATGGAATACTTTGGAGTTGTAATCAATCTCGGGAAATGGTTTAACCCTGCCGCCGAGGTTGATGAGAAAAATTTCATTCTAAAGAAAACAAAAAAAGGTCTCGAGGTATCCGTCTTTGTTGAAAACCCATATTTTTATTATATTGAGAATCAGGAAGGTAGGATAAAGATGTTGAATGGGTTTAACATCATGGAACCCATTTATTTTGATAGAGGAAAGCGGGTTATTGTCCCAATGCCAAAAACCAGCTACGCCTACGTTCCGGTAGGTGATTACGCTGGAAAGACAGTTATATTTCGCAGATACGCTGATATGACAATGACAGCTCACAAAAGAGCCGTGGTTAATAATAAATATATTGAGGGATGGCTTAACGATGATGGCAGTATAACCCCATCGAAAGACCGAGTATGTGTCATCCCTGATCCCCCTAAAGTATTTAATGAATATGGTCTTGAAATACCTGAAGAGCACAGGGTCATACCCTCGCAGGGAGTGGTAGAATCTGTAGGGGCACTGGTGAAGCATATAAAATCAGGTGATCGTGTTTATTACGAACACCGAAGGGGAACTGTGGTTTCTATAGCTGATAAAATAACGTCAACAGGATCTACCAGAATATTATTCAGACAAGAAGAAATACCTTTTACTATCGACAATGAATGAAGACCAATCAAAGATACCACCCATACTCACATCTAGGCCAGAAGGGATGGACTATGATATCTACAAGACACTTTTGAAGCTTCAGAAGAAACGTATTAAGGTTCAATTAAAAGGACAGCCATGCACGACTACAAAACAGGAACAAAAAGAACCATTGGAAAATTCTTCCTCTGGAAAAGACTTAAAGGAAAAAGAAAAATCCTCTGTAGAGCAGTCGTCCAACAGGAGCTTATTCTTCGCTATAAAACGAGCATTACTGAGAGGTTTGGGGAAGTAGCCCCTACGCCAAAAAGAATTTGGAGAGACATTCAATTCATTTAAAACAAACAACATGACAACAGAACAATTAAAATTGAAACACATCATCAAGGCCGGAGTATTCTCCCACAATGAAGAAAAGTTTGTCCTTGATATGGAAGCCACCAGAGAGCTCAACAACAAACACGGAGTCAATATGAGCGCCTCTATAATCTGGTTGGTAGGGAAATCAGAGGATGGTAAATCGACAATAGAGAAGAGATCATTCTTCTGCCAGAGGTTCAAGCCCCAGATGCCAGAGAAAAAGGAAGAACCCCAGATGATAGATCCTGCACTAAGAACCGACAACCCTCCATCCACACAGGTTACAAATCCTGACCCGGGGAGTAATCCACCACCTCCCGGAGCAAATTATATTGCACCTAAAAAACCTGCCGCCAAGAAACCGGCACCAAAGAAAAAGACTCCTGTTAAGAAGCCAGTACCGAAGAAGAAGTAAAAGAGAGATGAGAACGAAAAAGCCCGGGAGACCGGGCTTTTTTTTTATTTTCCTACTTTTGTATCTACCAGATCCGGAATCTCCTCGAGGATGGCTATGATGTCACTCTGTCTCATCATAACGAGCTTCTGCTCTCCCAATACTATAGGAGCACCAACACCCCTACCATAGATCACGGTATCGCCTTTTTTAACCTCCATGGTTATAAGTCTTCCATCGGTATAGGTTTCCTTCCCGGGTCCACAGGCAAATACAGTTCCCAGTACATTAGATTCCATCTTGGGGATAATGATTTCCCCGATTTTCATTTTTTCTCTTACAATGGGTTCTATTACAACCCGGTCTTCGATTGGTTTGATTACTACTTTCATCTTATTTGGTTTTAGTGATTACTCCATATCCATTTACCATCTTTTCCCTTGACTAGCTTGCGCTCATGTGACTCTTCTTTCTTGGAAACGGGATTTCCCGTTTCTGGGCCAGTGGGCTCATAGACTATCTTTAACAATGGCCTACCGGTCAGCTCGTCTACCAGAGATTCAAGGCTCGATTTCTTCGAAGCTGGCTTCATGTTCTTTTTTTAACTGTACAAGTTGATCACTGATCTCATCCTGCATCTGAATATAAAATATCAGTGGATCCTCGGTTCTTTGGAGCCAAGCCCTGTTTACTATACAGTAATGAAGCTCTTTATAATGCAGGTGGATACTCCATGCGTCAAGGAAATTAACCTGTTCTTTGGTCAGTTTTATCTTTCTTACCTCGGCCATTGTTTCCTCCTTTTATACTCGCCTATTATACAAGCTATACACCATATAGCTAATGGGATTGCGACCATTAAAAAACAATGTAAATTAAACGTCATACACTGAACTTTACATGATGATCCAAGTTATGCCAAAACCTGAACTCTGATCCTTCAGGCTGGACCTCAACAGCATCTACCAGAGTGCGGCATCCCTTCAGGCTCAGGCCTGTGATGTATCCCATGAACTGATCATTGTCTGCCCTGTAAACCCTACGGTGTTCTTTGTCCAAAGGAAGGATTAAGCAGGCTTCTTCTATCAAGATGTCATGTTCCCCTTTATCGCATATACTGGCGACATTCTCCCTAAGCCAGTCCAACTGAACCCGGTCATAGTAAGGAAGTAACTCCTCGATGATAGCCTTGCCGGGAGATTGGTATATAGGCATGTGATACTGTTCGCCGTCAATAGTCTTCCAATACACACCATAACGAGGAGGATTATTTCCCCACATCCTAGGCTCGCCTTCGTGCATGATCCTGCTTACGATACGCCTGCGCTGTTCGTTCTCAGGCTGTGACCTCATAGTGTCAATATGATTACTGAAGGCCCTGCGGAATAACCGCCATCTAGCTAGTATTTTCATTTTGGTTTATATTTTATAATATTTACTACTCTGACCCCACATCTGCATGGCTTGGTGTGATGATGATGGTCAATCACCTTCTCTGCCGCCTCTAAACTGCTGTAGTCATACACAGATAAATCTTTGTACTTTTTATACCACTTTATCTTTTATCTGCGGGGTATACAGCTTCTTGGTAGAGCAGTTCTCTTTTACCATAGTACTTCATACTATGACCTCCAGATCTTTGTAATGAACCCAGAAATCTTCCCCTGATCTGATAATATGTACCATCCCGGTTCTGTAGTCAGCAGAGACAGCGTGGTATTCCTTGTTTCCATACAAGACGTCAACAACGGAGTCCCACTTGGTTATATTGAATTCGTTGCTACTCATTTTCTTGCCAGACAGGTGTGAATAACTTCGAAACGATCCTTAAATGGTGTGCGTGGAAATCCCTCAGTAGACAAAGATTCATTTGTCAACTTAGCCGCTTGGAACCTGAGATCAATGGCGCCTAACCTACCCTTGAGACGCTTACATTCATTGGATTTAACCTTCAGATTGTCCTCACTGACCATAAGATCAGTTCGTAATCTATTGTTTTCCTCTATCATGGTTTCTAATATCTTCGCGCATTCTACAGCGTGATTCTGTACGGCGGCAGAAGCCTTATCCGTAGTCTCATCGACAAGCCTCACAGCTTCTTCCATATTTTCGAAATAAGCCTTTTTACGAGCATACCACCTGATACCGTAATATAACGCAAAAAATAAAGCCACAGCCATCATCAAAGTCACCATGGCCACAAGTCCCCACCCTGTAATATACACGGTCTGGACCCAATCATTTAAACTTTTTAACATCGTTCTCTTTTTTTAAGGTTAATAATTATGTATGGGTTATAATTCCGGAATTCGCATTTTACTCTCAGGAATAAGGCGTCCGGTTTTGTAATCGATCTTATACCACGCTTTACCATCTTTTTCATCCCTTCTTATATTTAGGCCTGTAAACCAACTCCAACTGATTGGGGCCAAACCAAGCTCCGTTCTTAGCCAGACTATAACTATTCCCATGGCTATCAACATCACCCACTATATCCAACTTACCCCTGAGTTCCGGACGATCATCATACCAATTCCATCCATTCTTTCCTTTCTCAACCAAAGGATACTCCGGGGTATCTCCCAGTATACACACCAGACCCCCAACCAATATCCGCACCTGATCACCTACCTTGAACTTCATAGCATATCTTTTATTGTTCTACCAGAAATAGGATCCAAGTATTTCAACGGAGCATCGGATGGTGTATGACACTTTCTTGCATAATACCTGCTTATCCAAAGATCACCATTGGGGACTTTTTGAAATTTAACCTTCGTGTGAGATTCGTCGGCCCAGATAAAATTACCCCGTACGTTTGCCCCATAACACCAATGATATAACCATGTCTTTGAAAAAATCAAAAAGATCTTTGTTTTCATCACTTCCTTCCCCTTCTACTTTTATGGAACGTCACCTTCGTCGTTATCACCAAATCATGTATCACAAATAAAGGACTACTATCCAACCTCCTCTTCAGCTTATCCCTATCCATCCCTACTCTCTCCGCGGCCTCCTTCATATCTGTATAGACATCAGCCTCATCACTCATTATACTCCTTATTAATATCATAATGCGCTTTCTTCGGATTTGATGCCTCAAAAATACAACATCTATTCACTAAAGTCAAATGAAGTTATTAACAACCCACCCTATTGACCTGCCTATTATCAAAGTTGTATATTTGCGCATGATCATAACAGCCGATTTAAACCAAGTACAGATTGACGACTACCTGATACGGACAAGGTATATCAAAAAATTACAGTTTGATGGACCCAATAACATTCTTATTTTCTATGAGATGGATGACGGCAAACCGGCTATTTATAACCTATATGGACCATCTATATCTTCATTTCAAGGCAACACTACGATACCATCATTGTCAAGTATTGTCTTTACTATTCAGGGGTATGTAAACGAATACAACATCCCAGTATCTAAGATTATAACTAAAATACAACAGATCTATCAGAATGTATATACTTCATCGGAAAAACAAAAATTAGCAAGAACACCAAATATAACAGAGGAACCCACCCCTCCATCCAATCCGTCAGTGGGAGATATCTGGATACAAACAACTTAATACTTTAACAATGGAAAGAGGAAATGCGATTGACCGCGCTACAGCAAAAGTCTTTGGTGGCGGCGGAAATACCGAGCAATGTGACGCTCACGGAGTTTATGATGTAGTATGTTGGGAAGGCGAGCCAGAAAAGAGTAAAATACTATGGCGCGACAAAGCTTACAACACAGTAGTCACTGTGGGTGCCAACCAGATCATAAACTCTGCTTTTGGCGCAGGTCCGGTGGCGGGTCCGTTCTTAGGACTCATCAGCGCAGTGGGCTGGAGTGCTGTAGCAGCAGGTGACACCATGGCATCACACGCAGGATGGAATGAAGCCGGTAACGGAGTCAACTATCCGAACTGGAGCACACCTGCCTCCAATGCCAGAATAGCTGTCACATTTGGCGCTGCTGCCGCAAGGTCAGCATCGATCACAGCCGTCAACTTTATTATAGCAACCAATGGCGGTACTGTCGAGGGTTGTTTTATAGTATTTGGCTCAGGAGCTGTAGTTACCAACGCAAACACAGGTGGCGTATTACTGTCTGCTGGAGTATTCATAGGTGGTGCACAGGGTGTTTCCGTAGGCAATACATTACAGGTAGGATATTCTTTTGGGATATAATTCCCAATCTCCCTTCTAACCCTAGGTCATGGCAATAGTAAGGGTTCAGACATTTCATCAGTACCCTGCACTAAGTGGTACATCATACGCATTTGGTTCCAATAACACAGTTGGTAACCTAATTGTGGTATGTGTGACTGCTAATTATGTTTTAGCATATGATGCTGTAGTTACTGATACACAAGGAAATGCTTACTCCTCCCTTACTGCTGCCTATGGTACACTACAATCTACTGCCCAAATATGGTATGCTCCTAAATGCAAAGCTGGAGCTAACTCTGTCATTGTAACTTTTAGTAAAGTAAACTCTGTAGCAATTCAGGCTATGGAGTATTCTGGCTGTAAGACTACAAGCCCACTAGATGTTGCAATGACACCAATGTGGGCACTAGGTAATAATACTACAAGCCCACTAGATGTTGCAATGACACCAATGTGGGCACTAGGTAATAAAACTACATCACTACAGAGTAATAGCTTCTCACCAACAGCAGGAAGCCTGATAGTCATGGGGTATTCTAACATGTACTTGGATCCCGGGACCACGACCTCCAATGATGGCATTACTGTATTTGAATACGACACCTCTCAGTATGACCTCGTAGGAGACAACCTTGCGGCCTCAGCGGGCAGCCAGACCTTTACCTTGTCTTTTGCTAACAACATGGGGAACATAAGGTACTACGCCTTAGTCTGTGCATGCTTTCTGGCAGCCGGGGGGACCACGTATGTAAAGTCAATCTCTGAAACAGGTAGCGCCACAGACTCCCCGGTATCAGTAGCCGTTGCGTCCATATCAGAAAGCGCTTCCGCAAGCGATACCCCTATAGCCTACGCCTTGTCGGTCATCTCAGAAGCCGGATCCGCTACAGACTCCCCGAGCTCAACATACCAACTCAACCTCTCTGTCGTAGAAACAGGTAGCGCCACAGACAGCCTGACTGAGAAGGCGATAGCTAAAATAAGTGAGTCGGGATCAGCAGCCGACAGTGTATCATATTCGCAGTTCCTGTACCCGGTTGGCATCATAGAAGCAGGCTCGGCTTCCGACAGTGTATCATATTCGCAGTTCCTGTACCCGGTTGGCATCATAGAAGCAGGCTCGG
>Ga0187889_10002907_pt1 | contig 15861 bp, 16 predicted proteins | sample June2016WEW_7_10_2_FD_132992 | JGI IMG/M metagenome (GOLD analysis project Ga0187889, IMG submission 132992) | Peatland microbial communities from SPRUCE experiment site at the Marcell Experimental Forest, Minnesota, USA - June2016WEW_7_100 | ecosystem: Environmental > Terrestrial > Soil >... | reverse complement strand
GAAGCCGAGAACTGCGATCGCCTGGCCATCATCGATCACGGCAAGCTGGTGGCCGAAGGCACTCCCGCCGCCCTGAAGCAGCAGGCGGGGGCGGAGCGGGTCACCCTCGCCACCGCCGATGATGCGCGCGCGGCCCGCGAGCTGACAGCACGCCTGGGCTACCAGCCGGAGACGACGGCGCAGGGGCTGCGCTTCCAGGTGGAGAGCGGGGAGAAATTCCTGGCCGAGATGGCCGGTTTCCCCGTCGAGCTGCGCAGCCTTAGCCTGCAAAAGCCTACTCTGGAGGATGCCTTCATCGCGCTCACCGGTCACTCCATTCGACCCGACGAAGCCTCGACCCGCGACGTCCTGCGACGCATGGTGCGCATGCGGAGGCGGTCGTGAACGAGCTCGACGCGGTTGTTGCCCTAACCTGGCGCGACCTGGTCCGCTTCCTGCGCGACCGCAGCCAGGTCCTGGGCGCGCTGGCGCGCCCAGTGCTGTGGCTCGTCTTCATGGGCAAGGGACTGCGGGCCAGCGTCCCGGTGGTGGGCGGCACCGATTACCAGCACTTCGTCTTCGCCGGCGCAATCGCCATGGCCGTCCTCTTCGGCGGCACCTTCCAGGGCGTGACCATAATCTGGGATCGCGAGTTCGGCTTCCTCAAGGAGGTGCTGGTGGCTCCCATCTCGCGTCTCACCATCGTGCTCGGCAAAACGCTCTCGGGCACCGCGGTCACCATCGTGCAAGGATGCCTGACGCTAATCTTTGCCCCCCTCGTGGGCATCCACCTCGGTCTCGCCTCGCTGGGCGCCCTGGTCGCCGTGATCGTGCTCTTGTCGTTGGCCATGACCGCCATGGGCGTGGTCATGGCCACGCGCATGCAAACCTTCGAGGGCTTCGGGGTCATCTCGAACTTCGTCATCATGCCGCTCTACTTTCTCTCGGGCGGGGTTTTTCCGGTCGAGCACCTACCCAGGTGGATGGCCCTGCTCGTGCGCGCAAATCCGGTGACCTACGGTGTCGATCTGATGCGCCACGCTCTGCGGCAGCACAGCGCTTTTACCATCAGGCTCGATCTCACAGTCCTGGCGTTGTTTGCCGCCGCCATGGTAGGGCTGGCTCTGCTCTGGTTTCGCCGCGAATGATTGGGGTAAAACCTGGGGTGCAACGGGAAAGATGACGCAATGACCAATAGCAACGAATTCACCTTTCAAGGACAGGGCACCCTCAAGCGCATCGACACCTTTGTCTCGAAGGCGGGCAAGTCCATCCTCACCCTCATCTTCGAAACCGACGGTCAATATCCCCAGCTGGTGCCCATCAAGGTCTTCGGCCGCTTGGCCGAGCAAGCCGGCGACTGGAAGCCGGGGACGGTGCTAGCCGTGAGCGGGCGGCTGGGCGGCCGTGACTGGAATGGCAAGGTGTACGGGGACAACGTCGCGACCAGAGTCGAGGTGGTCAATGCTGGGCAGGGCGATGGTCCTCCAGCCAACGACGCTCCGCCCGCGGGCGACGACGACCTGCCCTTCTGAGCGCTTCGCTAATTCGCGTGAGCGCGGGAGATCTAAAGGACCCTCCCAGGGTCCTTTGCCGACGCATGAGCGCAGGGGGGCTTTGCCCGACTGCGCTCATTTCCTAATAATAGCCAGCAGGGCAGCCAGCCGCTTTGGTCAAAGCCGTAACACAGGCCTCGGCCACCATATCGCTATTAGTCGAGTTGAGGCAATTGGTGAGCTCTGGCCCATTGGCAGCCAGGCAGTCGATCATAGCCTTGCAGTTGCTAACGAGCGGGGTGCTGTTGTCGCGGCAGTCCGAGCAAGCCGGCGCCGATCCCGCCTGGTAGCCGTTGGCGATTATGGTGCTGATGCAACTCGCGGTCGAATCGAGCGCGGCGCCGAGCTCGCTGGCCAAGTCGGGGCCAGCCTTGCCGTCAGTGGCGCCGGTCGGGATCTCGGGCGCAAGGTCCTTGGTGCCCAAGTCCGCTGCCTCATCCGGGGTGAGGTCGGGACCCGAAGTTAGTAAGTCGGGCATCGAAAACTGATCGGGACCGGGACCATCCGGGCTGCTCGGTGCCCCATCATCCCCTGTACCTCCACCCCCTGTACCTCCGCCCCCTGTTCCTCCGCCCCCTGCACCTCCGCCGCCGTCGGATCCAGACCCTGCGCCCGCACCATCGGCACGAAAACCGCTATCCGCGGGACTAGCGTCGGGACCGGGATCGGGCGCGCCCCCGGCTGCATGGCTCGGGTTGTCGGCGCATCCGGTCAAGCTGGCCGAGCATTGCGCCACGGTGGTCGGCTTGTCCAGGTTCACACACCCGCACAGACATGCTGCTACCAGTCCTACACCCAGGGCAAAGAACATGGCAAACGAAGACTCAGCTATGGGAGACGGGCATGACGTCGGAGCAGGTGACAAGCTAAGAGTTCCTTTCCGCGCACGAGCTCGAGAGCCGGGAGGGCCGACGCATCGCCTCGTTGGCAGCTGAGTCCTCGACTGTTCCTTCCATGTCTGTAACACCACCGAGGGCGCTGTTGTGCATCTCGGCGGGTCCCCTCTCGCCCTAAAGTTGGCGCCGCGGCCACCCAGCCTGAGATAACGCCACGTGACGCCAGTGCCCCGCAGGCAACCACTGGGCGGGCCCCGGGGGTCCGTGCACGCTCACCCCCTCAGGGGTCCTGTGCTACCCGGGCAGATAAAAGCGCAGCGACCTCTGCGTCCAATCGACGAGCGGAGTCCACCAGACGCCGAAGAGGACGAGGGCGGCCGAGCAGGCACCGAGCATGATCTGATAGCCAAGGCGGGGGCGAACCACCAAATCCCCCACCGGCTTGTCGAGAAACATCGCGCGCACGATGCGTAGGTAGTAGTAAAGCGCGACCGCGGTGTTCAGGGCCGCAATGGCGGCCAGGGCGACGTACCAGGCGCCTCCCTGCCCGGCGTACTGGTCGAGGACGGCGACGAAGAGGTACCACTTGCCGGTGAAGCCCGCCAAGGGGGGCAAGCCAGTGAGGGAAAAGAGAAAGATGGCGAAGCTCACCGCCAGGAGCGGATGCCGTCCCGCGAGGCCATTACAATCGGCGATGGTCTCGGAGCCCGTGGCTTGCCCGATGACGATCACGGCCACGAAGGCACCCAGGTTCATCACCAGGTAGACCAAGAGGTAGATCATCACGCTCTGCACGCCCAGGCTGGAGGCGGCGGATAGCCCCATCAGGGCGTAGCCGGCATGGGCAATCGAGGAGTAGGCGAGCAAGCGTTTGAGGTTGGTCTGGTAGAGCGCGGTCAAGTTGCCCACGGTCATGGTCACCGCGGACAGGACCCCAACCACGGCCGGCCAGGGCACCTCCACCAGACCGCGCGCCCAGCCTTGCTCGCCCGCTCCCGCCAGAGCGCCATAGAGCACGCGAATGGCAAGAGCGAAGCCGGCCAGCTTGGGCCCCACCGAGAGGAAGGCGGTGAAGGGCGTGGGCGCGCCTTCGTAGACGTCCGGGCACCACATGTGCCAGGGCACGGCCGCGATTTTGTAGCCGATGCCACACAACACAAAGATCACCGCGATCAGCAAGGCCGCGCGTAGGGCGACCTGACTGCCAGGCGCCGCGGGTGCGGCCAGCGCATCCAGACGGGCGCCCAGGCCCTCCAGGCTGGTGCTGCCAGTGAGACCGTAGATATAGGAGAGACCGAAGAGCATGATGCCCGAGGCCACCCCGCCGTAGATGACGTACTTGAGCGCGGCCTCGGCCGCGCGGCGGTCGCCCGGTTTGTAACCGGCGATAACATAGCTGGGTAGCGATACCATCTCGACCGCGAGGTAGAGCATGAGCAGGTCGAACGAGCTGGCCATCAGGAACATGCCCAGCACCACCACGAGCAGCAATGGGTAGAACACGCCGATGCGCAGCGGACCGAACTCGGTGGCCCGTGCCGCGATGAGCACCGTGGCCGCGCCCGCGGCCAGGAACAGCCACTTGAAGAAGATGGCGAAGGGATCGCTCACGATCATGCCGCCAAAGAGGGCAGTGTGCTCGGAGGGCTGGCGGGCCAGGAAGCCAGCCACCGCGGCAAGACAGACCAGCGTCGCCCCGGTGAGGATCGCCAGCCGATGGGGGTGCTTCTTCCACCCCAGATCGAGGAGAAAGAGCAGCAAGATGGCGCTGGTCAGTACCAGCTCGGGCCGGAACCAGGCCGCGCTCCCGAAGTTGAGGTAGAGAGACTTGTCCATTTTCGGCGCTTCCCCGTGAGCAATAGCTCACATCACCCTGAGGCCCTTGACCAGGGCGGAGAGACCGGGATTGATCACGCCCAGAATGGCCTGGGGGTAAAAGCCCAGGCCAATGGCCATGGCACCCAGGGGATAGAGCACCATGCGCTCGCGCCAGTTGAGATCGGGATAGCCCTGGTAGATGGGATTGAGCTTGCCGAGAAAGGCGCGGTGAATGGCCCACAGGTAGTAGGCCGCGGTGATGATGACCGCGGTGGCGGACAGGGTAGTGAGCAATGTGAAAGTGGAGAAGGAGCCCGAGAGCACCAGAAATTCCGAGACGAAGCCACACATGCCGGGCAGGCCCAGCGAAGCAAAGAAGGCCAGGCCGGTCATGGCGCTGTACTCGGGCAGGGCCACGGCCAGGCCGCCGAAGCGGCCGATCTCGCGGTGGTGGGCTCGGTCGTAGATCACGCCCACGATGAGGAAGAGCATGGGCGAGATGATGCCGTGGGAGAACATGTTGAAGACCGCGCCGGCAATCGCCGTCGGGGTCAAGGCCGCCATACCGAGTAGGGTGAAGCCCATGTGGCTGACCGACGAGTAAGCGATGAGCCGCTTCAGATCGCTCTGCGCCAGACAGACGAAAGCGGCATACACGATGTTGATCACGCCGAATACGGCAATGGCGGTGGCGGCCCATTGGGTGGCGTCGGGCAAGAGTGGGTAGTTGAAGCGTAGGATGCCGTAGGGGCCCATTTTGAGCAGCACGCCGGCCAGGATGACGGAAACCGGGGTGGGCGCCTCCACGTGGGCGTCGGGCAGCCAGGTGTGGAAGGGGAACATGGGGATCTTGATGGCGAAACCGATGAAGAGCGCGACGAAGGCGATCTTGCTGAAGGCGAAGCCCCAAACCGCGGGCGAGTGCTCGAACACCCCACGCGCCCCTTGCTTGGCCAGCTCGATGAGATTGAAGGTGTGGCCACTCGACATGGTGCCGTCGGCCAGGGGGGCGGCATGGCTGTTGTAGTAGATACCGATAATGGCCAGCAGCATCAGCACCGAGCCCACCAAGGTGTAGAGGAAGAACTTGATGGCGGCGTACTCCTTGCGCGGCCCTCCCCAGATGCCGATGAGGAAGTACATCGGCAGGAGCATGACTTCCCAGAACACGTAGAAGAGGAACATGTCCAGGGCCACGAAGGTACCCATCATGCCGGTTTGCAGGAGCAGCAGCATGCACAGGTAGCCCGGCACCATGCGCACGCTGAAGTGCCGGGGATGGCCGTGGTCGTGGTCGTGGGGCACCTCGGCCACCCCAGCCATGGCATCGTACTTGGCGCTGCCCCACCAGGGCATGGAGGCGAGAAACGCGACGAACGAGATGAGGCCGGTGAGCAACACCATCGCGATGGACAGGCCATCGACACCCATGAGGTATTCGATGTTGAAGCTCTTGATCCAGGTGACGTGCTGGACCATCTGCACCCCCGGCCGCCCCGGCTCGAACCACAGCCAAGCTAGCCCCGCGCAGAAGAAGGACAGCCCACTCGCGGCCAGGGCGACGACCCGGGCCAGCTGGTCGAGCATGGCGCGCGACAGCCCGAGAGCGTGGCGAGCCACGGTCAGAAGAAGGATCACCGCCAACCCGATGAGCGGGAAGAACGTGGCCCAGGAGAGAACGTTTTGCTGACTGATCATGAGCGCATCACCCCGGTCGTAGTCATCGTATGAGGAAAGTGAAGAGCACGAGGGCGATAGCACCCACCAGCGCTCCGTAGAGGTAGGTTTGAATCCGGCCCGTCTGAGCTCGGCGGAGAACCCGACCCAGGGCCAGGATGGCCGCCGCCACCAGATTGACCGCTCCGTCCACCAGGTAGCGATCGATTACGCCGTCGAGGTTGGCCAGGGTACGGGTAATGGCACCGACCAATCCCACGATGCCATCGATGATCCACCGGTCGAACCAGGCCAAGGTGCGCGCCAGCGCTAGCGAGCCACGCAGCACGGTGGCCTGGTACAGCTCATCGACGAAGTACTTGTGGTAGACCACGTTCCAGATGCCCCGCCAGCGGGCCAGGAGCCGCGCCGGCACTTCACTCCGACCGTCGCGATAGAGCGCACGGGCGCAGACCCAGCCCACCAGGCCGGCCAAGACCCCGATGAGCTGGAAGAGCAGCTCGGTGGTGCGGCCGTGCTCGGCGAAATGCACGGTGGCGGGCAGGGTGGGCTCGAGCCAGCGTTCGAGCAAGGGGGCATGCCCGGTCCAGGCCGCGGGCAGGCCGAGCACCGCCGCCAGCACGGCCCCGCCGGCCAGGGTGACCAGCACCAGGGTCAGCGCCCGCGGCGACTCGTGCGGCACTGCCCCGTGGCCCCCGTGCCCATGCTCCTGCGCGTGCCCTTGTCCAGCGCCGCGGTACGCGCCGGTGAAGGTCATGTAATAGCTGCGGAACATGTAGTACGAGGTTCCGGTCGCCGCCAGGATGCCCATGACGAAGATGAGCTGGCCGAGGTGGGGAGCGGGGATGCCGAGCAAGGCCATGCTCTCCTGACTGAAGGCCTTCCAGAGGATCTCGTCTTTGGAATAGAAACCGCTGGCCCACGGGAAGCCAGCGATGGCCCAGCACGCGACCAGGTAAGTCCAGCGCGTGACCGGCATCAGCCGGCCGAGGCCGCCCATCTTGCGCATGTCCTGCTCGTGGTGGCAGCCGAGGATCACCGAGCCCGAGCCGAGGAAGAGGGTGGCCTTGAAAAAGGCGTGGGTGAGCAAGTGGTACGCCCCCGCCCAGTAGGCACCCACCCCCACCCCGATGAACATGAAGCCGAGCTGCGACACGGTGGAGTAGGCCAGCACCTTCTTGATGTCGTACTGGAAAAAGCCAATGGAGGCCGCAAACAAAGCCGTGAGCGCCCCGACGAGAGCGATCCAGCCCATGGCAGTGGGCGAAAGGGCGAAGATGAAGTTGAGCCGCGCCACCATGTAAACCCCGGCCGTGACCATGGTCGCGGCGTGGATGAGGGCGGACACCGGCGTAGGCCCGGCCATCGCGTCGGGCAACCACACGTGCAAGGGGAGCTGCGCGCTCTTGCCCATGGCGCCCACGAAGAGCAGCACGCCGACCACGGCGAGCAGGCCAAAGCCGTAAATGCGCTGCGCCTTGAGCTTCGCGGCCACGCCGGTGCTCCTGATGACGATCTGATCGCGCAGCTCGCGGAAGTTGAGGGTGGGGCCAACCCTGACCGGCGAGCTGGCCTGGCTCAGCTCGGGGTGGTCGGCGTGCTGGGGCGGGGTCTGCCCCTCCCCGGCCGTCACCTGGGCGCCATCGTCGTTGGCGAGGTAGGTCAGTTTGCCGCTCGGACCGGCCCGCCAGCTACCGCCCAAAGCCCAGAAGAGCAGGAGCAAGCCCAGGATGAAGCCGAAATCGCCGAAACGGTTGGTGACGAACGCCTTCATGCCCGCCGCCGCCTTCTGGGCATCGGTATACCAGAAGGCGATGAGCAGGTAGCTGCACAAACCCACACCCTCCCAGCCAAAGAACATCAGCACTAAGTTGTCGCCCATGACCAGCAACAACATCGAGAACACGAACAGGTTGAGGTAGGCGAAGAAACGCCAGTACGAAGGCTCATCCGCCATGTAGCCGGTCGAGAAGACATGGATGAGGGTACCGATGAAGGTGATGACCATGGTCATCATCATGCTCAGCGGATCAAGCGCGAAACCCAGGTCGACGCGCACCTGGCCCGCGCTGAGCATGTTCCACAGCGTGTCCTGCAAAAAGCGGTGCTCAGCGGGAAGCCCGAGCAATTCCAGCGCGGCCACCGCGGCCACCACGAAGGAGAGAACCATGGCGCCGATGCTGATGGTGTGCACGGTGCCCTTGCCGAAGCGACGCTGCATGGGCACGCCCAGGGTGGCGTTGATGACCGCACCCAGGAGGGGGAAGAAGGGGATGAGCCACAGGTAGCCGGCGGCCCGGGTGACGAGGGGCGAGAGCTCGGAAGCGGCGAGAGCGGCGGGTTCCATGGCTTACCCTATTCCTTGAGCGTGGTCGCCCGCGCGGTATCGATGCTGCGCAACATCTGGTAGATGGCGAGAATGATGGCCAGGCCCACCGCGGCTTCCGCCGCGGCCAGCACGATCACGAACAGGCTGAACACCTGGCCCGCGATGCCGCCAGCCACGTAGCGACCGAAGGCGACCAGGTTCAAGTTGGCGGCGTTGAGAATGAGCTCGACGCCCATGAGCACGGCCACGGCATTGCGCCGGGTGACCACCGCGAGCAGGCCAAACCCGAACAGCAGGGCGGCGACTACGAGAAAATGTCCTAGGGCTAGATGAGGCATGGGGGGATTGGGGGTCGGGGTGGTCCTTGCTGGCCCTAGTCGGGCTTGGCTTCCTTGCGCGCGATGACGATGGCGCCGATCATGGTCGCGACGAGCAGGACGGAGACGATTTCGAACGGCAAGAGCCACCGTCCGAGCAGGCCATCGCCGATGGCCGCCGTGGAGCCCTGCCCGGGCGGAAGTGAGGCGATCGGCCAGGGCGCCCACAGCGCCACGAAGCAGAGCAAGGTGGCGACGACCCAGAACAGGGCGAAGCCGCCCACGCTCCCCATGCTGCTATTCGAGACGCTTATGTCGCGAATCTGACTCGTGAGCATGATGGCAAAGATGATCAGCACCAGCACGCCCCCGATGTAGATGAGGACCTGGGTTACGGCAATGAAGTCGGCCGCCAGCAGCACGTACAGGCCGCTCACCCCCAAGAGGCACGCCAGCAGGCCCATGGCGCTCCAGAAGATATTGCGCGACAGGGCCACCCCGGCCGCTCCCAGCAGGGTGGCCAGGGCCAGCAAGACGAAAATCGCGAACGAGCTCGGCATGGCTGATCCTTCCCTAACCCTTCGTCGGCCCTTCTTGGCCTGTCCCCTCGACGGCGAAGGCAGGCGGCGCCGTCCAGACGGCGAGCGCCATGCGCTTGCGCAGGAGCTCACCCACCGGGGCCCGGGGGGCGTCCTGGCCCTTGACCGGACGGTAGAAGGGCACGGGCTCGGCCGGGTCGGGTACCCAGCGGAAGACCAGGTTGACCACCGACTTCATGCTCGACTCGAACTCACGGGTGTGCTGGATGGCGCCGGTGGGGCACGGCTCGACACACAGCCCGCAGAACATGCACTTGGACTCGTCGATGTCGAACTGGGTGATGAGGCGTTGCTTGGGGTTGGTCGGATCCTTGTCGGTCGAGATCTTGATCACGCCAATCGGGCAAGCCCGCTCGCAGGCCATGCAACCCGTGCACACCCCGGTGTCAACCTCCAGGAGGCCACGGTAACGCACGGGCAGAGAATCGGCTACCCGCTGGGCGACCCGGTCGGGGTATTGCACGGTTATGGGCCGGCGCACCAGGTACGACAGCGTGACCGTCATGCCCTCCCAGAAGGTCTTGACGACCGCGCTGATGTTCCCGAAGTACGCGCGCATTGCCTCAGCCATCAGAGCTCACCAATTGCTCATGTCCACCCGGTGCCCATGCACCCGACTGATGTTGCGCAAGCTGGCCCGGACAAACTTGACCGCCAAGCCCAGGGCGCCAAGAGAGAGCACCACGCCGGTGATGGTGCTGCCCGTAGCTGGCACCAGGAGCTGCCAGAGCAACGCCACGATCAGACAAGCGAAGGCTCCGGGTACGAGGTACTTCCAGCACAGCCCCATCATCTGGTCCACCCGCACCCGCGGTAGGGTCCAGCGCAGCCAGATGAAGAGGAAGACCAGGGCCCAGGTCTTGAGCGAGAAGACCAGCATCGACAGCGCCTGATAGACGAACCACCGCCCGGCGGGCAGCACACCCGTGCCCAGGGCGTTTCGATACATTTCGGCGTTGATGCCCGGCACCTGCCAGCCGCCCAGGAACAGGGTCACGGCCAGACCCGCCATGATCCACATGTTAGCCCACTCGACCATCAGGAAGATGGCCAGCCGGAAGCCCGAATATTCCGCGTGATAACCCGCTACCAGCTCGGATTCCGCCTCGGGCAGGTCGAAGGGGGTACGGTTGCCCTCGGCCAGCGAGCTGGTGAGAGAGATGAAGAAAGCCACCAAGGCAGCGGGACTGCGAAATACGAACCAGTCCCAGGGCATGCCGCCCTGAGCGCGCACGATACCCTGCATCGACAGCGTTCCCGCCATCAGGATCGGCACCATGAGGGAAATGCCCGCGGGGATTTCGTACGAGATGACCTGGGCGGCGCCGCGCACCCCCCCGAAGAGCGCCCACTTGGAGTTCGACGCCCAACCCGAGACCAGTATGCCCACCACCACGAAAGCGGTGACGGCAGTGAGGTAGAAGACCCCGACGTTCAGGTCGGCGGCCACCACGCTCTCCCCGAAGGGGAGCACCACGAACGGCAGTAACAAGCCCACCATGGCGAAGTACGGCGCTCCCCGAAAGAGCAGGCTGTCGGCCGACTGGGGAATGATGTCCTCCTTGAGGATCATCTTCACCGCATCGGCCACCCAGGCGAGAAAGCCGGCGGCTCCGGTGCGGTTGGGGCCGATGCGGCTCTGCATGCGGCCGGCCACGCGCCGCTCGACCCAGGTGGCCACGCCCCCGAACACGGCGGCGAAGTTAACCGCGACGAAAGCCACCAGGAGAAGAAAGAGCGCGTAGACCAGATGGCGATAGGGCGAGGCTGCCAGATCGTAGCCAAGAAGTTGCCGGGCCACCCTGTCGAGCCGCTCCGGCGAGCTCATGGGGAAGAGCAGCAGCGCCGCGCAGTAAAGCCCCAGCGGCGCGCCGAAGGCCATGAACAAGCTGGCCAGGACCGCGAGGCGCGGGTAGCGGCGCGTGAGCGAGGTGGAGTCGAGACCGAGGGTAATCTTCATCGGTCGACCTCCGGCGCCACCACGTCGAGCGAGGCGATGATGGCGATGAGATCGGCCACCATGATCCCGCGTGAGAGCTCCTCCACGATGGCCATGGCCATGAAGCTACCGGTGCGGCACCGCAAGCGGTACGCCTTTTCCGATCCGTCGGCCACGAGGTAATAGAGCATCTCGCCGCGCGCCGATTCGACGCGCCCCACGACCTCGCCCGCCTCGGGCTTGACCTTGCGCGGGACCTTGACCTGGATATCGCCCTCGGGCAGCTTGCCCAGCGCCTGGCGCACTATCTTCGAGGATTCGACGATTTCGAGCACACGCACGTAGAAGCGATCCCAAGCGTCGCCCAGGGTTCCGACCTTGCCCGAGCCCACGGGAATCGCGAAGGCCAGGTCAGGGTAAGCGCCATAAGGCATATCGCGCCGCACGTCCCAGCTCACCCCCGAGCCGCGCAGGTTGGGGCCCACCAGCCCGAAATCGATGGCCTGGGCACGGGTGATCACCCCCACGTTAGCGAGCCGCTTGACGAAGATCTCGTTGAAGGTGATGAGACGATCCCACTCCTGGAAGTAGCTGTCCAGGTGATCGAGGTAGCGCAAGACCTTGTCCGCCCAGCCGGGAGGAAGGTCGAAGGCCACGCCGCCGATGCGATGGAAGTTGAAAGTCAGACGAGCGCCGCACAGCTCCTCCAGGAGGTCGTTCACCGACTCGCGCTCGCGCAGAGCGTGGGTCAGCGGAGTCGCGGCACCGATATCTTGCGCCATCGTGCCCACCGCAATGAAGTGGCTGGATATGCGGCACAGCTCGCCCGCGATGGCGCGAATGTACCTCGCCCGCGGGGGGGCCTCCACGCCCAGCAGCCGCTCGACCGCCAGGGCGTAGCCCTCGTTGGCGAACATGGCGGCGAGGTAGTCGATGCGATCGGTGAAGGGCATGTACCCGGGGTAGGGCACCAGCTCCGCGATTTTCTCCAGGCCGCGGTGCAAGTAACCTACGTCGGGGACCGAGCGCCGGATCACCTCGCCATTGGTCTGGGTTACGAAGTCGATGACTCCGTGAGTGGAGGGGTGCTGGGGGCCGAAATTGACGACAATCTCCTCATCGCTGGTTTCGGTGCGCCGCAAGATCTGGCGCTCTATCTTCATGTCGATCATGGCGATCGCCCGTGACCGTTGCCCATGGCCGCCACCTACCCTTCCCTCTTGTCCGAGGGCGCGACCGGCGTGGTCACCGCTGTCACCGCGGGCACCCCTGCCGCCGCGTCGACTGGCGCCGTGGCGGCGGGCACCGCGGTCGCGGCCACCCGTTTGCGCTCGGCTTCGGTTGTCCGGCCAAGCTGCACCAACGGATCCGGCCGCACGTTCTCGATGCCGTGAAAGCCGCCCGCCTCCTGGTAGTCTTTACGCAGAGGGTAACCTACCCAATCGTCGGGTAACAAGATCCGCCGCAGGTCGGAGTGCCCCAGGAACCTGACGCCGAACATGTCGTACACCTCGCGTTCTAGCCAGGTTGCGGCACGCCAGACCCCTTCCAGAGTCGCCAGCTCTGGCTTATCGCGCTTGGTCTCGACCTTGAGCACGAGACCGTGTCGGTGCACCAGCGAGTGGAGATGGACGACTACTTCGATGGTGCTGCGGGAAGGCCAGTCCACCGCGGTGATGTCCTGGCAGTAGTCGAAGGCCAACTCACTCGTCTCCTTCAAGAAGCGGCAGACCGCCACCAGGTCGGTGTCCTTGACCACCACGAACTTGTCTCCCCTGTCGCCGCCAAGAGCGCTCACGCCATCACCGAAGCGAGACTTGAGCGCAGCGCATACCTCCTCTTCCTTCATGTCATCTGGCCTTGGTCGCGGGCACCATCATCGGCGCCGCGGGCTTTGCCTGATCCGGCCGCATCGGCCGCATTTTGGTCCCCCAGCGCTCGCACATGATTATGTCCTGGATGCGCAAGAGCCCCTCGGTGAGAGCCTCCGGACGCGGCGGGCAGCCGGGAACGTAAACGTCCACGGGGAGAATCTTGTCCACCCCCTTGCAGACCGAGTACGACATCTGGAAAAGCCCCCCGCAGTTAGCGCAAGAGCCCATCGACAAGACGTACTTGGGCTCGGCCATCTGGTCGTAGAGCAGCCGCGTGCGCAGCGCCATCTTGTAGGTGAGCGTGCCGGCCACGATCATCAAGTCGGCCTGACGTGGACTGGCGCGAAAAATCGCGGCGAAGCGATCGAGGTCGGCCCGCGGCCCTCCCGTCTGCATGAGCTCAATCCCGCAACAGGCGAGCCCGAACAGCAGGTAATGTATGGAATTCTTGCGCGCCAGATTGATGGCGTCGTCGATCACACTGGTATTGGTGAACAGGACCCCCGTGCCGAGCTCGGCTAGATCGTCGCGCATGCCCAACCTCAGACGCTCAGGGCGATCCTGAGCCCTTCCCTGGCTGTGCGCCGACACGGGGCAGGGACGAGAACCCCTTGACCCAGTCCAAATCGCCATGCGCCCACGCCCACGCCAACCCGACGAGCAGCACGACGGTGAACATGATCACCTCCGCGAACGCGACCCAGCCGGTCCCTTTTTTGACCCAGGCAGCGTAGACCACCACCACCGGAAGGGTAAGCGCGATCTCGACCTCGAAGACGATGAAGGCAAGCGCGATGAGATAGAAGCGGGGATTGAAGTTGTACCAGGCCGAGCCGATGGGCCGTTCCCCGCACTCGTAAATGGACAGCTTGTCGTCGCTGGGGAAGTGCGGTCGCACAAACCTGCCCAAGGTCAGCACCACCAGCGCGAACAGGACTGCCATGGTCGCGAAAGCGAGCACTGCGCCGAATTGGTAACCCATGTGCACCTTTGTCCGCGGCCTTGCTGGTCCTGCCGTCCGGACGCCCCTTCTTAGTCGCTAGCGCCCGGAACGTCAAGTGGCAGGGCCATGCCAGGCACGGCCACGACCAAGCCTACACTCGCCGACAAATGCTGTAGACGTGGCCGCAAACGTAGACGTGGCCGTAAGCGTAGACGTGGCCGTAAGCGTAGACGGGGTAGTAAACGTGGACGTGGCCGTAAGCGTAGACGTGGTAGTAAACGTGGACGTGGACGTGGCCGAGCACTCTTTTCCGCCCCTCCCACGCAAGAAGACCAACCGCCGAACCCGCGCTATCCTAGGCCCATGACCCAATCTGAACCGTCCGACTCGGTGGCAAAGACGCCATCCCCGCCCCACCCTGCGGAACCCGCGACGCCCAAGGCGCTATTCGGCAACGAGGCCATCGCTCCTTACTTCTTCGTGGCCTTGCTCATGCTGGCTCTGTTCGCGGTGGGCTATATCCTGCTTCCCTTCTTCGGAGACGTGGTCTTCGCGATTCTATGCGTTGCCCTGCTCGGCCCTCTGCACGTGCGCTTGAGCCGCGCCCTCGGCGGCCGCGAGGTGCTGGCCTCGGGAATCATGGTGGTGGGCTTGGTGGTGGTCGGGACGGTTCCTCTCTTCCTGATCGCGTCGTCGCTGCTTCGCGACATCAGCGAATCCGCCTCATCCTGGAGCTCCACCGGACGATCGCTCACCCTGCGGGTCATCGCAGGACGCGACGGGGCCATTATGAGCGGCGTCACGGGTATGGCCGGGCGGCTCGGCATCAGCTTGCGCCCCGAGTGGGTCGAACAAGCCTTGCTCGACACCGGCCGGAGTATCACCCAGTACCTGGCGGTTCGCGCGAATGCCTTCCTGTCCAGCCTGCTGTCGACGCTGCTACACGTCGTGATCACGCTCTTCTCCACCTTCTACCTGTTCGTCCATGGGGAGAAGTTGCTCACCTTTCTCTACCGCCTCTCGCCGTTGACGCATGACGAAGACCAAATCTTCCTCAATAAGCTGGGCGAGGTCGGCCGTGCCATTCTCATCGGCGCGGGCAGCTCGAGCGCCCTGCAGGGCTTGGTCGCGAGCATCGCCTGGGTCGTGGTCGGCCTGCCCTCTCCCGTGCTGTGGGGCATCCTCATGGCCATAGCCGCCTTCTTGCCTCTGGTCGGCATCGCCGCCGTCGTGGTGCCGGCCGCCCTCTATCTTTGGGTCGAGGGTCGCCCCCTCGCCGCTGTCCTGTTCTTGGTCTTTTGCATGGGGCAGTCGTTCTTCTTCGAGTACGCGGTCAAGCCACGCCTCATGGGCTCATCGATGCGCATGAACAACCTGCTGGTATTCCTGAGCTTGCTTGGCGGCGTCATGGGCTTCGGGATGAGCGGCCTCATCTATGGGCCGCTGATCATGACCCTATTCCTCACCCTGGTGCAGCTCTACCAGACGCGCTACCAGCAGCGCATCGCCCATCGCCTGTCGCTACCAACCTCGGAGCAGATCCCCGAGCCAACTACGCTGCCGACCTGAGCCCAGGCTTTGAGACCCACCCCCAACTAACCTGGTTGCCGCGAACGCTATGTTACAATCGGGCCACGGAGCGTGCTCGTGCCCTCGCTCAAGGTCGTCTGTCCCAAGTGTTCTAAGAGCCAGCAGGTGCCCGGCCCCATTTTGCCGGGCGGCCTCGAGTATGTGTGCCTTTTCTGCAAGGCCGCCTTCCGTATAAAGCCGCCGCAACGCCCGTCACCATACGATCTGCCCGCTGCCGACCATGCGCCACCCGGACCACCTGCTCAGCCTGGGCCGGGCATCCGCTCGCCGGAGCCTGGCGCCTCGCCACCTGCTCATGGTCCCCTGCCGGGCCAGCCTCCGGGACGGCCCAGACTGATTGTCCCCAGCGACCTCCCCATCTCCCGCGACGCCGCTCCACGCCCCGGCGACCTCCCCATCTCCCG
>Ga0187889_10002895_pt1 | contig 15915 bp, 14 predicted proteins | sample June2016WEW_7_10_2_FD_132992 | JGI IMG/M metagenome (GOLD analysis project Ga0187889, IMG submission 132992) | Peatland microbial communities from SPRUCE experiment site at the Marcell Experimental Forest, Minnesota, USA - June2016WEW_7_100 | ecosystem: Environmental > Terrestrial > Soil >... | reverse complement strand
GCCGTGACGAACGCGCAGACGCGGCTGTGCAAGCGTTGGTCACGGCTTTGGGGCGTTTCCTGGCTTCAGGCTGGCATTGAATTCTTTGGCTTCCTCTGGACTCATCATTCTCACGTTGGCGATGTGTGGTCCGCGTGACTTGTATGGAGAATTCTCGCTTGGTGAAGGTGGAAAATTGCTCGTAACAGACGGCGCAGCAGTCGACACTACTTTTGTGGCCACGCCCGGCGCACTTTGGGGCGCAGCAGGAATATTGACGGCAGTTGTGGTTCGGGCGCGTTTCCGCCGTTTGCGCCGCTTGCCGCCTTCCAGGACGATACGGCCGTATTCGGCCACGCGCGCCCGGCTGGTGTTCACACCTTGTTTTTCCAGTAATTCAGCAACTGACCTGTAGGACGCCCTTTTGGCGCGCAACATGACAATAAATTCATGATATGGTTTGAGCGTATGAAACGGGATGCGGCTTGGGGCGGGTTGAAATTCCTGAACCGCTTGGCGCAGCGATTCAAGGTTGGGTGTTGATGGTGATGTGTTCATAATTTTTGGAAGTCATGGTTGAAATCGTGATTACGAAATTCCGAGCAGTCATCTTGCGAGATGTTTCGCGGGATGTTGCATTGGCTGTGGCGTGGTATACGGCGTGGACGTTGCGCGGCATATTGCGAGTTGTCTTGCAAGTTGCCGCGCGGAAATTTGGTGGCATTGCATTTGCCACTGGCCGACCATTGCCGGGAAATTGTGCGAAAAACGGCGAGACATCTCGCCAGATGTCTTGCCGGATGGTTTGCGGACAATGCGTGACCGTCTCGCGGGACTCCGCTGAATCATCGGCGAGCGATTGGCGAGTCGCAAAAACCTTGTCCAGACAAGGGGTAAGGCGTGCACCCTATCAAGGCGGTAGCCAACAACCGTGCGACTGCACCGTGACTTGAAAATTGCTGCATCGGGTTTGACACGCTTCGTGTGCATGACTGTGCAAATTGATTGTGCAATTTGTGACGTGAAATTGAGCGTGCTGGCGTTTGCCTGTTTGTGGGCGCGCCGGGCACAGTTTGGTTGCTGGGAGTGAAATGTCGTCATGTTTAATCCGTTGTTTCGTCGTCACCGTTCCATGTCTGGTCAACCTCGATGCCGATGATTGTCGGTGGTGGTTGAATCGGCGGTTGCATCGTGACGATGATGCCGGGAATGATTGTGACGGAATTTCCCTGTGGCCGTTTCCGCCGCAAGCCGCCACTCAATACCCAGGCAATCACCGCCAGAGACAGCCAGACGAACACCAGGTAAAGATAAACGCCGTAATTCTGGATTAGGGCATCCAGAAAGTTGAACACGGGATTCAGTACCGTAGCCGGATTTAAGTTCATGGCTGACCCTCCGCTGAATTAACGATGGCAAGAATTGCCGCCTTGAGGGGAGCTGGTAGTTTTTCCCAAGCGGTGACTACTTGGAACAGTTCGGGGCTTAACGAGACTGAAATTTGTGAGTCTCTTTGTGAGTCGTTGTGCGGATTTCCGTTATTTTTGGCGGAATTTTGTGGGGTTCGAATCCCCCTCTCTCCGCCATTCTGACTTTTCGTGACTCATGGTGACAAGCTGTGAGTCACGATGACTTTCGCCAGTGTTTTCAACGCTGTTTTCAGTTTGTGTCTCCCTGATTTTCGTGACAGCCGGTGACACCGTTTGACCCGACTTGCCTAAAGTTCGGGAGTCTATTCGGGAGTCAGCCCGCCCGCCAAATCCCGGCAACGTGTCCATGACTTCACGCAACGGCAGTTGCCCGGCGTCCGTGTAGGTCTTCATCGTCAGACGCATATCGCTGTGCCGCGCCAATTCCATCGCCAAGCGCGGATGCACTTTCATGGTCGAAAGCCGGGTGATAAACGTCGTCCGCAACGCATGATAATCCATGCGGTGTCCGCGCTCGTCGAGAAACGGGATGCCCGCTTTTGCCAAGTCTTGCCTGAATTCCTTCATTTTCGGCACGCCGTTGACCACCACCAGATCGTCCGTTTTGCTGTCTGCCGGTTTCTGCTGCTGCAATACTTCGGCCAGCTCACGATGCAACGGCAATGCTTGTTCCTTCCGATTCTTGTTCACGGCGGCATGAATGCGCAGCAATCCGCCGGATTCGCCAAGCACCAGATTCGACCAGCGCAGCGTTTTGACTTCATTGCGCCGCAAACCCGCATACAACGGCAGCATATAGGCCAGTTGATTCTTTCCAGCCGCTTGCAACAACTGGACGACTTGCGCATCCGACAACGCCCGCCGTTGAACCCGTTCCTTGCCGCGCGTGTCCGTCCGTTCCACCAGTTCAAAGGGGTTCACGCTGACGCGGCTTTGCTTGCGGAGCCACGTCCAAAAGGCCGAGAGCGTGGCCAGATATTCATTCAGGGTCTTGGGGGCTTTGTGGGCTTGCTCCTTGCGCCACATTTGAAACGAGGCTGGCGTCACGTCGGCCAATCTCGTCCAGCCGCATTCCCGCACCAGCCGCCGCAGCCGCTTGTCCACATGGCGCAGGTGGTCTCCCGACCGCCCCAGGACGGTCAATTCGTTGACATATTCCGACACCAGATCGAGCAACGGACTTTGCGCCGCCTCCCGTTCAGCTTTCGCCGGAATCAATCCCGCCGATTCGTGCTCCAATTCCTGAACCAGTTTGTTTAATTTTTGTTGGGCAACCTGCTTGTCGGATACCTGCAAGGCGATGTCCCGCACCTTGCTATCACCGGCGAGTTTGATACGCGCCCGGTATAACCGACCGATGGTCCGTTTGCCGTTGTGTAGCCGTTTGGGTTTATAGATTCTCGCTTCCATATTTCTTGTTCCTTTCAATTACTCGGTTGACTCAACTTTTGAAAATACGCCTTGACTTGGCTTTCGAGCATTCCCACCGCACGGCCAATGCGCCGCAACGGGGGCAATTCTCCGCTCTCCGCTCGCCGTCTCACCGTCCGCTTGCAGACACCGAAAATCTTCTCCAATTCCGGGAACCGTATCAGACGGTCATTAAATTGATGCTCGACTGGCATAAAACATCATTTCTCCTCCTTCAATTTCCAAGTCTTGTTTTCTTTGTCCCATTCCACTCCCTTTCGCAACCGCCTCCGCAAAGCAGCGGCTTTTTCAGGGGAAGCCATTGCTGCCTTCAATTCTGTCAGCAGATAAAGCATATCCTGCTGCTTGTAGTCCTCGTAAATGGTGCTTCGTTCCTTTTGATACTTCACCTTCCGGTTGCCTTTGTCCTTCGGGTCGCGTTCGGTAATTTCCCTGGCTTCCTTGGCTTCTTGCTCCGTCGGCTCATCCCCGCCGCCCGCTTGCAACAGGCGTTCACTTTCCTTAAAAAGACTCTCATTCGGGTCATCCACAAAACCGACTCTGCGCTTGATTTCCTCTGCCCAAGCCTTGCACTCACTGACCGACACGACAATAAAGGGGCGCTCTTTGGCTCTGCGCTTTGCGCCGAACAATCTGGTTTCTTCGTGAGTGACGTAAAAGAAAAAGGCCGTCAATTTGCCTTCCTTGATGCGTTTATAGACGCTGGCACGGGAAACGGGAACGAACAGAACGACGCTGCTGGTTGAAAGCCCCACGTCCCCTTTGTAATACTCACCGAGTTTTTCCAGCCACTCGCCGCATTCCTTGAAGGTTCCCTCCCGCCGATAGGCACGAGTGCCGGGCGTCGGCTCGCCGACCAGCTTGTGCAGCTCTTTCGGCACTTCGATAAACGGAAACTGAATAAACGGCATATTCTCTATAGTGGCACTATGGATACAGTTGTCAACCATAAATCTTGAAATTGTTTTTCAAAACTTCTTGCCGTCGGCTCGGATGCCGTCTTGCGCCCTGCCACGTTCAAGCGAGCGCAAAACAAGACTGCAAGAGTTGTCCGCGAGGACGCCTTTTTTGTTCTCAGCTATGACAAAAAAGGGTGTTAAAAATACTTGGATTAAATTCTTGCAATCCAGCACCGAAAGTGTAAAAGCCAGAACGTCACATAAGCAGTTCCAAAACGAATGTAGAGAAACAAAATAAAGACAAAATCTGCGTGGCTTCGGCTACGGGTCTCACTCAAAAACCGCGAAATTTTGTCACAAGACCGTTGTCAAGCACGCGCCCATCGGGCGCGGCTTGGCGTTCTCTTGTGACGGGCGCTTCGCGGTGCCTTGAGTGAGGGGCGTTGGGTTCGCGCCCCTTCAGTTCCGTGGAACGGCTTCGCTGAGAAAGGGACAATATGAAAACGGTGAGGGTGGTATCGGTGGCAGGCGTAGTGACCTTAATAGCGGGAATTTTTCTTGGTTTAACATTTCTTTCACGGGCACAAGTTCAATCCATCTCCGGCAGTGCGACCCTGCCGGATAACCAGCCTGATTCGGTGGTGCAGGTGGTGGCCGATTCACAATGGTTGCCTTTGGTATCACTCGACCAATTGCCTAAAGCTGGAACCTTCTGGACAGTTGGCAACAACGGATTATTTCCGGTGCCGTATCCTTGTCCACCAGACGATCCAAACGCGATTTATTATGCCGTGGGTCCAAGCGGAACTTTCCTCGTTGATGCCACTGGTGGTGCTGCGCCGCAGCCAACCGCACGGCAGGCCATGCTGGGCGTGAGCACTGCCACCCTCGTCCAAGCGCAGGTGGATACTCTCCTGAGTTTAATCAGCCAAATCCAGGGAGCGCAGGCGAACGCACAGGTCGCCGCGACGATGAGTGCCTCCGGCGCAATGAGTCCAATGGGCGCACCGTTTCCGGGAAACAACGACAACAGTGGGGGAACCAACACGTATTTCGACCCGAGTTACTCAGACCCAAATTATGGCACCAATCTCTGGATTGCCAATTTCGCGTTATCATCGAACAACGCGGTGGGCGTGGTTTCAAATACCACAGCGGATGTTTCCTACGAGATTCAATACGTGCATGATTTGACCTCGACGAATTGGTTGAGTGCGGGCTTTGTGCTTGGCTCGGAACTGACGAACTGGACAGCGATGGTTGTGACCAATGCTCTGAGCTATACCAACAATCTTTTCCTGCGCATCCGGTCATGGGCAAGCAGTGATGGAAGCGGCCTGCCGGATTGGTGGGAGCTTCAGTATTTCGGAACGACGGGGATTGACCCGAACGCTCTGGATCCTACAGGAGACGGCTGGACGATCTGGCAGGACTTCGAAGCGGGATACAGCCCTTTAATTTTCCGCACGCCGCCTGCGCCACAGGGAGTAACGGCTCAAGTGAATCCAAACAATCCTTCACAAGTGACGCTTACGTGGTTGCCAGCTCAAGGTGCGGTCACCGGTTACACTATTCAGACCGCATCGTATCAGTATATTACAATCGGCGTAACCAACCAATTTGTGGATACAAATTATCCTGCCTACACAGCCAACGGTTATGGCTGGAACTTTCCAGCTTATTACATGGTGCAGGCGGATTATGCCCAAGGCGGCTCTGCTTGGAGTGATGCGGTCTTCCCCTATTCTGTGACCGGAGTGCCGAATGCGCAGGCGCTGTTAGCATCAGATGGCTCTATAAAATTCGCCGTCGCCAACATTCCCGCTAGCGCCTCTGAATTAAAATTAACGCGCATGGATTGGAGCGGTAGTGTTTCTGGCACGCTGGCGGGAACGACCAATTTCCTTGTTCTCGCCAGTTCGTTTACCAACGGTCCCTACACGCTTCCTACGAGTATGACTGGTCTTGGTTCGCATCATAGTGATTGGTTCGTTCAAACTGTATGGTCCACTAACAACGAAAGCGCCGCAAACTGGGCTGGCAGTTTTGCGCCGCTGTCCGGCGATTTAAACTATAATACATACTATTGTAATCTACCCGGCTTTTTCTGCGACGGACGGACCCAACTGGTGCAGAATGTGACTTTCCTTTTGCGGTCTGCCAGCCTGACCAGCCCCGTTTCTTATGATGTGAACGGCGTGTCAGTCAGCCAACCGACCAATTACGCCTATGCGAGCTATTATTCTGCTGGTTATAATAATAATAACATCCTCAATGATGTGGGTGACGGTTCATGGCCCGATTTGAACCGCCCCTTTGATGAAAATTATCGGTATCGCAATTGCCTCTATGTCAGCAATACTAACCTTGACACGTCGGGATTTTTAAACACGGGTTATTCGGCGACAGGAGGCGGGAGTTTCTCTTTGTCACAGAATTGCGTATTTCAATTTCAGCCGCCAACCAACAGCACCACCATTCCCCCTCTGGATCAGTCAACATGGATGCAGCCTTACGCCGACTACCAGTCACTCGGAATTTACGTCAATGGTTCGGGGCAATTTGTGCTGCCGAACAACATCTCCAACTGGTTCGGGTTACATCTATCCAGCGTTTTGTTGGCACATAATCATGGCGGCACGCTTTATCTGGACACGCTGAACGCCAACGGAACTTGGCCCCAAACGAATGACACCTATTATTTTTATCCGCAGTTTGACCAGCCGCAGTTGCAAACTGTGGGCTATTATTTTGGTCGTTCAGACAATCCATACAATAATGGCTTTGAAATTTTAGGTGACCCGATGCCCGGAGACAACGATTTCTCCCCGACTAATGCACAGCCGTTGATGATAGCCGCCGTCGGCCAGTTGTTCCAAGCGGCGGCCTTTGCTAAACAGGTGGTTCAGAATGGCGACACCACCAAACCGGTTTATGTGGCGCAATACTTTGACAAAGCTTACAATGTGGACACCAACGGCAATGTGACCACCAACCAAACTGGCATCCTCTCACCGTATGGCACGTTCTTTCCAACCGAGCCGGGGCCGACGGCATTGGTGACGATGCCGGACATCAATACCGGCCAGCGTGGCACCGGTATTGTGCAGGTCGTCAGTTTGCAACTGGACGCGAATCACGATGGAAACATGGATTTGTCCTATTTCGGCCAGGACTACGTGCCCGCCTACCGTCCTGGTACTGAGGGACTATACATCACGTTTCCGCAGTCCTATAAATTCTGGGTCAATAGCGGCTATGATAAACCAGGCACCGGTGGAAATTTGGACAAAGACTTGCCGGTTCCGCCAAATCCCATGAACTATTCTTTGGAAAAAATCACCTGCCAGCGGGATTTGGAAAACTTTGCCCGGTTATGGGTTTGCGGATTGCCGAAGTTGCCCGCGACAAGCGGCTACGCAATCACCCTTAGCATAAGCGGAAGTTCCGCCATCAATCTTTACGCGGCTTACTCACCAGACGGCGGCATCGAGTATTTGACCGATACCAATGCGGCAACTGCGCAAATTGTTGATGTGACAGGCCCGCCGTTGACTGCCTATGGCATCAAGCTTGCCACACTCAATTCCTACCAGAGCTACACGCTGCCGGTAGGCAGCGATGGGACACCGGATTTCACCTATTTCCTCTTTGAAGGCGCGGGTATTGGCGATGGACAATTGACGCTGACTATCTCCCAAAATGGCAGCATCATTATTCAAACTTCGGCCTACATTGATTTGCACGACATCAAGGATTTTTACGAACGGGCATCCATCACGAATATCATCAGCGGACCAAGCACCAATTGGAGCGGCGTGATTGAAAGGGTACAGCCGGCCATATCGTCCGCTCTAGGCAATAATACTAATCTTATCGTCTTGGTTCATGGCTTTTTTGTGGAGGATTGGGATTGGCTCGACAACAGCGATACGGTATTCAAACGTTTGTATTGGGCGGGGTATCAAGGCCAATTTGCTACGGTAAAATGGCCGTGCCAGACTGGAAACCCGTTGCTATTCGACTTGAGCGAATTGGACGCTTACAAGGCCAGCGCCGGGTTGACAACTTATCTGAATCAGTTGCGCAGCCGGTTCCCTGGCTACCGTTTGAACATTCTGGCGCACAGCCAGGGCAATGCCCTTGTCAGCGAGGCGATAGAGAATCAAGGTTTGCAATTTGACACCTATATCCTGACGCAAGGCGCAATGCCAGCCAGTTGCTACAACGCGAACGCTCCAACTAATACCACCTTGCTCAACGCGGAGCTTGGACACCCAACACCTGACTGGCAGCCAATGGGCTACCACGGCGTCTATACCAATCTGCCTGGAAACATTGTGGATTTCTTCAACACAAATGACTTTCTTCTAACCAGCGGAACAATAGGTGGCGTTCCTGTAAATTGGGAATCTGATCAGTGGCTCAAACCAGACTCACCTTATGGTTCTGATGGAACGAATGTATGGGAATACGTCACGGGCGCGCCGAATATGCCCATTACGGATTCGGAGGTATCACGGGCGTTCGTAGCGCGCTCACGCACGTGGGCAATCGGCGCGCAAGCACCAGTATCTGGACAAACAAACGAAGGTGTCATTAGATTCACGGTGGACCTTAAAGCGCAATTTGGATTTGGGAATACACTGTCCGAGCACAGCGCACAGTGGACGCGGCCCATTCAAACCAGCCGTCCTTATTACCAGCAAGTCTTGAGGAGTTGCCTAATTCAACCAGCACCATGAAAACTAAAGTTATCATTTTTTGCGGCGTCGTGTTGGCGATCTGTGTGTGGCTTTTGCTGCGCCGAGTGCCGGAGCAGCCGCGAACTGAATCGCCCGAAGTGCAAGCACCACTGACCAATCAGCCGGCAGTTAAGAAGGCTCAACCAGCGGTCAGTGTTACGCAAGCCGCTCTAGTTCCCAAAACTGGGATGGAGCTTTACGCCCAAATGCGTTCCAATCTTCTTTCCCCGGAACGGAAGGCGCGCTTGGAACAGTTTCAAGAAGCATGGCGAACACCAATTGAGTTTTACGGCAAGGTAGTGGATGAAAACACGAATCCCGTGTCCGGAGTGCATGTTGATTTCGATTGTAATGATCTGTCTTCAAATGGAACTTCTTATTACCACACTGAAAGTGATGCGAACGGCTTGTTTTCAATCAGAGACATCACGGGAAAGTTTTTAGGTGTCCATGTTAGCAAAGAAGGCTATTACAGTTCAAAAGGAGACAACGACAGTTTTTATTATGCGGGCGAAAATGTGAATTTCGTTCCTGATCCAAGCAATCCGGTTATTTTTCATCTACGGAAGAAGGGAGCGGGAGAAAAGCTGATTGAGGTGAAACAGAACTACCGGGTTGCGCGCGATGGAACGCCCCTGGGCATAGACCTGACGACGGGCAAGGCATCGGCGGGCGGGAGCGGCGATTTGGTGGTGCAATGCTGGACGGAGGATGCCGGGAAAAGCTCCGGCCAGAAATATGACTGGCATTGTCTTGTCACCGTTCCTGGCGGTGGGCTGGTTCTTTCCGACGAGGAGTTTGCTTTTTTAGCGCCGGAGGAGGGCTATGTGCCTTCGGCTGAGATCAAGATGCCCGCCGACCGTCCCGATTGGAGGAACGACGTGGACTTAAGATTTTTTTACCGGCTGGCCGACGGGCGCTACGGGCGAATGACGTTTTCGATGATCGCTGGTGGAGACCATTTTTGCATGATTGATTCGGTTTTGAACCCCACCGGCTCGCGGAACTTGGAACCAAGCAACTGAGGAGATCGTTTTGCATGAGGAGAATCCCTAAAATCATTCTGCTGATTGCGAGTGTCTGGACGATCTCACTCCTTGCACTCTGTCTGCGCGCCGAGATCACATTGACAACTCTGGTTACGTTCGACGGCACCAACGGATATGTTCCTCAAGGCGGGTTGGTAGAGGGCCGTGATGGAAATTTCTATGGCACCTTGTCTTATGGCGGATGGTATGACGACGGCGTGATCTATAGGATGACTTCGAATGGCGAGTGCGTCATCTTGGTTACATTTGATGGCGAGAATGGATCTCATCCGGACTGCCTTATACAAGGCAAGGATGGAAATTTCTATGGCACAACGTTGCAGGGTGGCACAGGTGGTTCCGGTTCGGTGTTCAAGATGAAACCGGATGGTGGGATTACCACCATTGCTTCGTTCAACGGAAACACCATCGGTTTTTCCCCATTCGGGTTGATCCAAGGACAAGATGGAAATCTCTATGGCAGTATGTGCGCAAGTATGGGCGAAGACGCTTCCGGTCGTACGAAATCCACTTTTAAGGTCACACTCAACGGCGAACTTTCTGCGCCTGCCATAATTCCCGGGAGCAACAGCGCTGGCGGGTTATTGAAAACCAAGGATGGTGACTTTTATGGCACAACATTCGCAGACACGGGGGACGGCTCCTCCAGATTTGGTTATGGTACGGTGTTTAAAACAGGCCATGACGGTATGCGCACCACCCTCGTCGTTTTCAACGGGACCAATGGCGCGAATCCTATGGGTGAGCTAGTGCAAGGTAGCGACGGCAATATCTACGGAATCACGACGCGCGGTGGCGCCTTTAACCAGGGAACTGTCTTCCGCCTCAATTTGACGAAAGCGTCAAGGCCGGTAACAACAAATGTCAATGTTCCTATCCTAATCCATCCGCCAGCCAATAGAATCAATCCGCTAATGTCAATGCTGAGAGGTGAAGGCACAGCCACAACTTCTCCGTCTGGGGTTAGTCGGACAGTAACAAATGCGACTATAGGCAGCAATAATGCCAATCTATATTTGGATGAGTTTATTTTCCTGCCCGGCGGATTCAGGCAGATGGCGAAAACCATTTCCGCAACGAATGAAACTTTTAGACTGGCATTGAGGTACATTGGAGAAATTCAAGCCGGACACAGACCGCCTGAATTGCCGAAAGGTGTAACCATAGCAGATGTTTCCAATGCTGTTTACATCGTTTCCGTTAGGTCAATGATGATTCCGCCAAGACCAATCAACTTCTACGGGAAAGTGGTGGATGAAAATGACCAGCCAGTGGCCGGTGCAACTGCACATTTTGTATGGGATGTAGGGGCAACCAACAATGTCCCTAGACCGTTCACTGATACCGGAAAAATATCGGCTGATATAACCACCGATAGCGCCGGACTCTTTTCGCTCACGAATGTTATGGGCACTGAACTGGACGTTTCGGTATCGAAGGCGGGATATTATTCATCTCGCACGAATCGAGGAACGCAGTATTTCAAGTATTCTAAACCGAACATTGATTCTTTTTACGGCATTGGCGACTACTTCAAACCGGATCCAAATCATCCTGTCATTTATTATCTGCATAAAATGGGAGTTGGCGCAAATGCTCTCGTAACTTCTCAATACGGTGTGAGAGATGGACTGTGGGTGAATGTGCCCCGAGATGGCACGCCCATAAATGTCGATTTATTAAATCGGAAGGCAGGAAATGGTCCACTGGAGATAATGCAGAAGAAACCTGATTTTCCAGTGCATGGTGGCACAATAGAAAGTCTTAGCCCTTCGGATTATGCAAAATTGATGAGTGCCACGAACTGGTCATTCACTATGAAAATCAGTGACGGTGGGTTTATCGAAGAGAACGAGGAATTTCCATTCAATGCTCCCGAATCTGGCTATCAGGCGGTCGTGAAATATGATTTCCAAAAGGGGCAAACGAACTGGACGGTTAACTTTCAAAGGAATTATTACATCAAGTTTGGCTCCCCTGCACTCTATGCCCAATTACATTTGGAGACTTGGGCCGACAGTGATTATGTCATTCTCATGTATCTTATCAATCCTGACGGCTCAAGAAATCTGGAGCCGAAACAAGATTATTTCCCATCGAGTTCTGTATGGCGACATTAACGGGGCAGAATAGCGGCAATTATGGCCGGATTGATTTTTATTCGCTACTTTATGTTTTGTTTTGTGTCCTACTCGCGTTAAACGTCGCTGGCTGCAAAAAGTTGCTCGCAACTGCTGATGGCATTCATTGACGGCAACCAATGTTCCAAGGGTATTGCACACAGCGGTTCCAGCGGTTTCAAACAGCCAATTTAGACGCATACATCTTCCATTAGCACAACTAGATGCGCACAAAACATGTCGGGCGTTTGCGCAAATTTCCGACCGAATTATTGTCGCAAACTCACGTCGAATATCGGCAACGGATGGTTGCCATTCCGATTGGAAATCCTCTGCAATACAATTTCCCGCGCGCGATTCCTACGGGCAAGACTCTAGGAGCCGGGCGGCGGGTCAACGGTGGAGCAGCAGGGCGACAGGGCTGACGACCTTGACGCGCTGACCGGCGACACACAATGGAACATCTGATTCGCGCGCGACATCTATGAAGATACGTTGATAGGTATTGGTGGGAACATTCCTGAACATCCCTCCACGCGAATTTCTCGCGTTTATCTTGCCAGTATCCACTGGCGTTCGCACCTAGACACCATCTCCTAACGAAATCGTTGGGAAAAATTGCGGCTCAAAACCGAGCGACAAATTGCGACAAAAGGCGGCAATGAATTTGTCGTAATTTGTCGCTTCAACTTATCGCTTTTTGCCGCTAGGCGCGCAATTAGTTTTTAATGAGCGATTTGCCATTTTAGACGGGGCACGCGCTACCCCTTGTCAAAACACGGTTTTTTCGGCTCGCCAAAATCTCGCCGAGTGCTGCGCGAAATGATTCGCCTGATGCTAACCGTCCGTTGACACCCTGTTGCCAACCGTGTTGCTTCGGATGTTGCCTCGCATGGTGCCAACCATGTTGCCTCCAATGTTGCGAACTTTGTTGCTTCGGATGTTGCTTCGCGTGTTGCCAACCAGCTTGCGAATGTTCGCGCTTTCAATTTCCGACTCCGCGTGAATCGCCTTTCCATTGTATGGCTCGCTGCGCGTCGTCAAGGTAAGACTCGCCCTGTCGCCCGCGAGTTCCACCTTGACGATGCTCGCTTCGCCAAAAACCCGATGGCGATTAAGGCTTCACGCGGGAAGTGTCACGGTTGTCGCAAAAGTGACGATACATAGACAATTCACGCGATTATATTAACCAAATCAGTCGTCGTTGAAATCCTCGGCCCGCATCCGAATCAAATAATTACGGTCGTTGTAATCCGTAATGACAGGCTCAAGGAACTTGATCCAATCTGTCCACTGCCGCCTGACCAGCTCATCCGCCTCTCCTTTGCGGAGTGCTTCCAGCACGCAGCGCAACGCATAATCCATTGTCGCGCCTGTTGCAACCGGTTCAGCCTTGCTATCCAGCGTGCGCCTTGCTCGACGCAGTAGCGCGTTCGCTTGAGTAATCAGCGCGCTTTTATCCTCAGCACCAGTGCAACGCAAGTTTGGTCCCATGTAGTCCACTGAATAGGATGGCAATTGATGGTGTTGCAATAGGAGAACCAGAAATTGAAAGACACCCGCAACCACTTCCGGCCCTACGAACTGGTCGTGTTCGCGGGAATACAATGGCTGTATCTTCTCCAAGGTTTGCGCCGCTTTGTCCGGCGATGCGACGTCAGCGGTCGTTACGATATTGTGGCCGGACGAACGGTGAATGTGTATGTCCCGCAGTTCTGACACGAGGATCGGCGGGTTGAGCCAACTGGTTGAAAGAACTTTGGGTATGAACCGGTCAAACATGAAAGCCTCGCACTCTTTGACAGACCAACACCAGCCTGACGCATGGCGGTCTGCGCTCGGATAGTTTTCTGAAGCTATCCAGCGCAGGCTGACTGAATTGCGCGGCCAGATGCGCGGGTCCGCGCTGGGACACTTGACCACCACGTCCAGGAAACACAGATACTCCCAACGCTCCGCCGTTCGTTTGATAACCTTCAGCCAAACCCAGGCCGGAGCGTCAAAGATATGCCATTCGGAGTCGCCATGCGCCAAATCGTGATGTCGGATGAATGCCTCCATCTGCTGCCAGACTGCTAGAGGAACGGATGCGATTTCATAACTGCCGGGAGATTTAAGCGGCGAGCCCAGCCCGGCAAACGTCACTTCGGCCCGGTGAAAGGCTTGCGCATAGACTGGATACAAATGGTCCAGCAACCGGCAGAATTGGAGAACTTCATCCGGCTCAAGTTGAACGCTGACGCCGCCGATTTGCAGGTGGTAGATGGCCTTTGTCTTCCGTGGCTTCATCAGGAAGCGCCGCCAGCGTGGATGAGCGGGAGCACGCAAGCCGCGAAAAAGCTCCCGCGTCAAAACTTCATGACTCGCCTCGATTTGAGCGCCCCGCAGAGTAACAGAATGAAACGTAATCAATGCGCGACCGGCCGGTCTTGATTCGGTTGGAAGCTCGCATTCTATGCGGACTTGAGGTTCGCTCATGCGGATAAAATCATCCCTTTGGATGTCATCAGCAGGGTCGAATGGCTGCCGACATGTCGCCACGTCGGCAACGGCTTGCAGTGTCACAGTTCCTTCGGACATGTGATTTGCTACTGCCGCCACATCGGCATCCGCACGACGATTCTTTGCGATTCGTTCGCGATTTGCTGTCCATCGCGGTGAAGCTTCTCTCGCAAGCTCACGAAAATGGCGAAGAAATGCCTCGTCCCTGAGAACCCCTCGTTTTTCGCGATTACAGTGTCCATGAGTTGGCAAGAGGTTATCAATCGAATTTAAGTCGTAATCGCTCGAAAGCCCAAACAAGGTCAGGCACTTCGCGAGTTCTTCAGATTTTTCCCTGAGATGCGTTGGAATGATATGGTCTATTTCCAGTTCCCGAAGGGAAAGCGCCTCTCCGCAGTAGCGGCAACGCCAGTTGTGGGCTTGTAACAAGGCTTGCCGGTCCAGCGCATCCTCAACGTTCAGAATTGGAATCGAATTTGGCATCACCTTGATTCGAGTGCGGCCATGTGTCTTTTGGTGGCCACGTTTTGCAAATGATTATCTGTAAGAACAGTTTTGCAAAGCAATTACATGTGGAAATTTCAACTTCATACGGACAACCGTTAGTTGATGAGGCATCTAAGCAATTGTCTCTCCGGGCGGAAGCTGCTCAACTTTGGCAATGCGTGGCCCGCGCGATGCAAACGCAAAGTTTTCTTTCGATGGCGACGGGAAATTGCTCGCCGGTGCGGGCGTGGCCGGCGTCGGCTTGGCAGTCACGGCTGGCGCGCTTTGAGGCGCGGCAGCGACGGCGACAATTGATTCAGATTTCGCACGTTTTCGTCGCCTGCGCGTTTTACCGCCGTCCAGGACGATGCGGCCGTATTCAGCCACACGCGCCCGGCTGGTCTTGACCCCATGCTGTTGCAACAAGTCAGTAATGGTCGCATAAGAAAATTTTCGCCTGCGCATGTCCACGATGGAATCATGGACGAGTTTCAAACTGGTGAACGGGACGCGATGCGGACTAGGTTGGAACTCTTGAACCGCCTTGCGCAGTCCTTCGAGATCGGGCGTTGATTTGGTTGGCATATTCATAATTTTTGAATGTCATGGTTGAGATTTGAGGCCAGTCGTCTCGCAAGTTTCCGGCGCGGACAAGGCGCGTTCGCATCCGGCGCAAGGCAAGTCGTCTTGCGAGCCGTCTTGACGGACATTCGGCGGCTTTGCCGTTGCCACTGCCCGGCCATTGCCGGGAGATTGCGCGGATTTGTGGCGAGATATTTCGCCGGATTTCTTGCCGGATGGTTCGCGTCCATCGCGCAACCGTCTCGCGGGACTCCGCGCAGTTTTCGGCGAGCTATTGGCGAGCCGTAAAAACCTTGTTTTGACAAGGGGTAAGGCTTGTTTTGCATAAAAGCAGTATTTGCAGCCGTGCTTTTGCACCACGCTTGAAACGTTGTTACACTGGATTATTCGCCCTTTGTGAACATGACCATGCAATTTGGTGGTGCAATTCAAGGTGCGAATTTGAAGCGTGCTGGCGTTTGCCTTTTTGCAGACACGTCGCCGCCAGTCTGATTGTCGTGAGTGAAAAGTTGTCATAGTTCGTCCATTGTTTCGTCGTCATCGTTCCATGTCTGCTCGACCTCGATGCCGATGATTGGCGGCGGGGATTGCATCGGCGGTTGCATCGTGAAGATGATGGTGGGAATGACCGTGGTTGAATTTCCCTTCATCCGCTTCCGCAAGCCGCCGCTCAATATCCAACCGATAGCCAG
>Ga0187889_10002884_pt1 | contig 15951 bp, 11 predicted proteins | sample June2016WEW_7_10_2_FD_132992 | JGI IMG/M metagenome (GOLD analysis project Ga0187889, IMG submission 132992) | Peatland microbial communities from SPRUCE experiment site at the Marcell Experimental Forest, Minnesota, USA - June2016WEW_7_100 | ecosystem: Environmental > Terrestrial > Soil >... | reverse complement strand
GACGCGATGGCCGCCGAACTTCACAAAACGCTCACGTTCGTGCTGGCGGGAAAATTACATGAACGTCCGTTTTATTCCGCGCTGTCGGAGGAATTGTTCGCGCTGCGTCACGTGGCCTTGAGCGGCGACGGCGAACCGACCCTCGCGCCGAATTTTGCCGAGGTCGTTGAGTCCATCGTGCACATCCGGGCGCTGGGCGAATTTCCGTTCTTCAAAATCGTGCTGATTACGAATGCCACCGGGCTTGACCGGCCCCAGGTGCAGCAGGGGTTGAAATATTTCACGAAGTCCGACGAAATCTGGGCGAAGCTCGACGGCGGCACGCAGGCGTTTTTCAACCGGGTGGACCGGTCGGACGTGCCGCTGGACAAGGTGTTGTCCAACATCCTGCTGGTGGCCCGCCAGCGCCCGGTGATCATCCAAAGCCTGTTCCCGGCCATCAACGGCGAAGAGCCGCTGTCCAAAGAAATCGAGGAATATGCGCATCGGCTCAAGGAATTGAGGGTGGCGGGTGCGGACATTCCCCTCGTGCAGATTTACTCCGCCACGCGGCCAATGTTTCACGCAGAGTGCGGACATCTGCCGTTGAAAACGCTTTCCCACATCGCGCACACCGTGCGCCACATATCCGGCCTCAAGGCGGAAGTGTTTTAACCCGAACTCCGAAGTCGAAGTCGAGTGCGGCGCAGTCGCACAGGGAGTTCACGCCGCTGGTGTGCGGTTTTCGGCGGCTCGCCGAAAATCTCGTCCCACAAACTTTTTCGCGCCAAAATCGGACAAAGAAGGTGAGACGAAGGTTTGGGCGAGCCGCCCCAACCGGCACGCGGGCCGCGTGCGCTACCATTCTTATTTCGGAGTACGGGTTCAAATTTCATTGAGGAAAACGCTTATTTTTTCCTTGAAATTATTGGCCAGGAATCTCCGAGCCCCACCTCTGGAGCCATTTTTAAAGCCCAACCTTTTCAAGGGCTTTTTCAAGACGGGTCCCGAAGGGTTAAGTGAGGGGTTGTAGGTTCTCCCGACGTGTCGGGATGGAGCCATTTTGTTTCAACTGCCGGGCAAAATTTCCACCTGCGGGCGCTGGAGCCAGCCGATTCTTCCGGAACCGTCGGTCACTTGCAGCCAGTTGTCGCGACGGTCCAACACCGCGAGTTCCGCGCCGTTGTGGGCGGTGAATGCGCTCTGCGCCTCCTCAAACGGCCCGCTGCGTGTCGTCACATCCGGTACGACGACCACGGCGGTTTGCTTTGAAAAGTGGATTGCGGCGTTCACGCCCAGGCACGCACACGACAAAATGGCAACCGCCACCGCGCCCCGGGTAAAACCGCCCAACGCCGTTTTGAGCGACGGTCGGATTTGCCTTGCCACCAGCAATGCAAACATCAGCCAAAATGCGACCACGGCCAACCCCGTCCACTCGTTCAAAGTGAGCAGGCCAAGCCATCCCGCACTGCGGGACCAGCGGCTTTCACGGAGCATCGGGCCTTGCACCTGGTTGCGTGCGAAATCCAGGTTGGCCCGCACCTCCGCGTCGCGCGGCGTTAATTGCGCCGCCTGGCGATACGCGGCAATCGCGCGGCCCAAATTGCCGGATTTGAATTCCGCGTTGCCGTAATTAAAATAAAGCGCCGGGGATACCGCGCCGGATTGAAGGATTTTTTTGTAGGTGTCGGCGGCGTCGGCAAATTTGCCCTCGGCGTACAGTTTGTTCGCGGCGTTAAATTCGGTCGAAGTGTCGGCGGCCATGGCGCTGCCGGTGAAAATCCAGGCAGTGGCCATGGCCAATACAAGGCGCGGAAACAATTTCCGGTTACTCGATATTTTCCGCGGATGACATGATGTGAAGCAACACGCTTCGGTTGCTGCCACGGAAATGGCAGTGACGTCCGCCCTCACCCCGGCCCTCTCCCCCAGGAGAGGGGGAATCGTACGCCGCGTTTTGAGCCGTATTACAGGCCGTGTGGTCGTGCCTCTCACTGCCGATGACACAAAACCAGTGATGACACCAAGGATTGAGAAATGATCCGGCGATGTGACGTTGCTCACCCTCTCCCCGGGGGAGAGGGCCGGGGTGAGGGCGGATGTGAACGGTAACTTCATCGAAAACATTGAAAAATCGGTTTTCATGCGTTCACCTTTTGCAGTTCGCGGACGGCGTTTTCAAATTGCGGAATCACCGCGGCCAGTTCTCCGCTCGTTCGCATCGGCGCGTAACGCGCCTGGTTGCAGAGTTGAAACAATTCGCGCAGGCCGGCCAGGGTCAGTTCCGGCGTGCCCAGCGGGACCAGGCGCTCATCAATCACGGCTTCGGTGATGGACGACGCGGGACAATCCAGCCGTTCGCCAAGCTGCTCCTGCAGCAGGCGGAACAGCGTGGCGAAAAATTCGTCCGAATTGTTTTCGGTCGCGAACTGCCGCAAATCATCCAGTCCGCTTTGAACCAGCCCGGCAACGCGCCGTTGCCGTCGCAAACGGGGATTGTTCGCCAGACTGTCCGTACGTTTGCGCCACACGAAAGCCGCGAGCCACGCCAGCACGGGCAGACTTTGCGCGGCTAGAAACACCGGTCGCGTCAACAGCGGCGGCCTGGCTGGCGTGAGCGCGCCGGATTGCTCTTTGATGGGCAGAAGGTCCTGTGGGGCCGGAGTCTGCGAGTTGGCGGTTTTCGTGGCGGCAATCATCGGCGCGGGTGTCGTGCCGCCGGAATGCACGGCGAGCTGCACCGGCGGCTGTGTGAGCGTGCGATAGGTTTTTGCGCCGGGATCAAAAAAACTGAACGAAAACGCCGGCAGTTCATGAACGTCCGTGTTTTGCGGCGTGACGATTTGCTCGAAGGTTTTTACGCCTTCAATCCCGAGCTGGTCCGTTGTTTTAATGTTCTGCGTGGGCGGATAGGCCTTGAAATCGCGCCAGGCGGGCTGGTCGGGCAGGGTGAGCGCATCGAGTGCGCCGTGGCCGGAAATCTGGACGCGCACGGTGATGGGATCGCCGACGGCCACATTGGTCGGTCCGGCGGTCACGGTCATGGTGTAATCGCCGACCGCGCCGTTGAAATTCGGCGGTACACTCTCGGCAGGCAGTGGCAGCGATTCCACGTTCAGTGTTTCCGTGGCGAGCGTGACTTGTTTTTGTTCGCCGGTGTTGAAGAATTGCCGGAAAAATGGGTCGCCGCCCCGGTTCGACGAGGGCAGCACGACAACGATGTTTCCCGTGACCGGGCCGACGCTCGCCATTCCGGTTTTGGTAGCCGTCAGGGCGATGGAAGCCGGGATGACCGTGTAAACCCGGTTGCCAATTTGTTCGGAATAAGCATTTTGATAAGTTCCTTTGCCGGCGGAAAAGCCATCGGCCGGCAAACTTGTGATTTGAGGCTGGCTGTGGTTCTGAACGTCATCGCGGAGATAGATTTTTATATTGGCAGTGGTGACCTCACCGATATAGAAATTGGTTTTGGCCAATGAAAGCCTCATAAACGCGACTTCCGAACCGGAATTGATTGCTTCCGGTGGCGGCGAATTCGGCGGCAGCACTTTCAATTTCAGCGGCGATGAACTAAGCCGCTGTCCGCCAACATCGGCGGCCAGCGTCGGGATGGTGAAATCGCCGGCCTGCCGCGGGGTCAGCGTGAAATTGTACGTGACCGTGGATTTGGTTTCACCATTGACGAAGCTGAACTGGCTCGACGGCCCGATGTAGGCGATTTGCAAACCGGCGACATTCGGCGGCATGGGGACATTCCGCGGCGACCCATCCTCAAACGTCAGCGACAGGGTGGCGCTTTCGCCCAGCGCAATGGTGTCACGGTCGAGTGACGCCGTGAACGTGGCGGCGTCCAGCCGCGGGCTGCCCAGGCACAACACGACCAAACCCAGGCCGAATAAAAATGTATTCCTTAACAAACGTTCCATTTTATCCAAAACCATTCAGAAGATTATGAAAATAGACAACCGGAAGCGCAAAATGTTCATGCTTCAAACCGCCTTGAGCAGCGCGGCCAGCAAGCCTTCGGTCGTGTGCGCCTTCGCTTCCAGCGCGGGTTCCAATCCCAGGGCGCGGATGGCCTTGCTGGTTTCCGGGCCGATGGACGCCAGTTTCATTTGCGGGAATTTCTTCAGCAGCTTTGGCAGATCAAATCGCGCGTGGAAATGCTCCACCGTCGAACCGCTCGTGAAGGTAATCCAATCCGCGCCGCTTTCGAGCATCGCTGCCCCCGCCCCCGCCGGGTCTTCGGTTTCCGCCACGGTTTTATAAATCGCAATGTCGTCCACGATGGCGCCGAGTTCTTCCAGCGCTTTCGGCAAATCGGGGTTCGCCACCTCGGCGCGCAGCAGACACATCTTCAGGTTCTCGATGCTCTGGAATTTTGCAAACGCCGCAGCGATTTTCTTTCCGGTAAATTCGTCCGGCGTCAAATCCACCTGGAGATGCAGCTCGCGCAATTTCGCCGCCGTGGCCGGGCCGACCGCGGCGATGCGCACGCCGCCGATGTCGCGCATATCCTGGAACCGCCGGAAAAAGATGTCGAAAAACGCCGTTACCCCGTTCACGCTTGTGAACACCAGCCAGTCGTAGGCGTTCAATCCCAGCAGCGCATCCACGATGGCGTCGGTCTCCTTCGGTCGCGTGATTTTGATGGTCGGAACCTCCAGCACGTCCGCGCCGAGTTCCGTCAGTCGTTGCGCGAAACTGCCCGCCTGTTCCGAACGACGCGTGACCACGACGCGCCGGCCGAACAACGGTCGCTGCTCGAACCAGTTCAATTTCCCGCGCAATTTCACCACGTCGCCGATGATCGTCAGCACCGGTGGCGACAGTTTTTTTTCAACGGCCAGACCGGCGATGGTTGCCAGTGTCCCGGCAACAGCCTGTTGCCGGCCCGTCGTGCCCCAGCGGACCATGGCCACGGGCGTGTCCGGCGACATCCCGTGCGCGATGAGCGATTTGGTCCAGTCGTCCAGCCGGTCGGTGCCCATGAGCACGACCTTGGTGCCGGGGATTTTGGCGATTTGATCGTGGCGCAAATCCGCTTTTATGTCGGAAGGGTTTTCGTGCGCGGTGAAAACGGTAAAGCTGGAGCAATGCTCACGGTGCGTGAGCGGAATGCCGGCGTAATTCGGCGCTGCCACAATGGACGAAACGCCGGGCACAACCTCAAAATGAATTTTCGCCGCTGCGAGCGCCTCGGCTTCCTCGCCACCTTGGCCAAAAATGTAAGGATCGCCGCCCTTGAGCCGCACGACGCATTTGCCTTCGCGCGCCCGGGCGATGAGCAACGCGATGATTTCCTCCTGCGGCATCGTCATGTTTTTGCCGCGCGCGATGAGTTCGGCGGACGGCGGCGCCAACCGGAGCAAATCAGGATTCACCAGCGCGTCAGGGAGCACCACGTCCGCGCGCCGGAGCAATTCCGCGCCGCGCAACGTAAGCAAGCCCGCGTCGCCCGGCCCGGCGCCGACGAGATACACTGTGCCTTTGGATTTCACCCGCACACTTTATTCGAGCAGCGGAGTTAATCAATGAAAGAGGGATTGTTGCCTAAATAATTTTGGCGACGGCGGAGCGCGGCTTGTCCCAAGCCGCAGCACCAGCAAACGCAAGAACAGGTTGGAAAGTTATTATGAACCGGTTTCCGCAAATGGATCTGCTGTGGGTTGGGACAACCCGCGCTCCGGGGGAAGGCGCCTGTCAAGCACTGTGTAACGTGAGTCGGACGTGTTGGAAATTTCAGAAATATCTCTTGCCATTGGAACAGTATGGCGTCACAACCATTCTTGAAGTGAAACTTGGATGAAAATGCAGTGCTTATCTGCCCTGCTTGTTGTGGTGGCGGCATTGGTTGGAGTCATGCTGATGCTGTTCGGGCGCGAACCGCGTTATCTAGGGCGGTCGTTGGTGAGTTGGTTGGAACAGATTCATGATCCGCCGTGGGATGAGACACAGGTTCAGCAGGCCAAGGATGCGGTTCGTGCCATTGGTGCAAAGAAAGCCCTGCCAACGTTGTTAAAGTTAATCAAAGCCACGGATGATCCGGCCAGTCAGTGGATCGCGGTTAAAAGCGAAGAGTTAAAAATTGGATTTCTCAAATGGCATTCGGCGGATGATTTTCACGAACTCGGTCTCGCCGGTTTTGAAGCCTTGGGAACAAATGCCGCGCCTGCGGTTGGCGCGCTGACAAAACTTCTTGATGAACCCGATACTGCCTTGAATGCATTTGGAGGTCTTGCGTGTATCGGCAAACCGGCAGAGCTTTCAATGTGCCGAGGTATCACAAACCGGGACGAACGCGTCAGGCAGGCAAGTGTTCTCAGATTGGCGTCTGTCACCGATGACGTTGAAATTTACATAAATCGCATCAAAGGTTGTCTTGAAGATCCATCAGCGTATGTCAGGAACGCCGCTGTGGACGGTATCGGTACCCAATCAGCGGCACCAGACCTTGCCGTCCCGCTACTCATCACGGCGTTGAACGATTCGTCCGACTTTGTCAGTTCGAGTGCGGCGGGATGGCTGGGTGATTTCGGCACCAACGCGTTGAGTGCGGTGCCGGCGTTGAGCAATCTCGTCGAGCACGCCGGGCTAAATACAGCGAACGCCGCATTGAGAACTTTGGTGAAAATCGCACCAAACGAGTCGATACCCATTTTGGCCAAGTGCCTGGCACGTGGAAGCCCGGCAACGGGTGGGGCGTTGAGTGTTCTGGTAGCCAGTATGCCGGATAAAGCTGTGCCACTCATACTCGCTGGCACTCGATCCCCGGATTTGGGACAACGCCGCACATCGTTCAGTTTGCTGTACGATTGTCCGCTAACGCCGGAAGTTCAATCTGCCATTGAAAATAGTGTCACTGACCCGGATTTCGCCATTTCCCAGAACGCAAAAAAGTTTCTCACCGAACAGTATCGGAAGACGCATCCGATTGAATCTCAATTTACCAATGAACCCGTATTTCAAGGCAAAGGGTTGGGTGAATGGTTGAAAACGAGGCGAAACCCGGACGGCTCATTTCCAAACGATACAATGGATGCTATTCAACACATAGGCACAAATGCGATTCCAGCGTTGCTGGCAAGGCTGGTGTATGCGGAGCCGCCGTTCGGTCTTCGTTCCCTGGTGAGCGGTACAGTGCAGGTTGAGGCGATATGCGCGTTCATTGTCCTGGGAGAAAATGCCATACCGGCGCTGCCCCAATTGCGGATGTTTATGGACGGCACGAATGGTGACCTCGCCGTGCGCGCCATGATGGCGACATGCGGCACCGGCTCGAACGCCATACCGTTTTTCATCAGCGGACTGACCAACCAATTTGCGGATGTGCGCAACGAAGCTGCCAATTACATTTCGCAAAATTTTACCAATCAATTTCTCGGCCAGCGCGACCAGTTGGCCCCTCTTTTCGTAAAACTTTTGGATGATCCGGATGAATTTGTTCGCATGAACGCGACGAATGAATTGAAACAAATTGCTCCTGAAGCCGCGGTCAAAGCAGGTGTAAAATGAAATCACATTTCAAATTTATTCATTGCGTCCGGTGGTTTGGAGTTGTGGCAGCGGTGGTTTTTTTGGCCGCCTCCGCGAAGGCTAACCCGATTTCACTGCCTGAAAAATCGGTAACGCCGGAAATTTCCTTCGCTATCGCCCTTGCCATTCTGTTGGAATTGATTTGCGTTTTGTTAATTCTCCGACGCTTCCGAAGACCGCGTATTTTTATTATCTGGCTGATCGGCATGCATCTGCTCACGTACCCGTCATTTCTGGGCGTGCTTTGGTTGCTGCAAGACATGCGTCCGGCATTTGCCGCAGCCAGTGGTGAGGGACTCGTTGTGTTTGTTGAAGGCATTTTGATCTATTTGATTTGCCGTTTTGCGCCTCCGGCCAAGTCCGAACTCACGGCACCGTCAATTGCCAAATGTTGGCTGGCTTCATTTATTGGCAACATCTGTTCGGTCGCTGCCTTCCCTCTTTTACTGGCGTCTTACGAATATATCTTTTCCTCCTAAATTCACCGCACCAGACTTTGCGCTTTAAACCCGCGCCATTGCCGCATATAAATTCTGTGTGTCTCAACCGGTTCAACCCGCCATCAATGCCGCCACGCGCTGTTGCGCGGTCTATGGCTTTCCCATCCGCCATTCCGCGTCTCCCGCAATGCACAACGCCGCGTTCGCCGCGCTCGGCCTGAACTGGCGTTACCTCGCGTTTGAAGTCCGCCCCGACGATTTGCGCGCGGCCATCGCCGGTGCAAAGGCCATGCAGTTCTCCGGCCTGAACCTCACCGTTCCGCACAAGCTGCTCGCGATGCAAATCGTGGATGAGCTTGATGAATCGGCAAAAACGTGGGGCGCGGTCAATACCATCCGATTTGAGGGACGAGATGACAATGGCGCCTGGCTGCCGTTGCATCAGTTTGGAGTTCCGTCCCGCCAGTTGCGGGACGGCCAAACGCAGCCCGCCAAACCGCCTGAAGGCGGAACTCCGAACGAAATCCGCGCCGTCGGCTTCAACACCGATTCCGATGGGGTCGCCCGTTCGTTGCGTGAGGACCTGGCCTTGAAACTGGAGGGGGCGAAAGTGTTGCTGCTCGGGACGGGCGGGGCGGGGCAGGTGGCGGCTTTAAGGCTGGCACTGGAAAACGTGTCCGAATTGTTTCTGGTGGATTTCGTGAGTGCCAAGGCCGAGGCGGTGGCGCAGGAAATCCGCAAGCGGCATCCGCGGGTGAAGGTTAAGGTTGGCTTTCCGCCGGGGCCGGTGGATTTGTTGTTGAATGCCACGCCGCTCGGTTTGAAGCCCGGCGATCCGTCGCCCTTGGACGAAAAACAGTTTCCCTTGCGCCAGGCTCGCGCGGTTTACGACATGATTTACAACCCGGCGGAAACGTTGCTGCTCAAAGCGGCCAAGGCCGCCGGTTGCCGCACGGCCAACGGCCTGGGCATGTTGCTGCACCAGGGCGCAAAGGCTTTTGAAATCTGGACCGGACAACCCGCGCCGCTCGATGTAATGCGCCGCGCGCTGGAAGCGGAAGTTTATCAGTCCACAGTCCACAGTCGGCAGTCCGCAGTCCGCAGTCGGCAGTCCACAGTCCGCAGTCGGCAGTCCGCAGTCCGCAGTCGGCAGTCCGCAGTCCGCAGTCCACAGTCTTGAGTTCGTAACGTGCAATTGCATTTGAATAATCGCCTTTTCTTGACTGTGGACTCAAGACTATGGACTGTGGACTGAAAGATATGGGTAAAATCCAGAAATTTGAGGACATCCTCGCATGGCAAAAGGCGCGGGAACTGACCAGGGAAGTCTATGCGCACTCCAAGACAGGAGCGTTTGCAAAGGATTTCGGATTGAGGGACCAAATTCAGCGCGCCTCGGTTTCGGTCATGGGAAATGTCGCGGAGGGATATGACCGTGGCGGAGACAAAGAATTTATTCAGTTTCTTTCAGTTTCAAAAGGCTCCTGCGGGGAAGTAAAATCACACCTTTACGTTGCCTTGGACCAGCAATACATCAATCCCACGCAGTTTAACCAGCTTTACAACTCAACTGACGAAGTGGGCCGGCTGCTTGCCGGGTTTATGGCTTACCTGAAACAATCTGATTTGCGCGGCAGAAAATTCAAATGATACATTCAGTCCACAGTCCTCAGTTCACAGTCCTCAGTCCGCTGGCCGGATGTTTATCGGTTTTAGGCTCTGGGCTTTGGACCGTGGACTGGCGACCGTGGACTGCGGACTGGTCACTGGTGCCATTCCATTTTTGGTCGCTCGTCTTCTTCGCACTCGGCTGCATTGTCGGCAGCTTTTTGAACGTGTGCATCTACCGGTTGCCGCTGGGCATGAGCATCATCACGCCCCGATCGCATTGTCCGTACTGCAAGTATTCCATCCCGTGGTATCTGAACATTCCGCTGGTGACGTGGCTGGCGTTGCGCGGACGCTGCAAAAATTGCGGCGCGCCCATCTCATGGCGCTATTTCGCTGTTGAACTGCTCACGGGCGTGGCGTTTCTAAGCTGCTGGCTGGCGTTCGGCAACGCGGGCCATCCGCTTCCGTCCATGCCGGTGGCCCTTGTTTACGCGGTTTTTCTCGCGGGACTGATCGCGGCCACGTTCATTGACTTCGAGCATTTCATCATTCCTGATGAAATCACGTTCGGCGGCATGGCGGTGGGCTTCGCCGCGTCATTTTTCGTTCCGTCACTGCACGATGCGAGCACGTTGAATGTCGGGCTGAGGCGGAGTTTTATCGGCGCGATTGTGGGCGCAGCGACAATTTACGGGATTCTGCGGCTGGGTAAATTGTTGTTTGGACGGCAGTGGGTGAAATGGCCGAGGGACGCGAAAATTATTTTCACCGAAACATCCGTGCATCTGCCGGACAAGGAAATTCCCTACGACGAATTGTTTTACCGCAAGTCAGATGTGATTATGCTGCACGCGCGCACGGTTGAGCTGGTGGACCGCGGCTACCAAGACGTGCTGGTGCGGCTGTCGCCGTCGGCGCTGGAGATCGGTGAAGAAAAAATGAATCCCAACGACGTGCCGTGCATGGAGGCAGTGAGCACGGAAATCGTGTTGCCGCGCGAGGCGATGGGCTTGGGCGACGTAAAATTCATGGGCGCGATTGGCGCGTTCCTCGGCTGGCAGGGCGTGGTTTTTTCGCTGATGTTCAGCTCATTGATTGGCGCGGTGGTGGGCGTCACGCTTATCGTAATGCGCCGGCGCGAATGGTCATCGCGCATGCCTTACGGGCCTTACATCGCGCTCGCAGCGGCAGTCTGGATTTTCGGCGGAAAGAAACTGGTGCCGTGGCTTTTAGCCATGTGAGCGATTCAGATGGCAATTTGCCGTTCGCGACAGATTACAAGTGGTTTTATCACCCAATGCACAACTCCTGATGCCGGGCCGGATCCCGCTTCGCCAAGGCTATGCAGGACAGGGGCTGGCGCTCCTCGCTCCTATCTGAACTGCAAATAAACGCGGCTGCCGTCCGAGCGTACACCGCCGGTCTGATTTTCTGAGAGGAAAAGGCGCGTGGCTTCGACCTTGCCCGTCTGAAGGATGTAAGCACGGACGGCTTTGGCGCGGTCGGACGCGAGCGCTTCGAGGTCGTTGTCAGTGACGGGAATGGAGGCCAGCAGCAATGCCTCCGTCGGATTGGTCGGCGCGGCGGGTTTGGGCTGATTTGAAATGGCGGCGACATTGGATGATTTGGGCGCGGTGGTTGGCGAACCTTTCATCAAAATGGTCGCGCCCTTTTCAGTTTTGTCCGATCGCGATGGAATTTGCGCGGCGATGGCGATGAGGTTGGTGTTGGCGGCGATGAACGCAGCGTTGATGACATCTTTGTCCAGCGCCTCGCCGTAAAGTTTTTTCACCCAGGCGGCGTATTGTTCCGGGGTCAGCACAAGCTGGTCGGGCGTGGTGGTGGCGCGTTCGGCTTTGCGCAGCGACTGCCATTGCCGGGTGCGGATTTGTTTGTCCAGACTGGTGCGGCGCAAGCCGTCGCGGTCGGCCTCCGGATCAATGCTGCCGGCGATTTCCAGTTGCAGGCCGGGCCGTTCGTAAAGTCCTTTCACCAGGGAATCCAGCTTTTGTTCGTTGGCAGGCAATAACACCGCGTTGCCCGGCGCAAAGTCCTGATAACTGAGTTCCTCGCCACCGCCGCCAAACGCCGCGCCCAGCAGCGAGAACGGCGACGTGGCGACTTTTTCGAGAAGGTTCAATGGTGTGCATGACAACCTTGCCAATGCGGGACTGCGGATCGTCGAGGCTGCCCTCGATGGGCACGTCGAGCAGAATCTGGCCGTTGCGGTCCTTCAGAATGGCGATGGCCAGGCGCACGGGCAAATGCGTCGCGTCCGGACTGTTCACCTTTTCGCCGAAGGTGAACCGGTCAAGGGTGATGACATTCTTCGATTTCAACTTCCGCCCGATGAGATCATACGCCAGGTCCAGGTTTAATTTTCCCTGGACGATGCGGTACCCGGCGAATTTTCCGGAGTACGGGCTGGTCGGTGTCAAATCCACGTTCTTTGCCGCAATCTTCAAATCGTTCGTCCCGGTTTCGTTGAAGGGATTGATGTGGCCGGTGATGTCCACCGGGCCGATGCCGTCCACGACGGCGTGCAGATTCACGTCGGCGTGCTGCAGTTCCGCGGACGAAAGGCCGGCGATTTCGCCGCCGATCTGTTGAATTGCCAGATTCACATTTGGTGTGAGCGAACGGTCGGTGAAGCTGGCGGCGGCGTTGGAAATGACGATGCTGGCAATGGAAATTTGTGGCAGCGACGATGCTGCGGCCGTGTTGGTCGTGGTGGCGGCGGATTTTCCGGCAACAGTTGCGGCTTGGGTTGCGTTGGTGGTTGCCGGCGCGTTGGTATTGGTCAGGCGCAAAGCGGTGAGCAGATTGATGGTGTGATTGGTTTCGATGACGACGCGCGCATAGGCGTTGTCCACGGCGATTTCCTTGATGGTGACAGTTTGCGGGTTCAGGTTTGCGTCAATGCCGGAAACGCGGACCGAATCCCATTTCAACAAATCCTCGCCTAGGACGCCGTCCACGGTGTGGAAATCGTCCAGGCGCGCGTCGCCATGGAAGGTGACTTCGGGCAGCGCATCCTTGGGCGTGCGCAGATGAATCTGGCCGTTGAGGCCGAGCTTGCTGCCGAGAATGAAAAGATTGAGTTTGGGTTCGAGATACGGGTCGAGCGTGCCAAGATCAAGCTGGTCGAGCGCGAGCTGGATGTCGGCGGTCGGTGGCGAGAAGGAAGCGGCGACTTCGGTCTTGATGGTGCCGTTGGTGTTCCACCGCAAAGAAAGTTCGGCGGTAAGATTAGTGTTTGGGAGGTTGGAAATGTTTTTGACACTCAGCGCGATGTCGTCGAGGTCGAGCCGGGCGGGGCGGGAATTGACCAGGTCTTCGAGGTGCAGCGCGCAACTCGTGAAATCCACGTCATGAATCGTACCGCTCCATTGGTTCGTGCTGTGGAGGAGCAGGGCAACGGCGTTGGTGACGGAGCGGAGCAGCAACAGGATGCCGCCCGACGCGTTCGCTTCCGCCGGTTTGGAAAGTTCGACGACGTTGACGGAATTGTCCTTGTTGCGGCACAAAAAAAGTCTGCCGCCGGCGGCGGACACGGAACCAATTTCGACCTGCCGGGCCACGGCGTCAACGTTCACGCCGGTCACGGCAAAATTGGCAAGCTCGACGATGTTGGTGGCACTGCCCGGTTCGGCGAGTTTGAAATCCCGCAGGGCAAAGGCGGTGTCGGTCACGGCGATGACACGGTTGGTGGGGGTGAGTTCCAGATGGTAATTCAGGTGCAGGCCCACGGTGCCGTCCCGGATTTCAAAGTTTACCAGGTCCTGGTACAGCGGGGCGTATTTGTTCAACGTGAGGTTGTCGAGCGTCATCTCGCCCCGCGAACGCAACGGGTCGAGGTAGAAAAACCCGCTCCACGAAATTTTCTCACCGGCGTCGGTGGTGCCGGCAAAGGCATAGGGATTTTTATTGTCCGGATCAGTGCGAAAATTGTCCAGGGTCACATCCAGCGGACCCAGAATGCGCTTGAACGGCGTGCGCGGCGTCAGGTCGGTCACCGAGGCGGTGGCGTTCGTGATTTGCAGCCGGTCAATGCGCAGGGCGATGGGCTTGGCCGGTTCCTTGGGCGGTGCGGCCGGTGCGTTGGTCGAGAACTTCGTGATGAGATCGGAAAAGTTAAACGTGCCATCCTGATTCATCTGCACGCGGGCAAAGGGTCCGGTCACGCTGATTTCCTTGAAAACCCAGGGATGGGCAAGGAACGACGAGAGCTGGAAATTGACATAAACCTCATCCCACGAAACAAACGGTTCGCCGTCCTTGTCCTTGATGAGCAGGCCACGAATGGTGGACGAAAGCGCGAACGGGTTGAGCCTTACCTTCTGGATGGAAACCTCGCGATCGAGTTGTTTGGACAACTGTTTGACCGCCACGGCGCGGATGATGGGTGGCAGGATGAGAAAACCGGTGACGGTGTAGAACAGCAGCAGCCCCAAAGCCCAGAACAGCAGCTTGCGCCGCCGCGGCGAAAGGGAATCCAAAGCGCGAAATTTTATTTTGTCACCCAAGCGAATAAAAATGTGTGCGTGACGCCTCGCGCCGTCAACTCCTTCGTGCGGGTTGAGCACATTCTTCACAGAGAGCGCCGTTGAGGTCGGCGTTGCCTCGGGCCAGATCCCGCAGCTCGGCGTGGCCGTTCCGCCCGGTCTGGGGATGGGCTTTGCCGCATAGGGGACAGGCGGGCAGAACCCTGGCCGTCGCGCGCAAGGTCTGGCGGGCGGCTTCGAGTTTGGCCGCCAGCGCGTTGCGATGTCTTAGTTCCAGCTTGATTTTCGCAATGGTCACGGCGTTGATCACAAACGCCGAAAAATGAATGGTGCTGTTCCACCAAAAAGAAAACCGTGAGGAATATTTTGCTCCGGCCAAAGCATCTGCCAGCCACCAGGCTATCGTTGCCCCCAGGGCCATCCAGATGCCAGGCCAGCGTCCCAGGTACCAGGCGGCCAGCCCAATCGGCGCGGTGTAAAATACGAAAAACCCGAGTTCATAGCCCGTAATGTAATCCACCCAGCCCAGCAGCAGCAACAGCAGCAAGCATCCGGTGAAAATGAAAACCGCGCGGCTTCTTCTCTGTGAAGCCGCGTCTCCGGTGGCACCATTTTCAAGAACGGGCAGGCGCATCTTTTCAAAACAATTCTCTCAGCACTGCCGAGTGTAAGCGTCGTGCCGAAAAGGTGTCATCCATCGGCATGAGCGGTCAATGGCGAAAAAACGTTTCCAGCAAACAAACTTTTACGAACCGAAGTCCGGCCCGGCGATTGCGGCAGGAGACAAAAATGACGTTGAAATGGATGGCATACCATTAACTATGGGGCATGGACTCATGTGGCCAACCAGCTTTACCACCTAAAAAACTTGTGTCAATACTCGGGACCCGTTTATGCATCCAAAATCGCACTTGCATCAACGAGCCAAAATCCACTCAACTGACAAGATGAATACCAAACACTTGTTGCTGGTCTGCCTGCTGTTGGCCGCCGTTCCGGTTTACGGGGCGTCGTTCTATACCGCGTGTCCCGATGACCCAGGCGCGATCCGGCTTTCAAAGGAATCGTTTCCGGAGTTGAAGGGAGACGGTGTTGCGGATGACACGGCCGTGATCGAAGCGGCCATCAATCAGGTCACGCAAACCGCCCTGGGAAAAGGTGTCGTGTTGATCCCCGAAGGCCGTTATCGACTTTCACACACGCTTCAAATTCCGCCCGGTGTCCGTCTTTTCGGTTACGGAACGAATCGTCCGGTGCTCGTTCTCGGCGCCAGTACTCCCGGCTTTCAGGAGGGCGAGCGCAAGTACGTGGTCTGGTTCACGGGCGGGCGCCGGCGCAATTTCGGAGGCGAATCCGGCGGTTCCGAAATTGCCGATGCCAATCCGGGCACGTTTTACAGCGCGCTGGCCAATATTGATTTCGAAATCCAGGACGGCAATCCCGCGGCCGTTTGTGTCCGGTCCCATTATGCGCAGCACTGTTACCTGGCGCACATTGATTTTCACATCGGTTCGGGCCGGGCTGGCATTGAAGAGGTTGGCAACGAGGCCGAAGACCTTCGCTTCCACGGGGGCGATTACGGAATCCTTGCAAGAAAGCCTTCCCCAAGCTGGCCCTTTGCCCTGGTGGATGCCTCGTTTGAAGACCAGCGCCGGGCGGCCATCAAGTGTGAAGAAGCCGGTCTGACGCTGATTCGCAACCAGTTCAGGAATGTGCCGACCGCCATCGAAATCAACGAAAACCGCGCTGAAGAATTGTGGTTGAAAGACTCGCGCTTGGAGAACATCAGCGGTCCGGCGCTGATCATCAGCGACGAGAAGAACGCCCGCACCGAGATCAGCCTGGAAAACGTCGTGTGCCGGCAAGTCCCCGTCTTG
>Ga0187889_10002876_pt1 | contig 15988 bp, 7 predicted proteins | sample June2016WEW_7_10_2_FD_132992 | JGI IMG/M metagenome (GOLD analysis project Ga0187889, IMG submission 132992) | Peatland microbial communities from SPRUCE experiment site at the Marcell Experimental Forest, Minnesota, USA - June2016WEW_7_100 | ecosystem: Environmental > Terrestrial > Soil >... | reverse complement strand
TGGCTGGTCGGCACGGTCTCCCTCGGCTTGGTCCTTTTGCCCGTGCCGGCGCGCGCCTCTTCCGGAAATGGCCCCGACCACGGCGCCGAACGTGGTGCCCTAGGCGGCACCGACCAGGCCAGGCGGGGAGCCGACCGCGGAGGCGAGCGGGGCGAACGGGAAGCCCCCACGCTCGAGCCCTTCTTCGCCAGCGGGCCGGCAAGCAAAGCGGCGGCCCACTTCCGCGCCGGGGATTTCCTGGCGGCGAGCCAGGAAGCGGGGCGGATTCTCGCTCACCTTCCCCGGCACGCTCCCGGGCGCAGCCAGCTCCAGTTTCTCCGCGGGCTGGCGCTCATGAGCCTGTCGTCCTGGCCAGAAGCCCAGGGGATCTTCGAGGAGCTGTGGTCGAGCTATCCCTTGCTCGCGCCGTATCACGCCTACCATGCCGCCCGCTGCCACTTCCAAGGGGGCGATGTCGAGGGCGCCTTGGCCTGGCTCGAACGCGTGCCCGAAGGCAGCGTGCCCGAGGCCGAGGCCACCATGCTCAAGGTGGATGCCCTGATCAAGACCAGGCGCTGGGCCGAAGTAGACACCGTGGTGCAAGGTTACCTGGCCCGCTTCCCCAAAGGGCCACGACGTACGGAGGCCCTGTTCGACCAGGCCGAGGCACTGCAAGCCCTCGGCCGCCCCATAGCCGAAATTGCCGCCGCCTACCGGAGAGTGTGGGCCGAAGCTACGGCGGAAAGCTGGGCCACCCGGGCAAGCGACCGCTTGGCCGAGCTAGCCAAGACCGCGCCCCCTAGCGCAGCTCCAGGCCTTTCCGGTCACACCACCGATGAGCTCGTGGTGCGTGGCATGCTCCTCTTCGACGCTAACCAGAACACCGAGGCCGAGGCCATCTTCACCAGCGCCCTGGCCCGACCCGACCTGAACGCGGCCACCCGCTGCAAAATTCGCTTTCACCTGGCCCAGACCGTATGGAAGCAACGCCAACGCGCGCGCGCCGCCCCGCTCTTCGACTCGGCCATCGCCGACTGTCGCGCCGCGGGCGAGGACGACCTCCTGGTGCGCTCCCTCTACCAAGGGGCTCGCTCCTACGCCGCCGCCGGCAACCGGGACAAGGCCGTGGCTCTCTATGCCGAGATTGAACGAGAGCACCCCGACCACCATCTGACTGACGACGCGCGCCTGCGCGCCGCCGAGGTACTCGCCGATGCCGGCCAGAAGACAAAAGCCGAGCAGCTACTCGTCGATCTGGCGGACCTCTATCCCAAGGGCGACATGGCGCCCGAGGCCCTGTGGCGGCTGGCGCTGAGCAAGTGGCAGGCGCAAAGCTACGACCAGGCGCTCTACTGGCTCGACCAGATTCTGCGCCGCTACCCCCGCGAAGACATATGGTACGCGGACGGAAGGGCCCTCTACTGGAGGGCCAGAGTGCTGGAGAAGCAGGGCGAGGCCAAGCGCGCCCTGGCCAGCTACCTGCGCGCCGTGCACGAGTACCCGTTGTCGGCTTACACCCTGTTCTCGTTCCAGCGCCTGCAACGCTATCCGCGCGAACGCAGCGCCCTGATGCGTGAGCTGCGCGCGCACATGCGGGGTAAGGCAGAGAGTACGGCCTGGAGCTTTGGCCGGCAGGCCATCTTTGCCCAGCCAGGCTTTCGCCGCGCGGTGGAGCTCGCGCGCTTGGGTCTCGGCAACGAAACCCGGCGCGAGCTGGCCCACCTGGGGCTCGATCTGGGCAACAAGAACCCGAGCGAAGCCAGCGCCGGCCACGAGAGCGGCGCGGGCGGCGGGAGCGCCGGGAGCGGCGGGAGCGGCGGGAGCGCCAACGACGACGTCTACTGGATAGCGGCGGTCCTCCTCGACAAGAGCGGGCAGTGGTCGATCGCCCACACAATCCCCCGCACCAAGCTGGCGGCCTTCCGCCACGTCTACCCCGACGGCGGACGGGCCGAGGCCGAGTGGCGCATCGGCTATCCCAAGGCCTTTCCCGACGTCGTGGCCAGGCATTGCCGGGAGAGCCACGTGCCCGAGGCGCTAGCGTGGGCCATCATGCGCGAAGAAAGCTCCTTCGCTCCCCGCGCCGAATCCTTTGCCAACGCGCTCGGCTTGACCCAGCTCATGCCCCGCACCGCCCAGCGCTTCGCCAAGGGCAAGATCACACGCGAGACGCTCTTCGATCCCGACAAGAACGTCGAGATCGGAACGCGCTTCCTCGCCTTTCTCCTAGACCACTATGATGGGGCCGTTCCCCTGGCCATCAGCGGCTACAACGCCGGTGAGGCCGGAGTCGACCGCTGGCTCAAGGAGCGCGGCGATGTGGAGCTGGACGAGTTCATAGAGACGATACCTTTCGACGAGACGCGCGGCTACACCAAGCGCGTCCTGTCGAGCTACCTGACCTACGCCTGGCTCTACGATGCGAGGCACCCCGTACCTGCCGTTGCCTTCAGCCTGCGCGAGCGCGCCCTGGCCAAAGCCGGCAAGCCCTCCGACAAGCGAGTGGCCGCCAAGGTCGCCCGCCCCAACCCGAGGACAACGGAGTAGCTTCGGATTGACCAAGGGCGCCCCATGCGCCTCGACTACCGCTTCTTCCGCTTCGACCAGAAACTGCCCTTCTCGCTGGGCGGTTCGATCCGGTCCCCGCCCGCGGCGGCGAAGGCGCGCAGTGACTCTTCCTGCTTGGCCGATAGCGTGCGCGGCACCACCAGCTTGAGGTGCACGAACAGATCGCCCGAGCCGCGGCCTTGCAAGCGGGGCAAGCCTCGGCCGCGCAAGCTCAAGGTATCGCCCGGCTGAGCCCCGGGCGGCACCGATACGTCGACATCCCCGTCGAGCGCGTGCGCCTTGACCGTCGCCCCCAGCGCAGCTTGGGGAAAAGAGAGCGCCACCAGCGTGTGCAGGTCGGCACCTTCCCGCTCGAAATTGGGGTCGCTGGCCACACCAACCGTCACATAGAGGTTGCCGGGCTGGCCGCCGCCCGGCGCCGCCTCGCCCCGGCCGGTGATCCGCAGAGTCGTACCGTCATCGACCCCGGCCGGAATAGCAACCTGCAGGCTATCCTCAGCCGCCGTGACACCGCTGCCCTTGCAGGTGGGGCAGGGCTTGCGCACCATGGTGCCCTCGCCACGGCAGATGGGGCAGGTGGTCTGGATCATGAGGAAGCCCTGCTGATGCATGACCTGGCCGCGCCCGCCGCATTGTTGGCAGCGCTCCCGGGCCGAGCCCGGCGCCGCCCCGCTGCCCCCGCAATCCTTGCAGGCCACCCGGCGGCGAATCTTGAGCTCCTTGGTCGCGCCCTTGGCCACTTCGGCTAGGGTCAGCTCCAGGTGAGCCTCCAGGTCCGCGCCGCGCGCCACCCGCCCCCCTCCCCCTCCGCTGAAACCGAAGCCCCCGAACATGTCTTGGAATATGTCGCTGAAAGCGGAGAAGATATCGCCCACGTTGGAGAAGCCGCCAAAACCACCGCCGCGGGGGCCATCGTGGCCGAACCGGTCGTAAAGCGCCCGTTTCTCTGGGTCGGATAGGACCTGGTAAGCCTCCGACGCCTCCTTGAAGCGGGACTCCGACTCCCGGTCACCCGGGTTGCGATCCGGGTGCAGCTCGAGCGCGAGCTTGCGGTAAGCTCGCTTCAGCTCGGCGCCGTCCGCCTCGCGGCCGACCCCGAGAATTTCGTAGTAATCCCGTTTTTCACTCACGACAGTAGCACCGTAGAGTATGCCAAATTATGCCAGCTTCCCAGGACCATACCGCAAAGCGCGGGCATACGGCTCAAGCGCGAGCGCGACCCCGGGCTCGCCCGCGTCGTCCGCGCAGCGACAAGCGGTCGAACCACAGATAGATGACCGGGGTGGTGAAGAGGGTGACGAGCTGAGACAAGGCCAGCCCGCCCACGATGGCGATGCCCAGCGGCTTACGCAGCTCGGCACCAACCCCGCCCACCGCCAGGGGAAGCGCACCGAAGAGCGCCGCACAGGTCGTCATGAGGATGGGGCGGAAGCGCAACAAGCTGGCCTCGCGGATCGATTCACTGGCCGACAGCCCGCGCGAGCGCCGGGCCTCGATAGCAAAATCGACGATCATGATGGCGTTCTTCTTCACGATGCCGATGAGGAGAATCACCCCGATGAGAGCGATGATACTGAAGTCGGTCCGGCAAACCAGCAGAGCCAAAAGCGCACCCACCCCGGCCGAAGGCAGGGTGGAGAGGATGGTGATGGGGTGGATGAAGCTTTCGTAGAGCATGCCCAGCACGAGGTAGACGGTCACCAACGCCGCCAGGATGAGCATGGGCTCGCTCTCCAGCGAACGGCTGAAGGCCTGGGCCGTGCCCTGGAAGTCGGCGCGTAGGCCATCCGGCCAATGGAGCTCGCGCTCGGCCTTGTGGATAGCGTCCACAGCGTCACCCAGCGCCTTGTCCTGGGCGACGTTGAAGGAGATGGTGGTCGAGGGGAATTGGCCCTGGTGGTTGATGGCCAAGGTCGTGCTGCCCGGCGCCGCGCGGGCGATTTCGCTCAGGGGCACCTGACCGCCGCTCGGGGTAGGCACGTAGATCTTCTGCAAAGACTCGGGGCCGATCTGCTGGCTGCGCAGGGATTCCTCCACCACCCGGTAGTAGTTGAGCGGGGTGAACGAGATGGCTACCTGGGCCTGGCCCAAGGCATCGTACAGGGCCTGGTCCACGTCCCGCGACTCGATCCCGAAACGCGACGCGGTCTCGCGATCCAGGGTAACCCCGAGCCGCAGCCCGGCGGTCTGCTGATCGGTGGCCACATCCTTGAGCTCGGGGAGCCGGCGCAACCTGTCCACCACTCTGGGCGCCCATTGATTGAGCTCGTTCAGGTCAGCGTCCTGCAGCGTGTATTGATACTGGGTGCGCGCCGAGCGTCCCCCCAGGCGCAGGTCCTGCGCCGCCTGCAGGAACAGCCTCATCCCGGGCAGGCGAGCCGCGCGCGGGCGCAGCCGGGCAATGACCTCGTCCGCGGTAACCTTACGGCCCGGCAGGGGCTTGAGTGCGATGAAGAGGTTGCCGGTGTTGCCGGTCGAGGCGTTCATGCTGCCGATCGACGACACCACGTGATCGATGTCGGGATCCGAGCCGACCAGGGCGTTCATCTGCTCCTGATACGCCTTCATGGCCGGGAACGAGACGTCCTGCGCCGCCTCGGTCGTCCCCATGATAAGCCCGGTGTCCTGCTGCGGGAAGAGCCCCTTGGGCACCACCACGAACAGAACGATGGTGAGCACCATGGTCGCGACGGTCAGCAGCAAGGCCGCCAGTTGGTGGCGCATGATCCAGCCCAGGCAACGTGCATACAGCTGATGTAGCGCGGTGAAAGCCCGCTCGAGCCCCCGGGCCAGCCATCCCGCCCTCTCCTGACTCGACGGCCGCAGCAGACGCGCCCCCATCATGGGTGTCACCGTCAGCGAGACCACGGCCGATACCGCGATGGCGATGCTGAGCGTGACGGCAAACTCGCGAAACAACCGCCCGACGATACCGCCCATGAAGAGAATCGGGATAAACACCGCGAGCAGGGACACGGTTATGGTCACGATGGTGAAGCCAATCTCCTTGGCGCCCCTGAGCGACGCCTCGAGGGGCCGCATGCCTTGCTCGATATGACGAACGATGTTTTCGATCACCACGATGGCGTCGTCGACCACGAAGCCGGTAGATATGGTGAGCGCCATGAGCGAGAGATTGTCGACGCTGTACCCGATGAGGTACATGATGGCGAAGGTACCGCACAGAGAGAGAGGAATGGCCACCGCCGGTATCAGGGTGGCCCGGGGGCTGCGCAAGAAGAGCAGCACGACCAGAATCACCAAGGCCACGCTCAGGAGTAGCGTGCCTTCGACGTCACGCACCGATTGGCGGATGGTTCCCGCGCGATCCATGGCAATCTTGATATCGATGGCGGGCGAGATTGATGTCGCCAGCACCGGCAGCAAGGCCTTGATGCGGTCGATGGTCTCGAGGATGTTGGCCCCGGGCTGCCTGCGGATGATGAGCACCACCGAACGGTGCCCGTCGAGCCAACCGGCGACGCGATTGTTCTCCACATCGTCGAACACCTTGGCCACGTCACCCAGCCTGACCACGGCGTCGCCCTGCGCCCTGATGATGAGATCGCGGAAGGCGGCGGCGCCGAAGAGCTGATCGTTCGAGTGCAGCAGGAGCGTACGCTGCCCGTCCATCAGCATCCCCTCCGGCCGATTCACCGTCGACTGGGTCAGGGCGGTCTGAACATCACGCAAACTTAGGCCGAGCCCAGCCAGCCGCTCGAGATCCACCTGCGCGCGCACCGCGGGCTGCTGGCCGCCGCCCACGAAGACCTGGCCCACCCCGTCGACCTGCGACACCTTCTGGGCCAGGATGCTGTTGGCCACGTCGTAGACTTGGGCGAGCGGCAGGGTGTCCGAGCTGAGCCCGACGATCAGGATGGGCGCGTCCGCGGGATTGACCTTGCGATAGGTGGGCAGGGTGGGCAGATTGGGCGGCAGCTCGCCGCTGGCGGCATTGATGGCAGCCTGCACGTCACGCGCGGCGGACGTGATGTCGCGGTCGAGATCGAACTGCATGGTGATGCTGCTGGCCCCGAGCGCGCTCGCCGAGGTCATCTCGGTCAGCCCCGCGATGCGCCCAAAACGCCGCTCGAGCGGCGTCGCCACCGAGCTGGCCATGGTCTCCGGACTGCCGCCGGGCAGGGCGGCCGACACGTTGATAGTGGGGAAGTCGATGCGCGGCAGAGGCGCCACCGGGAGCTTGGCGTAGGCGGCCAGCCCAGCCAACAACGCCGCCGCCGAGAGCAGGGTGGTCGCGATGGGCCGGCGTACGAAGGGCCCGGAGATATTCACGTAGGCGGCCCCTCCGCCACGACCGGCGCCGCCTCGGCTGCTGGCGCGCGGCGCTGCACCTTGTTCCCGGTCAAGCGCTTGCGCAAGCGTTCCATGGCCAGGTAGATGACCGGGGTGGTGTAAAGCGTAAGAACCTGCGAGATGAGCAGGCCGCCGACGATGGCAATGCCGAGCGGCCGGCGCAGCTCGGCGCCGGTGCCACGGCCCAAGGCCATGGGCAAGCCCGCCAGCAGGGCGGCCATGGTGGTCATCATGATGGGCCGAAAGCGCAAGAGACACGCTTGGTGAATCGCACTCTCGGAATCCATGCCTCGCTCGCGCTCCGCCTCGAGCGCAAAGTCGATCATCATGATCGCGTTCTTCTTGACTATGCCGATGAGCAGGATGATGCCGATGAGAGCGATGATGCTGAAATCGGTGTGAAAGAGCATGAGCGCGAGCAAAGCCCCTACCCCGGCGGAGGGTAGGGTGGAGAGAATGGTCACGGGATGGATGTAACTCTCGTAGAGGACGCCGAGCACGATGTAGACGGTTATGAGGGCAGCGAGGATGAGGATGGGCTCGCTCTGCAGCGATTCCGAGAAAGCCTTGGCGGCGCCCTGGAACGAGGGATGAACACCGACGGGAAAGTCGAGGCCGGCCATGATCCCCTCGATAGCGGTCACCGCCGTGCCCAGCGCGGCCCCGGGCGCCAGGTTGAAGGAGAGGGTGGTGGCGGGGAACTGGCCCTGGTGGGCGATGGTGAGAACGCTCCGGCTGCTCTGGTAATGGGCAATGGAGTCGAGCGACACCGGCGCACCGTTGGCCGCGCGCACGTAGATCGAGCGCAGCGAGGTGGGATTCTTCTGAAATGCCGGATCGACCTCCAGGATCACGCGGTAGAGGTTAAGCTGGGTGAAGATGATGGACACCTGCCGCTGCCCGAAGGCGTCGTAGAGCGTGTCGTCGATCGCCTGGGCCGAGATCCCCAGGCGCGAGGCACTGTCGCGATCGATCACCAGCGCCAGGCCGAGGCCCCCTTCCTGCTGGTCGCTGGCCACGTCACGCAGCAGCGGCAGCGTCTTCATCTCTTGCGCGAGCTTGGGTGCCCACTCGGCCAGCTCGACCGGGTCGGCGTCCTCCAGGGTGAGCTGGAACTGGGTGCGACTGGTGCGGGTGTCGACTTGCAGGTCTTGCACCGCCTGCAGGTACACCGCGATGCCAGGCACCTCGGCCAGGCGCGGCCCCAGCCGTCTGATGATCTCGTCCGCACTCGCGCTGCGCTTCGCGCGCGGTCGCAACGAGATCGACAGGCGCCCCACGCTCAGGGCGGGATTGGTACCGTCGGCACCGATGAACGAGGCCACGGTCTGCACGTCGGGGTCGCTGCGCACCACGTCGGCCAGGGCCCGCTGCCGGTCCATCATGGCCGAGAACGAGATGGCCGGGGGCGCCTGCGTTACCCCCACGATCAGACCAGTGTCCTGCTGGGGAAAGAACCCCTTGGGGATCACCCAGGCGAGATACCCAGTCAGGGCCAAGGTGGCCAGCGTGACCAGCAGGGTGAAACGCTGGTGCGCGAGCACCCAGCACAAGCCGCGGTCGTAAAAGCGCACCATGGCGTCGAACACCCGCTCGAAGCTCCGCTCCAGGCGGCCGGGGGTGTGCAGAGCGTGCGCACGCAGGACGTGCCCGCCCATCATGGCCGTCAGGGTGAGCGAGAGCAGGGCGGAGATGCCGATGGCGATAGCCAAGGTGACGGCGAACTCGCGAAACAGACGCCCCACGATGCCGCCCATGAAGAGCAAGGGGATGAGCACCGCTACCAACGATACGGTGAGCGAGACGATGGTGAACCCGATCTGGCGTGCCCCCTTGAGGGCAGCCTCGAACGGGCGATCCCCCAGCTCGATATAGCGCACGATATTTTCGACCATGACGATGGCGTCGTCGACCACGAACCCGGTGGCGATGGTGAGCGCCATCAGGGTCAAGTTGTTCAAGCTGTAGCCGCACAGTTGCATGACGCCGAAGGTGGCGATGAGCGACAGCGGCACGGCCACACCGGGAATGATGGTCGCCCGCAGGGTGCGCAGAAAGAGGTACATCACCGCGACCACCAACAGGACCGTCAGCACGAGCGTGAACTCCACGTCGTCGACCGAAGCACGCACGGTCTCGGTACGGTCCGAGAGCACGGTGATCTGGACGTCCTTGGGCATCACCGCGCGCAGCTGGGGCAAGAGCGCCTTGACCGCGTCAGTGACCTTGATCAGGTTGGCGCCCGGCTGGCGCTGGATGTTCATGATGACGGCACGGTGCGTCCCCGCCCAGCCGGCCAGCTGGGCATTTTCCACGCCGTCCTTCACGTTGGCGACGTCGCTGAGGTAAATCGGCGATCCGCTCGGGAAGCCTGCGGGCGCGCTGGCAGGATTGGGGTAGGCAACGATCAGCGATCGGTAGCCCGCCGCCTTCATGATCTGATCGTCGACGTCGACGGTGTAGTCCTGGCGAGCCCCGTCGATGGCTCCCTTGGGTTGGTTGACGTTGGCGGCGACCACGATGTTGCGCACGTCCTCCAAGGTGAGCCCGCGCCCGGCCAGCGCCTCGGGATCGACCTGTATGCGCACGGCCGGCTTCTGCCCGCCGTTGAGGGTGACCAACCCGACCCCGGCCACTTGCGAGATCTTCTGGGCCAGGATGGAATCCGCATAGTCATCGACCTTGCTCAGCGGAACGGTGTCCGACTGGACCGCCAAGGTCAGGATGGGCACATCGGCGGGGTTGCTCTTGCTATAGGTAGGCGGGGTGGGCAAAGTGCTGGGCAGCAGATTGGCAGCGGCGTTTATCGCGGCCTGCACGTCCTGCTCGGCGGCGTCGATGTCGCGATCGAGGACAAACTGCAGGGTAATGACCGAGGTATTGAGGCTAGAGACCGAGGTCATCTGCGCCAGGGCAGGCATCTGCCCGAACTGCCGCTCGAGCGGAGTGGTCACCGAGGAGGCCATGGTGTCAGCCGAGGCGCCCGGCAGGGTGGTGGTCACCACGATGGTGGGATAGTCGACCTGGGGCAAAGCCGCGATGGGCAGCTGGCGGTAGCCCACCAGCCCGGCCAGGAGCACGCCCACCATGAGCAAGGTGGTGGCGATGGGCCGGCGTATGAACGGTTCGGATATGCTCACCTCGGCGGCCTCGCTTGATCGGCCTCGGCCACCCGGCGTGGCTTGCGCCCACTCTCCGCACTCGGCTCTGGCTTGTCCGTGCCCCGCCCCGCCCCCGCCTTGTCCACGCCTCGCCCTGCCACCCCCCCCTTGTCCGCACCGCGCACCTCGACCGGCGCTCCCGGCTTGAGCTGGAATTGTCCTTCCGTCACCACGACCTCGCCCACCTTGACCCCCTTGCCGATGATCGCGGTCTCGCCTTGAATCAGCGCCACCTCCACCGGGCGGGGGGTGGCCTTCTGGTCGGCATCCACCAGGTACACGAAGGGGCCCGAGGGGCCGTTTTGCACCGCAACGGCCGGCACCACCAGGGCATTCTTCTGGGTACCGAGCACGAGCCGAGCCTTCACGAACTGGTTGGGCCACAGCACGTGGTTGGGATTGGCGAATATGGCTTTGAGCCGAATGGTGGCGGTAGCGGTGTTGATCTGGTTGTCGACCAGGCCCAGCTCGCCGGTGGCGAGCACGGCGCTGCCATCGCGGACCAGCGCCTGCACGGCCAGCTTGCCCTCGGCCATGGCCGCGCTCACCTTGGGCAGATCGTCTTGCGGCAAGGTGAACAGCACCGCGATGGGATCGATCTGCGTAACCACCACGATCCCGGTAGGATCGGTGGGGTGCACCAGGTTGCCGGGGTCGACCAGGCGTACCCCGGTGATGCCGTCTATGGGCGAGCAGATGCGAGCGTAGTCGAGCATCAGCTTGGCCTGGTCGATGGCGGCGCGGTCTGCGCGCACCGAACCGTCGAGCTGGCCGACCAGCATGCTCTGGTCGTCGACCTGCTGCTGGGCGATGAGCTTCTTCTTGGCCACCGCCGTGTAGCGGTCGAGGTCGAGCTTGTTGCCCGCCAGCTGAGCGCTGTCGCGCACCAGGGCCGCCTCGGCCTGGTGCAGCTGCACGACGTAGGGCCGCGGATCGACCTGTGCCAGCAGCGTGCCCCGCTTGACCACCTGCCCCTCGCGAAAAGCCACGCTGTCGAGCCGGCCATCGACCAGCGAGTGCACGGTCACCGTCTTGAAAGCGGTGACGGTGCCCAGCCCGTCGAGGTACATGGGAACATCGCGCGCCTCGACCTTGGCCGCGACCACCGCCGCCGGTCGCGGCCCCCGCTCCTCGTGTTTGCCCTGGCTCGCCGGCGCCTTGGCCCCTCCACACCCCGGGGCCAGAGCGCAGGCCAAGACCAGGATGGTGGCGGCCGCAGTCCGTTTGCCGATACGTTCCTTCTTCTTCATTGACATTGCCCTATTGCCTGCCCAGCGCGCCCAGCAGCGCCGCGCGCGCGCCCGCCAGGTTGTAGCGCGCATTTACCACCTGTGCCTCGGCCGTGGTCTCGGTCACCTGCGAATCGCCCAGCTCGATCACACTACCCATGCCCACCCCGTAGCGCGACTCGGCCAGCTCGAGCTGCTTGCCCGAATTCTGCAAGGCGATTTGCGCCGCATCCAGAGTCTCTCGGGCCGCCTTGACCGCGAGACTGGCGGTTTCCACGTCCACCCGCACCTGCAGCTTGAACGCCTCTTCCTGGGCCGCGATCGAGCGCAAGGTAGCCCTGGCCTCCCGCACCTGTCCTGCCGTCAATCCCCCCTGATAGAGCTGCCAGGTGAGCACCACCCCGGCCCACCAGTTGGGCTCCAAGCCCGGGCGGCTGGATGTGCTCTCGAGAGCAATGCCCTGCTCGTTCAGGCTGGCCTGGGCCGACACGGCCGGGCCATAGCCGCCCAGCGCGGAACGGATAGTCTGCTCCTGGGCCCGCCGCTGCTCTTCGAACGAGGCCACCTCCGGCCGCTGCTGGAGAGCCAGGGCGAGCAAACGATCGAGCGGGGCACCCTCTTCGGGCACCGGCCCCATTTCGTCGTCCGCCGGCAGGAAGCTCGCCCCGGCCGACACGCCGATGGTCTGGCCCAACGTCGCGCACGCCACGGCGAAGTTATTCTGGGCCGAGATCAGTTGCACCCGGGCATTGGCCACGTTGGTCTCGGCCGTCACCCGGTCGATCTCGGGCCGCATGCCCTGCTCGACCAGACCGACGATTTGCTCGAGGTGCCTCTCCTGGTTGAGGAGGTTGTGGGCGGCCACCACGATCAGATCCTTTTGCGCGCGAGCCTGGAAGTATGCCCGGCGTACGTTGCTCACCAGCTGGATCTGCACGCCTTTCTCGCTGCTCACCGCCGATGCCGCCGTTTCCTCGCTAGCCCGCCAGCGCCCCGAGGTCTGCCCGAAATCGTAGATGAGCTGCGCGGCCGAGGCGGTGAAGTTGTAGGAATTGAAACTCGGATTCCAGCTCGTGCTGGGCAAAGGTGTCGCGCTGGCCGCCCCGGTCGTGCTGGTTGAGCCCTGCGAGGTGTTGAAGCCCGGGCGGATGGCCACGTTGCCGGTGGTGCGCTCATAAATGGCGGAGGCCGAAACTTGGGGCAGGTAACCCGAGCGCGCCTCCTCGACCCGCGCCGCCGTGACGTCGACGTTAGCACGCGCCTGCAGCTCGGAGGGATGGACGCGCAGGGCTAAGTCGATCGCCTCGCGCAGCGTGATAACCCTCCCGGGAGGAAGGCTCAGCGACAGCTGCCTGGCGGGATTGGCCGGCGGGCTCGCTTCGTGCGCGGCTGGGTTTTCCTGTGCCGACGCGCGGAAACCGCACAGGTAGAGGGGGACGAATACTGCTAAAACAGCAGTGATGGCACTATGGCGACGGTAGCACATGGGGATACGGACCATATCCTTGCTCTTCTGCCTTTGAATTTACGGAAGAATCTACCAGCCCCGGTAGGTCCGAGGCGAAACGGCGCCTGGTGACGCGTGGCCATCCTGCAATCTCAGCGCCATATTGTCCTGAATCGTGGACGCGCGCCCCGCCGACCACGCTGGAGAAGTCAGAGCTTCGGCGCCGCAAAGCGGACCAACTCGGCAAACGCCTGTATGCGGGCACGCACCGCGGCGAGATGCAGGCTGCACAGGCGGCCTAGGCTGAAGTCTTCGACGCAAAACGACGCCAGCACCGTCCCTGCCACCAAGGCCGAACGCAGGCCGGCGGGCGAGCTATCGCCGGTTCTGGCCAGGTAGCCCATGAATCCGCCCGCAAACGAATCACCTGCCCCCGTGGGATCGACCACCCGGTCGAGGGGGAAGGCCGGCGCGGCGAACACGTCGTCGCCCTGGAACAACAGGGCCCCGGCATCGCCGCGCTTGAGCACGACCGCCTTGGGCCCCATGGCCATGATAGTCCGTGCCGCCGCGGGCAGGCTGGCCTGCCCGGAGAGCTGACGTCCTTCCTCGTCGTTGAGCAGGATCACGTCAACGCGCTCGAGCACGCGCACGAGCTCCTGACGCTTGCCTCCAATCCAGAAATTCATGGTGTCGCAGGCGGAAAAGCGCGGCCGCTTCACCTGGCCCAGCACCTCGAGCTGGAGCACCGGATCGATGTTGGCCAAAAAAACGAAGGGCGACTCCGACCACGCTCCGGGCAGCTTGGGCTGCCAGGACTCGAACACGTTGAGCTGGGTGTCGAGGGTGGTGCGGGTGTTGAAGTCGGCCGCATAGCGACCGGACCAGCGAAAGGTGCGTCCCGCTGCCCGTTCGAGCCCCGCCAGATCTATACCCTGGCGGCGCAGCAGCTCCTCGTGCGCCGTGGGAAAGTCGCCGCCCACCACCCCTAGAAGCCGCGTGGGCGCAAAGAACGCGGCCGCGAAGCTGGCGTAGGAGGCCGCACCGCCCAGGATCTCTTCGCGCCGGCCGGCGGTAGTCTCCACCGTATCCAGGGCAATCGAGCCGACCACGAGCAAGGGGGATGGATCTGGGGAGGGGCTTGAGACCATGGAGCTTTTGCTACCACGATTCACGGCGGGCTGGCCACCGCTACCCTTCCCGTCACAAGGGACAGATGCTTCGGCCACGGCCGCGACGTTTGGCTTCGTCGGAAGGGGCGGGGCTGGTCGGGGAGGGGGCAGGATACTGGAAGCGACGGGGGTTAGCGAGACCAGCCGGCGAAGAGCTGGGTGACGAAGATGGGAGTCATATCGCCGTCGGGGTGGGCACCCAGGGCGACCCCTATGCCCACATGCGTTACTGCGGAGCTGAGGATATTGGCCCGATGACCTGGGCTGGTCATGAAGCCCTGCTCACTGCCCTCGGCGCTATAATCTTGACCCACGTTCTCGGCCACTACCGTGGGCGCGGGCGTGATCCCGGCCGCGCGGATCCGGTCCACCGCGCTGCCGCTACTTTGAGAGAGATGGGCAACCTCGCGCCTGGACGCCATTTCCTGGCTGTACCGGCGCGCCACCTCGGCCAAGCGGACATCCGACACTAGCGGTGGCACGCCGCTAACCGCCCGGTCGCGGTTGAGCAGGACCAGAATCTGCTGCTCGATAGCGGCCGGGCTCGCCGGGCTCGCTGGGGCAGGAGAGGTCGTCAAGCGCAGGCTGCGGGGCGGGGGCCGCCCGCAGTAGACGGGAAAGTTGGCAACCACGCTGGGACCGCGCCGATCCTCTGCCATGATCTCGACCTGATAAGCGCCGTCACCCGAGCACTCGAGCTCCGCCCAGAACGCGTTCCCCGCGACCCGGGTGGGGAGGCGACTCACCGCCCCAGCGGGCCCGGTCAGCAGCACCGTCGGATCGTGAAGACCGGCCGCAACTCGGCCGGCAATGCCGGCTCGGCCGCCCCTCGGCAGCGTCCTGGGTATGGGTGACAAGGCGAGAACGTGCTCCTGCAGGGCTATTACGGCCTGAAAAGCCTCGCCCGCGCGACAAACCCCGATCCCGACCTGGATCGAGCGCTCGGAGGCGGGAGCATCCGCCAGCTTGCGCCCAAGCTGATCTATGATCGCGGCCTCGGCTCCGGCCTCGCCGCTGATCAGGACAACGCTAGGCTCGGGCTCGACCAGACCGTAGTAGCTGGCGAGGAAGGTCAAGAGCTCGGGCGCAGGCGATTTACCCCCGCTCATGGCACACGCCATATCCGAGGCAACCCGATCGAGACGCTCGTCCTCGGTCAAGGCCGCAAGCCCCTTCCCGCTGGCCCAGCGATCGAGCTCCGCCTTGAGGCGCCGCCCCAAGGGATCGAGCGGAGGCCGCGCCTCGATCGCGCCGCCGTAGCAGTCTGCCGGCCGGGAAGCCGGCACCGCAGTCATGTCAACCGGCGGCTGGACGCGGCCGCCCCGGGCAGCGCAGCCTACCGCCAACGCGACAACGGCCGCCATCCGCCAAGCCAGCCACACCCTTCCCTTCCCCGGAGCGTGCCCCGGCCCCGCGACCAAGGTACCCTCGACGGCTGACTGGCAGATGATCCGGCCCTCGCCCCGGCCCTTACCGATCCTGCCCTTCCACCCGAGGCTATTGCGGCTTCGCGGCGTGCTCTTTGCTCCCTCGCGTCTCGCCCTTGCCCGCGCCCTTCATCACCACCTTGGCCACCTCGTCTTTTCCGCCCCTGCCCGCCAGCTTTTCCTCTCCGGCTTTGTGCGGCAGGATGAATTCGCCGTTCTCGTTACCGAACATGAGCTCGCCGAAACGATCGAGCTTGTGGAAGTCACCCACCAAGGGCGGACTCCAGCCCACCGCCACTTGCGCCTTGCCCTTGGGCGAGTCGAGACGAAACATATTGATCCGCCACATATCGCCAACCCTGGGCGGAGTCCTCACCCCCTGCTTCTCCATGCCGTTGGCGTCCGCGAGCGGCAGGGCCATCTCGACCGTCCATCCCTTATCCTTGTCGTCGCGCTTGTTGAGCGTGCCATCGACCTTGACCGCCGCCTTCAGCTTCGAATTCCAGCTATAGGGCTTGGCCTTGGGGTCTATGCTGTCCTCGTACTTGCGGTAGCTCGGCAGATAGGCGTCGAAGATGGTGCCGTTGGGCGCCACCTGCAGCTCGATGTAGCCCTTACCGTTGCCGTCGGCATCGATCATCACCTCCACCGCTTCCTGCGTCCACAGCTTGGCATCGCGCGCGGTGAGCTC
>Ga0187889_10002871_pt1 | contig 16020 bp, 12 predicted proteins | sample June2016WEW_7_10_2_FD_132992 | JGI IMG/M metagenome (GOLD analysis project Ga0187889, IMG submission 132992) | Peatland microbial communities from SPRUCE experiment site at the Marcell Experimental Forest, Minnesota, USA - June2016WEW_7_100 | ecosystem: Environmental > Terrestrial > Soil >... | reverse complement strand
GGTCCGGTGATGCTGATTGGGTTGGGGCTGATGCTTTACAATACCTTGCGCTTCGACAGCCCATTCGAATTTGGCTGGCATTATCAGTTGACGAGCTACAAGCAGAATACTGCCCAGCAATTCAGTCTGTATTACCTCTGGTTCAACTTTCGTTTCTATTTTTTAGAACCAATGCGATGGAGTGGTCATTTCCCTTTTTTGCGGGCTGTCCCGCTGTCGCCTCTGCCATCGGGTTACTGGGGAGTGGGAGAACCTTACAGTGGGATACTGAGCAACTATCCGCTGGTGTGGCTGGCCCTGGCCGCGCCGTTGGCATGGAGAGGCAGGCCAGCGGAGGAGGTTTCCGTCTTACGCTGGTTTGTCGCCGCTGTATTTTTGCTTTTTATGGCTTGTGCGTTAACCCTTTGTCTCTTTTTTTCAGCCAGCAGCTGCTATGAGTTGGATTTTCTACCGGCTCTGATGCTGCTGGCCGTCATTGGTATTCTTGGTTTGGAGCGTGCGCTGGCGGGTTCGCCGGTGTGGCGGCGTATCGCCCGCTGGGGCTGGTGCCTGCTGCTGGCCTATTCGGTTGCATTTAACCTGTTGGCGAGTGTTGAGGCCCATGCGACGGCCAACTACTTTGCCGGCAATGCACTTCTCCATCAAGGGCGGGTGGACGAGGCGGTTGAACATTTTCAAAAGGCCCTGGCACTTCAGCCCGAATCCGCGGCTTTCCATGGCGGTCTTGGTGCTGCTTATTACAAAATAGGGCGGGTGGATGAAGCAATTAATCAATGTCAAAAGGCTTTGCAAATCGACCCGGACTACGCAGAAGCCCAATTTGATCTTGGTTGTAATCTTTTCCAGAAAGGGCGGGTGGATGAAGCGATTATTCATTTCCAAAAAGCTTTGGAAATCGAACCGGACTTCGCAGAAGCACATAACAATCTTGGTAATAGTCTTCTCCAGATAAGGCGGGTGAATGAGGCGATAACTCATTTCCAAAAAGCGTTGGCAATCAAACCGGACTACGCAGAAGCCCATAACGATCTTGGTTATACTCTTTTCCGGATAGGGCGGGTGAACGAGGCGATTACTCATTTCCAAAGAGCTGTGGCAATCAAACCGGACTACGCCGAAGCCCATAACAATCTTGGTAATTGTCTTTTCCAGATAGGGCGGGTGAACGAGGCGATTACTCATTTCCAAAAAGCTTTGGCAATCAAACCGGACTACGCAGAAGCCCATAACAATCTTGGTTATAGTCTTCTCCAGATAGGTCGGGTGGATGAAGCAATTATCCACTATCAAGAAGCTCTGGCACTCCAACCTAAATCCGCGGATGCCTGCGAGTGTCTTGGCAATGCTTTTCGTCAAAAAGGGATGGCAGCCGAAGCCATGGCCTGTTATCAAAAAGCCATTGAACTTCAGCCTCAATTTATACCGGCACAAATAAACCTGGCTTGGATGCTGGCGACCTGGCCGGCGCCATCGGTTCGCAATGGAGGTGAGGCCGTCGCCTTGGCCGAGCAGGCCAACCAGTTTTCCAAGGGTAATGACCCGCTAATTCTGCGCACGCTGGCGGCGGCTTATGCGGAAGCGGGACGATTTCCCGAAGCGGTATTGACAGCAAAACAGGCGTTGGCATTAGCAGTGGCTCAATCCAACCCGGGGTTGACAAACGAATTACAGACGGAGATTGGACTTTATCAAACCAATTCCCCTTGCCGTTCCCCAAACAATTAAATGTCCCCCATCTCCCGCGTTTTGATGGGATTATGCCCTACCGACTCATCTCACAATTCAGGATTGAAAGGCAATAGACGGTCGCCGTCTCGACGCGCAGGGTCAGATGGCCGAGGGTGACAGGCAGCGCGCCGGCCGCTTCGATGGCTCTCAATTCTTCGAGCGTGGAATCGCCTTCCGGCCCAATCCAAACGGCGAGTTGTGCGGTTTGCAGACCGAAATCTTTTCCACGCAGGCGCAATTTCTGACGCGAATCGCGGAAAGGATGTTCAAAAATCCGAAATCCTTTGGCGAGTGGGATGTGAAACAAAACCGCCAATTTCAAACCCTCACGCCCCCGGAACATTTGGGCGGAGCTTTCCGGGTTATGATCCAATCAAGGTAAATACGGCCGGTTCGACTGCTCGCCTCAGCATAAAAGTTTGTTTGGCAGTTACTATTTATGCTTTACCACTGCCGGAACCAGGGGTATTTCAAGTTTTTACTTAGATGATGGGCAGAAAATTAGATTCCGGAACGGCGAGCGCGCCTGAAGGTGCTATCCCCTGGATGCGCCACGTCGTCTTTGGCCTGGTTTGCGCGTTGGTCATTGGAGTTTTTGCCTGGAGCGCTGAACCGGGCGCCTTGAAATTCAAGAGTCCACGTACGGAAGATTCCTTCTATAATTTATTGGTGCGGGGTTTTCGCGCCGGGCAACTCAACCTGAAAAGAGAAGCGCCACCCGGGCTTGCCCAACTCGCCGATCCCTATGATCCCGCTGTTAATGCGGCATATATAAGTGATGTGTATGACATGAGTTATTACAAAGGGAAGATATACCTGTATTTTGGGGTAACGCCGGCATTGGTGCTTTACTGGCCGTATGTAACCCTGACGGGCCACTATCTCCGGGATAAAGATGCAGTCTTGATCTTTTTTGCGTTAGGCTTCCTGGTTGCTGCGGGTCTATTACAAGCGGTCTGGCGGCGTTACTTTCCGGAAGTAAGTATTTGGGTGGCGGCGGTCGGCCTACTCACACTGGGCTTGGCTGCAGGCGCGTTGGTAGTTCTATCACTGTGGTGTGATGTTTACGTAGTTGTGGTGAGTTGTGGGTTTGCGTTCACCATGCTGGCGTTGGCGGCGATCTGGTGCGCATGGCATGCGCCGAAACGGAAAGTTCTATGGCTGCTGTTGGCCAGTCTGGCTTATGGATTGGCGATCGGGTCGCGACCCTCATTGTTGTTTGGGGTAATAATCCTTTTGCTGCCGGTGGCTCAGGCATGGCGTGCGGCGACGGAACCAGGTTCACGTCGGCGGGTTGGGTTGTTGTTAGTGGCGGCGGTCGGTCCGGTGATGCTGATTGGGTTGGGGCTGATGCTTTACAATACGCTGCGCTTCGGCAGCCCGTTCGAATTTGGTTGGAACTATCAGTTGTCAAATTACCAGAATAATGCCGCCCAGCAATTCAGTCTGCATTATTTCTGGTTCACTTTTCGTTTCTATTTTTTAGAACCAATGCGATGGAGCGGTCATTTCCCCTTTTTGCAAGCTGGCCCGCCATTGCCTTCGCCATCGGGTTACACTTCGGTAGGAAACGCGTACAGTGGGATACTGAGCAACTATCCGCTGGTGTGGCTGGCCCTGGCCGCACCGTTGGTCTGGCGAGGCAGGCCGGTGGACGAGGTTTCCGTCTTACGCTGGTTTGTCGCGGCTGTATTTTTGCTTTTTGTGACTTGTGCGTTGATCCTCTGTCTTTTTTGTTCAGCCAGCAGCAGTTATGAGTTGGATTTTCTACCAGCCCTGATGCTGCTGGCCGTCATTGGTATTCTGGGTTTGGAGCGTGCACTGGTGGGATCGCCGGTCTGGCGGCGGATCGCCCGCTGGGGTTGGTGCCTGCTGCTGGCCTATACGGTTGCATTTAACCTATTAGCGAGTGTTGAAGCCCATGCGACGACCAACTGGCTCGCTGGCAATTTTCTTCTCAATCAAAGGCGAGTGGACGAGGCGGTTGAGCGTTTCCAAATGGCCCTGGCACTTGAGCCTGAATCCGCGACTTTCCACTTTGCTCTTGCCAATGCTCTCTGCCGAGAAAGACGGATGGATGAATCAATTATTCAATATCAAAAAGCTTTGGCAATCAAACCGGACTTCGCAGAAGCCCATAACAATCTTGGTTATAGCCTTCTCCAGTTAGGGCGGGTGAACGAGGCAATTACTCATTTTCAAAGAGCACTGGAAATTCAGCAAAGTTACGAAGCATATTACAACCTCGGCTTTGCTTTTCATCGAAAAAGGATGGTAGCCGAAGCCATGGCCTGTTATCAAAAAGCCACCGAACTTCAGCCCCAATTTATCCCGGCACAAATAGACCTAGCCTGGATGCTGGCGACCTGGCCGGCGCCGTCGGTTCGCAATGGAAGTATGGCCGTGGCCCTGGCCGAGCAGGCCAACCAGTTCACCAAGGGAACAGACCCGCAAATTCTCCGCACTTTGGCAGCGGCTTATGCGGAAGCGGGGCGATTTGGCGAAGCGGTAATGACGGCCAAAAGGGCGCTGGCATTGGCGGCGGCTCAATCCAAAACGGGGTTGACCAACGCCTTGGAGACGGAGATTGGACTTTATCAAACCAATTCCCCGTGCCGTTCTACAAACAATTGAATGTTCCCCTACCGTATCAGTGACCGGATACCAACAACCCGAAGCGCGCATTCCTTTACACCTTGTCTCAAACACATAGTCTCAACCCCAACCCAGCCAGTGTCCGCCGTGCCAGGTGAGGAAGGCCAGAATCCAGGCGAGCGCGCCCATGTAAAACCATTGGAACAGCGGCCATTTCCACGAATTCGTCTCGCGCCGCACCACCGCCACCGTGCTGGCGCATTGCAGCGCGAAGACATAAAACACCATCAGCGTGACCGCCAGCAATGGCGTGTAAAGCGGCGAACCATCCGGCCGCGTTTGCATCCGCAACGTTTGTGCCAGCGCCTTCCGGCCGGATTCGGATTCGTCCGCGTTGCCAACGTTATAGACCGTGGACATCGTGCTCACGAAAACTTCGCGCGCGGCAAACGATGAAATGATCCCGATGCCCATCTTCCAATCAAATCCCAGCGGCTTGATGACCGGCTCGATGAAATGTCCCATGCGACCAGCGAAGCTGTCACGGAGTCTTTCACCGGCCAGTGCAGCCGAAGAGGGAGTGCTGGAGATTTGGGTTGTTGGGATGCTGGAGTCGCGCAAAGCTTGTTTTTCCATCACTCCATTTTCGGTTTTCGGATACGTCGCTAGAAACCACAACACGATATTGACCCCCAGAATCACCGTGCCCGCGCGCCGCAGAAACAGCCGCGAGCGGTCCCACATGTGCCGCAGCACGACGCGCAACAACGGCCGTTTGTAAGGCGGCAGTTCCATGATGAGCATCGGCGTTTCGCCCCGCAGCAGCGTTTTTTTGAACAGCCACGCCATCAGCAACGCCACGACCGTCCCCAGTAAATACATCGCCAGCATCGTCAGACCTTGTAGCTTCAGAAAGCCCAGGATTTTTTTATCGGGAATGCACGCCGCAATCAGCAGCGTATAGACCGGCAAGCGCGCGGAGCAGCTCATCAGTGGCGCGACCAGAATCGTCACCAGCCGGTCCTTCGGCGTTTCAATCGTGCGCGTGGCCATGATCCCGGGAATCGCGCACGCATACGAACTCAGCATCGGTATGAAGCTTTTGCCGTGCAACCCCACCTTGCTCATCAGCCGGTCCATCAAAAACGCCGCCCGCGCCATGTAACCGGTGTCCTCCAAAAAGCCGATGAACAAAAACAACAGCAGAATTTGCGGCAGGAAAACAATCACCGCGCCGACGCCAGCAATGACGCCGTTCACCAGCAAATCATTCAAATCGCCGGGCGGAATCAATTTGCCAACGCCGACACCGGCCCAGTCCACAATGGCTTGCAGGGCGTTCATCGGAATTTTGGCGAACGTGAAAATGCTCTGGAACATCAGTGTCATCAGCCCGACGAAAATCAGCGTGCCCCAGATTTTGTGCGTGAGGATGCGGTCGAGTTTGTCGCTGAACGTTTCGCCCGGCGGCGCGAGTTCAACGGTGGCGGCCTGCTGGATTTCCGCCACCCGCGCGTAACGCCATTCAATCGGCGCGCCCCGCCAGTCAATCCGGTGCGCTTCCAGCCGCTTGCGCGCGGCAGCCACGGCATCCTGGATTTTTTGCGGATAATGCTCCTTGGACGAGGCCAGCGCCCTTTCGTTGCTGAGCAGCAGCAGCGCCTCCGCCGTCGCCTGCAACCGCCGTTCCTTGAACGTTTCGGCCAGCAAATCGGCCAGCCCCGTCGCCTCGATCCGGAACAAACCGGGCAACTGACAGAACAACTTCGGTTTTATTTCAGTTTCGCTCTGAAGCAGCGCAATAATTTTCGCGCGCAACTCCGGCACACCCGCGCCGGTGCTGGCCACAATCGGTACGACCGGCACGCCGAGTGCCGCGGAGAGTTTTTGTTCGTCAATGCGATGGCCGTTGTTCTCGGCCACGTCCACCATGTTCAACGCGATGATGGTCGGATGGCCCAGCTCGACGACTTGCGTGGTGTAATAAAGGTTTCGCTGCAGGTTCGAGGCGTCCACCACCACCACCATCAAACTCGGCGGCGGCAGTTCGGCCAGGCGATGAAGCAGCACGTCGCGCGAAATCTGCTCGTCCATCGAATTGGGGCTGAGGCTGTACGTCCCGGGCAAATCAAGCACCCGGACGTCCATACCAGCCGAGGCGCCCAACAGCCGGCCTTCCTTGCGCTCGACGGTCACGCCGGCGTAATTGCCCACCTTCGCGCGCAAACCCGTCAGGGCATTGAAGACCGTCGTCTTGCCGGAGTTCGGGTTTCCCGTCAGGACGACATAGGTCGGCGCGGAAGTTTTCCCGACGGATTTTTTTTTGTCCGAGGCGGCGGCGGAATCCATGTTAGTCTTGCTCTTCGTCGGCACGGTGGAAATCGAAAAAGGTCTGGATGTCCGTCCGATGGGCAAAGCCGCGCGCACGTTTCATTTGCTCCAACTTTTCACTCGTCTCATCCCGCCAGCCGCGTTTGGCCAAGAATGAGTTGAAGAACAGAATCTCCTCATCCGTTGGCTTTCGTCCGTTACGTATGCACCACCCGAAAATTTGTTCGTCGGTGCCACCCTCCTGCACCCGTCGAACCAATCGCGGATATTCAATGCCCAAAAAACGACAAACACGCGCATCGAAGCCGGTGCCGCGATTATAATCCGCAGGCAGTTGGCCCTGTGTGTGCAATCGGATTTTATCGAGCGTCCGGCCAAAGAAAACGACGCCGCCAATTTTTTCCTCAGAACGTCGCAGACCGGGAATCTTCATACAGAATTGACGTGCGATCGCGGGTTAAGGATTCACCTTCACCAGTATCTGTTCCGCCTCGCTTTTACGGATGGTGAGGTTATAGCCGCGGACTTTGATTTCCACCGGGTCGCCCAGCGGCGCAAACCGGACCAGCTCAACCGGGGTGCCGACCAGCAAACCCATTTCCATCAGGCGCGGCCGGCATTCGGGCGGGAGTTTGATTTCGGCCACGGTCGCCGTCGTGCCCACGGCAACCGAACTGAGTGGTTGGGGAGCGGCTGCCATAAAAAATTTCAGGCGGCGGCGGATGAAGGCAACGGTTCGACCAGAATCGTTTTGGCCAGCTTTTCGCTCAAAGCGAGGCGGGCGTTGCAGACCTGACAGATGACGTTGGCTTCGCTGCTCAACAATTTCACGCGTTGTTCCTCGCCTAGCCCAAGCTCGCGCAGCCGGTCGCGGACCTCGGGCGACACGGCCAGTTCCTTGATGCAGACGGTGGTGCCGGCCTTGACCCGGCTCAGCGGACACACCGCCGGTCCGGCACACTCGCCTTCAATGACTTTATACGCTGTGACCTTTTTGTTCACCGGTGGGCAAGATAGGTTAATGTGACGGGCGTCGCAAGCGGGTTTTTGGCGTGGAATTTGCATTTTTTGTTTCCGCGCGCTGCCCGGTTCGGGCAGGATGCGGGGCGTAAATCCGGAAATCCGAATGTATCGCGAAAAAAAAATTGTCGTCGTGATGCCGGCGTATAACGCGGCGCAAACGCTGGGCCAGACTTACGACGAGGTGCGCGAACAGGGCATCGTGGACGAAATCATTCTCGTGGACGATCACAGCCACGACGACACGGTGGCCATTGCGCGGTCACTGGCCGGCCTGCGTGTGCACGTGCATGAACGCAACACCGGCTACGGCGGCAACCAGAAAACGTGCTACCAGCTTGCGCTTACAGCGGGCGCGGACATCGTCATCATGCTGCACCCGGATTATCAATACACGCCCAAGCTGATTCCGGCGATGGCTTCGATCATTGCCAATGGCCTGCATCCCTGCGTGCTGGGCAGCCGCATTTTGGGCGGCTATGCGTTGCGTGGCGGAATGCCGTATTGGAAATACGTGTCGAACCGCCTGCTCACCTTCGCCGAAAACCTTTTGCTTGGTGCGAAACTTTCGGAATATCACACCGGCTACCGGGCGTTCTCCCGCGAAATTCTGGAGACGCTCCCGCTGGCCGAAAATTCCGACGACTTCGTCTTCGACAACCAGATGCTCGCGCAGATTCTCTGGCACGGGTTCACGATTGGCGAGGTAAGCTGCCCGACGAAATATTTTCCCGAAGCGTCATCCATCAATTTCCGCCGGAGCTTGAAATACGGGTTCGGGTGTCTGGAGACGGCGCTCGCGTTCCGGCTGGCGAAGATGCGGTTGTGGAAATCAAAGCGGTTCAAGCTGCGCGGTTGAGCGCGGCGAACAGACGGGATTTCTTGCGGTTGGCGGTGGGACGGGCCAGCACACCGGACTTGACGGCCTTGTCAAAGGCCGAATTGACGCCCGGCAGCAATTGGGCGGCTTCATCCCTTTTGCCGGCGGCCAGCAGCGTGCGGTAATTTTTCTCCAAGCGGCGCAGGTGTGATTTGACGCTGAGATTGTGGAGACGCTTGCGCTGGCTGTTGCGCATCCGGCGTTCGGCAGACTTGGTGTTGGGCATATTTCGTTTGGCTTAAAAAGGCCGCCACAATAATCAAATCTGGCCCAATGTCAACGGCGAAAGCTGCTCGTTTCAAGGCTTTTGAGCTTGAAAAAACGGGTGTCTTTGGGCGTATTACTGGCACTGGGACTGCTGCTTTTTTGAAAAATGGCTCAAAAGAGTGATAGTGGGGAACAGTGAGTAAGCGGCTGCACATCCTGCATTTGGAAGACGAACCGGATTTTGCCGAGTTGGTCCGGTCCTTGATTCAGCAGGACAATCTGGACGGGGAGATAAAACAGGTGCGGACCCGCGCGGATTTGGAAGCGGCCTTGGACTCCGGATCGTTTGACATCATCCTGTCAGATTTCCACCTGCCGTCGTTCACCGGTTTGGAGGCGTTGGCGATTGTAAAGAAGAAGTGCCCGGACATGCCGTTCATTCTTATCTCGGGTACCATTGGCGAGCAGGCAGCGGTTGAAAGTTTGAAGGCCGGGGCGACGGATTATCTGCTCAAACAGCAGCCCGAGCGGTTGCCGTCGGCCATCCGCCGCGCCGTGCAGGAAGCCGAGGAGCGCGCCAAACTGCGCCAGGCGGAGACCGAATTGGTCCGCCGCGAAAAGTATTTCCGCACCCTTACAGAAAATTCGCTGGATGTGCTTTCCATTTTGAGCCGGCAGGGAAACTTCCTTTACGTCAGTCCTTCCATCGAGCATGTCGTGGGCTACACGTCGGAGGAATTGCGCGGGCAGAATGCCTTCGCACACGTGCATCCCGAGGATTTGCTGCGCGCGTTGGAGGCGCTCCAAGCCGCGATTGATCAACCGGAACGCCCGTTCAAAATTCAGTTGCGCTATCAAAGGAAAGACGGCGCCTGGCGGCACCTGGAGGCCGTGGGCCAAAACCGCCTCCAGGATCCGGAAATAGCCGGCATTGTGCTCAATTCCCGCGACGTGACCGACCGCTGGTGTGCGGAGGAGGAGGTACGCGCCAGTGAAAAGCAGTACCGCCTGCTTTTTCAGGGCAATCCCAACCCGATGTGGGTCTTTGACCTGGAGACGCTGGCATTTTTGGAAGTCAACGAAGCGGCGACCAAACATTACGGTTACTCGCGAGAGGAATTCCTGGCGATGACGGTTGCGGATATTCGGCCGCCGGAGAAGAACGGTGCCTCCCAAACCGTCCCGTTGAACCTCGCCGAACACGGTCCCATCTGGCGGCACCGTCGCAAGGACGGCAGTCTCATTGACGTGGAGATCATTTGGAGCCCGATTGTTTTCCATAACCATTTCGCCGCCCTGGCGATGGCCACCGATGTCACCGAACGCCGCCGCGAGGAGCATCGCAACGCGGTCTTTTCCAAACTCAGCCACCGCCTCAGTTCAGCCACGACTGCGTCCGAGGCGGCAAGGGTGATTGGCGAGGCCGCCGACGCGTTGTTCGCATGGGACGACTTCGCACTCGATTTGTATTCTGCCGAACGCGACGAGGTTTTCTCGCTGCTCAACTACGCCACCGTGGAGGGGCGGCGGGTCGAAATCCCCTCATCGCCGCAGCCTAAAACCGCCAATGCCCTCATTCGGCGTGTGGTGAAAAAGGGCGCGGAGAAATTGTCGCCGGCCGAGGAAAAGGATTCTTCCGCTTCCACCATGATCGCTCCCATTCGCAAAGGCGAGCGGGTCATCGGCATACTGTTGATTCAAAACCGCCTGGCCGGGGCCTACACGCAACGCGACCTGGAAACGCTCCAAACCCTGGCCGATCAATGCAGCGGCGCGCTGGAACGCGTCCGCGCCGAACAGGACCTCCGCGAAAGCCAGCAGCAGTTCCGCGACTTGTTTGAAAATTCGCCCGACGCGATTTTTGTGGAGGACCTGGATGGCAACGTGCTGGACGTGAACATGGCCGCCTGTGCGTTGCATGGTCTCAAGCGCGAGGAATTGATCGGTCGGAACGCCCTGAACGATTTGGTTACCCCGTCCCGCCGCGAGGAGGCACGGCGTGATTTTCAGAAACTGGTCAACGGTGAATTGTTCCGGGTGGAAGGCGAAAGCGAACGCGCCGACGGGCGCGCCGTGCCGGTGGAAATCCGCGCCAGCCGCGTGGAATACGCTGGCCAGCCCGCCTTGCTGCTGCACGTGCGCGATGTCACCGAACGCCGCACAGCGGAAGCCGCCCTGCGCAGTTCTGAAACCCTGTTCCGGTCCGTCTGGGAAAATTCTGCCGACGGAATGCAGTTGACCGATGAAAAGGGTGTCATCGTCGCGGTCAACGGCGCCTTCTGCAAACTGGTCGGCCTGAGCCAGAGCGAATTGGAGGGCAAGCCGTTCACCGTGATTTACACCGACTCCAGCGAACGGGCACAAATACTGGAGCAGTACCACGAACGTTTCGGCAAGGATGGCGTGGAGCACAAGCGGGAGCGCAACTGCAAACTCCACAATGGACACGAAGTCGTTTTTGAAATTGCCGATTCACTCGTCGAATTGCCCGGCAAACCGCTCCTGTTGCTCAGTTTGTTTCGCGATGTCACGGCCCAACGGCGTTTGGAGAACCAACTGCGCCAGTCGCAGAAGATGGAGGCCATCGGCCAGCTCGCCGGCGGGGTCGCGCACGATTTCAATAATATTCTCACCGTCGTTCATGGACACGCCTCGATGCTCATGGCATCCAATCTTGACGAAACGGCGGCGCGTTCGGCCCAGCAGATCAGCCAGGCCGCCGAACGCGCCGCCGGGCTGACGCGGCAGTTGCTCACGTTCAGCCGTCGCCAGCTCATCCAGCCCAAGCGTTTGGATATGAACAAGATCATCGGCAACATGAGCGAAATGCTGGGGCGGCTTTTGGGCGAAGACGTGGCGCTGCATCTGAATTACAGCCAATTACCCGCGATGGTTGAGGCCGATGCCGGCATGATGGAGCAGGTCCTGCTCAACCTCGCCGTCAACGCGCGCGATGCCATGCCGCGCGGCGGCCAGCTCACCGTGCACGTTGCCATCGTGGACGTGGACGAAGCCCACGTGCACCGGCATCCCGAAGCGCGCGTGGGCCGTTTCGTCAGCATCAGCAAATCCGACACCGGCAGCGGCATCCCGCCCGAATATCTCCCGCGCATTTTTGAACCGTTTTTCACCACGAAGGAGGTCGGCAAAGGCACCGGTCTGGGCCTGGCCACCGTCTATGGCATTGTCAAACAGCATCAGGGCTGGATTGAAGTGGAAAGCGCCGTGGGCAAAGGCAGCACGTTTCGCATTTACATCCCTTATGTGGGCGAACAACAGCCCGAAGTGGAAAAGCCGACGGCCCCAATCACCATTCGCGGCGGCACGGAAACCATCCTGCTGGTCGAGGACGAAAAGCCGGTTCGCGAACTGGTCGCCCGCGTCCTCGAAAAGCACGGCTACAAGGTGTTGCAGGCCGCCACCGGAGTTGAGGCTGTTGGGCTCTGGCGCCAACACAAACAGGAAATCGCCCTCCTGCTCACCGACCTCGTGATGCCTGAAAACATGAATGGCCGCGAGCTTGCCCAAACCTTGTGGGCTGACCGCGCTGACCTCAAGGTCATCTTCAGTAGCGGGTACAGTGCTGACATCGTGGGCAAAGATTTCAAGCTCGAACCGGAGTTGAATTATCTGCAAAAACCCTATCAGCCGCAAACGCTCGTCGTGGCCGTGCGCCGCTGCCTGGACGGGAAACTGAATTCCGACGGCGCGCTGGAGTAATGGAATGTTGACCGCCGGCTGCGGTCACCATTTTTCGCCTTCGCAATACCTGAATGCTCCAACACTCCCACCCTCCGTCCCGCGTCGTTATTTTCCGTCTTCCATCCTCCATCCTCCATCCTCTATGCTCGCGGGCATGATTATCGCGCCTTCGCTGCTCGCTGCCGACTTTACCCGCCTCGGCAAGGAGGTCGAACGCGTCAGCCGTTCCGGCGCCGACTGGCTGCACCTGGACATCATGGACGGCCATTTCGTGCCCAACCTTTCCTTCGGCCCCAAGTTCGTCCGTGCCGTCCGTCCGCTGACCAAACTTTTCCTCGACGTGCATCTCATGTGCTCCCAACCGGAAATTCTCCTTGAGCCTTTTGCCGAAGCCGGCGCGGATGAAATCATCGTCCACATCGAACTCGGGGAGCAGGTCACGCCGCTGTTGTGGAAAATCAAAGCCCTTGGCAAAAAAGTCGGGCTGGCCATCAATCCGCCCACGGCCATCACCGCCGTCCAGCCGCACCTCGACCAAATTGATTTGCTGCTGGTGATGACGGTCAATCCCGGCTTTGGTGGACAGGAATTTATTCACGAAACGCTGCCGAAAATCCAGCAGGCCGAGGCGTGGCGACGCGAAAAGAAGCTGCCGTATCGCATCGCCGTGGATGGCGGCGTCAATTTTCAGACCGCCGCCGAATGCGCGCGCGCCGGGGCGGACACGTTTGTGAGCGGCACGACCTTGTTTGGTAGGCACAATCTCAAAGCCGCCGTCACAAAAATGCGGAAAACCGTCAACGCCAATGACCCGGCGCTGGCGGACTTGGCGGTTTGAAAAATCGTGCCGCTTCTCCGAATGTGTTGGCACATTCAATGATTTTGTAGACCCCTCTCCCGCCTGTGCGGACGAAGCCGTTTCGGCGCGGCAGCCGGTTCAGATACTGCCATCGGGCCGGCAGGTGATAACAGGGCGTCGTTTCACGCCGGGTCGGAAACCGGCGCTCCCAGCGCTGGCGCGGCGCCGCGGATTTCAATTTCGCCGAATTCTTCGCCTTGCGCGCAGACGAGTTGTTTGAGGCGGATCAATTCGAGCAGCGCGAGAAAGGTGCAGACGACTTCGGACCGGCTCGCGGCGGTCTCGAACAATTCCGAGAAACGCACGCCGCCGCGTTCGGCCAGCACGCGCAGGATGAATTCGATTTTTTCGCTGACCGTCCATTTGTCCTCAAAAATGGCGCTGCCGCCTTCGCGCCGGCCGAACCGTTTAAGAACGGAATTGACGGCATTGAGCAGGTCGAATATCGAAACGTCCGGTCTCGGCGGCGGCGCGGCGCTTTCCAATTCCAGTTTGCCGGGCAGACGCGGGAAAATGTTTTCCTGACGGGCTTCGAGCGTTTGCAATTGCGCGGCGGCGTCCTTGAATTTCTTGTATTCGACGAGTTGGCGGATGAGTTCCCAGCGCGGGTCTTCGCCTTCCTCCTCGCCTTCGACGGCGACCTGCTGGTCGGCGGGCAGCAGTTCGCGGCTCTTGATATACATGAGCGTGGAAGCCATGACGAGGAATTCGCCGGCCACCTCGAGGTCGAACTCGCGCATGAGGTCAATGTATTCGATGAACTGCGTGGCCAGTTTGGTGAGGTTGACCTCGTAGATGTCCACCTCCTCCTTTTTGATGAGATAAAGGAGCAAATCGAGCGGGCCTTCAAAGACCTCAAATTGAACTTTGTATTCCGCCATGCGCGTCAGCCGATGGAAAAATTCTAAGACGGTCGGGCCGGGTTTGCAACGTGCAAACGGGTGGGCGGCGGTTGCCACTCGCTGTAGTGGGCGCTGCTTGTCGCGCCGTCGCCAAGCGAAGGCTGATCCTCAGCGCACTGTCGGCCGACGCTACAGTTCAAACTGACCCACTACCAACGGACGAGCAACATTCGGATTTGCTGTGGCTCGAATGAATCGGCGCACAGCGCCGACACAACAACCCAAACTAAGACAACACCAACGGACGGGCGGAATTTGAAAACCGGCGGCACTTTAAGCTTTGAACTCCGCGTCGGGGATTTAGATTGGTTGCGTGACGGTTCTCGAAGCGATTCAGAAGAGCACAGATTTTCTGGCAAAAAAAGGCGTCGAATCGCCGCGCCTGCAAACCGAGCTATTGCTCGCGCATCTACTCAAGCTGCCGCGCATGAAATTGTATCTGAACTTCGAGCGCGTGCTCACACCGGCGGAAACGGACGCGCTGCGCGAATTCGTCAAACGCCGCGGCCAGCGTGAACCGCTCCAGCACATCACCGGCTCGACTTCGTTTTGCGGACTGGAAATCGCCGTGAACCGCCACGCGCTCGTGCCGCGCCCCGAGACCGAACTTCTTGCCGAACTGGGATGGAATTTTCTCTCAACTCTCAACTCTCAACCCTCAACTTGCCTTGACTTCGGCACCGGCACCGGCTGCATCGCCATCGCGCTGGCCGTGAAATGTCCAACAGCAAAAATCGTGGCGACGGATGTTTCTGCGGATGCACTGGCGTTGGCGATGCGAAACGCGGTGCGGAACGGCGTCGCGGAACGGATTGAATTTTTGCAGGGCGATGGGCTTGCGGCGCTGCAAAACGTGGGACAGGCATCTTGCCTGTCTCTATCTGATGAAAAAAAAACAGGGACAGGCGGGACGCCTGTCCTACGTTTCGATTTGATCATCAGTAATCCGCCGTACATTCCATCCGCGGAAATCGCGACGCTCGAGCCCGAGGTGCGCGACTTCGATCCGCGCGGCGCACTGGACGGCGGCGCGGACGGCCTCGATTATTATCGTTTGCTGGCGTCACAGGCGCCGGCGTTTCTGAGACCGGGCGGAAAAGTCATGCTGGAATTGGGCGACGGCCAGGCCGAGGCGGTTCGGAAAATTTTTGAAACGGAAAAGTGGGTTGTCGAAGCGGTGAAGGAAGATTACAGTCACCGGCCAAGAATATTGATTGCACACTGAAAAGAGTTTTTAACCACGGATGAACACGGATAAACACGGATTTGCCCTCACCCGGCCTGCGGCCACCCTCTCCCATCCGATGGGAGAGGGACAGTGTGTGGGCTTTGTTCGCTTTTCATCTGTGTCCATCTGTGTATATCCGTGGTTACGATTTAATTCTACATGGAAAGTTTTTTGATCAAGGGCAGCGTGCCGTTGCACGGCGAAGTGGCCATCAGTGGCAGCAAAAACGCGGCGTTGCCCATCATGGCGGCGACCCTGCTCACCGATGAGCCGTGCGTCATCCGCCGCGTGCCGGACCTGAGCGATACGCGGTTCATGGCGCGGATTCTGGAATCGCTCGGTGCAACGGTAAAATTTGAGCGCGGAGCGCTGACGGTTCACGCGCAAAAAATCCGCGGTTACGCCGATTACGATCTCGTTCGCCAGATGCGCGGCTCGATTTGCATCACGGGGCCGCTGCTGGCGCGGTTGAAAAAGGCGCGGGTGTCATTGCCGGGCGGCTGCGTCATCGGCGCGCGGCCCATCAATCTCCACTTGAAAGGTTTTGAGGCGCTCGGCGCGAAAATTG
>Ga0187889_10002852_pt1 | contig 16092 bp, 14 predicted proteins | sample June2016WEW_7_10_2_FD_132992 | JGI IMG/M metagenome (GOLD analysis project Ga0187889, IMG submission 132992) | Peatland microbial communities from SPRUCE experiment site at the Marcell Experimental Forest, Minnesota, USA - June2016WEW_7_100 | ecosystem: Environmental > Terrestrial > Soil >... | reverse complement strand
TTCGGATCGATACCTTCTGTTCCTCGGGCCCCGGCGGCCAGTCGGTCAACACCACGTACTCGGCTGTGCGCCTCACCCACTTGCCGACCGGCCTGGTGGTCTCCTGCCAGGACGAAAAATCGCAGATCAAGAACCGCTCCAAGGCCGAGCGCGTGCTGCGCTCGCGGCTGTACGAGCTGGAGCTCGAAAAACAGCAGGCGGCGCTGGGCGCGGAGCGGCGCAGCATGGTGGGCACCGGCGATCGCAGCGAGAAGATCCGCACCTACAACTTCCCGCAGAACCGCGTCACGGATCACCGCATCGGCCTCACGCTGCATCAACTGGATTTCGTGATGGAAGGGAAGATGGACGCCATCTTCGACGCCCTGACCACCTATTACCAGGCCGAGAAACTGAAGCAGCAGACCGAGCAGGGTGTGGTGGTCTGAAGCCCTCATGACGCTGCACACGGCATTGCTCCAGGGTGTTCGCCTGCTGGAGGATGCCGGTATCGCGGCGCCACGGCTGACCGCCGAGGTGCTGCTGGCGCACGCCATTCGCCAAGAACGGGCCTGGCTCTACGCCCACCCCGAGCGGGAATTGCAAGAGGTGGAGTGGCTGCACTTTGGCCGCTACCTGCATGAGCGTCTCAACCGCAAACCCACGCAGTACATCACCGGGCGGCAGGAGTTCTACGGGCGCGAGTTTCGGGTGACGCCGGACGTCCTGATTCCGCGGCCGGAGACCGAGCACGTGGTGGAAGCCGCTTTGCGGACACCGGCGACAAGATCGCCGGCGCTACGCGTGCTCGATGTCGGAACCGGCTCCGGCGCGTTGGCGGTGACGCTGCAACTCGAAACCGGCGCCGAGGCATGGGCCACGGACATCTCGCCGGCGGCCGCAGCCGTCGCCGCCGGGAATGCCCGCAGGCTCGGTGCGCCGGTCAACGTGGTGGTCTGCGACTTGATGGAAGCCATGGCCGCCGGCGCCATGGACCTGATCGTTTGCAACCCGCCTTATGTGCCGAACGCCCAGCGGGAGGGCTTGCAGCGGGAGGTCCGGGACTGGGAGCCCTATGTAGCGCTCTTCGCCGGCGAGACCGGGTTTGAAATCTACGGCCGCATCGTGGCCGATGCTCCGCGGGTCCTCGGTCCCGGCGGTTGGCTCGTCATGGAGCTGGGCTTCGGCAGCCGCGACCACGTGGCCGGCCTGCTCAGCGGATGGCGGGACGTGCGGATTGAGCCCGACCTGGCCGGCATTCCAAGGGTGATCGCGGCGCGCCGTGGGTAGGGGCCGGATGGCATCCGGCGCGGCGGCTGACGACTCCGCCTGGGAAGCGCCCATTCGCGTGAAGCGGTCCAAACCAGCCTCCCTGGCGATTCCCGGCGAACTGGCGGCACGCGCAGCTTTCCTGGCCAGGCTTCACCGCGAGGCCGGTGTCGCTCAGTGGGTCGAACTCGAAGAACTTGCTTTTACGGAGGCAAAGAAGAAGCTCGCTTTTTGAAAAGCGACGGCGATTCCTTGGGGTAGTGCGGCGCAAGAAATGCGCCTTATCCACTCCCGACAGATCGTCGCGCTCGATCCGTGAAGCGACCTTTCAGGTTGCCACGCCGGCGTCCGTGCCGACGTTCTTCGGGGAATGCCGGTAGGAATACCGGCATGGCAGGCGAAACGCCTGCTCCACGGCACGTTGGATAAGGTGCGTCATTTGCGGCGCAGACCCCTAGAAGATGAAGCTAAGGCCGCCGCGGAAACTGCGGGGGGTCTCGACCAGCAGCACGCTCTGGCCATCGCCCATGGCCAGCGGCAGATAACCCTGCGCCAGCATGTTGCGCAGATCGGCGGTGGCTTCCATGCGCCAGGGCAGCATGGAGAAGCCCGGAATCGGCTGCCGGATGTAAACGTTCAACCCCGGCAAGGGGGCGACGGGCTGGGTGCTGTAGAGGTGGCCGGGCATGGCCCAGCGGTGGCTGTCGGTCCACTGATAGCTGGCGATCATGTGCGTGCCGGTCCGGGGCAAGGTGGCGGTGACGCGGGTGGTGGCCGCCTGCTTGCGGCCCGAGCGGATCATGGATCGCAGCTCATCGGGGCTGTCGCTGACGAGCTCGCGGTTCTGCGCGGTGATCGCGCCCATGGAACCATACATCAGAGTGGCGCTCAGATGCTCGCCCAGATTCTGCGTGACGGCGGCCGTGTATCCCACGCTGTGATAATCGCCGGCATCGAAAATCGAGTTGTCGGAGAAGAGGTCGGGGAGGATGTCGCCGCCGCTGTACATACCCGCGGGCGCCACCAGTGAGAGCGCGGCATTGGTCACCGATTCGCGGTAGGCGGAAACCTGATAGGTCCGGGAGCGGGCCTTGAGAGAATACGTCAATTCGTACTCTTCGCCGCGCTGGATTTTCGGCCGCGCGCCCAGCAAAGAGATGCGCGGGAACAGGCCGAGGGTGCCGAGATCGCGCTGGAGATCCCCATCCTGGGAGACCGCGCCGGCGAGGTCGGGCCGCCCGTTGCCGGAGGTGTAGGCGAAATCCACTTCGGCGTTGTTCCCGGCCTTGTAGCTCAGGCGCGCGTAGGGGCTGAAATAGTTCAGGTGATCGAAGAACGAGACCGAATCGAGCGTGAATCCATACTGGAGCGCGACGTCTTCGGTAACCTGCGAACGGTCGTTGAAGGCGGCGGACATGGAGCGCAGCATGGGGAGAGCCGAGTCCGTCCCCGTCAGCGCCGCACCCAGGCGTCCGGGCAGGAACAATTGCCGCATGGTGAGCGAAACCTCGGGGCTGCCGCCGGCGATGTCGCGGCTGTAGCTGGTGCGGAAGGCCGCGGTGGGCACCCCTGTCTGCGAGCCGTATCCCACGTTGCCGCTCACCTGGACGAGGTTGGCGCCGTAAAGCGAAGTAGCCAGCGCAAAAGCCGTGCCGAGATCCGCCTCGTTGCCGATACCCGTGACCAGCGGGCCATCTCCAGCGGAAACTCTCAGGATGCCGCGCGTGTCCGAAAACATCGAGCTGCGCGCGCTGGTTGCCGGGTTGCCAGCCAGTGGATCGGCGGCGAATCGCAGCACCGGCCGGGTGGCTGAAGCGGTGCGCAGAACCCACTTCCACTCGTCGCTCATGAGACTGCCGCTTTCGACCGATGGATAGGAGAGCTGGATGGTGCTGAACAGCGTGTTCAGGTTCACGTTCAGCACGCTCCGCATGCCGGGCTGCACCAGGATGTTCCTCTTGAGCGCTGGAACAAAAGTGGCGAGCGTCACTTTGACGGAGTAGAGGTCGGGGAACAGCCCCAGGAACTTGAATTGGCCGAGGTCGTCGGTCTGGACCTTCCCATAGACGCGGTCCTGGCGGTTGTAGAGCAGGACGATAGCGCCCATCTGCGGGATGCCCATGGAGTCGCTGACCACTCCGCTGATGACACCGGAGAGCCGGATCGGTCCGGCCGCCGGCGAAACACAAGGCGCCGCCAGACAGGCAATCCCTATTGCCAGGAACGCGGCCGTCTTGTGCGTCTTCATGCTAAACATCCGCGACGCTCATTTGGGGAGCGGGGGCACCCGCTCATATCAGGTTACCGTAAATTGGACCGAAGGGGTGAGGGTTTGGTTGCGATTTTTATCGGTTACCTTCAGCCGGAGAGTGTACTGGCCCGGAACCAGGGTATTCAGGGGAAGAAGTTTTTCAATTGTGACCTGGCTGGTGGAGGCGCCTGGAATCTGCCCCACGTCCTCGGTGAAATTGAAAATCCTCTCGTTGGTGCCGTTTTTCAGCACTTCATACTCCACCTGCCCGGACGGCAAATGGGTTCCCTCTTCCGCCCCGAAGTTATAGAGCTTCATGTAGATACCCATCTTCTCATCGTGCTTGAAAACGTCATCCATGCGCGGCCGCACCTTGGAGTCGCCAATCACGAACGGGCCCGCGCCGATGCTCTTCGAGGGCACCTTTTCAATCACGTCGGCAAGGATCAGGGTGCTGGCGGAGAGCTTATCGGGATCCAGGCGGGGCACGGTAACGGCCACCTCGTAGATGCTGAGGTTGCCGCCCACCACATCTTTGGCGCTGACGTTCAACCGGTAGGTGCCGGGCGGCAGCGGGATTGTCTTCTGATAAATCGACTTGCCCTTGATGTACTCTTGCAGATACTCCGGCGGGGTGGTGGCCGTGACGGTGTCCTCGAATACGTTCGCCACGCGCCGGGTCATGGTGCTGAACTTCGCGTAGATGTCGACCACCGCTTTCTGCACGCCGTCCTTGAACTGGAATTGGAGGTCTTTTCTGTCGAACTGGAGCGTGACGTTGGTGAGCACCGAGGCATCCGTAACGGGGAAGAAGTCGACTCGCGTCTTCATCGGCAGGATGTTGTAGCTCAGGTGCGAGGTAACGGCGGCTTCCAGGTCCGTGAACTTGATCTTCGGCGGCATCTGCAGCTTGGCGAATTGCTCCAGGCGGGTGAACTCGTTCATGCTCTCGGTCTCGCCGCCGAATGGCGTGCCGAGGTGAGTGCCGTCGGTGCGGTTGAAGCGGTCGGTTTTGTTGGCTAGCCCCATGGACTCCATCATGGTGAGGCCGGCGCCCGGCACATACAGCAACGCGTCCTTTTCGGACGGGTCCATGGTCATGTGATACTCGCCGGTCATGGTGGGGTCGACGAACTCGATAATGATGTTGGTGCCGACGCCTTCGATCCAGCGGTAGCGCCACTGTTCGAAGGGGAAGGTGGAGGTTTCGCCGCCGCCCTCTTCGGGAGGCCGCTCGTAACTGCCGCCGGAGGGGTGGGCTTCGATTTCGTCGGGCGGGCCGTAGGTAATGTAGATGCGCCCGCGGTCGGTCTTCCAGCCGGGGATGCCGGAAGCGTAATGCTCGTTGGCGTAAGCGATGCGCCGGTAGTGTTCTTCCTTGAACTCGTTTTCGATGGTATCCGGGGTGGGATCGCGGCGCAGCCAGAACTGCTCGATGAACTGCTCGCGCTCTTCATCGGTCTGGAGGCGCTTGAACGCGGCGCGTTCCTCGTCGGTGATGATGTAGGCGACGTCCTCGTTCAGCCATTTGCGGTAGGGTGTCTCGAGCTCCTTGCGGAGCTTCTCATCGCGTCTCTTCTTCTCCCTTTCCGACAAGGGCCGGGAGATGGTTTCGCGCTGGGGCGCGGTGGAGGACTTCTTACTCTGATTCTGGTCCGTCTGCTGTGCCACGGCGAAGAGGCCGACGACAATGGACAAGGAAACGCAGGCAATCGAAAGACGTGTGGCGTTCATACGGCTCACCGTTTCCTCAGGACATGGCTCAATTAGCTTAAATCTATTTTAGATCGGGCGGCTCAGCACGGTCAATCCCGTGAAAGGAGGGCACAGGTGTGCGGAGGAGGGGCAAAGGCGTGGCCGGTTTTCATTCACAGAAATCTTCGAATTCTTTTCTCTTTATTTGCAGCGAGTTACACGGCCGAAACGAAGAGCCCGAGGTGACGCGGCACTAACGTGGGAGACGGAAGAGGGAGTTCGGCCGCCAGCATCCGCCTTTAAGTTCCCCATACCCTCCCCATCACCCTCACCGCTCCCTAGTTGGAGCATTCCTCTCCATTTCCGGATTCCCTCTCTCTTCAAAGCGGCGGACGGAACCCCGGAATGGAACCATCCGGTAAACACTTTTTCGGGCTTGCCCGGCGTATCATCGAAAAGAGTTCAGCCGCGGAACGCGGCTTCCGAATAGCGCCCCCAGATCTCGATCCGAAGTCCATCCGGACCCGTGCCGATGGGCCGCCGCCAGGAAGCAGCGGTCTCCCAGGGACACACCCTTGCACACATAGCGGGCCGAGACGGCAACCATGGCCGGGTCGAACGGCGTCGTCTCCAGATGGAGCGCGTCGTAGGCAGCCTGCGCTTCCGCTGCCGGCACGCCGCGGTTCACCAGTTTCGCCAGCACCTCGGCCGCATTCACCGCGTTGACAACCGCGTCCGGCTGCAGATCCCCCAGCTTATCGGCGCCCGGTTCGCCTTGCATCAAGGCTAGAACCGCGGATGCATCGAACACCGGCCTATTGGCGTTGTTCGGATTCACGCGCCGCCTCCGCCCGCCGATCGGCGATCAACTCGTCCGATAGATTCACGCTTTCGGGGATGTACTTACGCAGCAGAGCCCTGGCGCGGCGCAGTCCCTGTTCCCTGGTTTCCACGATCAATGCGCCCTCCTCGGTTACCGCAACACAAAGCTCGGTTGAAGGGGCCACTCCCTCTTTCCTCCGCCACCAGGCTGGAAGCATTACTCGGCCCTGATTATCAATATGTAAGGTGAAATGCTCCATATTCACCAGTATCTCACGATTCAAGGGTAGGTTTCGGCGGTTCGCTTTCGCCCCCCGACAATCGTTTCCTTTTGACTTTTGCCTCGGTTTCGGTTAACCCCTATATAGAGATGCCCGAGGGCTCGTACCGCTTCCAGGTCGGGGCCATTTGCTGCACGGTGCTCAGCGATGGCTATTATTCCTATCCGACGCCGTGGTTCTTTCCCAACGCCGACCCCGACGATCTCTCCCGCGCGCTGGCCAGCCGTCATCTTCCGCTAGATGCGGTGCTGAGCCCCTACACCTGCCTGCTGATCGAGACCGGCCGGCACGTGGTGCTGGTGGATACCGGCGGGGGAGAGTTCTCGCGAACCACCGGCGCTGTCGTCGCCCGGCTGGAGACGGCGGGCATCCGGCCGAAGGACGTCGATACCGTGGTCCTCACCCACGCCCACCCCGATCACATCGGCGGCGCCATCGATTCCCGCGGGCGCCCGGCTTTTCCGTACGCGCGCTATATCCTCTCGCAGTTGGAATGGGATTTCTGGACGGAGTCGCACTCCGGTCTGGACGGCCTGCGTGTGCCGGAAGATGTGAAGCGCATGATCGGTTCGGCGGCGCGGCGCTGCCTGGCGCCCCTTCGGTTCCAGGTGGATACGGTGGAAGGTGAGACCGAAATTGTTCCCGGTGTGCGCGCCATCCCCGCGCCAGGCCATACTCCCGGGCACCTGGCGCTGCTGATTTCTTCCGAAGGGCAGCATCTGCTCAACATGGGCGACGCGGCCGTCCACCCGCTGCACCTGGAGCGGCCAGATTGGGAGAACGGCTTCGACCTGGCCCCGGGACAGGCGGCCGCCACTCGCCGCTTGCTGCTGAAACGCGCCGTGGCCGAAGATATGCACTTGATGGCGTTTCATTTCCCGTTTCCCAGCGTGGGCCGCGTGGCCGCGCGCCAGGAGGGCGGTTGGGAATGGACGCCGGGCTGGTAAAAGAATACCGAGGAAGAGAATGAAACTTGCCGCGCTGTTACTGATTGCGCCACTGGCGGCGGCTGCCGCCGGGCCCAAGGGGCACCCCGCTGCGCCCACGCCGCCCATGGGCTGGAACAGTTGGGATTCCTACGGGACCACGGTCACCGAGGCGGAAGTCAAAGCCAACGCCGACTACATGGCCGATCGCCTGAAAAGCCACGGCTGGCAATACGTGGTGGTGGACATTCAGTGGTCCGAGCCGCACCCGCAGACCCACGGTTACCGTCCCAACGCCGATCTCGTCATGGACGAATACGGCCGCCTCACACCCGCCACCAACCGTTTCCCCTCGGCCGCCGGCGGCAAGGGCTTCCGCCCGCTGGCCGATTACATCCACGCCAAGGGGCTCAAATTTGGCATCCATATCATGCGCGGCATCCCGCGGAGGGCCGTGGCCGCGGACCTGCCGGTCTTCGGCAGCAAGGCGCGCGCCGCCGCCATCGCCGACGCAAAATCGCTGTGCGAATGGAACACCGACATGTACGGCCTCGACATGGGCAAGCCCGGGGCCGAGGATTACTACGATTCCATTTTGCGGCTCTACGCCCAATGGGGCGTGGACTACATCAAGGCCGACGACATAGCCAGCCCCTTTCACGGAGATGAGATTGCCGCCCTGCACCGCGCCATTGCGAAAACGGGGCGGCCCATCGTGCTTAGTCTTTCACCCGGTCCGGCGGACCTGGCGAAAGCCGATTTCTATGCCGCCAATGCCAACTTGTGGCGCATTTCCAACGATTTTTGGGACCGCTGGCCGGACCTCCGCGCCAATTTCGATCTGCTCGATAAGTGGAGCCGGTATACGCGGCCCGGCGCCTGGCCGGACGCCGACATGCTGCCGCTGGGCCGCATCGGAATTCGCGCCGAGCGCGGCGACGACCGCACGACCCGCTTCACCCGCGACGAACAGCGCACGCTCATCAGTCTCTGGTCGATTGCGCGCAGCCCGCTGATGTTCGGAGGCGACCTGCCGAGCAACGACGATTTCACGCTTTCGTTGCTGACCAACGACGAAGTGCTGGCCGCCGACCAGAACGCGACGCACAGCCGCCAACTGTTCCAGCGCGGGGACCAGGTTGCCTGGACCTCGGACGTGTTGGGGTCGAACGGCAAGTACCTGGCGGTGTTCAACGTGGGAGATCAAACGCCGCTGGAGATTCGCGTGAATTGGAGCGATCTGGGTTTTCCGGCAACCTGCGCCGTGCGCGATCTCTGGCAGAAGAAAGACCTGGGCCGGGTAAAGGACGGCTACAGCTTCAAGCTCCCCCCGCACGGCTCGGGCCTGTACCGGGTCAGGCCGTAGGGGCCGATTGGCGGACGGTCATGCGCGGCGGTCTCCACGTTCTTCCAAGCGCGTCAGGCGGCCGTCGAAGTCCATTACCTTGCCGAGTAGCAGGTCGAGCCGGGTTTCGACGCTGGTGAGGCGGGCATTGATGGAGGCCGCGGCGTGGTGGAACTGCATGGAGTTGATGAGGATGCCGACGAGGACGGCGAGAGTGGGGATGCCGCGGGCCATGTAGAGCTGGGTGTCGGTCATGGCGAGTTGTGGCGCGCTCCTTTCTTGAGTCTAGCTCAGTGGCCTGACCGCGTGTAGGCCGGTTCCACTTCGGCCGTGACCGCGGTGCCGCCCAGAAGGATCAACACGCCGGTTCCCAGTAGCGGCAGCAGCGCGCCTGCAACCAGAATCGGCGTGTAGGTGTGCAGGTGGTCCACGACGAAGCCCGTGAGCATGGTGAAAGCCATCGCGCCGATGCCCGCGCCTACTCCGCTCAGGCCCGCCACCGAGGCGATGGCGTCTTCGGGAAAGAGGTCGCTGGGCAGCGTCTGTACCGAGCCGACCCAGCATTGGAAGCCGAACATGACGACGCTGATGAATGCCAGCGCCACGGCGGCGCTGGAGGCCTGGGCGGCGGGGATGCCGGCTGTCATAAGCGCCGCGCCCAACAGCACGGCGGCACGGCGCGCCTTGGCGACGCTCCAGCCGCGCGCGATCAGATAGCCGCACAGCCAGCCGCCGGTGAGCGAACCGGCGGCGGCCACCACGTAGGGCGCCCAGGCGAACATGCCGATCTGCCGCAGGCTGAATCCGCGCACGTTGTGGAGATAGAGCGGGAGCCAGGTGAGGTAGAGCCACCACCCTGGATCGGTGAGCAGGCGGGCCAGCACAATCGCCCAGGTCTGGCGGAGCCGCAGCAGGTCGCGCCAGCGCACGGCGCGAACCGGATGGATCGAGGCGCGCCCCTCCAGAATCAGGGCGCGCTCGGCAGGCCCGAGCTTGGGGTGACGGTCGGGCGTTTGATAGAACAGCCGCCAGAGAACCAGCCAGCCGAGGCCCAGCACGCCGGTCGAGAGAAACGTGGCTTGCCATCCGAAGTGAATCTGGAGCCAGACGATGAGCGGCGGCGCGACGATGGAGCCGAACGCCACGCCGCAGTTGAAAATCCCCATGCCCAAGGCGCGCTCGCGGACGGGGAACCATTCGGCGATCACTTTGGCGGCGCCGGGCCAGTTGCCCGCCTCGCCCAGTCCCAGCAGGAAGCGCAGCGCGCTCAGGCTGCGCAGCCCGGTGGCGAAGGCGTGGCCCATTTCGGCGAACGACCACAGCAGCACGGAGAGCGTGAAGCCCAGGCGCGTGCCGAGGCGGTCGTAGAGTTTGCCGGAAATGCCCTGGCTGGCCGTGTAAGCCAGCAGGAACCAGGTGGCGATCCCGGCAAATTCGAGATTGGTGAGGTTCAGCCGCTCGGTGATCACCGGCGCGAGCACCGCGATCACCATCCGGTCGATGAAGTTGATGGCGGTCGCCAGGAAGACCAGCGAGACAATCCACCAGCGCAGGCCGTGTACGAAACGGGGCGGCGTCATTGGAACGCCGGGAAACAGTCGGCGGGCAACAGCGCGGGGGCGAACAACTCGGCGCGCATGGTGCCCACGGAAGCACCGATCATCGGCCGGAAGGCCATCTTGGCAATGACGTTGCGCTCGGCATCGAGCCCCGGCGCCACTTCCTCCAGTTGCAGCCCTTCGGCGGTCAGACGGAAGACCGCCGCCTCGGTGACATAGAGCACCTCCTGGCCGGTGGAGACGGCGTGCGCGCCGCTGAAGGTAATCTGCCGGACTTCGCGGACGAACTTGGGCTTGCCGCCACGGACGGCCAGCGTGCCGCAGAACACCACCTTGCGCGCCTTCTGCGCGATGTCGATGAAACCGCCGGTGCCGATGATGGCGGAATCGAGCTTGCTGACATTCACGTTGCCGGCCGCGTCCACTTCGGCGAAGCCGAGGAAGGCGATGTCGACGCCGCGCCCCTGATACCAGGCGAACTGCCGCAGCGTGCCGATGATGGCCGTGCTATTGTAGGCGGCGCCGAATTCCAGGCCCTCGGCCGGGATGCCGCCGATTTGCCCTTGCTCGATGGTGGGCACCACGGACTGCGCTACGCCCTGCTCGCGCGCGACCTTCATGACTCCGTCGGGCACGCCGAAGCCGACGTTGATGACGGCGCCGGGGCGAAGCTCCATGGCCGCCCGCCGCGCGATGGTCTTGCGCACGCTGAACGGGAAGGGGGCGAACTCGCTCTCCGGTTTGCGCGCTTCGCCCGAGAGCGCCGGGTCGTAGCCGATGTTGTAGGTCATCCCCTGATCGGGATCTACTATCAGGTAATCGACGAAGATGCCGGGCACATGCACCAGGCGCGGATCCAGGCTGCGCGCCGGCACGATGCGTTTCACCTGCGCGATGGTGATGCCGCCCGCGGCGCGCGCGGCCTGCGCCATGGCGCAGTTATGCCACGGCGCCACCTCTTCGTGCATGCTGAGGTTGCCTTCTTCGTCGGCCACGGCGCCGCGGATCAGGGCCACGTCGATGGGGTGCGCGCGGTAGTAGAGGTACTCCTTGCCATCGCGATTCCACAACTCCACGAGGTCCTCGACGGTGCGGGCGTTCAGCTTGCCGCCTTCCACGCGCGGGTCGATGAACGTGCCCAGGCCGATCTCGCTGATGAACCCGGGGCTGCCCGATGCCGCGGCGTGGAACAGTTGAACCATGATGCCGGCCGGCAGGCAGTAGGCCTCGAACAGGTTCGCGGCCGCCAGCTTGGCCATGGAGGGCGACATGGACCAATGGCCGCCGATGACGCGGTGGTAGAGGCCGGGCATGGCCATGTGCTCCAGGCCGCGCGCGCCTTGATCGCCGACGCCGAACGGGTGAATCAAGGTCAGTTCGCGTGGCGCGCCGCTGGAGTGATGGCGCCGGCCAATGGCCTCCAGCATCCGCTCGGGAATGGAGTGGCCGGCCCCGGAGCCGCCGATGGCCACCGTGACTCCGTCTCGAATCAGCAGCGCGGCGTGATCGGGCGTCAGAATGGGTTTCGCCATGTTCATTTGCGGCGCCGATCGAGAAACGCCTGGAGGCGTTGGCGAAACTCGGCGCCGGTTGAAATGGCGGCATAGTTGGCGGCCTCCAGCTCCAGGCCGGCGTCGAGGCCGCTTTTGAGGCCGGTATCGACGCACCGCAGAATGCAGGCGATGGAGTCCGGCGAATTCGCCAGAATCGCCAGCATCATCTCGCGCGCCGCCGCCAGCAGCCCGGCGGGCTCCACTACGCGGTTCACCAGCCCGATGCGCCAGGCTTCCTGGGCGTCGATGGGCGCCCCGGTCAGCATCATCTCCAGGGCGCGCCCGCGGCCCACCAGCCGCGGCAGCCGCTGCGTTCCGCCGTTGGCTGAAAGGCCGCCGATTCTAGCTTCCGGCAGTCCCAGTTTGGCCGTCGCCGCCGCCACGCGAAGCGAACAGCACAGCGCCAACTCCAAGCCGCCGCCCAGCGCGTAGCCGTTGATCGCGGCGATCGACGGTTTGCCCATCGTCTCCAGGCGCCGCATGATCGCCTGGTCCCGCGCGCACCGCGCCTGGCCGTCGAGCGGGCTGACGCCCGAGAGTTCTTCCACATCGGCGCCCGCGACGAAAGCGCGCTCGCCGGCGCCGGTCAAAATCAGGCCGCGGTACTCGCGCTCGACCGACTGGAAGGCGTCGTCCAGTTCCGCCATCACACGGTTGCTGAGCGCGTTCAGCTTCTGCGGGCGATGGATCGTGACCTGGACGAAACCGGCCGCATCCGGATCGAAGAGGATTTCAGTGTATGTCATGGCGGCGCCTCATCGGGGCGCACCTTAGCGCCCGGCCTCTCTCGGACGTGGAGTGAGCATTGGAAGGGGATGTAGCTATCGGGCCACATCCACTTCTGCCAGGGTAGCACGAGGGAAAAGGGGACAGACGCATTTTGCGGGTTCGGAAAGAAATGCGTCTGACCCCTATTCCCGAGTCTTCCTGGGCGGTCAGGGGTTAGTACAAGAGGTAAGATATCAGGGCCTAGGATACCGATTCCGCCGTGAACGCCATTTCCACTCTGATTCTGACAGCGGCCCTGGCCAGTGCGGCCACGGACAAGCCGCCGGTGGCTCCCTTTGAGAGCCGCGCCGAGCTGACTGCACACGGCAGAATAGACGAACTGGCGTTCGAACAGTGGAAGCGTCTGGGTATCCAACCCGCGAATCCGTGCTCCGACGAAGTGTTTGTCCGGCGGGCGTTTCTCGTCGTCATCGGCACGCTGCCCACGCCGGAGGAGGCGGCGCAGTTCCTGTCGGACCGGGATCCCAACAAGCGCGGCGCCTTGATCGACCGTCTGCTCGAGCGCAGTGAGTTTGCGGACTACTGGGCGATGAAGTGGAGCGACCTGCTGCGAGTCAAGTCGGAGTTTCCCATCAATCTTTGGCCCAACGCGGTGCAGGCCTATTACCGCTGGATCCGGACCAGCATCAAGAACAACCTGCCGTATGACCGGTCCGTGCGAGAGATGCTGGTTTCGAGCGGCAGCAATTTCCGCGTGCCCGAGGTCAACTTCTACCGCGCCGTCCAGAGCAAAGAACCGCGGATGATCGCGCAAGCGGTCGCGCTGACCTTCATGGGAGCGCGAGCCGGGAACTGGCCGAAGGAGCGCCTGGAGGGGATGGCTGGCTTCTTTTCGCAGATCGGTTACAAGTCCACCGCGGAATGGAAGGAAGAGATCGTCTACTTCGACCCCCAGAAGGGCGCGCTGGGGGCGGCGGCCGTTTTCCCCGATGGCAAGCCGGCTCGCCTCGCCCCAGGCCAGGACCCGCGCGAAGTTTTCGCCAACTGGCTCCTGGCGCCGGAGAATCCGTGGTTCGCGCGCAACATCGTGAACCGCATTTGGTACTGGCTGCTGGGGCGCGGCATCATTCATGAACCGGACGACATCCGGCCGGACAACCCCGCCAGCAATCCCGAATTGCTGGCCTTCCTGGAGCGGGAGCTGGCCGCGGCCCACTACGACCTCAAGCACGTCTACCGTCTGATTCTGACATCGCAGGTCTATCAACTCTCTTCGATTCCCAGGACCGGCGATCCCCAAGACGCGGCCAATTTCGCGTATTATCCGCTGCGCCGCCTCGACGCGGAGACGCTGATCGACGCCGTGTGCCAGATCACGGGCACCACCGAGGAGTACTCCAGCCCCATACCGGAGCCGTTCACGTTCCTGCCGGAGGGCCAGCGCGCCACCGCGCTGCCGGACGGCAGCATCGGCAGTTCTTTTCTCGAGATGTTCGGCCGCCCGCCCCGCGACACGGGCCTCGAATCGGAACGCAACAACAACCCGACGGCCGAGCAACGCCTGCACCTGCTGAATTCGAGTCATATTCAGCTCAAGATTCAACAGAGCGCCAGGCTGAGGGCGCTGGTGCAGGCTCGGCCCGGAGGCAAGCCGCGGGACCCCATAGACCGCGTCTACCTGGCGACGCTTTCGCGTTACCCGACCGACGAAGAGTTGAAGACCGTAGCGGCGTACTATCAGTCCGTCCAAGGCAATAAGTGGCCGGCAATTGTGGATCTGGCGTGGGCCTTGATCAACAGCGTCGAGTTCTTGTATAGGCATTGAGCGAGTAGCAACTATGGCAACAGTATGGATTTCCAGACGCGAGGCGCTGCGCCGCGGCTTTTTCGGAGCGGGCAGCCTCCTGATGGCCGGCCGTCCGGCCCGGGCGACCGCGCAACCGGGGAAAGCCAAATCGGTCATCCAAATCTGGATGTGGGGCGGCCCGGCGCACGTGGACATCTTCGATCCGAAACCAGCCGCCGGCTACGACTACTGCGGTCCGTTCGATAAACCGATCGCCACCAACGTGAACGGGATGGTGATCAACGAACTGCTTCCCCTGCTCGCGCGCCAGGCCGACAAGTATTCCATCATCCGCAGCATGACGCACGGTGTTTACGCTCACGAAACGGCGTCTTACATGGTCCAGACCGGGCGCAGGCCGGGCGAACGTCTGCTCTACCCGTGCGCCGGCGCCGTGGTCTCGCTGCTCAGGGGCTACAACGCCGGATATCGCGGATTGATTCCTCCCTACATCGTGCTGACGCAACCCCAGGGCCGATTTTCCGAGAACGGGTTCCTGGAGGAGCGCTACCGGCCCTTCGCCACCGGAGGCGACCCGGCGCAGACGCGCTTCGCCGTCGAGGGCGTCGTCGCGCAGGGCGTCTCCGACCAGCGGCAAAAGGACCGGCGCGAGCTGCTGCACAATCTGAACACGCTGGAGAAGGCCCTAACGCACGATCCCTCCTTGCAGGCCCTCGATGAGACCGAGCGGCAGGCGTATGAACTGATTCTGGGCGATGCCGGCAAGGTGTTCGATCTGTCGCAGGAAACCAACGCGATGAGAGACCGCTACGGCCGCAACACGTTCGGGCAGTCCTGCCTGGCGGCGCGGCGGCTGGCCGAGCGCGGCGTCCCTTACATCACCATCAACTACGAAGGCTGGGACACCCACCGGCAGAACTTTCAGGTGATGCGCCAGAAGCTGCCGCAGATGGACAAAGGCATGGCCACCCTGCTCCAGGATCTGTCGGAGCGCGGCCTGCTCTCGAGCACCATCATCTGGTGGGGCGGCGAGTTCGGCAGAACGCCCAAAGTCATGTGGGAAGCGCCTTGGAATGGCGGGCGGAATCATTGGGGCGACGTTTTCTGCGCCCTGGTGGCCGGCGGCGGCTTCAAAGGCGGCCATGTGGTGGGGGCGTCGGACGCCAAAGGGGAAGCGGTGAGGGACCGGCCGGTATATCCGTGCGATCTCATCGGCAGCATCTATGAGCTGCTGGGCATCGACCCCGACGGAAAGCTGCCCAATTCCCGGGGACTCGACGCCCGTCTGACGCCCACAGTTGCCGACGGCATCAAGATGGGCGGCCGCCTGAAGGAGATCATGTGAAGCTCGGAATTTGCTGGCTGGCGGTCGTTCCAGGCGTGCTGGCGCAGAACGCTCCGCACCTCGCGTATGTCCTGCCTGCCGGCGGCCAGCAAGGCACCACGTTCCAGGTCAAGGCCGGGGGGCAGTATCTGCCCAACGTTTCCGCGGTGTACGTCTCCGGCAGCGGCGTTCAAGCCACGGTGGCCGATTACGCCAGGCCGATGAATGCCACGGAGGCCGCCGATTTGAGAGACCGGATGCAGGCGTTGCAGAAGCAGCCGATGACTGCGGCCGTCCAGAAAGAAATGGTCGATATCAGGGTGAAGCTACTCATCTTCAATGCCAGGAGGCTCACCAGTCCCGTGCTTGCCGAAACCGTTACGCTCCAGGTCACCATCGCTCCCGGCGCGGCGCCAGGCAAGCGTGAGCTAAGGGTGGCAACGCCGCAAGGGTTGTCGAACCCGCTGGTCTTGTGCGTCGGCCAACTGCCTGAGTTCACCGAGAAGGAATCCATCAGCGTGGTTCAACCGAACGCCAATCAACCGGCTCAGG
>Ga0187889_10002842_pt1 | contig 16129 bp, 18 predicted proteins | sample June2016WEW_7_10_2_FD_132992 | JGI IMG/M metagenome (GOLD analysis project Ga0187889, IMG submission 132992) | Peatland microbial communities from SPRUCE experiment site at the Marcell Experimental Forest, Minnesota, USA - June2016WEW_7_100 | ecosystem: Environmental > Terrestrial > Soil >... | reverse complement strand
CAACCTGACCGTGCAAGGCGCCGCGTCCGACGGCATCGGCATAAATGCCACGCCTGGTGTCACCCTCCACATGACCGGCTGCGCTGTGACAGACAATCCGGGCGGCGGGATCCTCCTCAACGGCGTGGCATTCGACATCACAAACACCACCGTCACCGGCAACGGCCCCAACACCACAGGGACAACCCCGTGGGGTGGCGTATACATCGAAACCCTGCCCAGCGCCGGCGCGACCACGCTCGACCTGGTTACGATTCAAAACAACAATGGCGGTGGACTAACCTGCTCCGGTGCGATTCAGGGAACCGGGGTCCTTTCTACGGGTAACATCAACACGCCCACCCAGCTCAGCACCCCCTGTAACGTTATCTCATGCGCCTCCGCCAGCACGACCTGCGGCGCCCAGTAGGAGCGACTCGCCGACGCAACCGCCAGACGAGCCGAGATGATGGCGTGATGATAGCGTGGGTTGCTCCTCCACCTGCCGGGCTGCAAGGCTGGCACCCTCGGTGCAACAATTGGTACCTGCATCAGAAAGCCTGATGACAGCATGCGCCCATAGGACCTCCCGAGGCCAACGCAAATTCACCCTACCTCAGGCCGCTCTCGTGGCCTTGGCCGTGATCACAGCGGCCGAGCCATCCTCAGCCGCTCCACCAGCTATCGCCAGAAGCGGAGACCCGAAGAAAATCGGCCTAGTGACCTTCGAGACTCGCGGCGTGGCGCCGCAATTGGTGCGCAGACTGCGCCGCACCATTACTGACACGCTGAGCTCAGAGGGCCTGCGCGCGATCGATCTGATCGACACCCGGGGATTCATCGCTGACTGCCATGACACCAACCGCTGCATGATAGCCGCGCTCAAGCAGTCCGAGCTCGACTACGTCATCCTGGCCCGGCTAACTCCGTTGGCCCCCTCGCACAACGGATCGGCGTCCAAGCCCGAGCAGCAGTTGGCCGTGAGCCTAGGGCGCACGCCGGCCCCGGCATCGGCTTGGGGACCATGGAGGATGTCGACTACTTGCCCGGATTGCTCCGACAGCGACCTGGCCGACGCCACTCAGCAGCTCGTTGCCCGGGCGTGGAAGGCGATGACCAAGGCCGAGACGCCGCCCCAGAACATCAAAGTGACCAGGCAAGACCGGAGCGACAAGGGCGCAAAGCTGCTCAGCGCCGCGCACGACGAGAACCTTTCCGCATTCGACCAGATCTATCTGCTCAAGAAGGCCATTCAGGCGGGCGCCGGACGCCAAGCCTTCCTGGATCTGGCTCAGGCCTTCTACGACTGCCAAGGCTACCAAGAAGCCGAAGACTACCTGGCCAAGGCTGCGGCTCAGGGCGCCGACGTCGACTTCTTGCTCGGACCCGTCTTGTGGTTCTCCGGCCGATGGATCGATGCCCAGCCCGTCTTCGAGCGTCTAGCACTGGCCTCACCCAATGACGAGCAACTGCAGCATGCTCTGACGGAGGTGCGGCGCAGGGGCCAGGATTACCACGGTGTGCTATGGCAAGCCGAGGCCGAGCTCGCTCGGGGCGACGCGATCCAGGCTATCGAGCTCGGGCGCATAGCCCTCGCGGCTGGCCGAGGTACCCGGGCGCATCTGGTGCTCGGCAAGGCCTCCGCGGCCCTGCACGACGATGCCGGTGCCCTGGCCGAATTCATGGCTGTCCTCGACGACGACCCAGACAATGCCACCGCCCTTGCGGGCGAGAAAGCGGCTGCGGAGTCCCTCCGCCGGCTCCAAGAGCTACGGGCCCCACGATGATGGCGATGCTGGCGATAGCTGGCCTTCGACCAATTTTGCTCCCTCCCTCGCCACAGGGTCGTCAGGATCCAGCTCAAGCGCCGCCCGGTAGTGCTGGAGAGCTTCCCGGTACCGCTCCATGCCCCGATAGTAGTTGCCCAGCGCCCGATGCGCGCGCAACCCCCCGCCCGCGCTCAGAGCCTCAAGGCCCAGCTTGATGGCCTCCACGCGATTGCCGCGGTCGTAGGCGGTCTTGGCCGCGCTCAGCAAGTGGTCTGCCTCAGCGCCCCCAGACTTCTCCTTGCCTGCCCGAGTATCCATGGCCATGGGCTTGGACCGCACCCCCCGCGCGGAAGGCGCGCGGGCACCAGGATCATCCTCGTGCAGCGAAACTGGCGGCTCGACCGCTGGCGGCCCGCCAGCCTGCTCCCTGGCGAGCGGTGGCGGACCAGGCTGCCCCTTGACCACCGCTGACCGACCGGGCGGCTCTTCGACGGACGGTGGACGATCCCCAACCGGCAGCCTGACAACCTCCTCGGGCAGGGAGGGAGGACTACCGCCCCTCCCTTTGTGCCGCGCCAACATCAATCCAGCGGTCGCCAGCATTGCCCCGGCCAGACCTGCCACCGCCGCCCTTCGCCAGCGCCCGCCAACCTGCGCCCGCCGCCCGGCAAGCCCCGCGATGGCCATGTCGATCGCTTGCCCCAACTCCGCCATGCTGGCGTGCCGGGCGGCGGGATCCCTCGCCAGGGCCTTCATCACCATCTCGCTGATCCCCTTCGGCAGGTCCGGTCGCCAACCGGTGATGGGCACCGGATCGGCCGTGGCCTTCCGAGCCAGGATATCGCTCGACTCCTGGTGCGGAAGCTTCTTCGTGAGCATCTCGTAAAGCATCTCGCCCACGGCGTAGACGTCGATGCTGGGCGTCGCCGGTTGTCCTTGGCCCTGCTCCGGCGCCATGTACAGCAGAGTTCCGATGAGGTCACCCGCCCTCGTCAACGCGGCCTCGCCCACATCGAGCCGGGCCAGCCCGAAGTCCAGGACCTTCACGAAATCCGTCTCCCCCGCCTCCCCCTTTCTGGGCACCAGCATCACATTGCCCGGCTTCAAGTCGCGGTGGATGATACCCACCGCATGGGTAGCGCTGAGCGCCTGACAGATCTGCGACGCGATCCTCAGGGCACGCCGCAGGTCGAGCGGTCCCTCCCGGGCCAGGACATGATGTAGCGACGCCCCCTGCAACAACTCCATCGCCAGATACAGATACCTGCCGTCCGGCGAGGCCCCGAATTGCTCGATGCCGACCACATGCGGGTTGGCGATGCGCAAGATCGCTTCCGCCTCGCGCCGGAAACGCTCCTCGATGTCGCGCGTGCGCCCCCTCGGATGCAGCACCTTGAGCGCCACATGCCTTCCGGTGACCAGATTCTCCGCCTCGAACACCCGGGCCATACCACCCTCGCCCAGCACCTTGAGCACCCGGTATCCCCCTATCTCATCGCCCACCACCAGGTTGCGCGGCGAGCCCAACCCGCTCATCGACTGCGCGATGAGCTTCAGGCCCTCGGCGACCAGCCCCTCGCTTTCCTTGCTCTCCCTCTCCCGTTCACCAGGAAAAACCTCCGCCAGCCACATCCCCAGCCGCCTTCTCGCCTCCCCGGAGGGCTCGGAGCCCTTGAGGAATTCCTGCACGGCCGCCACGGCTTCCACCGGCGCGACACCACTCTCGAGCAAGCGCGGAACAACCTGCACAAGCTCCGCCGGAAACATACCGAACGGCAGCTCGCTCAAGATAGCGGCCAGAGGTGTCAAGTCCTTCGCCACCTGCACCACCGCCCCAGCCCGCTCATGACTACCCGGCCGATACCCGATGACCTTCGCCTCTCCCGCGTAGCCGACCATGATGGCCCTGGGCGACAGGTTGCCGTGAACCAGATTCGCCCCCTCGAAGTCGTGGAAGGCGAGCAGAGCGGAGAAGACGTCATGCGCGACCACCCCCCCAAGCTCCGGCGGCAGCAGCAACGACCTCTGGCTCGCCCGCTCGCAAATGGCAGCGAGCGATTTCCCCGCCGCGTGCTCCATGACCACACCCACCTCGCCATTGATCTCGGTGGCGGTCAGCACGCGTGCGAGATGGGGCGAGGTCATCCGCGCCAAGACCTTTACCTCGGCCTTGAACCGCTCGAAGTCACCCCCCTCCCTTTGCCGCCTGCGCTTGATCACCCAAGGCTCCGCCGCGCCCTTGATGGCAATGAGAAACACCGCCCACTCGCCCTCGGCGGCGAGCGACCTCAACAATGCGTAGGACCCGTAGATCACGGGAAAGAAAGATGGCGTAGGCACGGCCTGCAGGTCCCTTTTACTCCGAGCCGCGCGCTGCCCGCCAGCCGCCGCGCAACGCTTTGGCGTCAGGACGCCAGGACCCTCCATGAGAGCTGGACCAACAAGTGCTTGCAGTAGGCCTGCCTATCCCAGCTCCAGCAGGCCAGCCACGGCAACGTCGTAATCGGGTGGCCTGCCGTCCCATTGGGCCTGGTTGGTATCAGGACCGATGGCGAGCCTGGCCGAGTGCCCTCGGCTCCACCCGCCAGTTCAATCTTGTTGCCCATCGCGGCCATCCCCCACAGCATGCGCGGGAAAACAACCCAGGAGAACGAATGTCCGATCTGAACATCACCGCCATCGTCGATACCTTCGTCAACCAAATCGCCGCCGCCGTGGAATCGGCAGCAGCCCAGCGTATCCAAGCTGCCATCGCAGGTGCCTTCTGAGCGCCCCAAAAGCGTGGCCCTGGAAGGCCGGCCAAGCAGGCTGTGGCACCTGTGGCACACGTGGCGGCACCAAAGGCGGCAGCAAGGAGGGTGAAGCCGAAGGTTATACGGGCGCGGGAGCTCCAAGGCCAGTACCTGGGGCCGCTGCGAGCGCAGTCTGCCGCGGACAAGGCGAAGGTCAAGGCAGTCGCCAAGGAGAAGGGCGTGGCTGCGGCGGTGAAGATGGCGAAGGGGTTGAGGAAGGCGTAGGCCCATGCTGGCTGATGTTGCAGGCGCCCACGTCATGTTAAGACGCTTCAGCTCATCCACCGCCAGAGGCGAGAGCCCCGTGGCGCGCGGCTTGGACGTGTCGAGGCCACGGGAGCAATCAAGCTTCCGGCCAAAATGGATCGGCGTATCCCCGCATTGTCCTAGAGCACCGAGACCAGGTAGTCGAGCGCGGACGCCGTCGCGACCAGGCCCGCCGCCCAGACCTCGAGTCGTCCGGTACTGGTTGCCGGGGCCGGGAACGTGCTCGCACTTATGTCTGCTAGAGGTCCATGGACCGAGTAGGTGCCGTCAGCCCATGTGTGGGGTCTTCCCGCAAACTGGGTCTTCCCGCACGCGGCTGACCCATTGTTCGCAGCACGCTTTGGCTCGCGTTGAGACCCGTCGAGACCACGGAAAATAGGTCGGAACTGACCCATTCTGGGTCATGACGAGCGCCGATGTGTCGATTATGATGATCTCATGCCGGCCGTGTGAGACCTGCTGAAGCAGTGCCGTGGACAGCCACCTGACAGGGAGGGTACCGCCCGATCGGACGGTCGGTGAGGAGGGGCCACATGTCGCTCAAGAACCTCGTCGACTTGCTGACGAAGAACGTCACCAAGAATTCCACCGCGCCCACGCGCCATCTCAAGTGGGAAGAGACGCGCCGGAGTTTCATCTTGCAGCACCCACATTGCGAGGTCTGTGGGGGAGAGTCCTTGGGAGAGCTGAATGTCCATCACATCGTGCCTTACGACGTGGCGTTGCAATGCGGCCGCCCGGATCTAGAGTGCGACTTTAGGAACCTGATCACGCTCTGCGAAGGCGACCAGAACCATCACCACGTCGTCGGCCATCTGGGCGACTGGCACTCGTACAATCTGCATGTCCGTAGGGACGCCAAACGAGACGACTGTCGGGGCCAGCCGAGCGAGAGAATCATGCGGAGGCGCTGGTGGCTCGAGCGGTATCAAGACAGGCCTCATAACGTCCTGGATCCCGACCAGACAACAGCCATGAGGACTGTCCTGGACAATCTCTATCCCAGAGAGGCCGTCGCTCGACCCGAGCGAGCAAGAATCGTTGCCACGTTCCCAACGCCCGCTCTCGACGAAATCCTCAGCCAGCCCGATCGCCAGTCCAGAACCTTGCTGGGAGCGCTGCTCGACCGCCTCGTCAACCTCAGACAGCCGACACTGCTGATTATCGTGGGCAGCGCGCTCCTGGCGGCGACGGTCATGCAAGCCGACCGGCTGGATCGCCGGGCGCTGTTGGGTCTCTCGCTTTCGAGCGGGCTCCTGCTGGCTCTGGGACTGCACACGCGGCTCCGCGGCAAGAGAAACCGCCGCGGCACAGCGAGGGAATGAACAGGAGAAACAGAAGGCGCGCAGTTCTTCATCGCTGGCAGCCAGGTGGACGGTGAGAACATCTCGCCGCCCCAGGGCGTGACCGCGGAATTCGGCGCCGTGTCCTGCGGTTTGAATGGCGCCGCGGGGACGCCTTGCCGCGCCAAGCCCTTGGCGTGTGCTATCGGACCGGAACGTCATCTTGGTGTTTGCTATGAGATGGGCGGATGCGGACTGATGAAATACAACGAGCAGGCGGTGGCCTACTACGAAAAGGCCTGCAACGGCGGCGAGATGGACATGTGCAACAATCTCGGTGTTTGCGACTACGAGGGAGGATGCTGGTTTACCAAAGACGATGCATAGCGGCGAACCTGCACGAGAAAGCATGCCAGGGCGGATACTCCGGCGGCTGCCACAATCTCAATCTGATCAAGAAGTGAATTGTGAATTGCACCCTGGTCAAGGCGACATGGCGTTGGCAACGCGGAAGGCAGTCGCTCATCTGCGCTTAGCATTTCCGCCGAGTCACCGATGTCGTGATCGTGTCCAAGGAACCTGCGGGAACGACGCAGCAAAAGATCCACCCCTCGCTCCCAGAAAGTTCCAGGTTACCACGTTCTACAGGTCGCCCGCGTTCGTGGGTTCTGATCGTAGACGACGATGTCGAGCTCGTCAGCCGATACCAGCGTGCCCTCGAGGCGTGCGGCTACGTCGTCGACCGCAGCTCGCGCGGAGAGCTGCCGCTGCGCCTGCCGGCCGACAATCACTACGACGTGGTCGTGGGAGACGTCGACCCCGATGACGACAGCACATTTTGCTGTTTGCGCGGTCGTTGTCCGCTTGTTCTCTTGTCGCAGGGCCTGGCGTTCGCCAGCGCGCTCGCGGCAGTTCGCTATGGCGTCTATCGTTACTTGCTGAAGCCCGTCTCGGAGGACCGCTTGCTGGAGGTCCTGGTCGAAACCATCCGGGAACGTTCGCCGCGGATGCCGTAGCGCGCCGCTCCGTCAGCAGCTGTGGCTTGGTCAGAAGCAACCTTCTTCTCAAAGAGGGCATATCGTGCTCCTCTAGCTGGCCCTTGCGCGTTCTTCCGTTCGCACCAGGAGGCGGCCACCTCGGCAAATGCGTGTGGGCGGAGCTCTCGCACCTAGGCGAGAAACGCGGTTTGGCTGCTAACCTATCGTCGCTCGCCCGCCGCCATCTCGTTGAGCTCGGCCGGTGACTCAGCGCGCCTACCACCTGTCGGGGGACCGTGGGATCTCGTCCGAGAGAAAGCACTTCGTTGAGCACGCCGTACTGCTGTGTTCAACCGACGTGTCGGCCGTCATGCGTCGCAGGTACACCACCACCTGCAGGACCGACGGGTTCGGCGGTAGGTGCCGCGTTGACTGGGCTAGCTCAGCGACGCAGCAAACTTCAGTGCTTCAGCCACCCCGTGCTCGCGGGCGATCTTCTTCACTCGAGCCCTCGGGCCTGGGCCGAGACCGCGCAAGAGCCCCAGATACTGCCCTTGGAGTTTGCGCGCAGCCAAGCCCTTCGCACTGAGCCTGAGCTTGCGTTTCCCCGGTGCAGCCGAGGAGATCGTTTCGGTCTTGGCCACTTGGGTACTGGGCGCCTCAGCTCGTCCTTCTAGTGCAGCCGAGACTGCGGAAATGGCACACTCGTTGGCCTGTACCTGGGCGGCGGCCAGCACACGTGCAGTGAATTCGCGGACGATGGATTCGATTTCTATCGAGATGGAAGACATGGTCGCAGACTATATGGGTGGACGTTCCAATTGCATACAATAAATGCGCTCTGTCTCCCGCGGGTTTGAGCCGTGGTCCCGAGCCTGGCGGGGCCAGGGCTCAGTCTGGGCGCCATCAGGCCCATCATCGTAGTCCTCATTCCGGGTCGGAGCGAACAGCCTCGTGATGCGCTCGGGCATTCGTTTGACGCCACGGCTCTCTGGGCGCAGTCGGAGGAAGCGTGGGCGGCCTCGTGGAAGACACGCCCGTGGCATTCACGGACTGTTTCGCAGAGGTTTCGTGTGGCTGGCGCCATACCCGACGACGCGCTCACGACCTACAGTCCATGCGCTACACCATTCAGGTTCTTTCAACCCTGGCCGCCTGCTTGTCGCTCACCCCACTGGCCCTCGCGCAGACAACGACGACCGGAAAGACAGCGCGTGCGCAGTCTCCCGCTGCTAGCGATCTTTATAGTGGTGATTGAGGTGGACTTGCTACCCGCGCTAGCTCCGAGAGGACAAGTGCAGAGTGCAGTGGCCACGGAGTGAAATTCGGACCGACTTGTCGCGTCGCGGGGAGCCCAGGCCGCGAACAACGAGGAAGGAGACTCGTGATGGTCAAGGCGACCCCGATGTGCGCGCCGCACTCGCCAGCCACACCAGCGATCGTGGGCCACCCTCACTCGGACGTGCGCAAGCGGTAACCGAGACCCGCATCGCTGATCAGGTACCGAGGGCGGGTCGGATCGGGTTCAATCTTCTGGCGCAGCAAATGCATGTAGACGCGGAGATACCCGGTCTTTCGAGCGTGAGCTGATCCCCTGACCTCCTCAAGTAGCGCGGTTGCGGTGACCACCTGGTCGGGATGCCGCGCAAGAGCCGCGAGAAGCTTGAACTCGTTGGCCGACAGGGGAACGTGCTTCGCCCCACGCCGCAGGGTGTGACCTTCCAGATGGAGATGGTAGTTCCCGAAGGAGACGATCGTCCGGGCGACGTGGGCTCCCCGGGCACTGCTGCGAGTCCGGACCTTCTTGATCGCTCGCCGGAGGGTGCTGTCGGCGGCGACCACATGGTAGCCTTCGGCTTCCAGGCTGGCCGATAACGCCCGCAGCTTCTCGCGGTCGCCATCGATCACCAGTATAGATGCGCCGCCCATCACATCGCCCCTATGCGGTCGATCTTAGGTCCCCCGCGCGGCCGGCGAGCGCGCGCTGTGGGTAGGCCCACCTGGTAGTCGATCCACTGTCGTCCGGTTGCTCCATGTTGTTAGTGTCAGTGCCCTACCGCAATGACCTCGGTGCCACCACTATACCGTAGTCTGCGATCTTCTTGATCACCGTCGGGTATGACAGCCGTAGCAGCCGGGCGGCTTCCGAGCGGTTACCGCCGGTATGGGCCAGCAACCGTTCGATGTAGAGCTTCTGGAGCTCGGCCAGTGATGGCAGTCTACCGTCGCTTTGCTGACTGACCGCGAAGAAATCGACCGGCTCGTTCGCCCCTGTGCGCCGGCCCCTGCCTATCAACAGTGAAGACGCGGTTATCTGGGAGCCAGTCTCGAGAATGAGGCTGCGTTCGAGGATATTGCGCAGCTCCCGCACATTGCCGGGATAGTCGTAGGTGAGCAAGACCTGCATCGCGTCGGGAGAAAGCGTTGCGCCTGGGCGGCCGAGACGCCGGGATATACGGTTGAGCATCCAGTTGGCGAATAGAGGTATGTCCATGCGCCGATCACGCAAGGGTGGCAGCGTGAGGTGGAACACGTCGATGCGGTGGAAGAGGTCGAGGCGAAAGCGGCCGGCGGCAACCTCGTCCTCGAGATTGCGGTTGCTGGCCGCGATGACCCGCACGTCCACAGCCAGGTCGCGCGTGCCGCCAACCCGGCGAAATGACATGGTCTCGAGCGCTCGGAGGAGCTTCGCCTGGAGCGCAGCACTCAGTTCGCCGATCTCGTCGAGGAATAGCGTTCCGCCCGCCGCTACTTCGAGCAAGCCCTGTTTCCCTGTCTTGGCGTCGGTGAATGCGCCGCGCTCGTGTCCGAACAGCTCTGACTCCAGCAGGTTCTCGGCGATGGCTGCGCAGTTGAGCTCGACCATCGCTTCCTCGCTGCGTCCCGGCGTGTGCTCGTGTATGAAACGAGCCATGATCTCCTTCCCTGTCCCGCTTTCGCCTTGCAGCAGCACGGATGTCGACGGACTCTCCGCGACTTTGCGGGCGTGTTCGAGCAGCATGCGCATTGGGGGGCTTTCCGAAATGAGGATTGCATCCTGCGTGGTGTTTTTCTCGCGCCGAAGGGCACGCACCCGATTGCGCAAGTGACGAGCCTCGAGGGCTTTGCGGACCTTGACGACCAGCTCCGAGAGTTGGATTGGCTTGGTCAGGTAGTCGTCGGCCCCTTGGCGCAGGGCGCTCACGGCGTTTTCCACGTCGGCGTACGCGGTGATGATCAAGAACAGGGTGTCCGAGCCGCGCTCGCGCGCCTCTTGACATAGAGTTGCCAGGAGGTCCACACCGTCGGCATCTGGCAAATTGCGGTCGAGCAGCATCACGTCGGGCGGCGATTGTCGCCAGGCGGCCAGCCCATCAGCTCCGCTGGCAGCGGTGCGCACGGCATAACCCTCCCGCAGCAAGGCCGCCTCGGCGATCACCCGAAAGGACTTCTCGTCATCGACGAGTAGGACCGAAGTTCTCACGTCGCTTTCTCGCCAATCAATGCGTGCCTGGATGCAAGTTGGCCGATGGTAGAGAGAGCATCGAGATCGACCCGGCGCACTCCCAGTCGCTTTTCGATTGACAAAATGGGTGTGGCACGCGTGCTCATGCGGTCGCGCTCTTCATCGCTTCATCGCTACGAATGTGCTTGGCACGCCGATCAAATTGATCAAAAGGCCGATCAAGATGATCAAAGACAGAGGCAAGCCTCATGCCAGCAGCCCAGTTGCGCACCTCTTGGCGCTGGGACGTGGTCAGCACGGGGTCACCTAAAGGATCTTTGGAAAGGATGTTGTGGTTTTCTCGATGGGATGGGTCTTTGGCTGGTCTGCTCCAAGGCCTACCGCTGCGACCCTTGTGAAAGTGGCTGCCAGAGGTCTTTATAGTCGGCAAGCTTGCCGCTCGCGTCCCATCCGGTGAGACGAGTGCGGATGCGCCCGCAATAGGGGATTTCCGGCGCAAGGTGCGGATGGGCCGAGAGACGTTCCCGGGTGGTCCAGGTGTTGCTTGGCTTGCCGGCATGGTCTGGCTTTCATGTAGCGTTAACGAGCGCTGCGCGAGCACGCATTTGCTCGTCGTCGCGGCCATGGTGCTGACGACGGCTGTGGCAACCGGCGCCGTGGCAGGGAGCGCATTCGCTGCGGCCGATGCGTCCCGGCCTGAGCGGCCCGAGGGTGTCGTGCCGGTGCACCCACGGCTGCCCCAGATGCTCTCGCTCGGCGAAGCTCTCAACCTCTTTCGCCGACAAGGACTCGACCTGCTCATAGCGGAGGCGAACATCCGCAACGCCGAGGGTGGCATTCTGGTGGCAGGCGCCTTGCCGAACCCGGTGCTGTCAGGAAGCACGGGGTACGCCATCACCTATGCGAACAACTCCTACAGCAAGCTCAACTGCCTGCAAAACGGGGCTCAGTGCTCACCTTGGACCAACAATGTCGGGGTCAGCGATTCGGCGGCCTTGGAGACCATCCTCTCAGGCAAGCGGGATCTGCGCCTCAAGGTCGCGCGTAACGCGCTTGCCGCCGCCAAGCTGTCGCGCGTGGACGCCGAACGGAGCATCGCATTTCAGGTCAAGGCGACGTATCTCCAGGTGGCGCAAGCCGTCCTGGGCTACAACTTCGCCAGGCAGGTCGCGGCCTCCAATGGCGTGACGCTGAAGAAGTTCCAGGCCCGCTATAGCAAGGGAGCGATCAACGAAGGGGACCTCGAGCGTATCGAGACACAGAAACTGGAGTCGGATCAGGCGCTGGATGCGGCCGTGCAAGCGCTGCGGGTGTCGCGGGTGGCGCTGGCATTTCTACTGGGCGTTCGCGGGCAGGTACCGGACTTCGACGTGGACACGCACGTGCTCGACTTCTCCGTGCCCCCTGCGGTGCAGAACGCGAGCGAGGTCGGCTTGCTCCGCAACGCCTTTGCGCTACGTCCCGATCTCGCCTCGCTGGGCTTTCAAAGGGCCGGGGCCGAAGCGCAGATCCAGCTCGCGCAACGACTAAAATTTCCGGATATCGCTCTCGGTCTGACCTACGCTTTTGGCGGATTCGGTGGTCAGTCGACGAACGGACCGGTTGGCCCCCAGGTGTTGGCCTTTTCGCTCTCCTTCCCGTTCCCTGTCTTCTACCAGTTCGAGGGCGAGCTGAGACAGGCACGTGCGCAACGCGATGCAGTCGCACTGCAGGAAGCGAAGCAAACCGCCCAGGTGGCGAATGACGTGTCGACGGGACTGGCGGGCGTGAGTGCAGCCCGGGCGCTGGTGGAGCGGATGGAGGGACCTCGGCGCGAGGGTGGGGGCCTGCTGGAAAGCGCCAAAGGCGCGTTCGATGTGGTGGCGCAGCAATATGAGAAGGGCGCAGCTAGCCTGACCGACTACCTGGACGCTCTGCGGACTTATATCGCCACGAAGACGGAGTACTACGGCGACCTGACCAACTATTGGACGGCAGTGTTCCAGCTCGAAGCGGCCGTCGGCAAGGAGCTGAACTGATGAAGACGCAACGGCCTTGGGTGCGAAGGGTGGTGCATTCACCGATGACGGCTCTTGGCGCGACGACATTCTTCCTGGTCCTGGGAGCCGCTTACGCCCACGCTGACGACGCCCCTGGCCTGGCCTGTGCGGACGGCCCCTGCGCTCTAGCCGGGGACAGCGGCGTGGCCGGCGCGGGTGCAACCAACGGGGACGGGGTAGGGCCAGGGGGAGGGGCCGGGACGGCCGCCAACGCGCCCTTGGCCTGCGACGGGGGCCTTTGTGACACCACGAACAGCTCAGGATGTAATGTTGGCGGACGGGACGGCGATGGCACGGTGACGCTGCTCGTGCTCGGGGCTGCCCTGGCATGCCTGGTAAGGGTGGGAGCACGGCGCTCCCGCCGCAAGGGCCGTGCCCGCCGGGAGGCGTCCCTGGACCACGAGCAGACGGGAAGGGAGGGCGCTATGAGCTTAGGTAATGCGGCAAGGGTGGCTCTTGCCGTGTTAGCAATTGCGAGCGGGGCGGCTCGCGGTGCCCAGGCCGCGGGCACCACGGCGGAAGTGGACGTCTCGCTTCCCGAGGAGCTTTCGCCCCGTCGTATCGTCACGGTCGAGTGGAACCCGCTCCCGCTTCTGGTGGGAAAGCTCAGCGGCAACGTAGTGGTCGTCCCGATTAGTCACCACGCGCTCGTGATCACGCCGTTCTACGTCTCCACCACCACGGCTCCCATCTATGTCTTCGACGACAGTGGCAACGCCACCCAGCTTCCGGAGCAACGCTTCCATGGATTGGGCGCCGAGCTGGGCTACCGCTACTACTCCGGGGAGCGAGGGCCACGGGGTTGGTTCGTCGGCCCCTCTTTGATCTTGGGCTGGTTGACCGCGACGGCCGAGAACGGCAGCAGCCTAGGCTACCTCGATTATGGGGTCGCAGCCGACATCGGCTACCAGTTGCTGGTCGCGGATTCCGTTGCGGTCAGCCTGGGCGCGGGGGTGCAATACACGAGGACGAGCAAGGCCATTCCCAACCAGCAGTTCCCGGCTGATATCTACGCCAACAATTTGGTTCGGCCCCGCGTGTTGCTGTCACTTGGATGGGCATTTTGAGGAGAGGGCCATCGATGCAAAGGTATACAGCCATTCCTCTGGCGGCAGGCCTGGTTTTCGCGGGCTTGGCCTGCGCCTCGGAGAACAAGCTCACCGCTCCAACGCCTCCGGTGGACTGGCAGTCTCTTGCTGCCCCTCCTGCGCGCCCGGCGGGCGCGGTGCCGAGGATCACGGCGCAGGAGCGGGCGATAGCTGATCGCTACCTCGCGGCGCTGGCCTCGCCGCAATGTGAAAAGGTGGCGTCTCTGCTCGACGAGGCTGCCCACTTTTCATTCGCTGGCCAGGAGACCCTCGGTCCCGCGGCGGTCGTTCGCCACCACGCGGACGTCTTTGCTGCCTTTGCACCGCGGAATTTCCGGGTCACTCGGCTCTGGATTACCGCGAGCGAACAGGCGATCGAATGGATCATGACAGGGACGCAGGCCGGTACTTGGCTGGGCCTTCCTGCCAGCGCAAGGTCCGTGGTCATCAGAGGGCTCTCCCTCGTTGGCACCTCGGACGATGGGCTCATCGCCGAGATACGCATGTACTTCGACCAGGCGGTCGTGAAAGGCCAGCTCGGGGTGGGGCCGGCCGAGCTGCTGGCGCTGCCGCCTCCCGCGGCTTCGGACGCGCCACCACTGGTCGTCGAAGAGCCCGTAGCGGACCACGATGCCACCAACACGGGCGTCATGCGCATGATGTTGCAGGACCTCGAGGACAAGAAGGAATCGGACTTCCTGGCAACCTTGGCGGACGGTATCCAGGTCTTCACGCAAGACCGGGCGGAGCCCATGACCGGCAAGGATGCGGCCCGGGGCTACTACAAGACGCTTCACAGGGCGATTCGGCAGCTCGACACGGTGATAGAGAACGCGTGGGACGTGGGTCAGTTCGCCGTTGTCGAATACTCGATCACCGGGGTGCAGCGGGGTCCGCTCGGCCGGATCCAGCTCGTGCCGGACCGGGCTCTGAACCTCCGCTTCACGGATATCGCTGAGCTTCACGACGGCAAGATAACTCGCATCTGGAGGTACGACGGCCTTGGGGCTCTCGCCTCGCCTTGAGGATTGGGGGCCCCAAGCATGTCCTCGTTCAAATTGGAGATAGTAAGATGAAAGTTGCAGCTCTGTTGACGGCAGTATCGAGCATCTTGTTTGCGGTCGGTTGTATCTCGTCGGCCCCTGCCGCGCCGGCCTCTTTCGCCCGGCCATCAGGGGAAGTCTTATTGACGGCCCAGCAGGTCAAGGATGCCCACCTGGAAATGGAGACCACGAGCGACCGCCCAGTAGGTGGCATCATTCGCGCGGCCGGGCGGGTTACATTCGACGATCTGCGAGTGGGGCACGTCTTCTCCCCGGTGACCGGACGAATCACCAAAATCATGGCCCAGCCTGGACAGCGGGTGAAGAAAGGGGAACCCCTTTGTGTGATCCAGTCCCCGGATCTTGGCAGCGCCGTCTCGGACATGGCCAAGGCCCAAGCGACCCTCTTTCAAACCGAGAAGGATTGGAAGAGGCAGAAGGATCTGCTCGAGGTTCACGCCGCGGCACAGCGCGATTATGAAGCCGCGGAAGGCGCCTACTTGAATGCCAAGGCCGAGATGGATCGCGCACAACGCAAGGCCAGGCTGCTGCGCAATGCTGGCCTGGATACGGTGACCCAGGAGTACATGCTGCCCTCTCCCATCGAGGGCGAGGTGATCATGCGAGGGGCTAACCCGGGGCTCGAAGTGCAGGGCCAGTATTCCGGGGGAGCGACCCTCGAGCTTTACACCATAGGTGAGCTGGACCGGGTGTGGGTCATCGCCGACGTCTACGAAATGGATCTGCCGCGGGTGAAGAAGGGGACGGAGGTGACCGTCAAGGTGCTCGCCTATCCGAACACGACCTTTAGTGGTGTGGTGGAGTGGATCTCGGGAGCTCTCGATCCGGTCTCTCGTACCGCCAAGGTCCGCTGCTCGCTTGCCAATCCCGAAGGCAAGCTCCGTCCCGAGATGTTCGGGACCACCAGCATAAGTGTCGACCCGGAGAAGAAGCTCGCCATAAGGCGCTCGGCCCTGCTCCTTCTCGGCGAACAGTCGGTGGTCTTCGTGAAGACCGGTGCCACCTCCGCGGGTGAGGTACGCTTCGAGCGCCGGCCCATCGCGGTCGACGAGATGTCAGGGGGTGATTACGTCCCGCTCAAGGACGGCGTCGAACGGAACGAAACCGTCGTCGTCAAGGGTGGCGTTCTTCTGCTGGGGATGCTGTAGCAATGGTCAAGCGACTGGTAACGCTCGCACTTCATTGGCCGGCGGTGGTGGCCATCGCGGTGGTCGCAATCACCGCTGCCGGCCTGTACGCCTTCAACGAGCTTCCCATCGAGGCTTACCCGAATCCGGTTCCGCCACTGGTGGAGACTCTGACCCAGCCTCTCGGCTGGAGTGCGGAGGAGGTGGAGCGCTTCGTGACCATTCCTCTCGAAGTCGGTCTGTCGGGAATTCCTGGTCTCGACCACGTGAGATCCCAGTCCCTGTTCCAACTCTCGGAT
>Ga0187889_10002840_pt1 | contig 16133 bp, 21 predicted proteins | sample June2016WEW_7_10_2_FD_132992 | JGI IMG/M metagenome (GOLD analysis project Ga0187889, IMG submission 132992) | Peatland microbial communities from SPRUCE experiment site at the Marcell Experimental Forest, Minnesota, USA - June2016WEW_7_100 | ecosystem: Environmental > Terrestrial > Soil >... | reverse complement strand
CGCCGTTGCAGAGCCTCAATATTGTGCCTTGCAAGCTCTTCGAAGGCTTTCCTATCTCCGACGCGCAGCAGGGGGCTCCCGCAGCAGAACTCCTCCTCCCCCAAGATGGTGAATTTTACTCCAGCTGCGCCCAGCACCCTCGCAGTAGCGATGGCAATCTCCTTCCGGCGGTAAGCAGACGTGCATCCCACGAAGTATGCCACGGAGGCATTGTCGGAGAGCTTCACATCGTCCGGCAGCCAAGCGAACCGCCTCTTATGGTCCTCCCCATAGGGGTTATGGGCCGATTGCACACGCTGTGTGTAGGCTTGGTGTGCCGGCATAGGTCCGGCATGAACTTCCACGGCCTTCTCTCGGATGGCCTGTATCACTTCCAAGGGTTCCAGCCGGTTCAAGTACTTGCAGGCCACGTCGCACCCGCCACAGGCTGTGCACTTGTAAATGACGTCCAAGACATCCGGGGAGAATTCTAGCCGGTTAGTCAGGAGGGCCAGCGCCATAACGAGCCGCCCTCCGCCCGAATAGCTGTGGAAGTTGTATCGATCGATACTTGGGCAGGTGGTTGAAAATTCCTGGCTTTTGATCGCCACCTGTGGAATGAACTTGCAGAAGGAGCACCGGAGGCATTTGGCGGCCATCTTTTCATAATCTTCCAAGACATTCCCGGTGTTCATTGCGATCCCTCCCTGAAACAGAGGACGCCTGGCTTGAGGATGCTATTGGGATCGAAGATCCGCTTCACCTTCTGGAGCGTCTGGACGCCCTCAGGAGAGACCCGATCGAACATTCCCACCGCCCACTCGCCGTAGGGGCGGCTGAAGAATGCGCCCTTGTCAAGCAACTCCTGGCTCAGCAATGAAAATGCCCTGCGGGCGGCAGTGACTTCTTCCGCGCTCTGCGGGTCGTAGTACAGCCCGAACTCCAGGTGGCAGTTGCACCCTTGGACAAGCGGCTGGATATATACCCCGAACTCTGGTTTGCCCCCGCATTTCTCAGAGATCGCTGCCTTCGCATAGTCCACAAAGGCTGGAGCACGGTCAAGGGTAGTGACAAAGAAGATCTCTTGACAGGCACCCTTGTACCGGTACCGCCAGGGCTTCGCACAGGTTGAGCTGAAAGAGGCGATCAGCTGGCTGTTATCCACTCCCTCAATTGCCGATTCGAGGCTTACGGCGCATTTGGTAGCAATATCTGCCATATCGGCCTCCAGGTACCCCACCTTCTCGGCTGCGAATTCGCCACGGCCTGTCAGCACGACAACGAAGACCCACTCCTTGACTGCTGGCATCAGCCTACGCACTTCTTCGGGACGCTCCTTGGCAAGGGATGCGAAGGCGACCTTGCTCATTAGGAAGAACTCGTCGCCAATCCGCAGCTTCAGCAGCTCATGGGCAAAGTCGAGGAGGCTGCCAAGACTGTCGGCCTGGGCGTACCATATCTTCTGCAGCGTGGGCTTCAGCTCGCACTTAACCGTCGCCCAGGTGACGATGCCGAGGCTCCCCTGCGCACCCTGAATTGTCTGGAAGAGGTTGAACTGGGTGGGGCCCATGGGATTTTTCTGAGCCGCGCCTGAGGCGAGCTGCTCCTCAACCGTGCCGGGGCCAGCGGCCGAGCCCGTACGGAAGACATCGCCAGTCCCGAATACCACCTCGGTACAGAGCAGCGGATCCGATGTGTCCCAATGGTACCGGGGGATCAGTGTGGGCTCCCGCTCGAGGGCGCTCGTAAGCACGGATTTGTTCCAGCGCGGGCAGAGAGGTTGCAGGAGGCGCAAATCGTGCTTCTCCATTTCAGTGAGTAATTGTGAGAAGGTTACACCCGGCTCGACCATTACCACTCGGTTAATACGGTCGATCCGAAGGATCTTGTTCATCCTGGATAGGTCAACAACCACAGATTCAGTCTTGTTGGGGATGGTGTCCCCATGCTGGCGGGAGCTGGGGCCGGAACTCACGGGAACGAGCGGGACGCTGAATTTCAGCGCAACCTTGATGATCTTTTGCACGTCGGCTGTACTTTTTGGCCAAGCTACCAATCCAGGCGATAACGGCTCAGTGAAACTGTCATCCTGGGCGTAGGAATTCGCTAGTTGAGGATCATTCGAGACCGCATCTCTTCCCAATAGCTCTGCAAGCTCTTCGTAAAACTTCTCCAGATGTGTATTCTCCAAAGGGCTCAACGTAAATACATTATGCCTCCGATGTTTTAAACCGTACCCAAAAGCGCATCATGGTGCTCATCAGCTTGGTAGACTTCAGCCTGCCTTTTCCACAAACCACTCGGATGCAGTGCCAGGATCATGCAAAAGAAAAGAATATAGGATGACCTCGCATGATTAACTAAAGAAACAATTTATCAGTGAAAAAAGAAAAAAGAGTTATAGATGATCAAATTGTCCAATGATAATCCAGACATAAGGAAAGAGGTTGATGCAAGCAGGGGTTTTCAGAAGAAGCTCGAGCTTCTTATCCCCGGTCTCAGGGGCTACAGGACCAGGGAAGACATCAGGGTCTCCGACAACCTTCTTCGCAACCAGGTTGCGGACAAGCTCAACCAGGCCAAGGGAAACCTTGAGGGCGTGAGGAAGCAGATGGTAACCGCAGGCGATTACACAAACCTGACGTCAGTAGGCTCACTGATCTCCCAGGTGCAGCAGCTGAGCGGTCAAGTGAGGCATGCCCAGCAGGGGTACTCGGGTTTCGTCGCGACAATAAGCATCAATGAAGAGCGGCTCAACAAGATGTACGAGTATGATTATAATTTTGTCAGCGCTGCGGTGCAGTTGCAGCAGATGACCGCCCCTTCAAGCCTCACTTTTGATGCATCTGCGCCTGCCTCGGTCCAGACGGGGCTTGCAAAGGTAGGCGAAGCCATCACGGACGTGAAGCAGAAGTGGTCTGAGAGGATGGCAGCGATAGAGGATATTTTGGTGAAGTAGGGTGAATTAAATGGGTTTCTTCAGTAAAAAATCGGACATCCCCCCCACGGGTGGCAGCGTAATTGGATCGATCACCATCAATTGGGAGGACCAGTTTAAGCAGGACAACGTGATGTGGAAAGTCCCGAGGAACATCAGGCTGAATGACAACATAGTGGTAAGGGAGGACGAGATCGCGGTCTTCTATAGGGACGGAAAGGTCCTCACCTACTTTGATCAGCCGAACAGGTATGCTCTTACGGACTTCAACGCACCCATCGTTGGCAACCTGCTAAAGTATTTCACGGGCGTAGTGCAGCAGGCCGAAGTGTATTATCTGCAGAAAAGGTTCTTCGATGGCAAGTTTGGCAGCACACAGCCCTACCAGTTCACTGACCCAACATTCGGGATCGTGAACCTGCGCGTCTTTGGGGAATATAGGTGGAGAGTAGCTTCGCCAGAGAACTTTATCAACCAGTTTGTGGGCACTTTCAACGCCGAGACCTCTGCTGATGTGGAGTCTCGCCTCAAGGAGCAGATGATCATCCTTGTGTACAACGCGCTAGCTAAGATGAAGGCACAGGGCATGAAGGTCACTGACCTCGCAACCAACCTCACAAACATAGAGCAGGGGGTTCTTGCCACCGCTCCGGACAACTTTGGCCAGTATGGGGTGGAGATAAACAAGGTTTCAGGATTAACAATCAGCCTGCCTGATGAAGTCCAGAAGGCAATAGACCTGCGCTCGCAGATGCAGGTCCTGGGAGTGAACTACATCCAGTACCAAGCCGGACAAGCCATGGTCGACGCCGCTAAGAACCCGTCAGGCGCCGCGGGCGCCGGCGCAGGCATCGGCGTAGGGTTGGGAGCGGGGGCAGGTATGGGATACGCCGTGGGTGGCCAGCTCGCTGCTGGCATGGTGCAGCAGCCGATGAAGTCTTGCCCGAACTGTGGAGCGCTCATTCCGATCAATAGCGCTTTCTGCCCAAGCTGCGGAGCGAACCAAGCACAGCCACCAGCAGCCCAGGCTCAGCCAGCAGCTGAGGGAGATGAGAGCCTCAAATGCCCCAAATGCGGCTCCCCCGTTCAGGCGGGGGTGAAGTTCTGCCCCGAGTGTGGTGCCAAGTTGACGCCGCAGGCACAAGCTAAGAAGTGCCCAAACTGCGGGGCAACCATTACTACCAAAGCGAAGTTCTGCCCCGAGTGTGGCAAGCCCATCTAGGAAAGTTTGATCAACATGTTCTGCCCCAAGTGCGGTACCCAGCTTCCTGATGACGCAACCTTCTGCATGAAGTGTGGAACCAACGTTGCGGCAATGGCGCAGAATGCAGGTTCTGCCCCCACCTCTGCAGCTCCATCAGCTACGCCCGACGTTATCCTAGCTCCCTCGGGAGCGACATCTCTGAAGTGTCCGAGTTGCGGCGCACCGATCTCGCCCAAATTCGGTGAGATGGTCATAAACTGCGAGTACTGCGGCACCAGCGTGACTCTTGGCAACCTTGGCTGGAAGAGCATACAGAAGCATACCATGTTGACCGTCAATTTTACGGACAAGGACAAGGTGGATGCGATGATCACTGAACTTATGAATGCACATGGCGGGCTCTTGCACAGGCACCTCCACGAGGACTCCACGCTGGAAGAAATGAGCCTGAGCATGGTTCCTTATTGGATTGTCCCAGTCTCGGCTAGGACTACCATCGTAGCTACGAATGTGGCAGCTGAAGCAGGTCAGGTGGCTACCACCGCAGCACTCATGGTACTTCTGGGGGGTGCCATGGGAGGTGGGCGCAGGCGGTTCTTCTTGCCGCTACCCTCATTTTCCATAGGCATGATGGGCGGCCTCATGAGTTTCAGTGGAGGAGGTTTTGCAATTCCCAAGCCAGGTGGAGGGAGGCTTGCTGCCTTATGGGCTCCGAGTCAAGGTAGTACCCAAAAGAGCTTCGACATGGCCATGAACTATGAGTTCCCGGTTGTGGCGCTCAAGGCGCTGACCGAGTATCAGCCCAAGAGCTATCAGTTCAAGCTTGCTGATAGGACGCTTTTTGACGCATCGAAGATCCCGAAGAACGTGAAGATCCTCAATGGTGACATCGGGGAGGAGGCCGCGTCGTATCAAGCAAAGACGCTAGTCGACCAGCTGCAGTCTGAGACAGCACACGCGAAGTACCACATGATCCAACAGATGCACACAGAGATGGACGTCGCTGAGGCGGAGCTACTCCATGCGCCCATATGGTTTGCCCGTTACGACCATAAGGGGAACAAGATAGCCCTGGTCATCGATGCCAACGAAGGCAGTATAATAAATAGCATCGGTCTTACCTGACTTTCTCAGGTATTAAGCACCAGACCAATGACCCACGTCATGGTCTAGTCTTTAATTAAGAGCACAGCAAGATTTCGAGGGAAAAAAGAGATGTCCAGCCCAGCCCTCTTCAGCTTTCTCTCAACCCTTCCCTTCGCATCTCCGGAATAATTCCCCTTCAGCAAATATTCAGTCTCCCCTTCGGAGAAACTGCAGCGGTCTACGGCCCATGAAATCACACCCTTGTCATATGGGCACGCCTCCTGGCATCGCATGCAGCCAATGATATTCCTGTGCCACGAAGGGTTGATCCATGCCGGGAAAGGCTTCTCTGCCGGCATCTCGTTGAAATAAGTCAGGCACCGCTCAGCCCTCAGCAAGAAGCGCTCGCCGCTTATGGCTCCAGTTGGGCAGGCGATGATGCATGCTTGGCAAGTGACGCACAGGGGCAACATGCTTGGCTCCTGCCACTGGTCCGTCTCGCATGGGTAGTCGGTGAAGAAGGCAACGAGCCTGTGGAAGCTGCCGTATTTGGGGATATAGGAGATGTTGTTTCTGCCGTACATCGCCAATCCACTGTGAGCAGCCAAGGTCTTAAGTGGAAGGAGGCACTTAACAAATTTCCATTTCTCGGCCTTGGCGCTCTCTTTCAGCAGCGATTGTGCAAATCTTCTGACCTTCAACCAATCAGCATAGGTTGGTGGAACTATGGTCGGATACGCTTTCCCTTGCCAGTGGAACATAACCCTCATCGAAGGCTGGGGTACTGCTATGACGACTATTGACCTAGGTGAAAATCCTATGGGCTTCTTGTATCGCAAACCGCTAAGTTCATTTTGATAAAAAACCTCGTCAATGAGACCGCTCCTTCTTCGGGACTCGATTTCTTCTCGCAGTTCATTCAAGTGCTCAACTTTAACAAATCTGCAGTCGCAGCCATTTTCACGCAGGTAGTCCACAATTTTATCGTCTCTGGACATAGGCACCTGGATATTTGAAGGGCTTGCCTGAAAAAAGTATTGTTCTTGTTTATCCTGATCTCAAGCTAATGCTGCCCGCTATCATCCGCTTGCCCATCGTGCCTTCGTAGAAGGCATATATCTCAGAGAGCTCAATTTTACTTGGTGGAATTATGGTAAAAATGAGCGAAGAAATTGTCAAAATGCTAAATGATCGAACATCTTGGAAAGTTATCGCGACCAAATCCCCTGAGGGAGTGGTGCATGTGATTCCAGCTGGAAGCCCCATGGCGCTCAACCCAGAGACAATCGCCTTTGCTGCAGTAAACATGGCACATACAAGCAAGAACCTTGAGAACATGAAAGCGAAGAAGGAACTGGCTTCGGTGTTGGTAGTTAACGGAATGAAAGCCTACCAGATGAAGTCTGACATCAAGGAGTTTGTCACATCGGGACCAGTGTATGAAAAAATTAATGAAGGCCTGAAGAAGGCCATTGGCGTTGGAGCGAGAGGCATATGGCTGCTTGAGCCCAAGGAAATCTTGGACCAGAGCCCAGGCCGCCGCCCGTGAACCATTGGCTGAACCACAAACAATAAACGAAATTATTTCTTAACTTTTTTTATTTTTCAAAATACTCTCAAAGAAAAATTTCGGATCTTAGGCGTTCGCCATTCTTTGTTTCGTGGGGATCTTTGCTTTCCTGTCGAGGGGAAGGTACGGAGATGACCATCGCCAGCACCTTCAGCAGAGAAAGGAGCGGCGGGGGTTCGAACGCCTATTTTTTGCACCTGTCTTTCCCGGGCTTGTACTCGCTGTGGAACAGCGGGCTGGAGATTATCAGGTCTGCCGTCGCCCTATTGCAGGCGGTCGGCACGTTGTAGAGGACAGCTATCCTAAGGAGCGCCTTGACATCGACATCGTGGGGCTGGTTCTGCAAGGGATCCCAGAAGAAGATCAAGTAGTCCAGCTTGTCATTTGCGATCATGGCGCCAAGCTCCATGTCACCGCCGTAGGGGCCCCCCTTTAGCAGGGTGATCTTAAGCCCGGTTTGTTCAATGATCCTCTCACCCGTATTGCCGGTTGCGTACAGATTGTGGAGGGACAGTGTCCCTTTATTATAGTCTGCCCATTCGACCAGATCGTTCTTTCTGTTGTCATGAGCGACTAGACCTATGTTGCGTTTTGGTAGCAAGGTAGCACCTCTTTCATGTAATAATAGCGTGCCAATCATAAGTATCTTCTTGAAGGCGTTGCGGCGAGAGAAATAAATAATGCCGTGCAAAAGGCATGCAGTTATAGGAAGTCTTTGCGATGAAGACAGCCATAATCTGCTATTCATACCACCATGGGAATACGGAGAAAGTTGCCAGAAGGATAGCCGCTGTTTTGGAAGCGAAATTGATGAAGCCGGAGGAGACCAATGTGAGTGGGCTTGCAGAATACGATCTGATCGGCTTTGGATCGGGCATTTACTTCTCTAAACACCATAAGAGCCTTCTCAAATTGGTCGACACCATGCCTGAGATGAAGGGCAAGAAGGCGTTCATCTTCTCGACCGCAGGCCGCGGAGAGCCAACCATGGCAGGAAATCACAGAGCCCTCAGGGCGGGGCTGGAAGGGAAGGGTTTCGTAATAGTTGGGGAATTTTCGTGCTACGCTTGGGACACATTCTTCCTCCTTAGGCTGATAGGCGGCATAAACAAAGGGAGACCGAACGACGATGATCTCACTAAGGCAGACGTTTTCGCAAAGGATCTAGCAAACAAGTTGAAGGGTTAGCCATCGAGCCGTTCTATTGCCGAGAATTTAGAGGGGCTCAATCGAGCTGCAACAATTTTTTAACTTGTCTTGGCAAATTCTGAGATGATTTCATCTGAAGTCATTAACTTGGCGTTGTAGGTATCATAAAGGTACTTCAATCCTTGTTCATGGTCTTCCTGGGTAAATGCGTCTACACCGTCTTTGGCTACGATGATCTTGTATCCCCTGAAAAATGCATCAGCGGCTGTATGCCTGACGCACATGTGCGTGTGCAGGCCGCAAAGGATCACGGTCTTTACGCCCTCGCCATCGAATAGGCTTCTAAGCAAAGGATCGAGCCCCGTTTCGTAAAATCCACTGTAGGCTCTTTTTTCGACTACGTAGTCCTTCTTAGAGGGCTTTAGCTCGGGGATGACTTCTGCCCCTTTGGTGCCTTTAATCGCATGCTTCCCCCATTTATGCACGACTTCTGCGTCCTGCGGATAATGGGCGTCGTTGCTGAAAATGACAGGGACGCTGTGGATGTGCGCCGCATCAATAAGCTTCTTCAGGTTCGGTATTATGCATCCAGCGCGTTCGCACTTCAGCTCTCCTGTAACAAAATCATTCAGCATATCGACTATTATTATTGCCTTGTTTTCCATAGATGATGCGCCTTATGAAAAGGACCGCCGCTTTCCTATTTAAACTGAATTATCGCAGCGTTGGTTCCATACATCACTATTGGGAGCCTGCGAATTCGCGGGGAAGTGGTTTTCGTTCAGATCTTTGTTAAAGAATATTCAATTAATTTTCGTCAAGTTTTATAAGCGATAGCTACGACTTCCTTCCCAATGACAGATAAAATTCCATGCAGATACTGCGGGCAGAAATTCCATCCAAGGAAAATCAAAGCGCACGAGCAGGAGTGCAAGAGCGACCAGAAGGGCGGGGCAATTGCCAGCAAGCCAAAGACGCCTACCAGAGGAGGCATAATCAAGAAATGTCTGAAATGCGGCGGGGAGAATGAAGTCTTTAAGCTTGATGGCGCAAAATGCAAGGAGTGCGGCGCAGACCTGTGACAGCAGATTGCAAAATGACTAATCTAAGTTATTAGTCTTCAGTTATGGGTGCAGCTGTAAAGCTGGAGAGAAAATGGATTTAGCAGAGTTTCTTCTTTCCGCAAGCATTTGCCTGGGTCTGTATGTAATTCTCTCCATATTTTGGCCTTTGCTGGCAGGAGGGGCTGGTTATACCCCAACTCCTCGCGGTAAGACCAAGCGGGCTATGGATATGGCTCAAGTCGGACCTCGTGACTTTTTTTATGACATAGGATGCGGCACCGGCACAGTATTGACCGAGGCAAAGAAACGCGGCGCGGATGTTGTCGGCGTAGAGATTGAGCCTCTGAGGTGGCTCATATGCAGGTTGAGGGTAAGTGGTGCAAGAGTAATTCTCGGGGACATGTTCAAGGTGCCTCTTGGCAATGCAAGCGTCGTTTTCCTGTTCCAGTATCCAAATGTCAACAAAAGGCTCAAGGAAAAACTGGGACGGGAGCTGAAGCCGGGCACTAGGGTTGTATCCTACGCCTGGAAGATAGATGGTTGGAAGCCAACAATGGTGGTTGAAGACTTATATCTCTATACAATTGGAGAAACCGAAAGCGTTTGATTGATTTCCGAAGGATTTACGGCTTCACTCATCTGCCTTTCGAATTTAGAGCGTTCAGGGCAGAAACAGTGTTGTTGAAGCCCCGCTGATGAATCCGTCCTGGTCAACGCTCTGCACGACGATCGAATACTGCCCTGAAGGAAGGTAGAACGTCAGTACCTGACCCCAAGTAGCTCCGAGCGAGACCTGGCTGTCGAATGTACCTGCCATTGCCATGCTGAGACCTGTCCCATTTACGGTTACCGTCACGTGAACGAGTTTGTTGAACCCAGCCCATGTAATCCCAGAGGGCGGGCTATAAGATCCCTCGAAATAATAGGAGACGAAATCTGTTCGTATGTTTGAATGGAGGCTCATATGCAGCGCCGTCCAGTCCCTGTGTCCCATCACGATAATATTTACCGGATAGAGCCCGGTCTGCGGATCCTTAGTGGGTGTCCCCTGCACGGGGATTGCTCCTTCCCCATTTGAAAAGAATAGCGATCCAATCAGCACAATACCAATAATGAGGATCAACGCGCCTATGATGAAAAGCTGTCCTTTGTTGGAAGTAGATTTTGGCATTTTTGGCTCGTCTTTAAGCGACCTTAGGAAGCTTTTAGACTTATCGACTCGGACGTCTATTTAGACGGAGTGAAGCTTAGCTTTTACTTTGAATTGCCTGCGGTAGAGTTCTCTCATCCTCTCTATCGAATCCACATCTGCCAGTCCCTTGTCTTCTCTTATGCGGAGGATGCGTGCAAAACGAAGGGCCAATCCAGGCAGAGGTATGGATGACCGCAGGTCCACTTTTTTTATCCGAATCCCAATCTCATTCTTAGCCGACATCTTTATTTCTCAATCAGTTAGATCTCAAAAATATTGAGTTAATCCACAATATTGTTGCTGCTTTAGACGAGATGAATAAGGGCAGGATAGTTAACTACATTGGCCATGGCAATCAAATAAAAGTGTGATAGAGATGGCAAACGACCGGCAACTTACTGTGTTGGAACATCTGAAGGACGGCCCAAAGAGGGGGCCAGATCTGTTCAAGCAGCTCATATCTTCAGAGGGGATAGATAGTCTCGAAAAAGAGCGAATTTCCGAACACTTTCCGATCCTTATGGAGAATCTTGAGAAGAGAAGATGGATTCAGCGAGCGCAAAGTTATGGCAACCAAGTCTGGTATGTTCTTACCCAAGAAGGCTATTACGAGATATTAAGCTGCAATGACCCAGGTAAGCTGCGGAGGATGCAACAGGGCAAACTGCGGCGGGCGCTATTAGCAATCGCAGAATTGAACGAGCGTGAAATCAATTGGTCCGACACCAGTAACTATACGCTTGGTCTGAGGGAGCGGCTTGAGGATAGCGAGAGACGCGCTAACGAAATGTCCAAGATACTGCCAGAGAAGGATGTGCAGGAGGTCAAGGGGCAGGTACTTGCAGCCTTGATGGTGGAGAACAGGAGACCTAACCGGGGAACGGAGAGGCGCAGGGGGATAATCGAGGGGATGATTGGGGAGCTGCCCCTGGGAATAGTGGAAAAAGCTGCAAAAAGAGCAGAGCGAAAACTTCTTTACTACCATAAGCAGCAAGGCGTCGAATTAGACAGCAACGGCTCTCCGATAATATATGGCAAGTGTTTTTTCTGCGGTGCTGATATTGTTGTAAAAGAAGCGTTCGTGGAGGCAAAGCTTCTAAGCAGGTATGGCGGAAAGAAAGGTGAGATGGTGTGCTGCGGATGCTTTACTCACATGCAGTGGATGGAAAAGCACTTCGGAGGTGAAAGTGTTGAAAAGTGTTTCGAATCATGAGTTGATAGTTCTTGAAAAAGAAGAGGAATATGTGGTGCCCGACAATTGTTGGGCTGTAGAGATACTTCCTGATGGAAGCAAGGTGCTGCTAACCGAGAAGGTAGTCGTGGGCGCCAAGAACATTGCTCTCCTTGCGAAGGTCAAGGGTGGATGACAAGAGAGCAGGCTGGACGCATCATGCTGTTGCGAAAGGATTAAAGAGTATTGAAAATTCACCTCTTATTTCAGTCAGGAAAAGAAATTATTGGTTCACATTAGTGCGGTCAGTGTAAAACTAAAAGAACTCATTGCTAACAGGCAATAAAATAACTAATTATACTGTGTTTGGTTGTTCCAAGCTTTGAATAAAAGCAGAAAGATACGCTCTCAAACTAATGAAAAAGCACGCTCCGCAAAGTCGCCGATAGGCAGGGCGGTTATATGCTCACAAGCTCAGTGGAAAATGCGGTTGGGGCAAAAGATGAGTTACTGTCCTGAATGCTGTAGCGAGGATGTGGACGGGATCAAGCACGGAAATAAGAGACATTATGTTTGTGAAGTCTGTGGGGCTGAGTGGGTCGAGATCGACAACTACGGCCTTCCCAGTGAAGAACATTCTCAGCATAATTGTATAGAAAATCCACTGCCTGCCCAAATGGTCAAGAGCAGACAAGGATAGACTATCAAGTTGCTAATCTCCACGTTGGCATTATAGTGTTTCTAATGTCAAGTATTTTGAGCTGAGTGAGTGAAGATAAATACCGATTTTGCCCAAATTTTCAACTTGAGCATTAAACCGCTTCACTCATGCGGGCAAGACTTTTTAAAACATGAGACTGATGACTGTAAAGCTTTCGGATTTGCCACTCCTAGATTAAATGCTGTAAAGGATTTGAAAAAATAAAAAAAATAAGAGATGTCGTTCGGCAGACTACTCTTCTTTCTTACTGAACAATTTCAGCCGATGCAAATCTTGGTGAGACCTTAGTGACTCTTACTTTGACATGGTCTCCAGCCTTTGTGTTTGGAACGAAGACAACAAAGCCCTCAATTCTGGCTATGCCTTCGCCGCGCCTGCTGATTTCCTTGATGTCCACTTCGTATTCCTTGCCCTCTTCTACTGGCTTAGGACCAAAGTTGGCTGGACCTCTGTTTTGATCGCCGAATCTTCGCGGATCTCCGTGATAGTATCCCAATTTCTTCCCTCCTTCCTGATTTTAGGGCCTTCGTCAAAAGAATCGTGATCGGTTCCTTCAATTCTGCCCTAGCCGCTTCATGAAAAGTCCTCCCTATAAAGTTTCCAGCATAATTCGGGTCTTTTATCAAGCCACGATTCAATTTCAGACTTGCATCTGACTATATGATCATCGCAATGAAAATAATCAACGACAAATTCTGCTTCGTTACCAAGCAAATTTTTTTATGCTTGTCACATAAGGATGTGTGTGAGGATAAGAACTGATGAAGGCGGTAAGAGCTTTAATCGAGCGCAGAATTTGTATTAGCATTGGAGCTTAACTGTATGGACAGCATGAAGGGTAAGGTCTGCATCGTTACCGGCAGCAACTCTGGCATTGGGAAAGAGACGGCGCTAGCCTTAGCGGGCATGGGCGGAAAAGTGGTGATGGCAGTGCGAAGCAAGGAGCGCGGTGAGGCGTTTAGGCATGAAATTGTGGAAACCACCAAGAATGATTCAGTCGAATTGATGATCTGCGATGTTTCATCAGTGAGTTCGATAGGGGAATTTGTGAAGGATTTCGCCGGCAAATACAGCAGGCTCGATGTACTGGTCAACAACGCTGGGGCAGTCTTCAACAGCCGCCAAGTCACGGTCGATGGCTTTGAGCGGACACTTGCAGTTGATTACCTCGGACCATTTCTCCTGACTCAGAAGCTGCTGCCCATGCTCAAATCCAGCGCCCCCTCCAGGGTTATCAACCTTAGTTCGGGGCTCGCAAAGAATGGCGTAGTCAATTTCGATGATCTCCAGAGCGAGAAGAACTACAAAGGGATGAAGGTCTATTCCAATGCGAAATTGCTGGTATTGCTATGGACATACGCGCAGGCTAGGTACCTTGAGGGCACGGGTGTCACAATGAATGCCGTTATGCCAGGCTTCGTGGCTACAAATCTTGGGAAGGGCAGCGGTAGCCGCGCTTCGGCGATAGGGTTCGGCATGATGCGCCTCTTCCAAAGCAGCCCTAGGAAGGGCGCAGAGACTTCGGTTTACCTCGCTTCGTCTGAAAAGGTCAAGGGCATGACCGGGAAGTGCTTCGCCAAGATGAAAGAAACGACCACGATCGAGGTATCCTACGACAAGCAGTTGCAGGATCGTTTATGGGAAACGACGCTGAAGCTTCTTCGGCTGAATTAGGGGCTATTGCTTCACTGTCATCTTTTTTAAAATAGAACTTGATATGTCGAAATGATGAGACCAATCATTCCTGTGTTCATGCTTGCGTTCATTCATCGTGAACATAAGATCAAGGAAGGTAGGACGATGGAACAGTTTAAGCTAAAGAGGATTTATGTCGTTAAGAATGAGGAAGGCTTCAGATGCTGACAGCTCCGAAATAGCAAAGATTAAACCGCGCTAGCTTTTCCAGAATTCCCACCATTTCCTGGCAGGTTTCTTTCCAGTTTGCTCTGTTGATTCCTTTGATTGGCTGTTGGATTGGTCCATTTTATCGCCAACCGCTGTTAGCTGATTTCTTATTCCCAAGATATTGCTGTTGACTGTGATTATCTTGGTGTTAATTCGATCCATTTCAGTTCTTATTTTAGCGAACTCATCTTCAATCAGCTTCTGCTGAGAGTCCTGCTTTGCGTGGAGCTCTGAGAGTGTTTTTGATGAATCCTGGCTGCTCGCAGTAACCATCTGGCTCAGAATGTTGATTTGTGTGTTGAGTGTGCCAATCTCCGACCAAATTTGACGATTCTGTTCATCCATTTTTTTAATTGCGTCGGTCACTGCCTTTCCTGTTTCTTGAGAAGTTAGAGCCTCCAACTGAGTATTCAGCGTCGCTATCTCGGAAGAGGATTGATGGTATTGCTGATCCATTTTGCTGACCAGCCCGGAGATAGATTTTACGATATCTTGGTTATTCAGTGCTCCAATCTGGCTGTTCAGCTTGTTTATCTCTTCCCAAACTTGCTGGTTAGTAATTCTTTCGGATCTAGTCTTTTTCTTCGGGACTTTAGCGGTTTCGGGTGTTGGCTCAGGTGGTGTCGTCATTGTTGCTCAGCGGGTATTCCTTTTCGGCGCATAATTATTATTTATATTGTTTTTGCCCGAATCGACCCGTCATGGGGTAGATAATTTTATCTCTTCGGCTACTCTCTTGTTCAGCAGAATGATCGAGCCTTTTATTTAATTGTGTGTATTGTTTTGCATTTGCCATTTTCCGAATATTCTTAGCAAAAAGCTTGAGAGAATTGTAGTATCGAGGAGGCAGCTTTCAGCCACCTTTCGAAGAACATCTAATGATTTAAATCCTCTGAAGCCAAGGGTAGAGTTGGAGATATGATGATGCCAATATCATACCCTTTCAACATACCCACTCAGGGCAATAAGAAACTTGAGCACATCATCGACAAGATCGTAAAGGACGTAAAGTTGAACACTTTTTGGAAATGCGCGAATGTGATGGCGATAGACAGGATGGGTTATAACGACCATGGCCCAGCGCATGTGAAAATAGTCGCGAACATCGCGCTCAAGCTGCTTAGGATGTTAGTCGCTAATGGCGTCATTCCGAGCATTGTCAAAGATTACAAGATGAAGAACGAGGATGCAGAGGTTGTGGTGGTTTTAGGCTCTATCTTCCACGACATAGGCATGGTGGTTATGAGGGAAAGCCATGAGTTGTTCAGCGTTTTGATTGCAAAAGAGTTCGTCGAGAAGTACCTACAGGGAATTTACACCGAAGGAGAGGGTGCCATCATCCTATCGGAAGTACTCCATGCCATTGTCACCCACGAGGAGCCCCACAAGCCGCTTACTGTCGAAGCGGGAATAGTGCGCATCGCCGACGCCCTTGACATGGAGAAGGGGAGAGCTAGGATTCCTTTCCAAGCAGGGAGGTTCGATATCCACAGCGTTTCAGCCCTTGCAATCGAGAAGGTTACAATCCTAGCTGGCGTCGAGAACCCTATAATTATCAAGATAACGATGTCCAACTCAGCCGGTATCTTCCAGATTGACGATCTCCTGAAACCGAGGATCCACAACTCGGGGCTTAAGGAATACTTCCATGTGGTCGCTGAGATAACGGGAGAGAATGAAAGCAAGATCTTGGACAAGTTCGAGTTTTAGGTTGCTTATGGTCGCTGGGATAAAATATGGCTGCTTGGGAGAAGTCACTTGACTTTCTGAAGCCCCGGCTCAGCATAAGTGGCTACGACAGGCTTTCAAGGATTAGCAATACCTCGGTAATCGGATTTATTGCTGAATACGTGAAGCTCTGTGATCCCGCCAGAGTCTACGTCTCGGTCGGCACGGAAGAGGACTTAGATTACATGAAAAAATCAGCCATCAGTGAAGGCGAGGAGACACCCTTAGCGATTGTGGGGCATACGAACCACTTCGATAGCTATGACGACCAGGGGCGCGACAGGGAGCACACGAAGATTCTGATATCGGATAATGCGGACTTTGGGATGGGAATCCGCGTCTGCGGGAGGGAACCATGTCTCGCGGAGATGAGGGAGCTACTCAAGAACATAATGGGCAAGCGGGAGATGTTCGTCGCATTCTACT
>Ga0187889_10002836_pt1 | contig 16148 bp, 9 predicted proteins | sample June2016WEW_7_10_2_FD_132992 | JGI IMG/M metagenome (GOLD analysis project Ga0187889, IMG submission 132992) | Peatland microbial communities from SPRUCE experiment site at the Marcell Experimental Forest, Minnesota, USA - June2016WEW_7_100 | ecosystem: Environmental > Terrestrial > Soil >... | reverse complement strand
TCATCAGTACTGAATTCCGCTTGCAAGAACCTTTCGATCAAGTCGGACACCAGCCATTCCCCAACAATTTTGGCCCCCACACAAACTACATTCACATCATCATGCTCCACGCATTGATGAGCAGTATGTATGTCGTGGCACACCGACGCTCTAATACCTGGCATCTTATTGGCTGCGATGCTTGCCCCGACACCAGTACCGCAAACCAGAATAGCCCTGTCAGCTTTTTTCTCGATGACATCTTTACACACTCTTCGAGTTATATCGGGAAAGTCAACTGGCGTAAGATCGTGACATCCGTGATCTGTGACCTCATGCCCCAAAGCTTTAACGGTCTCGATCACGCGTGCCTTCAATGGAAATCCGGCATGGTCTCCACCCACAGCAATTTTCATTGTTATGCCATCCTTTTGTAACCTAAGGTTCAAGCTAACCCACAGCGATTCTCTCATCCAGTCATAACTGGAGACTCTCGGTTGTGGTGTGACTTTTAGTATAACCCGCAGCCGCATCGAACGGTGGGAAAGGAAGAACCACGCTGCGTTCTCCAATGCGGCTGTACCACGGTCTTTGCTACCGTCCAGCGTCCGCCGGAAATTCCAGGTAACTGTGTTGCACGATCGAAGGTACTTTACTAGCAACTAGCGGCGGGCGAATCCTGCCACTAATCTAATCATAGCTATCGTCGGTGCCGTGAAGCTGGATGATTTCCTTTGTTTTCTGCTGTTCTCCGGAGCCAATGGTTTTGGTATTCCAATTGGCGGAGGCCAGCTGGCTCGGTCATAATTGACAGCTGCACAGGAGGGCCTGGATTATGATGCTGCTCACTCAGACACCGGAAATTCGCATGACTGAAGTATTTACCCGAATGCCAGAGAAATTCAGGCGCAAGGGTGAACTGACCTCCTGGGCGCGCGCGAATCGACTGGGTGTGTCCGGCGACTCGTTTCTCGAAGGCCCCGTATTCGACGAGGCGGGCAATCTTTTCGTCACCGACATTGAGTACGGCCGTATTTTCTGTATTGACCCGCAAGGCAACTGGGAGCTGGTGGTCGAATACGACGGCGAGCCCACCGGCAGGCGCAGCACCATTCCGCTTCCCAACGTCATGTCGTCGACATGCCCCGCCGCCTCGACCTTGCGCGAGATAAAGTGAATGTGAAGGGCGTTGGTCTGTCCACTTTCGGGTTGAATGGCCGGCGTGTATTTGGTGATGAAGACGCCGGGATGATGTTCAGAATAGAAGCCGATCATATCGAGTTGCTCGCCCTTGATAACATAGTTGGCTTTCGACTTGGCGTACAACTCTTGGGTGATGGGCTTGCCCTCGCTCTTGTCTACATTAATGTGCCAATCCACCTCCGCCGGCGCTCCGATAAGAAGGAACGGGAACGGCCTGGAGGAGTCGATCCCAGCCGCCTCAGCCTGCGCCTTCACGAATGTTTGCAGTTCGAGGTACCCGCTTACGGTCTCTGGGATCGCTACGTCGCGCCACGTCCGCTGATTACTCCAAACCAGGAAGATCGCATCATGGTCCCAGGAATGGTCAACCGTGTAGCCTGCGCCGCGAATCTTCGTGATATGTGGACGGGAGTTGAAGATGGTGATTTCACCGTCCAAGCCCTTCACTGGCCCCGCGGCATAAACGCCCTCACTGCCCTGCAGCGACCGCAGAGACAAACAGCATCCGCCTTTCCGGTCTCAAATATCTTGCTCTGTGCTCCGGCAAATTCAACCAATCCGTCATGGGTGCTGGCCACGGTAACCGCCAGGGCACAGATGGAAGCAGCCAGGCAAAAGGCGATTGCAGCATTTTTACTCACAGACGTTCTCCTTACTATTCACTGGAGCACGCAGGATAGCGGCCCGCCGTCGGTAATGGTGGCAGGCCACTGAAGTACTCCGGATTGGACTTTTGCACAAACTGTCCATCACGAAAGGGCGCCAATGCGAGCACCTTGCTCGCACTAACACCCTACGCGTGTTGCGGTCAGTCTTTATCGACTATCGAAATTGTGACGAAGCACCATTGAAAGTCATCGCCGAACTCACCCCCGGGTCATGGTTCCGTCCCACGTACTGACCTTTGTAGGGATTTTCTTGCCAGTGAACCACGTAGTGGTCACATTCTTAGTTTCGGTGTAGAAAATGAAGCCGTCACGTCCCATGCAGTGCAGGTCGCCGAAGAACGACTGCTTGTGGCCGGTAAAGCCGAAAACGCCAAGCGGCACGGGGATGCCGACATTGACGCCGACCATGCCGCCGTCGGTACGTTTCGCAAACTCGCGCGCCAACTGGCCGCTTTCGGTGTAGATCACGGAGCCATTGGCGAAACGGCTGTTGTTCATAATCTGGAGCCCTTCTTCGAAGCCGTCCACGCGCTTGATGCAGAGCACCGGGCCGAAGATCTCCTCGCGGCCGCAGGACATCTCTTCGGTGACGTGGTCGAAGATGGTTGGCCCGATAAAGTAGCCCTTTTCGCATCCCTGCGGCACCTTCGGCTTGCGCCCATCAAGAATGAGTTTGGCGCCCTCCTTGATTGCGGTCTCAATCCAGTTGAGGACGAAGTCCTTGTGCCCCTGGTTCACCACGGGACCCATGCCGGTGTTCTTGTCGTAAGCGGGGCCGAGGTTGATCTGTTTCGCGAGGCGCACGACGGCTTCAACCAACCGGTCCGCGATGGACTTCTCGACCGCAACGACCGGCAACGCCATGCAGCGCTCGCCGGCGCATCCGCTAAAAGAGTTAATGATCCCTTGAGCGGTGCGCTCAATCACCGCGTCGCTCATCACCAGTGCGTGGTTCTTGGCTTCGGTGAGCGCCTGTACTCGCTTGCCGTGGCTGGCGGCGGTGGAGTACACGTGCAGACCTACGCTGGTGGAGCCGACGAAGGTCACGCCCTTGATGGCGGGATGCTTGAGGAGGATTTCGGCCTCGTTTCGGCTCGTGGTGACGATGTTAAGCACGCCGCCGGGCAGGCCCGCTTCCTTCCAAAGTTCCGTGATGCGCATGGCCGATTGCGGCGCGAAGCTGGCCGCTTTCAGCACCATGCAATTTCCGGTGACTATGCAAATTGGGACCATCCAGCCCTGGGGAATCATGGCCGGGAAGTTCCAGGGCGCAATGCCGGCGAAGACACCTAGTGGTTCGCGAAACTGGACGGTGTCGTAGCCATCGGAGACGTTCATCAGCGACTCGCCCTTCATCATCTGAGGCGCGCCACAGGCGAACTCGACCACCTCGATAACTTTGAGGATATCGCCCATCGCCTCATCCCACTTTTTGCCGTTCTCTTGGGCTAAGAGGTAGGTGAGTTCTTCGAGATTTTCGTCGAGCAATTGCTTCATTTTGAAGAGCACTTGTACGCGCTTGGTTACGGGAGTGTCGCGCCATCCCGGATAAGCGTCCACAGCCGTCTGGATGGCTTCTTCGACTTCCTCAACTGTGCACTGCGGAGCATACGCGATCACCGCGCCCGTGGAAGGGTCGCAACAGGGCATGTATTTGCTGGTTTTGGATTCTTTCCAAACGCCTCCGACCCCATATTTGAGCTTTTTCGGACGGGCGCCACTGATGGGATCCGGTGTTCCGTCACTCGGGGCGAAGTAATAACGATCGGTGGTTACAGCCTCACAAACGGTTGAAGCGGTCATAAAGATACCTTTCGTAAGTGAATTCGTGATCACTAGCGGTTATATTTCATTGCCAACCTGCATTCCTTTCCGGTGTGGATTATAGGACATTCCCAGGCACTCGGCATGAGCGAGAACCTGTTTTCGTTGCTCACGTCGGAATAGCGGCCTTTGTGGCGGCTTAGGCTAGCTGATTCCGCCCATGCACAAGTACTTGATCTCAACGTAATCGTCGATGCCATACTTCGATCCCTCGCGTCCCAGGCCGGATTGCTTCATCCCGCCGAACGGCGCGACTTCATTGGCGATGATCCCGACGTTAATACCAACGATTCCGTATTCCAGGGCTTCCGAAACGCGCCAGACGCGGCCAATATCCCGACTATAGAAGTATGCGGCCGCACGTTGAGTTGCAGTTGTGTCCGAGCGAGGCCGGCAGTGCAATTCATTTTGCGATGGTGAAGCCGCCGTCGAATTTCTCCGACATGCTCCAGAACAAGGACTTCTGCTGCTGGTAGGCGCGGATACCGTGCAGCCCTCGTTCGCGGCCGAGACCGCTATCTTTGAAGCCGCCAAAAGGCGAAGATGCCGAAACCTGCTTGTAGGTGTTAATCCAGACCACGCCGGCCTCCAGCGTCCGCCCCACGCGCCAAGCCTTTTTGTAGTCGGAGGTCCAGATGCCGGAGGCGAGGCCATAGATGGTGTCGTTGGCCTGCCGCAAAAGGTCGTCTTCGTTGTCGAAGGGCAACACGCAGAGCACTGGGCCGAAGATTTCCTGCCGCGCAGCCGTCGACTGGTTAGTGATTTGAGTCAGGATGGTTGGCATGTAGAAGGCGCCCTTGGCGAGGCGGGAGTCCCGAGGGCGCTCGCCTCCGATCAAAACGCTCCCGTTTTCCTTCCGGGTCGTCTCCACGATAGTTTCGACAAAATCGCGTTGCGAGAAGGTGGCCAGGGGCCCGAGCTGCGAATCCGGGTCATCGGGCATTCCGACGCGCAAAGCGCGCGTCCTGTCCAGCACCAGTCCCAGGAACTGATCCATTACATTGCGCTGAATGAACAAGCGTGAGCCCGCGGTGCAAGACTGCCCGGTGCCCTCGAAGATCGCAACCGTCACGGCATCGGCGGCGCTCTTCAAGTCCGCGTCGGCAAAGACAATGTGAGGAGACTTGCCGCCGAGTTCGAGCACCGCCGGGATTAGCCTCTCTCCGGCAAAGGTGGCGATTCTGCGGCCGACCTCGGTGCCGCCGGTGAAGGAGATCATCCGCACCTTCGGATGCTTGACCAGTGCGTCTCCAATTTTGCCGCCCGGACCGGGCACGACATTCAGAATGCCCGGCGGGACGCCCGCATCGAGAGCGATGCGCCCGAATTCTATGCCACAGGTCGGGGTGCTCGAAGCCGGCTTCAGCACAACGGCGTTGCCAGCCGCCAGAGCCGCCGAAAGTTTGCTCGCCGTGAGCGTAAGCGGCGAATTCCAGGGGGTAATCGCGGCCACTACGCCGTAGGGTTCGTACGCGGTCATCGAGAGATAGTTGCCGCGGGGCGGCGTTACCTCGGCGCACAGCACCTCCACGGCTGCAGCGGCATAGCGAAAGGCTGCCGCGGCGTGCCCGACCTGCGTTTTGCATTCCTTCCAAACCTTGCCGTTCTCCAGCATCTGACAGCGCGCCAGCAGATCGGCGCGCTCCATCATGAGGTCGGCAACCCTGTTAAGCAGGCGCGCACGTTCGTGCGGCAGCATGTTTCGCCAGGCTGGCTTCGCGGCGGCTTCGGCGGCGGTCTGCACGGCAGCGTCGATGTGCGCCTCGGTAGCGGCACAGACCTCGTAGTTGACATCACCGGTTGCCGGGTTAACGCATGTAATGCAGGAAGATGTGTCCTGAACCCATTCGCTTCCTATCAGGAACGGCTTGGGTTTCATGCCTGCTGCGGTCGACATCAGAGGAGTCCTCCTACGCTGAGCGCGATCAGCGGGTTCGAGCTATGGATGCGAAAGAGCGGTTCCGAGAAGCGAGCGCGATGCTCATCGGTCTTAGCTCCTTCGATTCCGGTATTCCATCCGGGGGCATGGTTAATGCGATGAACGCGTGTCCTGGCGAAGCAACTGCGAGCTGCTCCGGGATCTGTTCGTGTGCCCTCAGGTTTTAAGAGCTTACGAAGAGAGTTGGGAGTGGTCCAATTGTTAGATCCAATCGCAGGAATCGCTTCTACGAATAGCGGAAAACGGCGGATTCAGGATTCAGACACCGCAATTCAATTGCCTGATTCCAGATGCTTTGAATAAAATACAGGGGATCGAGCGTGCGCCGGGTCGTGGGGCAATGGAATGAACTTCGCGTGCGAAGAACAACTGGGCGAGAGAATCTGCCATTTGTCGCAGCTTCTCGTTTGCCTTGACTGATCAGATATGGAACTTCGTCACATCCGTTACTTCATTCGCGTTGCTGAACTGCTGCATTTTACGCACGCGGCCGAATCGCTGCACGTTTCACAGCCCACTCTCTCAACTCACATTCAGCAGCTTGAGGAAGAGATCGGGTGCCCGCTATTTGACCGCGGACGGAATCTTCGGCTGACCGAGGCGGGGCGGCTCCTTCTGGCTCGTGCCCGCGAGTCTTACCGGCAACTGGAACTCGCCAAAGAGGAAATTGGGGATCTTCGACGAATGGTCCGCGGAACTTTGACCATTGGGGCAACCTATGTTTTCATCCCAAAGATAGTACCCAGCGTGCTTGCCGCTTACGCTGCCGCGTATCCTGAGGTTCAGGTGTCGATGCACGTGGGCACCAAGATTTCAAGTATTCTTTCCCGGTGCTTATACGGAAGATGATGTCCACGTAGTGCGCATAGCAAGAACACCTGGACGGTGTACAACGCCGAGGTCCGTGCTCCTGAAGTGGCGACTGCTAAGCGGCTTGCACGAAGTGTACGGATCAGAGTTGGGGGAGCATTCGCTTGGGTGGCTGCGCCAGAATGCAGCTTTCACGCAGTCAGTTGATGCTGAAATCGAGTTGGCAGCGTTCGCTGAGACTTATGCGCAAACTCCGATCGAAATCACTGATGAAGATCTGCGGGAATTGCGGGACCGCTTGTCGATACGACCCAAAAGTGACAGAATCGCACCTCTTCCATTAAGCTATTCTCGATAAGCACCGACCCAATATTGCTTCTTGCTTTGTCGATTCAGAAGAGCAAGGCCGTGCAAGAAAGTAGATGAGATGGACGAAAATCCTCCTCCACCAATCCAGCCAGATGCCCTGTCTTCCCACTCCAAACCCAATCGCTCCATGAGGCGGCGGGTGATTGTGTGGATCGTGGTTCTTCTGTTCTTTGCGGGCCTGATTATGTTGGTTCTGCGCTTTCAGAACACCCCGCAGAAAGCTGCGCAGGCGGGGCGCGCGGCCATGATGGGCGGTCCGGTCGCTGTGGTGCCAGCCACCGCGCAAAAGGGCGACATCGGGGTCTACCTGGAGGCCATCGGCACGGTGACGCCCGTCTTTACCAGTTCCGTGACCAGCCAAGTGACCGGATTGGTCATGGCCGTTCACTACCGCGAAGGCGGACTGGTCCGCAAGGGCGATCCTCTGATAGACATCGATCCCCGTCCTTTTGAGGCGCAGCTTGCGCAGGCTCAGGGCACCTTGGAGAAGGATACGCATATTCTTGCGCAAGCCAAGATGGACCTGGAACGCTATCGCGCCGCCTGGGCCCAAAATGCGATCGCCAAGCAGATTCTGGACGACCAGGAAAAGACCGTGCTGCAGGATGAAGGAACGGTCAAGGCCGACCAGGGCCTGGTGCAATTCGACCGGGTCCAGCTCGCCTACTGCCACATCACCGCTCCCTTCACCGGCCGCGTGGGGCTGCGGCTGATCGACCCCGGCAACGTGGTGCAGGCCAACGGTACCACTCCGCTGGTAGTCATCACTCAGGAGCGTCCCATCACTGTGATCTTCACCGTTGCCGAGGACTCACTCGGCCAGATTCAGGCCAAACTTCGTCACGGCGGCCATCTCACCGTGGATGCTTATGATCGGGCTGCGCAGACCAAAATCGCCACCGGCAAACTGCTGACCCTCGACAATCAGATCGACACCACGACTGGCACAGTCAAACTGCGCGCCATCTTCGACAACAAGAACGACGCGCTCTTCCCCAACCAGTTTGTGAATACCCGCCTGTTGGTGGAGACCCTCAAAGATAGGACGCTCATTCCCACCTCCGCCATCCAGCACAACGGCCAGGCTTCCTTTGTTTACGTTATTCAGAACGGGACCGCTCAGATGCGTACCGTCAAGCCCGGCACGGTGAATGCAGGCATGACCGCGGTCGAAGGCATCCAACCCGGAGAAGTGGTCGCCAACAGCAGCTTTGAGAAGCTGCAGCCCAACGCGAAGGTGAGCATCGCCAAAGGATCTCAGCCGGCCACCACGAGCGGGAGTAGCACGCCGTGAGTCCATCGCGCCCATTCATTCTGCGACCGGTTGCCACATCGCTGCTGATGGCTGCCATTCTGCTCGTGGGAATCGTCGCCTACACGCAGTTGCCGGTTTCCGCCCTGCCCCAGGTGGATTACCCGACCATCCAGGTGCTCACCTTCTACCCCGGCGCCAGCCCGGATGTGGTGGCCACTACTGTCACCGCGCCGCTAGAGAGGCAGTTCGGCCAATTGCAGGGGCTCAGCCAGATGACCTCTACGAGCTCGGGCACAACCTCGGTCATCGTGCTGCAGTTCAACCTAAACCTCAGCCTCGATGTGGCCGAGGAAGAGGTGCAGTCGGCCATCAACGCCGCGCAGAGCTTCTTGCCCAGTGTGCTTCCGGCGCCGCCCATCTATAGCAAAACTAATCCTGCCGACGCACCGGTGCTCACGCTGGCCATCACCTCTGACTCCATTCCGCTCTCGCAGGTCGAAGACCTGGTGGATACTCGCCTCGCGCCGAAGCTCTCCCAGCTCAATGGAGTCGGTCTGGTGAGCATCAGTGGCGGCCAGAAACCGGCGGTCCGCATCCAGGCCAATCCCGCCGCGCTTGCTTCTTACGGCCTTACTCTGGAGCAGCTTCGCACCGCGCTTGTCCAAACCAGCGTGAATGCAGCGAAGGGAAACTTCGACGGTCCCCGGCAGAATTATCAGATCGACTCCAACGATCAGCTTCAACGCAGCATTGAATACAAAGACGTCGTCGTGGCCTACCGCAACGGAGCGCCGGTCGTACTCAAGGATGTAGCGCAGGTGGTGGATGGCGTTGAGAATAACAACCAGGCGGCCTGGATGAACCAGACCCCGGCGGTAATTCTCAACATTCAGCGACAGCCCGGCGCAAACACCATCAGCGTCGTCAAGAGCATCAAGAACATCTTGCCTCAGCTTGAGACCAACTTGCCTGCCGGTATCAAAGTCACGCAGATGACCGACCTTACGGTGTCCATCGAAGCCTCGGTCTCCGACGTGGAGTTCGAACTGATGCTGACCGTGGTGCTGGTGGTGCTGGTCATATTCCTCTTCTTGCGCAGTATCCGCGCCACCATCATTCCCGCTATAGCGGTGCCGATCTCCCTGGTCGGCACCCTTGGCGCCATGTATGTGCTGGGATACAGCCTGGACAACCTATCGATGATGGCGCTCACCATCGCCACCGGATTCGTGGTGGACGACGCCATCGTGATGATCGAGAACATCTCGCGCTACCTGGAAGAGGGCGATCCGCCGTTGCAGGCTGCGCTCAAGGGCGCCGAGCAGATCGGCTTCACCATTCTCTCGCTCACGGTTTCGCTCATCGCCGTGCTCATCCCCCTGCTGTTCATGGGCGACGTGGTTGGCCGCCTCTTCCGCGAATTCGCCGTGACTCTCGCAGTCACCATTATCATCTCGGCGGTTGTCTCGCTCACCCTAACGCCAATGATGTGTGCGCGCACACTGCATTACGATCCGACCGAGCAGCAGACACGCCTCTATCGATTTTCCGAGCGCGCTTTCCAGCGCATGATCGACTTCTACGGTCGTACTCTGAAATTTGTCCTCCGCTTCCAACCCATCGTCCTGCTGATCGCGTTGGGCACTCTGGCGCTGACGATCTTTCTCTACATCGTCGCACCCAAAGGGTTTTTCCCAGTGCAGGATACCGGCGTGATTCAGGGTATCTCGCAAGCGCCGGAGACCATCTCGTTCCCGGCCATGGCCGAGAAGCATAAGGAACTCGCGAAGGTGATCCTCGCCGATCCCGCTGTCGAGAGCCTGACCTCGTTCATCGGCGCGGATGGCACGAACACCACGCTGAACAGCGGGCGCTTCTCCATTAACCTGAAGGAGCTTTCTCAGCGAGACCTCAACGCCTCGGACGTCATTCGCCGGCTTCAAAGCTCGCTGCAGAACGTCGAAGGAATTAAGCTCTTCATGCAGCCGGTGCAAAACATCACTGTGGATGACCGGGTGAGCCGTACACAGTATCAGTACACCCTCGAAGACCCCGACCCGCAAGAGCTGAATCTGTGGACCAATCGATTCGTCGACCGGCTGAAGCAGTTGCCGCAACTCGAAGACATTGCCACCGACCAGCAGACCGGCGGCTTGGCTGTTTCGCTGATGATCGACCGCGTGACTGCCTCACGCCTTGGCATCGCGCCTTCCACCATCGACAACACGCTGTATGACGCCTATGGACAGCGGCAGATCAGCACCATGTACACGCAGCTCAACCAATACCACGTGATCCTGGAAACCCTGCCCGAATTTCAGAGGGATCCGAGTAAGCTGTCGAGCCTGTACATCCAGGCCAACGCGTCGTCCGGGGCATCCGGCGCCGGAGCTTCCACGTCCTTCGCCGCCTCCAGCTCTGTATCCGCTGGTTCCAGCGCCACCACCGCGACAGCCGCATACACGCCCTCTTCCGGCGCCCTGACCGCTCCGTCGAATGCGCTGGCCTCCAGTCGTTCAACCTCGAATGCCGCCAGCAGTTCCACCCCGGCGAGCGCTGTGCCGCTGGGCGCCTTCACGCATTACAATCTCATCAACTCGCCGCTTTCCATCAGTCACCAGGGTCAGTTCCCTTCGGTCACCATCTCTTTCAATCTGGCGCCGTACGCCTCACTGGGCGACGCCATTTCTGTTATTGATAAGACCCAGAAAGAGATGAACATGCCGGCCAGCCTCCAGGCCGGCTTCCAGGGCACTGCTGCCTCGTTCAAGAATTCGCTGTCCAATGAAGCTCTGCTCATCCTGGCCGCGCTGGTCACGGTCTATATCGTGCTCGGCGTGCTCTACGAGAGCTTCATCCACCCGATCACGATTCTCTCCACGCTGCCTTCCGCCGGCGTGGGCGCGCTGCTCGCACTCCGCCTCTTCCGCCAGGATCTCAGCGTGGTGGCCATCATCGGCATCATTCTGCTCATCGGCATCGTGAAGAAGAACGGCATCATGATGGTGGACTTTGCCCTGGAGGCCGAACGCAAGCACGGCAAGAACTCCACCGATGCCATCTACGAAGCCAGCCTGTTGCGTTTCCGTCCCATTATGATGACCACGATGGCGGCGCTTCTCGCCGGCATCCCGCTGGCCGCGGGCACGGGCATCGGCTCCGAACTTCGCCGGCCCTTAGGTATCTGCATGGTTGGCGGGCTGCTGCTGAGCCAGGTGCTTACGCTTTACACCACGCCGGTCATCTACATCTTCTTTGACCGGCTTGCGCAACGCTTCTCGCGTTCCAGGTCGCGTTCCAGCAACACGCCCAACACGCCGGGCTCCGAGCCACCACTGGAGCAGTCATGAATCCGTCCCGGCTATTCATTCACCGGCCCGTTGCCACCACGCTGTTGACCGTGGCGGTCGCCTTGGCCGGGGCCATTGCCTTCAACGTGTTGCCGATCTCGCCGCTGCCCCAGGTCGATTTCCCCACCATCACCGTCGGCGCCACCCTGCCCGGAGCCAGCGCCGAAATCATGGCAGCTTCCGTCGCCACTCCTCTGGAACGGCAGTTAGGCCACATCGCCGGTGTCACGGAAATGACCTCAACCAGTTCGCTTGGCACCACTGGCATAACGCTCCAGTTTGACCTCAATCGCAACATTGATGGTGCAGCGCGCGACGTGGAAGCCGCCATCAACGCGGCGCGCACCTACCTGCCCGCCAACTTGCCCGCCAACCCCACCTACCGCAAGGTTAACCCGGCCGACGCACCCATCATGATTGTCGGCCTCACCTCGGACATCTACGACCGCGGCAAGCTCTACGACGAGGCCTCCACCATCGTCCAGCAGAAACTCTCGCAAATTCAGGGAGTGGGCCAGGTCACCACCGGCGGCGGCGCGCTACCTTCCGTCCGCGTCGATGTGAATCCCACTCAACTCAACCACTACGGGCTCACGCTCTCCGGCATTCAGTCAACGCTGAGCCTGCAAAACGCCCACCAGGCCCGCGGCCAGCTCTCTGACGGCATCGTCACTGCCGACATCATCACCAACGACCAGATTGAGCACGCCGCTGATTACCGGCCCCTCATCGTCGGCTACCACAACGGCGCCGCCGTCCGCCTCTCCGATGTCGCCACCGTGACAGACTCGGTGCAGAACATCCGTAACGCCGGCTACCTCAACGGCAAGCCCGCCATCCTCGTCATCATCTTCCGCCAGCCCGGCGCCAACATCATCAAGACCGTTGAAAATATCCGCCGCGAACTGCCTTCGGTCAAGGCCTCCATCCCCCAAGCCATCGACACCACCATCGTCCTCGACCGCACTACCACCATTCGCGCCTCAGTGAAGGACGTCGAGCGCACGCTGCTCATCTCCATCTGCCTCGTGGTGGCCGTGGTTTTTATTTTCCTGCGCAACCTGCGCGCCACGCTTATCCCCTCGGTTGCCGTGCCGGTTTCGCTTGTCGGCACCTTCGCGGTGATGTACCTGCTCGGTTACAGCCTCGACAATCTCTCATTGATGGCCCTTACCATCTCTACCGGATTCGTCGTGGACGACGCTATTGTGGTCATGGAAAACATCACGCGCCACATCGAGAACGGCATGGAGCCCTACGATGCCGCTCTCAAGGGCGCCAAGGAAATCGGCTTCACGGTTTTCTCTATCAGCATGTCCCTGATTGCCGTTTTTATTCCCATTCTGCTGATGGCCGGCATTGTGGGTCGCCTTTTCCGCGAATTCGCCATCACTCTCTCCACGGCCATCATCGTGTCCATGGTCATCTCGCTCACCACCACGCCAGCCATGTGCGCGTACCTGCTCAAACCGCACGAAGAAAAGCACGGCCGCCTATATCAACTCAGCGACAAGTTCTTCGCCGGGATGCTCTCCTTCTACCGGCGCACGCTCCTCTGGGTACTCGACAACTCCGTGCTCACGCTGACCGTGCTGGTGCTGGTCATCGCGCTTAACGTGGTCGTCGTTGTGCTGATTCCCAAAGGCTTTTTCCCACAGCAGGACACCGGAGTTATCTTCGGAGGCGTACAGGGGCCGCAGGACGCCTCGTTCGCGGTCATGAACGACTCCGTCCGGCGGCTGGTGTCAGTCATCAAGAGCGACCCTGGAGTGGACAACGTCATGGCCTTTACCGGCGGTCAGGGCAACACCAACGGCGGCTTCATCTTCATGTCGCTTAAGCCGTTGGAAGAGCGCAAGGCCAGTGCCGCGCAGATCCTCGGCCGGCTGCGTCCCAAGATGACGTCCCTGCCCGTCGCCTCCGCCTTCCTGCAGCCCGCCCAGGACCTCCGCATCGGCGGACGGGCGAGCAACGCCCTCTACCAGTACACGATTCAATCGGACAACGTGCAGGACCTAACGCATTGGGGCCCCATCCTGCTGAGTGAGATGCGCAAGCTTCCAGGATTCCAGGACGTTAACTCCGACCAGCAGAACGGCGGCCTTGACCAGTACCTCACCTACGACCGCGCCAGCGCCGCCCGCCTCGGCATTACCGCGCAGGGTCTTGACTCAGCCTTATACAGCGCGTTCGGTCAACAGGAAGTCTCCATCATCTATACCCAGCTCAACCAGTACTACGTGGTGCTCGAGATCGCGCCCCAGTTCTTGCAGACCCCCGAAGGACTGAAGTACATCTACCTGAATTCGGCGAACGCCGGCAACGTGCCGCTCAGCGCCGTCGCCAGCACCCGCATCAATACCATTCCCCTCTCCGTCAACCACACCAGTCTCTTTCCCTCGGTCACGGTCTCCTTCAATCTCGGGCCGGGCATTGCGCTCAGCGATGCTACCCGCGCGGTCGCCCAGATGCAGCAGCACCTGAACATGCCTCAGACCGTCCGCGGCTTTTTTGCCGGAACCGCTCAGGCCTACCAGGTCTCGCTCTCCAGCGAGCCCATCCTGGTGGCCACTGCGCTGCTCGCCGTCTACATCGTGCTCGGCATTCTTTATGAGAGCCTGATGCACCCGCTCACCATCATCTCCACGCTGCCATCGGCCAGTGTCGGAGCCATGCTGGCGCTGATGTTCTTTAAGATTGACCTCAACGTCATCTCCATCATCGGCATCATCCTGCTCATCGGCATCGTGAAGAAGAACGCTATTATGATGATCGACTTCGCCCTGGCCGCCGAACGCAACGAGGGAAAGTCCACCACCGATGCCATCTTCGAAGCATGCATGCTCCGCTTCCGCCCCATCATGATGACCACCATGGCAGCCATCTTTGGCGCCCTGCCCTTGGCCTTCGGCCACGGCATTGGATCGGAGCTGCGCCGCCCTCTGGGAATCACCATTGTCGGCGGCCTCATCATGAGCCAGTTGCTCACTCTCTACACCACCCCGGTCGTGTATCTGTTTCTCGACCGCCTGCGCCTCCGCTTCCTGGGCAAGGAACGCGACATGCTCCCGCCTACCAACGGAAGTGTGCCGGAGGAATCCGTATAGACGGGGGGATAACATGAAAGGACTTGGTATCGAGATGCGTATGACCGACCTCAACCTTACACCGCGCTCCCTCCTGTTGGCTGCCGTTGTGCTCTCGTGCGTGCTCACCGGATGTATGGTCGGCCCCAAGTATCACCCGCCCACGACACAAGCCCCGCCAGCCTACAAAGAGTCGCCGGCGAACGTCCCGCAGAAGTCCGCAGCGCCTCCGGCAACCACATCGACCGACCCGACCCTCGGCGGCCTCGGGGACTGGACCGTCGCCCAACCCCAGGATGCCTCGCTGCGCGGTAAATGGTGGGAGATCTACGGCGATCCTGAATTGAATGCACTCGAAGAGCAGCTCAACATCAACAACCAGAATATCAAGCAGTTCTTCGAGAACTTCATGGCCGCTCGCGCCATTGTCCGCCAGGCGCACGCCCAGCTCTTTCCGACTGTGTCGACCGGACCTTCCTGGTCGCGTTCGCGAAGCTCCTCCAACATGCCCAACGTCACGGGAGCCGCCGGGAGGGCTCCGGTCAACGGCGCCACGAGCACACTCATTGACGTGCCCGCTGCGGTCTCATGGGAGCCTGATCTCTGGGGCAAAATACGCAATACCGTGCGTCAGGCACAGTACTCTGCCCAGATCAGCGCCGCCGACCTTGAAAACGAACGCCTCACCGAGCAGGCCAGCTTGGCCACCTTCTTCTTCCAACTCCGCGGGCAGGATGCGCTCCAGCAGATCCTGGACGCGACGGTTGCCGCCGATCAGAAGTCCCTGGAGCTCGCCCGCGCTCAATATGAAACGGGACTTTCGGATCAGATTGCCGTCGTCCAGGCGCAGACCACCCTGCAGAGCGCACAGTCGCTGGCCACCAATCTCGGCATTGCACGCGCCCAGTACGAGCATGCAATCGCCACCCTCATCGGCAAGGCAGCATCGGACTTTTCAATTCCCGCCAAGCCGCTGCTCACTACGCCTCCACCCATCCCAGTCGGCCTGCCGTCGCAGCTTCTCGAGCGCCGTCCGGACATCGCTGCCGCCGAGCGCAGCATGGCTGCCGCCAACGCCCAGATCGGCATCGCCTACGCCGCTTACTACCCCAACCTGACCCTCTCGGCAACCGGGGGCTTTGAAAGCTCGACCTGGAAGCATCTCCTCGACTGGCCTAGCCGCTTCTGGTCCGTTGGCCCCTCGGTCTCGGAGACCATCTTCGATGCCGGCCTACGTCGCGCCACCGTCAATCAGTACGTCGCCACCTACAACGCTAATCTGGCCTCGTATCGCCAAACCGTGCTCACTGCCTTCCAGCAGGTGGAAGATGCACTCGCTACTCTCCGCATCCTCACCCAGCAGATTCAGCAGCAGCACCAGGCGGTCGAATCCGCCAGAGTTGCTCTCGATCTGGAAATGAAGCGCTACGAAACTGGTCTCGACCCCTACATTAACGTGGTCACCGAGCAGAACATCCTGCTCTCTGCCCAGCAGACCCTGGCCCAGATTGAGATCCAGCGCGTAATCGCCTCCGTGCAGCTCATCGAGGCCCTCGGTGGAGGATGGGACAGCTCGCGACTGCCCACCCCGCAGCAGGTCAGCGCGAAACCGGAGAAAGCAGATACAGCATTGCAGCAATAGCGAGTTACCAAGCCAGCCAGTAC
>Ga0187889_10002830_pt1 | contig 16164 bp, 22 predicted proteins | sample June2016WEW_7_10_2_FD_132992 | JGI IMG/M metagenome (GOLD analysis project Ga0187889, IMG submission 132992) | Peatland microbial communities from SPRUCE experiment site at the Marcell Experimental Forest, Minnesota, USA - June2016WEW_7_100 | ecosystem: Environmental > Terrestrial > Soil >... | reverse complement strand
CGGTATGGGCAACTTGTTCGATAGCGTATTTAAAAATGGTGATTTTATCGGGAATCGAACTGTAATAGACGCCTCTTTTGGTCTGCGGGACTCCTTCGTAAAGTCCAAGTAGTAAAACCCCGGGCGGGAGTTTAGATTTCCTAAGCTGATATACTGTCGGAAAGTTATCCACGGTGACGGAGACATTACTGAGTTTTTCGGCAAATTCTTTGGGGAGTAAGTCCAAAGCTTCCGCAACCAATTCTTTAAATCTTTTCTCTTCCATGCAAAACCTATTTTAACAAATTGCGGACCGGGAAGTTAGTGAGAAGCGAGAGCCTGCATCACTTGGCCTTGAAGAATTACTCCCAAAACAACAGCGATGACCAAATCAAGGACAACGTATAAAAACACTACCTGCAGATCATGCTTCCCGTGAAGTTTAAAACTTTCGTATTTCGGCGCTTTTGCATGAGCTCTTTTCTTAGCCATAGCTTATTATGGACGCAAAAAAATAAAATAGTCAAGAGGGATAAATTATTATTTAATTTGCAGATAGACGGTATACCAATTTTGGCTGATTTCCTGTTGGGCCTTCGCAAGCGTTAATTTTCCGGAACAAACCTGGGAATGCAAATAGTTTTCGACCGTGTCTTTTTCATTGGTTGACGGATGCGGTTCCGGCCAGAGATTTTTCGGATCCGTGGGATTACCGCCCAGTTCCAGCGAAATGAAATGGTCTTCCTCGTAATCTTTCATACTTGTGTCTTGATAACCGTAATCGGCAATTTGCTGTTTTTTAAGCGTATTGGTATAGGAAACCGGTGGCCTGACCGTTTGGGTATAGCCGGCATGACAAATTGTCGTGAAGAGATTATCTTGTGTGACGGATGGATCAATTGTTCCCGGCGTACAGTTTGGGTCAGGTAAAAACGCCTGCGGATCGGAAGGGTTAACATTGATGGCGTGGCATCTGGCAGAAGTTGAGGGAGTGCCCAAAACCGTCGGAGTAGGAGAAACCGTGGAAGTTGGAGAAACGGCAGTTTTTTGCGGAGTTGGTTTTTGACTAAGAAAATACAGAATACCGAGAAGCACAAAGCCGATGCCGATAATCCCCATCCCGATGGTGACGTAGTGGAAAACCGTGTATAAAGTCGAGCTTTGTTTGGAGTCCATTGCTAATCAAAAAATACACTTTTGCGGTTAGGAAGTCAAACTATTCCGTGGTGGTGCCGTCAAATTCGGGGCCGTTAGCCTCCGCTTCTGCTTTAGTTTTTCTGACGATGCCGTCTTTGTGATGCGGCGGCGAATAAAGAGTATAAAGTTTAAGTGTTTCCGTAGTTGAGGTATTAATAACATTATGATTTGCGCCCTGCGGAACAATGACCGCGTCTCCGTCTCCGACAAGATATTCGGTTCCGTCAATGATTACTTTCCCCTCTCCCTTTTCAAAACGGAAAAACTGGTCGTTGCCGTCGTGAACTTCCATGCCTATTTCCTCACCCGGCAGTAAAGACATTAGAACCAATTGACAATGCTTGGCGGTATAAAGAACGTGGCGGAAGTTTTCGTTTTCCAAAGTGAGCTTTTCAATATTATCTTTATAACCCTTTTTCATGATTTAAATGTAGCCCCTTGTGACTAAGAAGTCAAATATAATTTATTAAGTTTTTCTATCCTTGCCGGACAACCTCTATTTTGCGACACGGGCTAGGCTAATTAGCCTCAAAAATGCTCCTGAGGCTAAATTGAATATTATGAGTTATTTTTTGGGTGTCTTAATTTCGAGGATAAATAATATAGGATTTTAATCTTTGAGGAATGAATATTTCTAAAAATGTTTATCCTATAGTTGAAATATGCTCTCATACGAGTTATAATCCGCTTTTGTATGAAAAAAGAGGGAGATCGTCAAAGCGGAATTCAGGGATTAATAGCAGGATTAACGAGAGGTTTTGTAAGAAGACGCAGTATTACCGAACCAACCGTAATTCAAACTCCAGCACTAAGAACGTCTTTGTATGGAATTCCCCTGTCTGTTGAGGGTCTAGAGCCTTCTAGCTTTAAATCCACTAAAATAGATCCTGAAGCAGTAAGTATTATTGAGGCAAATACTCATAGGCAAAGATTTGAACCTCAAGGTGAAGGATATTTCTACAAAGGGAGATTTGCTTTGGAAATGGTAGGTCATGTTGGCGTCAATACAGGTGATTACCAAAGTGATCTTAACCTTTACCTTGACGAGGAGGACATGCAGCCAAACGATTTAGTAGGACAAATAAAAGAATATTGCAGGGAGTTACTGCTTTCTGGGGAAAAACAAGTTACTATTGTAGATTTTGGAGGGGCACAAGCTACAACATTATGTAAGGTTTCTGAGCAATTGAAGCCCTTAATAAAGGCCGGAAGATTAAGACTTATTGCAACCAATCTTTTTAGTTCTCCTACTCCCGAAGACATTGAATATCTCGAGGTTCTCAATAACACTCATAGAGTTGACCTAACTGGCTATGATTATTTTCGTCAGCAGGACCACTTGTTAAACGCACTAAGAACTAAAAACGTGGAATATGTTCAGGCAGATATTTTGGAATTACATAAGCTGATGGGAGATAATCCAATTCATTTAATGTTTATGTTCCATATTTTCGAAGGTTTTAATGCTGGGGATATTGGTGACGTACTGTTAAAAATAGCAGGAACAATGCTTGATCCAGATAAAGGAACATTAATCTTGGGTCATGCTCTTGTACCTAGCCCAATGCCCGCTCTTCAAAGAGGAGACAGGCTCACGGTTGATTTAATACGTGAGGGAATGGCCAGCTTGGAAACCAGTGGGTTTAGACAACCTCAGTACTACGGTAGAAGATTTCATGTTTTTCAAGCTTCCCAAGCTCCTGAATTCAAACTAGCGTTGTAATAATTTCTTTTGCACGATGCATATATGCCAAGTTTAAGTCTTGTGGCATACTACGCTCAATAATTGAGAGGTAAATATTCGGAGGACTTGATTTTGAGCCCTATAGTGGTATAATCCCCTCATAAAACCTATGAAACTGTTTAAATCCAATAAACCTCATCCGGACGGAGGCACGATTGACCCAGAATTGGATAAAAATCTAGAAGACCTTGTTAAAATGGGTTATATAAAAAGGTTTGTAATAAACGGTGAAACCATATATGGCATGACTCCTTTAGGAAATAAGTATGCCAAAGAAGTGTTGAAAATGGACGAAAATAAGCCTCGCCACATAAAAGATCTTCCCTAAGACTATTATTAACACTCTCCTTTTTTTGTCCCACCCTTCTGGGACAATTTTTAAATATAATTAGCCTTGATTTAAGAGATATTGTTGTGCTATTATCCATTTATAAATAAATAGATAGGTGACATCACGGGCAATATTGCTAGTATGTATCCTCTGCCCTAATCTGCTCAAACAACAAAACAATAAATAATCGTCAGTAAAAATAATTAGATAAATTAAATAATCAAAATGTCTAAGAAAATAGTAACAAATAAAGAAAAAGTAATACAAACATTACTCTATACGTTTAGATTCATAAACAGTAAACAAATACAACAGTTCTTAAACCATAAAGACCATAGGAGAATAAACGGATGGTTGAAAGATTTAGTAGATAAAGAGTATGTAGAAAGGGACTTTAAACCTATCTATGGAATATTAACCAAACCTGCCGTGTATAACCTCACGGCATTGGGCAGAAGATATATTCGAAATGCTTATGGTTACTCTTTCCCCAAATACCTAAAACGTCTGGCAAGAGATAACAAAGCGTCTAAATCATTTAAAATCCGTTGCCAGATAATTGCCGATTGGTACCTAATGCTTTTTCCTCCTTCAAAAGATAAAGATGGAGTAAATAAAAAAATAAATAAAACCGGTATAAATATTCTGGATTTTCTTATAACCATACTTAGAACCGGAAAGGAAGAAGGGAAAGGAAAAATCCCGTTAAATAAACTGCAGTTTTTTACTCCTGCATTCTTTCCTTCCGATATTCTTTTGGATAAAATTAAGCCCGATGCATACCTAAGAAAGAAGTCAACCAAAGGAATAGTGCACGGGCATTTGTTTGTGCTGGATGCTTATATCCCCAGATTTGTACTCCGTTATTCCTTAAAACGTATTTTTGACACTTTGTTTGAAGAGCATTGGGAAGACGACTCGATACTGTCCCTACAGTTTTATTTTCTCTGTCCTAACAATAAGATAATTATCTATTTAAGACGGCTCCTTCCGTCATTCTTGGAGAAATATTATGGTAGCAAAGAACTTATATTTTTCTTCGCAACCAGAAACCAATTGTATAATAGAAAAAACGGCAAGACCGAAACTATTAAATGGATTTCTTTCTCTTCAACCGATTACTAATCCCCTATTTACGCCCAACCTATCACGATTTTGTCTGCAAGGGGAATGAATAGTAAAACTTTGCATAAAGTGGAAATATAGGCAAATAAAATCTCCCGCCGGAGCTGACGGGAGATTTTAATCAAACTATTCGTAGAGCCAGGGTTCGTGAACCCTTTTTATTTCGGATAGTCTCGTAGGTTTAAAAGACATATCCTGTTCTAGTCCGTAAGCTTCCATTATCCGCTCAAGCTTTTCCAAGGAGAAATATCCAACTTCAGGATTATCCCCTACTACATAACCGAAGAATGAATCTTCTCCATCAAATTCAAACGGATACCAGACCCATTTGTTCAGCGGCATATAGAATTTACAGACAGCTATTGGGTCTTCCACCTTTTCCTGGGAATGCAACGGAGGAAGAGCTTTTCTTAATTCATCTGTCATCAGTTTCATATTTTTCACCCCCTTTCTTAATAATTTATTTTTAGGAAGCAGCCTTGCTTCCTATACTTGAATTAAAAAAAGCGGGGTGAATTTTGCAAGAGCGACTGAAAGGAGTTCATCTTGACCCTTGTCAAAAGAGGGGGAAGACCCCTAGGCATGCTCTTTGAGTATTGACTGATTTAAAAGTTTATGGTATAATCGTACCCAGATGTACCAAACAGAATTTACAACTAAAGAAATTGAGGCGATAAAACATATAAGAAATTATCTTTCCCATAAGGGTAGGACGCCCTCGATAAGGAAATTAATGCGCCTTTTAAAATCCAAGTCGATTAAATCTACACAAGACATTCTTTTTGTTCTTAACGAAAAAGGGATTATCCAAAAATTTGAAGACGGTACGTACAAACTTATTTTAGATCCGAATTTTGGTCCTTCCAGAGCTCAGACTTTAAATATTCCTGTTGTTGGAGTGATCGCATGCGGTTCTCCTATTTTCGCAGAGCAGAATATTGAGGGATACATACCTATTTCGACTGCTATTGCAAAGCCCGGGCATAGATATTTTTTACTTCATGCTAAAGGTGATTCTATGAATGAAGCGGGTATTAACGACGGAGATTTAGTTTTAATTAAGCAGCAAAATACAGCTCAGGAGGGTGAATACGTAGTCGCATTAATAGATGATGAGGCAACTATTAAAGAATTTCATAAAATGAATGATGTAGTCGTTTTAAGACCAAAATCTACAAACCCGATGCATAAAGCAATAATTTTGGAAGAAGATTTTCAGGTACAGGGAATCGTAGAGAAAGTTATTCCAGACATTGGTTGAATAACTAATTAATTTCAAGTTATTACGGGGAAAGAGGGTGATTAGAATATGCGAGTACAGGTAAGTTGTATAAATAAAAGGCAGCATCATAATCCACATGAACGAATAATGAATCTCGGAGGCTTTCATAATAGCAGCAGATGGTTGTTAAGCGAAAATGCTGTTATTCAGGATATCGAATCCGGCAACAACAATTATTATGTCTCCGTGGGCAATAGAACAGTTGACGTAATTATTGCTGAACATGAAGGAAGAAAATATCTAAAAACTACTGCAGACGGTTATAGTCCAGATAATCTCTTATCATTGAATGAATGTTCACTTCAATGAAGCTAACAATTAAAGGTGGTGAGTAATATGCCGTTAGGAAAACATACGAAAACAGAAACTGGAAGAATTCGTCAGGAAAGAAGTGATTCTCTTTTAGGCAATCTTTCCGAGGATTATCCAGTGCTAAGACAGTTTAACCCAAGAATGAAGTTGGGAACATTAAAAGACCGACTGGGCGTAGATTCCTTAGATCAAGCTTTGAAAAAATTGGAGAGATAAAATTAAGGAGGTGAAAATTATGGAATATAAACCTGGAGACATTGTTCCTTACGATGGCACGGTAAAATGTACACAACATCCCGAAACAATAGACCATGTTAAAAGAGGAACCACGTTTGCCCCTTGCGTGCATTGGGGCGAGCATGGACGAAAAAACTGCACATGGAAATATATTAGCTATAATTAATTGGAAATCCCGATTAAAGTTATATTTAAAAGTTACTTTTTGATTTTTTGTGACTAAGAAGTCAAACTTTATGTCGATTTCTTTTAATTATATCCTTATTAGGATCTTCAATTTCCAAATTGGTATAAAATTTTTTAGCCTCAGAATAAAATTGATTTATTATGTATTGCAATCTCGGGTTTTCTACAATTCTGTCTTTTATTTTTAAGGTAGGAGCTTTTCTTAGCGACTCTGTCATTTTCTTCAGGCTTTCGAAAAATCTGTCTCCGGTTTCTGGACGATCTTCATAAAGTTTTGCGGTTGCTGCTTGAATTGCATCTTCGGGAGAAGATTCAAGAAATACTTTTCTAGCCGGCTTATCTTTAAGAATACCTGGCAAGTCCTTTCTTACATCATAAGCAGCTGATCTAATTCTTTCTTCTACAACCCATTCAACAAATCTATCATCATTCAACACCTCTGGATGTTCGTTCCCAAATTGCTGTAATTCTGCGCTTCTACAATACTCAATAAAATTGCTAAATTTACTCAACGCTTCCCTTTCACTAACAACCCCTAATTTAAAAATCTTGGGAAGATAATTGTCTCTCATTAATTCATAAGCTCTAATCTGTGTTTTAATAGAGCTTGGGTTGGAACCTACTTTTTGACTAATTTGCTCTAATGTCAAAGCTCCAGATTGCATTATTTTAAATATATAACTTGCTTGTTCGTAGGGGTCCCATTCTGTCTTACCTTTTATATGCAAATTGCCAAGTAGTACAAATATTTCTGTAACATTAATTTTCTCTAGTAAAACTTTCGCCCTAATTTTTTGCCATTGATTCTTTTGTTCTTCAGGAACATTGCGATATAGATGTCTAAAGGCGCATAATCTTCGATTCCCTTCTAAAACTTGCTTGTCCATTACAATTATTTCTTCTAAAAGACCCCCATTATTCTGTATGTCAGCTGCTAGTTTTTGAGTATCTGCATCCCATAAATTTTCTTCAATAGCTTCTTGATTAAGATTGTCTCCAAGTTTACTCAATATATAGTTTATTCGAGGATTATCAGGATAATAATTTAGTTCAAATATATCTAGCTCTTCTACGCGTGTGGGAATTTTTCTATTATCAATAACTATCGCACCATCTTTATTGTCTTCCATATTATTTTAATAATTGCACTAATTCAGATTTAGTTAAATAATTACTCTCATCTATTTCATTCGTATCGCCTTGAATTACTCTTGCAACGTCTTGTTTTTTTGATAAATTATCCTCTACGAATAAATCTATTGTATCATTAGCAATTAACTTAATAATAGTGCTCTCTTTTCTTTGTGATATTCTGTGTATTCTATCTTGAGATTGGAGATAATCAACAAGATTAAAAGTTCGATCGACATATATAGCGTTGTTCGCTGCTGTTAGCGTTATTCCTTCTCGAGCTGCAGCTGGGTTTGCAATCATAACTTTGTAATTTTCGTCATTTTGGAATAGGTTAACAAATGTGTGCCTGACTCGAATTTCTGTTTCTCCAGAAATAGCCAGGGAACCAAATCCTTTATATCTATTTTTTAGTAGTTTTACATTCTCAACAAAAGAAGTCCAGATTATTACTTTTTCTTTATTTTTAACAATCTCTTTTACCAATTCATCTAACTTCTTAAATTTCGAAGGGGTTTCTTTATAATCTAAAACAATTAATGAAGGGTTGCTTGCAATTTGCACAAGCCTTAGCAATTTTTTTAATATATTTTTTGATTCATCAATTATCGTTTGCTCATCAGTTTTTAGAACTTCAATAAGTAATTCTTTTTTTAATTTTAGGTATATTTGTTTTTGTTTACTGGCCAAATCTACATATACTGTTTTAAAAACTTTATCAGGGAGTTCAAGTACATCATCTTTTAATCTTCTTATTGATTTACTACGTATTGTTGTTTGTAACTCGAGGAGTTTACTCTTGCTTAGGTTATCTTGGTTATACTCTCTTTTAAAGAGACTATAATTATTGCCAAGCGTTTTCCCATTATCTAGAAAGTAGAATTGTGCCCATAAATCTTCAGGCTTATTCGCAACCGGTGTCCCCGTAAGAATAAATCTCCTAACAGCCAAGTTTTTTATTTTATCAATTGATTTAAAAGTTTGGCTTTCTGGATTTTTAATCCTTTGTGCCTCATCCAAAACGACTATAAATTTTTGAGATTTTAGTAGTAAATTTACAATTTCTTCCTCTGCTTTAACTCCTTCATAGTTTAAAATGTATATATTTGCAAAAGAAAGAAACCTGTATTTTTTCCCCATCCCACTTCCATCAATGGTAATTGGAACTAAATAGCTATGTTTTTTTATCTCATCTTCCCAATTGTACAATAAAGACTTAGGACAAATTACTAAAGCTGCATCTGCAGTTTCTTCTTTCAAAATAGTTATTATTGCGTCTATTACTTCTTTCGTTTTACCAACGCCCTGTTCATCAAATACTGCAGCTTCGTTATTTTTAACTAAGAATTGAGTTGCCTCTAGCTGATGCGGAAGTGGATTTGTTTTAGGTTTATAGATAACTGTCTTTGTTTTCATAGTACAAAAGCCTATCGGGAACATCAATGATTAATAAATTATTTTCATCAATACCTAATCTCTTAACCATTCTCATAAATTCCTCCTTGATTGACGTTGGTATACCAAAAAAAACTTTATGCTCTATGTCCGCAGGCCATAAATCATTGTTTGTAAAATCTTGCAACTGTTCTCTGGTTCTTTTACCTAAATCACTAGCGGTTTTTGCTTCTCCTATTGCAATTGATTGCTTTTTTATTCCTATTAAATCAGGACGGTGTCTTAGAATTTTTGGAGGTAATCTTAATTTGACTGTTTCAGTTTGATTATGACCTTCAAAACTTATAACTTCGTATCCTTCCGCATACATCTTATTTGCGATTACTTCAGCTATAAATTGATGAGCTTCTGATGCCATTATTTTTTTCCTATCACAAATTCAGCTTTACTAATCAATTTTTTTAGCATGCTTTTTTTAGCTGATTCTTTATCCCTAATCTCATTGATTTCGCCATTCGTCAATTCATTAAGTTGCTCAATAACACTTTCAACATCGCTAAATAATTGAGATGCCACATCGGGTTTTATTGTTGATAAAACTTCTATTGCCATCTCGTACCCCTTATCTTTGAAGACCCTAGCTACTTCTTGATCAGCAAATATCTTAGGCAACTTTCTAACATAAATTGCCATAGGTATTTTCCCTTCAGCCACCCACTTTGAAAAATCTTCAACAGTAAATTCTCCAGATGTTACTAAATTTCTTACCTTCTTTTTACTTATTAATTCAACAAAATAGTTATATTTGCCAACAGGATCCGCCACCTTATCTCCATACTTAGTCATAAATTTATCTCTCATTAACTCAAAGGCCTGGATATCTTTTTTTATCTCTGTTTCGCTTCTTCTAGTTTCACTCGACAACCTTTTGTATTCATACCCTTTTTTTAGAAGATAATATAAATATCTTGCTCTTTCATATGGTCTCCAAGGTTGTTTGCCACCAAGATGTGATTCAAGTCTTATAAAAGCAATTGTATCTTCAGGTGTACCTTCTGGAAAGATTCTCGCATTAATGGATTTCCATTCTAAATTATCTGGGTATTTTTCAGCGAGGGCATCGAATACAAGCTTTCTTGTATTCCCTTCAATAACAACGTATCTTCCTTTTTTTTCATAAACCCAAATTGGTTCCAATAAGCCGTTAACCTCTATTGATTGCATTAATGCCTCGTAGGTATTTGAAGTAGCTGTCCTTTGGCCTAACCGTAATTGATCCTGATTAATATCTTTCTCCTCCCAACCCCTAGCAACAAAACTATCAATTAGCATTTGTATTCTAGGATTTTCTTTGTCAAAATCGATTTTACCTAACGGGAGTTTTTGAGTTGGAATTTCATTTATCTTTTTTATGTCTATATTTTGAGTCATATACAAAAATTATTTATGCTTACAAAGCAAAACATACTCATTTACCAATCTTCTACCTTTGTTATTCTTATTAAACCTTGATCCTTGCGCTGAATGATTATGTCCATTCTCTTTATTCACAATTTCGTAATATTTACTAGCTATTTCTATAAGCTTATCTACTGGTTTGATAATACTATTGTCAGAATAGCTAATAGCTAGAATTGAGTCTGTACTTTGAGATATTATATCAAATATCTCAGTAAAGGCATTTTCTACCTCAGTTGATTGAGAAAAGGAAGACTGCAATCGATCACTTCTGTATCCTCCTTTTGTATTTTTTTTCGTTCTTGGGTGAATGGATAGTTCGGGATAATCATATTTAACTAAAGTCTCTGGAATATGATAATAACGACTGTATTGAGCAGTAGTATATGGAGGGTCTATGTATATCAATTTTACGTCTTTTAGAATATTCTTCTTAGAGAGCTCTGTTATTGCCTTTTTCCAGTCATAATTTAGTGTTAAATTTTTCCATTTATTCTGTTTGTGCAAGTTTCTAAATTCACCTAATTTAAAAAAGAAATTGGCAAGGACTGAATTCAAACGCACATCGAAAATTTGTAGCTTTTTTGTAGATAGATACTCCGCAAAATGTCCCGTGCTATTTACGGTTCTACTTATAGCAAAGACTAAACAACTTAGATAGACTGCTTTCTTTGATTTATCAAATATTTGATCTATAGCATATCTTAAACTGTCAATTTCAATGCATTGCTCCAAGCTAAAAAAAGTGTTTGCATAATAAGTAGAAAATAAAATATAAGGAAACTTTTGGGGATTTTTTCTACGATTGCTAATAAAAACTTCTGAGCAATAATCACTTATTTTGAAAGTGTCTTTCTCAATTGAATTTGTATACTCTGGAAAACTATTTACAAACTTTTCATACTCCTCTAAACTTCTTTTGGAAAAAATAGCTCCTTCGCTTCTTAAGGCTTGTTCATAAATATTAGTTAGAGCTTTCAAATTTTTATTGTATGCGCTGGAAAGATTAATTAGGAAATCGTTTTCCTCAATTTGTTTATTAAATTCAAGTAAAGCTTTTGATATTACATAAGAATATTCTTGTATATCATTCGCAATTATTCTGTTCCTAGATTTTAGAGCATATCCTACGGCTGAAGTCCCTGCAAATAAATCTAAAAAAATTTCTTCCGGCTCGATATTTTCCCTGAGAATAGGAATAAGCCATTTCAGCAATCCTCTTTTGTTACCCATGTATTTTAATATTCGCATTTGGGGATATTCCTCAACGTTAGTATCCATCTTAATAGAAGTTATTAAGCCAAATGTTTGGTTTTGGATGGTAGATAAAAACATTTTTGCCTATACTTATATTAGAATAGTATCACACTTCTTAATATAAATATTTAGTAGAGGTTCAAAAAATGAATGGACGAGCTCACCTATTTCTTACGTCGCACAAGATTTGGTTTACGGCTGGGCAACCGACCTCCATCTGCATTTTCAAATAGACGTTTTCGGAATAGCCGTAAGCCCCAGAACATTTCTTGGAGACGGAAATCTGGATTAGCCTCAAAACGACACCGCTATGGTGATATAATAGCTCCAGACCGACATACTCAACAGAGTGGTATAATTACGGTATGGCAGAATCTATAATTGCCATTGTTTTTGATTTCGACGAAACTCTTGGTCCAGATAGTATCTCCTTTTTCCTGCAAGAAAATGACGTAGACCCTGCGTTATTTTGGCAAGAAATAAACGGAATGGTTCAAAACGGGTGGGATCCGCCGCTTGCGTACATGCATAAAATCGGAGAAATGGCAAAGGCAGGAAAGATAGACGCTTCTGAAGAATTTTTGTCTAAAATCGGCAAGAAACTGCCTCTTTACCCGGGCTTGCCAAAAGCTTTGCAAGAGCTTAAGGATTACATAAAAGACAATCAGGAGCTAAAACGAACCAGAGTTTCTCTTGAGTTTTATATTATAAGCGGGGGCCTGGAATCAATGGTTAAGGCAACAAAACTGGCTCCTTACATTGACGGAATTTTCGGTTGCAATTTCTATTACGACAAAAAAATTAAACAGCCGGTTGGTATAAAAGCGACAATCTCTTTTACGGAAAAAACAAGGTATGTCCACGGAATCCGAAAAGGCATTTCCGTGGCCGAACTTAGAAATAATCCTTACAGAATTAACGACGCTATCACTCCCGATATGCAGAGGGTTCCGTTTTCGCAGATGATATATGTCGGCGATGGCCCGAGCGACGTCCCGTGTCTTTCGATGATAACGGCAAGCGGAGGCACCGGGATTGGCGTATCCGCTCCTTTTGGGACTTTTAAAAAAGGCTATGAGCTAGCAAAAGGAAAAAGAATTACGGTCGGGCCTTATACGGCAAATTATAAAAAGGGGTCGGATATGCGAAAAGTACTTGAGGAAACTATTTTAAGGATAGGCCTTGAAATAGATACGGAACGCAGAAAAAACATAATTAACGCCCCGGGCCATTAAGATTAAACAACGAAATAGCCTCCACGTCACACAAGATGACGTTTTTGGAATACCAGTAAATCCCGGAACCTTTCTGGGAGACGGTAATCCTAATTAACTTAAAATGCCTCTTTTATATTTACTCCTAGAATGATATTATTCTGTAATCTTCTGCCTAGAAAGCGAGGGAAATTATTATGGGAGTACCACCATCAGAAAGAGGAACAAGCGCACAACCACAATTACCTGAAGGTATGACCTTAGATGATCTAAGATTTGTCAATCCAGAGACATACGCACTTCATATGGCATGGAAAGGATGGACAGTTGTTGTGGGAGGCGATGTGGACGGAAACCCAGTAAAAGTAGGTTATTCATTGTCAAGAGAAATTACAGATGGATTTGACGTTACAACACTGGGACAGAAAATAGGAGTAATAAATGAGCAAGGAGAGACGCTTGATGGTTATTCTTTAGGAATTATACATAGAGACGGCCAAAGACATGATAAGCCTACGCTTGATTTTAAGTTTAGGGGTTTTCCGACTGAAAAAACCATGCAAGTTCTTGAAAGCCTTGAAAGAGAATTTTTACCCGAAGGAGAAGGACCAGAACGAAGAAAGAGAAATTTTAGATTATTAGCATCAGCAACAAGTGGTCCAGAGACAGGCAAAGCATCAAAACCAAGAACAATTTTTGAAAGAGTCAGGCATGGGTTAGGTCTTGGAAGAAACTAATTTATATTAAACAATCACTTTAGTATCATAGATAGTGAAACTGGTGGTAGTAAAACAGGTTCTAGCTTCTATTCTTACCAAAAACACCAATTGGGGAATAAAGCATTTTTAAGGAGAAGTCAAATTTATAGTGTGTTAAGAAGATATTAAGCTTTTGAACCAGTTTTTCGAACAGCATAGGGAGGAGGACAAACTTTATCAACTTTTCTCCAGAAGGCAGACAAATCTTCTCCCGTTGGAGTTCCTACTCTCATATAAGCCTCGCCTTCTCCAAGTCTCGCTGGCTTTCCGCGTAATCCCCGTGGATAGTAGGTCTCTCCAGCTGCGGCTATTCTTCCAAAAGGAATACCCATCTCGGCTGCTACCTGTTCAGCAGCATTTACCCTGTCAACAGTCATTACTGTATATACAGTTCTGTCTTCTAATCGCGTAGGCCTTTCGTTTTGTCCCATATTTTGGGATTGTATCTTAACTATAAGCCATTTGTCAAGCGGAGGCGGGGACGTCCAAGACATCTCTTGTTTCTAGCTTCAATTCTTACCAAAAACACTAATATTTTTTTAGCAAGGTACCATCTAGATTCAACTCATTAAAAAAATCTACACCGATCATAAATCTTCTATCTGTTAATACAAAATCCTTCTTCCATAAATATTGTCCAATATCAAATAAATGATAAATTGTATTCATAATAGTCGAATCTGAGCAATCCAAAACAAATACCCCCCTATTTTTTGACGGAAAACGTCCTGGTTTCAATAATTTTTTATCTTTCGTAATAAATATCATAAATTGAACCCATTTTTTTAATTGGGCGTCTTTCGTGGATTTCTTTGGAGCTAATATTAAATACTGTTTATTTATTCCTATGTGTGCAACACGATAGCCCATACTTGCAATAAAGTTAGAAACTTCTGGAGGAAGATTCTCATCAACCAAAAAACCAATAGAAGATTTAGGTTTTTTTATGTCCCTCTTCATCGAATATAAAAATTAACTTTCTTATACTCCTAATTTAGGTTGAAGTCAAAAAAATTCGTGCCTCGTGTCGCACAACTCCAAGTTTACGTCATGAGCCAAGGCTGATTAGCCTCAAATGATTGCGGGTTCGAGTCCTAGCCGCGGAGCAAGCCTCAAAATTGGTACTCCGTAAGTCTCTTATTATAACCTCAAGTTTGATTTTAGAGTTTTCCTATAGTATAATCCACGCATTATGTCGATGAATGAAGGACAACCAAGAGATAGATTAGCAGAAGCAACGAGCGGAAGACTCCATTGGAATGACGCTGGAATGGATGCTTTTGAACAAGGTTGGCAGGATTTTACATTGGGGAAAAGAGTAGAAGTCAGAACTCCAGCTGATGCTTGGGCAAAAGGAACAGTTGTAGAAACCCCCCTTATAAATGATAGAGTTATTGTGGTTGAGACTGATGAAGTAGTTCATGACAATTTAGGTTTTCGTGGAGGGAGAGGATTGACCGTTATGGCATACATGAATACAAGAAGAGGGATACTCTCCAATATAAGAGAAATAGATGAAGAGCCAAGACATGTAGAAGTTCCAATTCCCAAACTCAAAGAGCTAGAGGGTAAAGGAGCTGAGTTATTAAAAATAGCAGAGTTGACAGCAGAGGCATCAGAAGGAAGACTTAGAATAGCAATACACGAGGAAGATGAATCTGAGGAATTAGATTATTCTGGCGGAAGATTTTTAAAGCTTGATGGCAAAAGACTTGGTAGAGATATTGAAACGTATGACTTCATGGGAGATATTCAAGAGATGGGTGGTTGGCAAGCTGTTCTACCAATGTTTTTAGAGGAAGTTCTTCTTCAAGTTCAAGAAGATTTACCTGAAAGTTATGCGGTTGCAAGCCAAAGATTACAAGCGTTGGGCGAGTTAGTTTATAAAGGTAAACAATTGGAAGAGTGGAATGAGCTTTTTAAAGAAAGTGAGTATCAGACGCTTCCCACAGGCAGTGCTGCTATTATTTGTGACGCTAGCGATGGAAGTTTGAAAGGACATCCTCATGTTTTTAAATTTTTAATTACAATGGGTGAAGTTGTAGACCACAAGGATACTGATTCGTTGGAAAGAGATTTACAAGAGAGGGCAACCAACTTTATGCCGATTCCTTTTAGAGACCCTACCCATTGGGTTGGGATAAGACCACTAGATGAAGACCGTGGTGATATATTAGTGTCTATTGAACCGTTTCAAGAAAAACCATCTGGTCAGATTAAATTAACATTAGTAAGAAGTGTATTTGACCAAGAACCGATTGAAGAGGCAAATATAGATGCTTCCGCATTTACAGAGCAGGGGTTTGATTTAAACCCAAAAAATGGAAACAATTTAGGTTTAGTCTTGAATCATAAACTTTCGCAATTACTTTATGACTTCCAGCTAGGACAAGGTCAATTTAAACCACAAGGTGAAGAACAAGCCTAGTAAGCAATAACAGGCTTCATTTGTAGTTTCTTTATTTCTTCCCACCTTTGCTTTAATTCCCCAATATAGCTTAGATTCTGGAAAGATTCGATGACTTTTGCAGTTATAATAATCTCAGGACTGGGGAGCT
>Ga0187889_10002823_pt1 | contig 16183 bp, 15 predicted proteins | sample June2016WEW_7_10_2_FD_132992 | JGI IMG/M metagenome (GOLD analysis project Ga0187889, IMG submission 132992) | Peatland microbial communities from SPRUCE experiment site at the Marcell Experimental Forest, Minnesota, USA - June2016WEW_7_100 | ecosystem: Environmental > Terrestrial > Soil >... | reverse complement strand
GCAGAATCCTAGCACTTTCCAATATTGGCAGCATGACCAATTGAGCGGTTATAACACAACTAATTCTTCAGAAATCCTTCAGTACGATAACTCTTGCAATTCGACAGCATGTGGCAATCGACGCGATATTAAATCCGGTGTTTTGCGTCGCATAACGCCGCCGGTCTCTAAAGTCTAACGTGTTGCTTGAAGGCCTTCAATGAGGGCCCATCCCAGTGGGATCCCCAAAGCTACCCTGTATACTAAGATTCTACATATCAGACCGATAGAACGGGATCATCGCATACACTCCGAGCCTATAAGAAAGATGGAATTAAAATGATAGTCTGAAGATGAATGTCATAGCGAAATACGGATTTATCGTTTTTGTTGGCTCTATCCTAGCGGTCGGGGGCATTTGCGGTCTTATCTTCCTATTAGCCCCTATATTCGCCACGCTTTAATAGTAAGTGTCTTTGTGATGATGATGCGCAACATTGGTACTCCTAGCCGACGCCATCAGAAGACACAAAACTATAGGGCCGACCCTTTAACAAATTAGAGTGAAGCAACTATTCTGTCTTAGGATCACGTAATCCCCAAGACTACTTCCGCACTGCTCTTCGTCAACCATTATTCAGAAAAACGCCTCCGTTACACTATGCACAATGATCGCCTCGAAGTCGACGAACTCATACTCGAACTAGCCGACTACAAGAACGATTACGCCGATATGGCGGCAGAAAAACTGCTACGGAAGTGCTCGACCAGTTGGGAAGCCTATCAATACCTGCAAGACCGTGTGCACGATAGCTGGCTACCCGACAGCGCACGGCAACAGGCACGACGGATTACCAAGAGGATACAGGTGCACATGCATCAGTGTCGCGAATACGGCTATGCTTATGTGGGGTCGTGAGCGCGAAGCGCTCGGCTCATATTAGCTATGCCTGCAGGCGCTTCTTTTGCACGTTAAGCTCGTGTATCGCGTTGCTTAACGCGCCGTAATTCCTATGAGGGCCTAGATCTTCAAGCGCTTTTATAGCCATATCAAGCTTTGCGAGTCTTTTGGCTGCAAAATTCTTTACCTATTTTGTTTTTCGTTACCTTCTCAGCAGTCGTTTTCATTTTACCCCTACCTCTTGTTTAAATTCACCGATCGTCGTACCGATAGGTATCGGTTGCTTGGATCCAGACCGGCCAGCCGTCGCGATTCTACAATCTATGATGCGGTTAGACTCTCTAGCGCCGAGATCGATGTTGAACCGCGTGCATCAAAAGTAGAGAAAACGACCAGCGACACGTACTAGCGATTGTCTTTACTTACTCCCTGATTGCCATCGCCAATAGTTAGCAATATCCGCTTTTACGAAAGCCGCTTTATAAGGGTTTTTTTCGCACCACAGATCGTAGCAGTAATTAAACCTTGGATTGCTAATCTGCGCCGTTGAGCACGGCTCACACTCAGGGCGGTCACGCTTTGCCCTAACAGCGGTTATCTTTCCAGTATGACAGCCATTGCATTGGTCAGGTGGATTCACTTCGTGGTTGTCTGAGTCTCCCGTTTTTATCACATCCTCACTAGTGACCTGTTTGCACTGCTATATCGGTCTTCGCTATAGAGGTATTGCTGAGACACGAGCCTTCGCAAAGACAACCGGCCGCACCAAACACAGTAACTTACCACTCACACTCGCCCGATAGGCCGCTCTCGTTAGAATTTGCCGCCCTCGATGGCTAACTGAAGCCCCCAGTCGTTCAGCAGGAGATAATCTCGGGTCACGCGGGGCCAATTCTAGTATTCTAGTAGCATATTGCTTTTAGCCTCTCCATGCTCTCTAGCTTAAGCCTTTATAAACCAACAGGGGAGGCGTATGGTTGAACCGCGGGACACTATTAAAATTGAAAATGTGGTAGCCTCAACCGGCATCGGAATAGAGATAAACCTCAAGCAAGCCACGCTTGCGTTAGAGGGTGCAGATTATGATCCTGAACGGTTTCCGGGCCTCGTGTACCGGACCAAGAACCCGAAGACGGCAGCGTTAATTTTCCGATCCGGAAAAATTGTCTGCACGGGTGCAAAGAGCATAGATGAGGTTCATAAAGGCCTTGAAAACGTATTTCAAAGTCTACGAAATATCGGAATCGAAGTGAAGGGAACGCCGGAGATTAAGGTGAGCAACATCGTCTCGTCAGCAGATCTACACTCAGTTCTGAATCTAAATGCAATTGCCCTCGGTCTCGGGCTCGAGAATATTGAATACGAGCCCGAACAGTTTCCGGGTCTCGTCTATCGGATGTCAGATCCTAAGGTGGTGATTCTTTTGTTTGGTTCCGGCAAACTTGTCATCACGGGCGGGAAAAAGCCCGAAGATGCGGCTAATGCGGTCGATCGAATCGTTGAAGAGCTTAAAAGCGTAAACCTTCTACGCTGAATGACTCCCTGAATCAGAGCGCTTAAAGGCACCGATTGTATCTGCGCGAGCTTGAGAGTAGGGGTGTTCAGTATGTGCGCTCGTAGTCAGCGGATGACCCTTCTACTGGCATTTCGATCCCCAATTTCAGCGATTGAAGCCCTTTCAATGCTCCTTTTGTTGGCCGCTTAAAGTACCTTTGTGAGCTGGCTTGTACAGCAACCGGTTCATAACTTTGAACTTCGCCCTTCGCAATAACCTTCTTCCCAGATTTCGAGCACAGAAATCGCAAGCTTTTCTGCATCGTGTGCGCACATCGCCTGCTGCAACACCTCAATGATCTGGCGGAGAGGTGGCTTGGGACGGGCAGCACTACTTATTTTAGCGATTGGAGCACGTAAAAAAGCCCGTTGAAAATCAATCTCGTTACCCTTTGATTCACAGCTAGTTATTGACTGCGAGCACGTATGTTGTGTGACGCGTGTGTTCTCTACAGCCAATGTATAAGGTCATGAGCAAACAAACCAAAAATCACGGTTACATGTGAGCCAATTATGAACCCAGTGAACGCAGTGGTTCTTCTTCTCATTCTGCTCGTGGCATTCAGCGCCGCGCGTCTGATACTTTGGGCGTGGTGGATTCGCAAGCGCAACGCGAGGATGAAGAGATACGACGAACGATGGCTTAGAAAATGAACTAGAACCCAGACTTAAGCCGAAGAAACTGTTAATCGGTAATCATAAAAAGACGATAAAACATCTGTTGAGGGGGTACACGAGTGAAATGGGTTGATGTTGCAGATGTCAGGTTAGTTGAAACGCTGTTATAGTTATTCTTTATACGGTTTTAGCGCTATTCCAACTGGACAACTAAAATGTTACGGGAAATCGAATCAACGCTGAAGTTGGAGGAGTAAACCGTGTATGATATCATTTTTCCAAACATTCTCTTTTTAAACGCGCTTGTCTTCACTACTATAATCGTCGCTGTGACAGACGCGATTATGTTTTACGTAATCTGGAGCGGCAGAAGACACTTAAACGCGCTGTTCGTCGTCGGAGCTATTTTTATCACCATGGTACCGTTGGCAATTAATCTCTGGGTTCATATTTATCCAAACATTCTCTTTTTAAGAGCGCTTGTCATCAGTGCTATCATCATCGCTGTGATAGACACGCTTGTGTTTTACATAATCTGGAGCGGAAGAAGAAAAATAACTCCACTGTTCGTCGTCGGAGCTATTGTTGTCACAACGGTACCGTTGGTAATTAGTCTCTGGGCTAACATTTTATAGATATGTTGGTAAGACCGTCAGTGACGCCGCAGCTAACTAAAATGACAGAGAATTACTCACCTAATTTCTACCGTCTTAGCGTAGAAAAAAGAAAGAGCTTACGTAGTAGGAATAATGCTTGAGCACGTGGAGACGCATAATATTATTTCATTCTGCTCCGCGCCTGACCTGACCCGGCTGTGTTCAGGAAAAGCCTCTGACGTAAGTAATTGGAAGCGCGATCAATATTTAGTATGAGGTCTGAGTAAGCTCACGCCCAAAAATAACTTACGCTCGCATCACAGCCGATCAGCCGTTCACTCGGCGCAAGCTTGCGTGGGGGGCTAACGCCCGGCGGTAGTTCTGTTTCTTGTGTCATGCTCGGCACTAGCGCGCCATTCCTTCTTCATTTTTTCGATATGGTCGCCGGCTTCGCTTCTGTCTCTTTCTTTCACTTTCAGCACAGTCTCGCAACTAGATTATAACAGGTCAGAGCCTACGCCGTTTGTGCAAGCAATACCTCAAACCGATACCAGCGACCAGAGACAGGCCATCTACAACCTCTTTGCTGCTTACATTCACACATTGCCACTTGCGGATCTTCTCGAAAGCGTGGAACGAGCGCGGCGAGAGGCACAGCAGATTAAGCGACGTAGTCCGCTAGGATGACATATCAAACGCTGCGTTGCCCAGCTTCTGCAGAAGAACCGAGCCGGGGCTGGATCACGATGAGTCGAGCAAGCACCAAATGGGCGACGTTGCGTTCGCGCTCTGCAGAGGCAGACCTTAGCGAGTGCTGAGCAGAAACCCGCCGAGGCCGAGTGCCCATAGGATGATCGGGTAGGCGACCAATCGCTCCATCCCGCCGAAGCCGATGCCGCGCATGTGCTTCCGGGTCAACAGCACTAACGCAGCGAGCGAAATGACCCCGAGTCCGATTGAGTAGTACGCCAAAGGGACGCGCTCGTACGAAAAGGCGCAGATCGCAGATAAGCCCCCGAAAAGGAACGAGACGAGCGCGCAGCGGAGATGAAGCCTTCCGGTCGTCTCGGGGAATATCCCCACGCCAACGATCCCGGCGCCCCCAAGGACGATGAAAAGCGTCGGCACGGGGCCAAAAAAAAGCCCGTGCCAATGAGCGCGCCGCCCACGATCGCGGCGCCGAAGACGATGATCGAGGCGTTGAAAAGGCGCGCGGTGCGTCCGACGCCCAGGTCGCTGATGGCGTTATTCGCGATGCTGTAGCCCGGGTAGCGCGCCTCAGCGATGATCATCGCGAGGACGAACTGCGCCGCGCCGACGAAGCAAAGTGAGCCGATGAGTAACTGGTTGGCTACCGCCATCTCGCGTGACCTTCTGTGCGTTGATCGCCATCTCTCTCTCTTCTATTTATACGTGTCTCGCGGCGTGCGTCTGGCGAGAGCACACCTCAACGCAGCAGAGCCACCCCTCCGCCAAATTATTGACGTGTTGCGGCAGGTGATGTGCACACCAGACGCAGAAAAGCTTGCGATTTCGGTGCCTGAAATCCACGAAGGCGGTTATCGGGAAGAGCGAAGTTCAAACTGCAGTTCAGATCAAATCCACTTTAAAGAGGGCAGCTTAAATAGGAATTAGCTAAAGTGGGAGTAATCGAAAACGAAGGATTTGCAGCAAGATGCCGAAGCACGAGCTGAAAGTTCCCACCGATAGGATCGAAACACTGACGGATGGAATATTTGCCATCGCCATGACTTTACTAGTTTTGAGTATTGAAGTACCCACACTGCCGGCCCCCGTAACTCCCGCTGTGTTCAGCGCGTATGTCACGAGTATTCTACCTCAGATATTCATTTACGTAATTGGCTTCATCCTTCTGGCTGTTTTTTGGATGAATCACCACATATTCTACGTAATAGAACGAACCAACACCACTCTTGTCTGGATAAATATCCTCTGGCTAATGTCAATTGCTCTCGTGCCTTTTTCAACAGCAGTTATCGGTAGATATGGCCAATTCCAGCTCGCGGAACTCATATTTGATTTAAACATGCTCATTATAGGTCTTTTATGGTATGCTAACTGGTCTTACGCATCAAGGAAAGGGTTAGTCGCTGAGAAGGTGGTGCCCTACGCCGTTCACATCAGGCGATCGAACCTTGCATTGCCAGTTTTGGCAATAATAGCAATTATGGTCTCTTTCATAAGTCCAATCGGAAGTTTTTACGTATTTGTACTTGTGCCCGTTATATTCACGGTTTATACCGTTACGAGGCGCGTTAAAGAAAACCGAGCCACCTCCGCGCCTGATAATTGAAGCATTGCAGCAGGCGATGTGCGCACACGATGCAGAAAAGCTTGCGATTTCTGTGCTCGAAATCTGGGAAGCAGATGTCACTAAGAGCGAATCTAAGTGATAAGATGCCGTTTTTTGCGCACTACAGCCCGTAAAGAAGGTTGCTAGACCGCAGGCGCGTCTTCACCGTTAGAGAACGGCGTTCGCCAATTGCTGCGCGCAAAAACGCGCTGTCGTTTTCGTGCGCGGGTGCGTAGAGCAACGAACCAAAGTTGTTATAAATCTTAAAATAGCTACACGCGCTAGTACATGTTGCCTCGGTTAATCACTAAGGTCGTTAACAGCACCTCTGTTGATTCCACAGAAAGGGTCGATGCATGGGTTGTCTCACGCTTATCGTGAGCTTGTTGGTTCTGTGGAAAAAGAGACACGTTGGCTATGTCGCGAAGGGCGAAAGTTAACGACCTTAGACTATTTCTCCAATTGTAGGTCGAAGTGATAACGCTGTAGTTTTCACGTGTTATTGTGCCACAACAAGCGCTGCAAGCCTACCTACTCGGTTGGGCCGGCAAAATGAAAGCTGCACGGGCCCCAATCGCTGAAATAAGCACCGGAGACGTGCATAAAGCGCACATCTCAACGATCGTTTGTTCAACGCCGATCATCTACAGCGATCAAAATTAAACATTATCACAATCACGCGCACCACACAACAAACATGCTCGCACGGCAATGACCGTGCTGCGAAGCTCAGGTAAACGCGATTGATTTTCAGCGGGCTTTCCTACGTGCTCCAATCGCTAAAATAAATAGGTCTATTACCTTAAAAGCCGTCAAAGCCTAGGTTAACGTAAAGATACAATAGCTAACAATTTGAAACTCAATCTGCGTCGTCACCGCGTCAAATTACGCCTCCATTCCTCAAATTTGATATTTTTTTCCTCCTCGTGCCGTTGGGCTTCTTCTTCTCTAACTCGCCTTTGCTGTTGCTGCGCATCAATCTCACGATAATGTCGGTTCGCATATTCGATATACTTCGCCACAATATTCCAGCATTCCCCGTTCCTGTTTATTGCTGCTTTGTCTTTCCTGCATAGATATATGACTTTATCACCAACGATCCTCGCTTTTCTATAAGCGGCTTTCGACAAGAAGCATTGCGTCCATTCTTCGGGCGGCTTATTAGAGAGAATATAAGGCACGTGTACCATGTTCTCATGGTCGGCAATCTGCTCTATGCCGTTCGCATCAAAATCCAGAATCTCTATGTCTCTAAAGGTCATGTCATTTATCACCCCCCTTGACGAAAAAATGAATCAAGCAGCTTAAATGGCGGCGTGATAGCTTAAGTGTTGTCGTTTAGCTGCGGAATGCGCACCATATTTAACACACTTAAGTTAACGGATTCGCCGCTTACCGCGTGAGATGGGTCGCCTAATCACTCATACGCCCACCCATATTCGCGCTGCTGGAGCAATCGCACCTGTATTCTTTTGATGATCTGCCGCACCTGCTGCCGTGTGCGGTCAGGGAGCCACGCATCGTTGACACGGTCTCGCAGGTATTGATAGGCTTCCCAACTGGTCGAGCACTTCCGTAGCAGTTTTTCTGCCGCCATATCGGCGTAATCGTTTTTGTAGTCGGCTAGTTCGAGTATGAGTTCGTCGACTTCGGGGCGATCGTTGTGCATAGTGTAGCGGAGGCGTTTTTCTGAATAATGGTTGACGAAGAGCAGTGCGGAAGTGGTCTTGGGGTTACATAATCTCAAACATCATCTCAGATCACACAACACATGACAAACGTGCTGCACGGCAATAACCATGCTGTGAAATCTTAGAGTTTCACGATTGATTTTCAGCGGGATTCTCTACGCGCTCTAATCGATAAAATAAGTAGCGCTGCTCCGCTCTATTTTTGATGTGTGGGCTTTATACCGTTTTAGGGCTCTTTTTTATCTGTTTTTCTAGTTCAAGCGCGAAAGTCGCTGCCCCTTGATACTCCAGTAAAGTAGTGTTTAGATGGCTTACCCAAAAGCTCGATTTTACCCTTCTTGAAGAGGCTTCGGGAGAGCGAAGCGTGATATTGGTTCCCTTGAAAGAGGGAGAAACGTCAGATAGCATCGAAATATATGTTTGTTATTCGGAGGAGCCGGTCACTGGGTGTAGGGCTTATAGGCCAGGCAGGGTCTTGGCGTCGACAGCCACAGAAGCCGGGTCTCAGTTTTCACGTACTTTTGACTATTTCCCACCCAGTGAATTCATAGTTTTAGCTTTTCCGGAAAAAGGTAGTTCCACGTCTTTACGCGCTTTCGGACACTATCCAACGCATGGTGAAAGACGACGCGAGAATGGTTTCCTTTTAGGATGAACAGACTAGTTGAGCCTAATGGTGATTAACGTCGCAACATGCTAAATACAGAAATACACGCGCTTGGCGGCTAACCGAATACGATGTTTCAGCCTTCTACTAAATTGTATCCTCTGAAGAGTCCAGTTTCGGGCAGACGAAAAAACTACGTCTACCTAATACTTAGCACGAGATAACTGAGCGAAAAAAATGCTAGAGGAACAGGCAATAATCCGGATACTAAAGCATGACGTAACGCTAATCGATTCAAAAGCATGTGGTCATAGGATGTGCGGTTTGTCGTCCAAACCTCTATCGACGCATTTCGTTGTACGACGTTGGAAATGAGACGTGCGGTAAGTTCGCTATCGTTAAATAACAACCGGTGTCAGTTGGTTTGAGCCTCATGCCGCCAGAAACTCTGTTAGAAGTATTAGCTTCGAAGCCGCAGGGCCACGATTACATCGCTGAATTAAACAGAATTAGAGAAAAGGCGGCATCTAAGCTCAAAGAAATTCAAAGAACTTTTCCCTTTTACACTCCCCACGATATTGAACATTCGGACAGAGTTGTTGAGATTCTTAATATCTACATACCAGCTTCCCTCAAAGGCCAATTCAACGAATTGGAACTTTTCTTCTTACTAGCTAGCGTGTATCTGCACGATATCGGAATGCAACGTTTTTCACCGCTCATAGAAGACAAAATATCTAACAGATTAGGTCAGGGCCATGATGCAAGCCCTTCAGACGAAGAAATTCGAAATAATCACCATTCAAGATCTGAAGAATATATAGCGAAGTGCTACCGTGATTTATGTATCAAGGATGCCCACCAGGCAAATATCATCGGGCGGATCTGTAGAGGACATAGAAATGAAGACTTGTTCGATCGTAAACTGTTCACGCCGGATCGAACATATAAACAGTATCCAATCAATATGCCTTTGCTCGCCGCGCTTCTGAGGGGTGGCGATGAGCTGGATATCACTTTTGAGCGCACTTCACTAGTTTTATATGGGGCGATCCCTGCTGACGACAAAGTTAGCAAGAGTGAGTGGGACAAGCACTTATCCATTGAAGGGGTTGCTCGAGTTCGAGACGATCCACTGAAGCTCAAGTCTACCGCTACTTGCTTTGATCCAAAGATTCATCGTTTGCTGCGAAAGCTGGAATCTAAGATTAACGCGCAAATGATGGAAGTGCTGGAACTTTCCTATCACGATCCTAAAACAATCACAAGTTTGCCTCGGCAATTTGAGATTGGCATCGAGGCCCGTGGATACATCCCGTATGACTTTAAGTTCTCTGCAGAAATGGGTGCGATCATACAATTGCTAATGGGAAAGAACCTATACCGTTCACCCGGTGAGAGCATCCGGGAGCTTCTAAAAAACAGTCTTGATTCTTGCAGACTTAAAAAGAAAAGAATAGGCGTGGGCTATGACCCCGCCATAGAAATTGAGCACGCTTCAGATAAGTCGACTCTCGTAATTAGCGATAACGGTTGTGGAATGGATCAATATATTATTGAGAATTTTTTCACAAGAATCGGTCGCAGTTACTACCAATCTCGGGAATTCCTCCAAAAAGAAGCTGAATTTGCGCCCGTAAGTGAGTTTGGCATTGGATTTGTCTCATGCTTTATGATCGCAAGTAGAATGGTGGTCGAAACGAAAGCCAAAGATCAGTCGCCATTCAAAATAGAGATCGATGATTTTGCAGATTATTTTATTGTTCACAACTGTGAAAGAAAGAACGAAGGGACAAAGATCACCTTGGAGCTGAAAGAAAACGCGAAAGAATTGGATTTCGGGGAAATAGTCAGGGCGTATGCCCGGCACCTGGAGATTCCAATCATGATGCATGCTAATAGCCAGACGCGACAAATCAGCGATGAAGGTTACGAACCGAAAGTCACCATTCCCGCACGATGCAAGTTTCAGCAAATTGAAATTAAATGCGATGAGGTCGAAGGGATCATAGCACTGATCTTGAGAGAGACTAAAAAAGGACTATGGACAGCTTGCACGACTAAGGATAAGCATGGAGCTGGCCATCCAATGCAATTCGTTTCGTACGAAGGCGTTTTCGTAAATAACTCGTCAATACTGCCGCCTTGGCTAATGACAAAGGCAGGCACAAGCATTTGTTCGGATCTAAATTTAAGAAAAAGTTCTTTGGTGAATCTGAACCTCGCCCGAAATGAGCTCCTTGATGACGAGAGACTCGAAAAAACGAAGAAAATAATTGAAAACATTGTGGCCGACGCCATTCGGAAATATATGAAAGTACTAAGTCGATCTAGTCAAAAAACGGGTTTGAAATTCCACGAAGTATTAGCTCGCTATTTCAAAGCATTTATTCGCTTCGAGGATGTCGCTGACCCTCAAACGTGTGAATTGATAGCAGACATCTTCAAGAACTTTTACTATTTCAAGCTCCTCTCGAAATCAGGATGGGGCTATGTGCCTGCTAGTGAGATAATGAAAGCGGATAAACCCATTGTTGTGTTTGACGGCATCCCCAATGCATCGTCATCCGTATATGATTCTGCTGTGGAGTGGTGGAGAGCACCGAATATCCACTACCTTGTCAAGATGATGGAAAAGTGTTCGGGTTTTTCAGACGATGAGCTGTACATTATGCCCGACTATACCTACTTCAGCTCCAAAAATGTCGGGAGACTTCTAGATCGCATTTTGTCGAGTTATACAAGAAAAGGATTCTTGACCTATTTCGAGTTTGAAGAGGATACGCGGCTGTCAGACGTGTTGTCGGGATGGGTTGTTTGCAGGTTTCATAACTACGAGTCCGAGAGGTTTATCGAATTTGCAGTCGATTACAAAACATACCTGAATAGCAAGAACAAATTCGTTAAGCTGTTACTTGATAATCATCGAACGCTCACTCCGCACCAGAAATCACTCATCAAAGATTTCCGCGAACTATTTGAAGCTGATCTGCGACATAATTTCTCGATCGATGTGGTTCAGCAAAGACAGGTTTCCATTTTGCAGACGTTTGCGGTTGCAGGGATCATTGACCAGGCAGACATAAAATCATATTTGATAACATAAGGTGACTTTCCCCCAGACTTGCGGGAAAGGTGGGCTGGTTGAACGCCAAGAAGCTGTGAAAGCAATACGGGGCGTTTCTGCAAAAAAGCCTATGGGGGCGCTCCACTCGACACTAACCCTTTTGTGAGCGGCGATATAGGTGCTTAGCTACGTTGCCTGAAAATGTGAACCCAGAGATTGATCGCAATGGGTATCATCGTTACGACAATGACCAAGAAGACGAACAGTGGCGTTATTCGCGCTTTTCCACTCCAGATAACATAAAAAACAATGGCATCTGTGACAGCTACGATGATGGTAGTGATAATAAGCGCTCTCAAAAAGAGGTTGACCATGGTTTTACTCCTCACGCTTCAGCGTTGATATTTGGTTCAAAAACTATTAGCGACAGTTTAGTTGCCTAGCCGGGTATTTTTCCAATACTTCATGTAGACATCATAAACGTGCTCAGGTAGCGGATGCTTGTAAAACCGCCAATCCACTCCAGACACGCCGTGAGTAAGTATATAGTTCTTGTTTGACTGATCCCACTGTAGAATATCGCCTTCTTGCTCACAAAACTTTCTTAGATCTCCGTTGACTATGCGAGCGCCGCCGTGCAGCAACAGAATGTTGGTGTGCTTAAGCCACTCTTGAAACGAAAGCTGCTCAAAAACAGTCTCACTATCTCGCGGGCCATCTAGAACTGGCAATATCGCCTCGACAACTTGTGGGTGAAGGGGGCAGTAGTGTTCGAAACGGATTTTGTCTTGCTCTGGAAGAATATCGACGAAGGGTTTCTTTATCTTTACTGCTTCCTCGAACTGGCCAGCCGTTAGTCGTGCTATTGTTGCTAAAGGTCGTTGCCCCGTAAACGCGCCAAATAGCACTAAAGCTTTGAAGTTGTGATGATGATAGGCGTCAATTCGCCCGCCGTTATACGCCCGTTCAATTGCTTTAAGCACGTTTTCAACGTCTTCTGTGGTCACGATGCGGCTCGTCACGTGCTTACGCTCCTTAACAGCTCGTGGAAGCTCCAAAAACAAATCAAACGCAATATACCGTTCGTCAAACCGAATCTTCGACATATATCGGAGAAAGGCACGAGCGAACCCCAAAACTTTCCTTTTTGCATCGGTATCCGTGTATTTTGCGAGAACGTAGTCGCGTAAACGGCGAGTCGTAGTGACACTCACGATTCCTTCTGTTGAGCACCACAACAATTCAGCCGCTTTTTTCAGCCACGTCTCTGTCTTACGGGTAAGCCCTGTGGCCCGCAACGTCAGATATTCGTAGAGGTCTTGGGCAGCAAACGACAGCATAAGCTCTGACACGTGGGTATGTTGAGGTTCGAGTTTACACTCGAGTTTACACTTTTTTCCTTGCGCTGAGTGGCTTCTTTGGTCAAAAGAAAGCAAAAAAGGAGCGCCCGAGTCGGGATTTGAACCCGAGTCGGAGCCTCGACAGCTTAGGGAAAGCGGATTGCGATTTGAAGGTGTACAGACTAATATTTCGGTTGCAGAATTAAAGTCCCCGCAGCAGGAAACACTTGCCACGCTGGATTTCAAGTACACAAAGAAGCACCTCAACAGCTTCCTTGCATGGAGAACTGCCGGGTTAACTCACAAGTCTAGCGTGTGGATCATCAAGGCAGCTACGGCTTCCGAAGCTGCTCAAGAGTTTTGCGTATCTGCGTCAGCGTATAGACTCCCCAGATCAGCACAACGACTACGATGATGCTTACGGTGATCCTCAGTGCTGCCAAAAGTGGATGTGGCATTTACTATTTCCCTCCTTGATGTATCCTATTATTACAATAGGCTGCTGCGGCTGCAGCTAGCTTCCCGTTTTTGTTATTATTAGCGACTGAATAAAAGTCAACAATGAGCCCAGCATTTCAGCGCAATTTTTCAGCCTAATTTTTCGTACATCCAGTTCATAATAGTGTCAAACGTGTCACGGGTGAATCCCATGTGTCCAGCGTCATAAAATCTAGCGCATTTTGGACTGCCATGTTCAAGGAGCAAATAATAGTCTTTGATTGGAAACACTGAATCATGTATCCCATTGATAAGTAGTAGGGGTGCACTTGGCTTGTTTAAGATGCCTTGTTTAAGAAGGGAGAGCCTAGGTGCGTATTCTACCCATTCCTTATAATCGCGCAATCCGAAGGCGTAAGTGATAGTTTCGAAGAATTCAAAAGGGTATTCTCCTCTATCTTGCTTATGGATCCAGTCCAGCTCGAAAGCATAGTGGACCGGTCCACCTTGACTTACAGCGCAGGCTATTCTGTCTTTGTAAATATGGGCAACCTTGACTGCCCAATAACCGCCAGTACTATAACCCCAGACTCCAATCCGATGAGAGTCCAAAGTCTCATTCGTCCCAATCCAATCAAAGACTGCTCCGAATAGTCTTTCCGCATCCTCTGAGCCTTTGAGTGGCGAGTCACCAACTCCAGGCCCATCAATTGCAAAAGTGGCTAAGCCATGCTCCAGAGCAGGGTCATTTAGCTGTTCTTCCTTGAAACCGTCGATTCCACCCCAGCTAACAAGCACGGGAAAAGGCGCCGAGCCCTTTTTTGGTAATCGCAAATAAGCAACAATCTTGTTGCCTTCCCCCGTTTTTCCGGCGAATGGTATCTCAACACGTTTCAGTGGAATGTCAAAGAATTGCGAAGCCTTAAAGAGCGTCTCCTGTGACTTCCTGTAGGCTTGCTTTTTTCCTTCCGAATTAATGGTTGGGTACCGGGCAAGCCTATAGTATTGGTAGGCTCGGAGATAGTTTTCTTTGGCGTTTTGGGCATTGCCTGTTTTGTCGGCTTGGGCTGCTTTTTCTTCATATGGTTTGGCTATCGAGCTCCACGCGGCTGCCCACTTGTCTCTGTCATAAGACGTGAGAGTAGTCATCACCCGTTCCACATCTTCGTATACAGCATAAGAGAAGGGGTAAATCCTCATTTTTACTCTAGGGCCCCACATTGCCCATAACTCGTTTATTGGGCGAACATATCTCTTTGATTTTTCATCGCCCAATTTTTCATTGTCATCGGTAGAAGACGGAGACATATCACAAAATCACTCCTTTGCTTTACAATCTCAGCGTTGCTGTAACTAGTTCTTGTGTTCCAAGTTATTTAATCTTCCATAATGCCGTTAATCGGGGCACAGCACAAGCGCTGCAAAGGCCGCTGTAAGCAAAAATGCCAGCAAGCGTTTAATTTTGATTTCTAAGCTAGTGAACTTCGATTGCCGAAATGAGCAAAAACAACAACGCTAGAGCGTTTGTACGTGCTTATCAAGACAGGGTCTGAGACGAAACTAGTGCACATATCGCATTCTATATCTGCTGTCTTTTCTGAGCAAAACATTCTTCGTTCTAATCAGACACATGAGTGCTGCATTAACATCGCTGGTGAGAATCTGGACGAATTGTATGCGCTCGAAAGTGGAAGTTACGTTGTTCAAGACGAATACGCTCTAGTGAAAGTCCAGAAGCCGGTGAAGATTCTTGTCATCATGTTTTCGCGATATTTGCGCTGAGCGGGTGTCAGGACAAGGTAAAAAACAACAGGTGAACAATCCTATGCAAGAAGAGCAGACAAATTTGAAGGTCGCAACCCTCGCGGGTGGCTGCTTCTGGTGCTTAGCGGCCGATTTTGAAAATGTGTCCGGCGTTACAAAAGTCATATCTGGCTATACGGGTGGTCAGAAGGAAAACCCCACCTACGAGGAAGTCTCAACGGGAAAGACGGGGCACCACGAAGCCTTACAGGTGTACTACGATCCTTCAAAGGTGAGTTATGAGCAGGTCTTGGATGTCTTCTGGCGTCATATAGATCCGACGGATCCGGACGGGCAGTTTGCTGACCGGGGCCCACAGTACCGTACGGCGATTTTCTACCACGACGAGGAACAGAAGCGCATCGCGGAGAAATCGAAGGCTGATCTTGAACAATCCGGGCAGTTCAAGAAGCCTATCGTCACGCCGATTGTGAAATTCTCAAGGTTCTACGAGGCGGAGTTCTACCACCAGGATTACCATAGGAAGAGCCCCATACGGTATAAGATCTACCGGTTGGGCTCCGGCCGGGACCGGTTCCTCGGTGAGACCTGGGGAAAAGAGAAGGAGACGGGCGCCAACCCCAGCGGCAACCCCGGGGGAACGAAGACCTATTCCAAACCTGATGACTCTACCCTGAAAAAGATGCTCACACCGCTTCAATACGAGGTAACGCAGCACGAAGGCACGGAGCCGCCCTTCCAAAATGAATACGATGATAACAAGAGGGAGGGGATTTACGTTGACATCGTATCCGGAGAGCCTCTGTTCAGCTCGCTCGACAAGTACGACTCCGGGACGGGATGGCCAAGCTTTACGAAACCCCTAGAACCGGAGAACGTTACGACGAGAAAAGACCGGAAGCTCTTCGCGGTGAGGATCGAAGTGAGAAGCAAGCACGGGGATTCCCACCTCGGCCACGTTTTTCCCGACGGGCCCGCGCCGACGGGGCAGCGTTACTGCATGAACTCGGCGGCGCTTCGGTTTATCCCGAAGGAGGCTCTGGAGAAGGGGGGCTATGGGGAGTATCTGAAGCTCTTTGCAAGAAAGAGCGAGAAATCTGTTTAGGAGCTCACGTGGGCTGCGCTCATCGGCTTTAGATTCGTGGTGCTAGCAAGCGTGTAACACCATTGAAACCTCATAAGGAAATTCCTCTACAACGCCTGGATAAGGCTTGAGATACAAGTATTGTCAGCTTAAACCTTCGCTTTTCAGTGCGTGGTTGGCGTGTCTAGAATTCAGAGCGTGCCGAATATAAAACCGAGTATGCTATAAGG
>Ga0187889_10002818_pt1 | contig 16204 bp, 11 predicted proteins | sample June2016WEW_7_10_2_FD_132992 | JGI IMG/M metagenome (GOLD analysis project Ga0187889, IMG submission 132992) | Peatland microbial communities from SPRUCE experiment site at the Marcell Experimental Forest, Minnesota, USA - June2016WEW_7_100 | ecosystem: Environmental > Terrestrial > Soil >... | reverse complement strand
CTGTTCTGGAAGCAGCCCGCGAACAGCAGGGCCGAGGCCGCGGAGGCCGCCAAAGCCGCGAAGAATAGCCGCATGCCCATAGGCTAGTGCTAGTCCTCCGCCTCGGCCACTTCCACTCGGTTGCGCCCGTTGGCCTTGGCGTGGTACATCGCGGTGTCGGCCAGACGGAGGAGGAGGTTTTCCCGTCGGCGGCGATTTCCGCTCGGCGCCAGGTGGTCGCGGTAGGAGGCGACGCCGATGGAGGCGCGTACACCGGGCAGCGGCGTGGCCCGCTCCACCGCTTCGGTGTCGCTGTCGAAGAAGGAGGACGTTTCGATGACGTGGCGGAGCAGCTCGGCGCTTTGCACTGCGCGTTGCAGGTCGGCGCCGGGTAAAATGGCGACGAACTCGTCGCCGCCGTAGCGGGCCAGTACCGTCGCGGGCGGAGAATTTTCGGAGAGCAAGCGGGCGACTTCGCGCAGGGTCCAGCTTCCCGCTATGTGTCCGAAGCGGTCGTTGACCAGCTTGAAATGGTCGAGGTCGATGAAGAGCAGCGACAGGTCGGTGGCGTTGTGGTCGGCATGCGCGATTTCGTCCTGCAAGCGCACGTGGAAGTAGCGGCTGTTGAAGAGGCCGGTTAGGTGGTCGAGACGAGCCATGGCCCGTGCGCGCAGCGCGTCTAGCGCATTCTGGATCGACGACGACATGTAGGCGGCAAAAATGCGCAAGAGCTCGTGGTCGCGGGCCGAATAGGGACTGCCCGAGCGGCGGTTGGTCAGCTCCAGCACCCCGCAGATGGCTTCCCCCACCAGAACGGGCACCCCGATAACCGAGACCGGGGTGGAGGAGGCCGCGCGCCCGGTAAGCATGAGCAGCGGATCGTCGGGCTCTAGGTGGTCACTGCGGTAGGGCATGCCGGAGCGGTAGATCTGACCGGCCAAGCCGCGATCGGAAGGGACGCGCTTGCCTAGCAGCCGCCCCGAATCTGGCCCATAGGAGGCGATGAAGGTCAGGCGAGGGGTGCGCACGCCGGCCAGGGTGGCGCGGGGATCGTCGAGGAGAATGCCGCCGGCCTCCGAGGGTACGAAATCATTGGCGCGCTCCAGGATCTCACGTAGCGTTGCGTCCAAGCGCACGTCCCAGCGTTCCGGGTCGGGATCGCGGCGCGAGCGCACGAAGAACCGGGTTATTTCCTCGGCCGAGAGGGTCTGGATGGGGCCGGGCTCCACCACGGGGTTGGGAATCGACATCTCCTCCGCGAGCTGGCTTTGGGGAATGGCGCTCGGGCCTGCGCCGGCCGGCGAGGCAACCGTGGCCACCGCCAGGTTGTCTAGTCTCGCCTTTACGTCGAAGTCGACCACGCGTGATCTCGGGTTAGCGAAGTTGCTGCTGGCGCCCGGAAGCCCCCTACATTTATACCACTCCAGCTGCCTCGGGATCGCGACTGCCATGGTAGGTCTGGCGCAGCCGGATGCGCCGCTCCACGTCAGTCAAGATTAGCTGAGCCACGTCCATGTGGTACACCTCGCGCAGCGAATGGATGCCTCCGGGGGAAAACGCGTTGAGCTCGAGAATCTTGCCCCCCGCCAGATCGACGCTGACGAAATAGAGACCGTCGGCCAGTAGCTTGGGTCGCAATAACTCGCACACCCGCTCCTCGGCCGCGCCCAGGGCGCAGCGCCGGCGTGCGGCGCTCCTCGGCCGCCTGCCTTCGCCTAGTCCGGGCTGGCGGCGATATATCGCCACCTGATGGCCGTCGCGTATGGGTTCGCCCGCCAGCAGGAGAAGGCGCTTTTCTCCCGCCTCGGCCTCGTCGAGGTACTCTTGCGCTATGGCATAACCGCTGTCGGTGATGGCCGTTATGATGGGGTTGAGATTGCGGGTGTGACCACGGCGGACGCGAAAGACCTTTTCCCGCCCGGCGTGGGCCAGGGGCTTGAGCACGGCGTTCCCGTCGAGCTCGCGCAGGAAGGCCTTGATCTTGTCGGGCGAGCGCGAGACCAGGGTACGCGCGTAGACCGAGGGCGGCAGATCGGACAAGTATAGCCGGCCCCAGGCGCGGAACACCCCCTCCGGATCGTTGACCACGAAAGTCCCTCCCAGACGCAGCCGCCAGCAGAAGTCGAGCAAGGGCGAGGGCGGCGAGCCGGGTGGCTCGCGCATGGGGTTGTGGCGTATGAACACGGCCTCGAAGCCCGACAAGCTGTCGTCCTCCCGCACGGCGTTGTCGGAGACCAGGGCACGGTAGTAGTCGGCGGGTCTGGGGTAGTCGCCCGCGCGCACGCGCAAGGTAGACGCGAACACGCTGCCATCGTCGAGGAAGGACAGGTTATCGGGCAGGACGAAACGGACCTCGTGCCCGCGCAGGTGGGCTGTCCAGGCCAGATAGATGCCCGCGAAGGTGGGCTGCAGGGTGGCGAGGGGGCCCACCAGAAAGCCGATACGCATGGCGACGATCCTCTAACTCTTTTGCTCCTGGGCGGCCCGATGACGCGCGAGCATCGCCTTTAGCTGGTCGAGCGGCAAGGCGGGAGCGAAATGATCAGACTGGCCGAGCATATCTTCGGCCGTGCACAGGGCGTTGACGATGGCCTCCTCGGTGCACTCGACCACGGCCTCGTAGAGATCGTCGCAGGCATCGTCGAGGAGGACTTCGAGGATGTGGGTCGTGCGTGAGGTGGTGCGCGGAACTTTGTTCGCGGTGGAGAAGCCGATTACGATCTCACCCGAGGCGTGCGCGGCGAACGAGCCGACGCGGCCTATGCCCAGGGCGGCGCGCTTGCATAGGCGGGAAATCTGGGAGGACAGGAGAGGTGCGTTGGTGGCCAGCACGGTGATGATGGAACCGGCATTGCGCGAGCGCTTGTCCTCAGCGAAAGCGGGCGCCAGGATCTCGCCTACCGGTACCCCGGCAATGCACAGTGAGCGCATGAGCCCGAAGTTCGACTGTACCAGCACGCCCAGGTCGTAGACCTGACTCTCTCCCTCGCCCGGCCGGCATGCCGTAACCCGCCGAGAGCTGGTGCCTATGCCGGCTTTGAAGTCGCAGGTGATGAGCCCGGTGCCGGCGCCTACCGAGCCTTCGGCTACCGGGCCCGGGCTCGCCTGCTCGATGGCGTGGTAGACGTGCTCGGAGCGGAGGTGCCGACCGACGGCATCGTTCAGCCAGGAATCGTCACACTCGCCTACGATGGGAATGATGGCGTCGTACTCGCGGCCTATCCCGGGGAAGCGACGGGTCATCCATTTTACCGTGGCGTCGGAAACCTTGCCCACCGACATCGTGCTGGTGAGGAGAATGGGGGTTTCGAGGAGACCCCACTCGTCCACCTGGGTCAGCCCCGACACTTCGCCCGCTCCGTTGAGGACGAAGGAACCGGCCAGCACACGTTCGGCGAAGATGGGGTCGGGCGGCAGGATGGCGGTTACACCCGTGCGCACGGGGCCTCGGCCCACGATCAGTGGCCCCTCACCCTCGATCAGGGTGGTGTGTCCCACCCGAACCCCGGGTACGTCGGTTATGGCATTGGCCGGACCAGTCGGCATGCGGCCGATGGCGAATCCCAGCTCGCGCAGGCGTGAACGCACCCGATCTCCCGTCAAGAGTTGGGCGGTAGAATCGGCGGCACGCCTTCGGCGACGGACGACGTCTTGGCTTCGGGTCGGCCCCCGTTCTCGGATTTGCCATTGTCCTTGCCGCCCTCCCGCGCGCTCTCGCCGTTGCCGTTGCCGTTGCCGTTGCTCGGCGCCCGCGCCGCTTCCGCCTCGCGAGCCTCGGCTCGGCGCTTTTCCCGCATGCGCTTGAGCCCGCCCGCGAGGATCTCTCCGATGAGCGAGCGGTAGTCGATGTTGGCCGCCTTGGCGATGAGGCAGAGATCGGAGTAGCCAGGCGTGAGCCCAGGCAAGGGGTTTACCTCGAGGACGTAGATCTCGCCCGCGTCGTCCATGCGCAGGTCGACCCGCGCCACATCCCGACAGTCGAGCGCGACGAAGGTCTCGCGCGCGATGCGCTCCATGGATCTGAGCTCGGTCGGAGTCAGGTGGGCGGGACACTCATAGAAGACGTGCTTCTCCCACTCCTGCTTGATCTGGTAGTCGTATACTGGCCTCGGGTTGCCTTTGTCGCGGAAGATGATCTCCATGGGCGGCAACACCCGCGGGCGCTTGTCGCCGAGCAGACCCACGGTGAATTCGCGGCCAGCGATGTAATACTCGATGAGGGCGGGTTGGCGGTACTTCTCCACCAGCTCGCGCACCACCTGGCGTAGGGATTCCTCATCGTCCACCACCGAGGCATGCGCGCTTACCCCCTTCGACGAGCCTTCCTGGTTGGGCTTGACGATGAGGGGGAACTTCATTCTGGGATGCAGGCGCTCGCGGCCGGTTTCCATCACCTGGAACTCGGGGGTGGGAATGCCATGCTGGCGCAGGACGCGCTTCGACAAAGCCTTGTCGAGGGCGATCGATAGCGTGGCGGCGTCCGAGCCGGTATAGGGGATGCCCATCAGCTCGCATAGGGCCGGGACGGCTGCTTCCCGGTTCCGCCCCGAAACTCCCTCGGCGATGTTGAACACCAGGTCCAGGCGGGCGTCCATGAGCTGGCGGGGCAGCTCGGCGGTTGCCTCGAGCGGCACCACCATGTGACCGTAGCTCTCGATGCCGTCGCGGATGGCGTTTATGGTCTCCGGGGCGTCGTACTCGGCCTCGGTGTCGTCGCCACCGCGCGAATCCACCCGCTTCACGTTGTAGCTGAAACCGATGCGCAAGGCCTCGGGTTGTCGCTTGCGCCGGCCCACCTGGGGCACCATCAGGCCTTGCCGGCTTGCCGCACTGGTCACCACGGCGGCCAACGTGGCCTCGTAGTCGAGACCTTCTCTGGCTGCGGCAGAGAAGGTGCTCCCGCCCGGCTCGAGAGAGGGCAGCGCGTTGATTTCCAGCAGAAAGATGCGGCCATCGTCGGCCAGGCGGAAGTCGACCCGGCACAGATCCCGGACACCCAGGGTGCGGATCGCCACCTTGGTGAGCGCGCGCAGGCGCGCCACCACGTCGCGCTGCAGATCCGGGGGGCAGCGCACTTGCACCCGGCCTGCCTCGCTGGATTTGAGCCGGTAGTCGTAAATGTTGAAGCGAGTCTTGGCGCCAACATCGATCACGTAGTCCACCGGTGTGAGCACGCCGTCGTCGTCACCCACTCCCTCCACGAAAGGAACGGTAACGTCGGTGCCGGGGACGAATTCCTCGACCAACACCCCGGCGGGATATCGGCGCAGGGCACGGGGCAAAAGCTCGCTCAGGCTGCGCAGGTCGCGGGCGACCGCGTCGTCGGTGATGCCTTTGGACGAGCCCTCGAAGTTGGGCTTGACGATCACGGGGTAGGCCAGGCCAAGCAGGCCGACGTCGCGTCCTCGCTGCATATCGTCGGGCACGACCATGCGAGCGCGCGGGGTGTCGATCCCCTGCGCGGCCAGGACAAGCTTGGTCATCCACTTGTCCAAGGTCACCGTCATCACGTAGGCGTCCGAGCCAGTGTAAGGGAAGCCCAGCTCCTCGAAGAGAGCCGGATAGAACGCCTCGCGGCTGCGCCCGCGCCGTCCCTCCGCGGTGTTGAAGATCAAATCGGGGGCGAAAGACTCGATACGCGCGGCCAGGTGCGACGCCGGACCGGTAACCTCGATCTTCTCGACCTCGTGACCACCGACGCGGAGCCCGTTGGCAATCGCGTCGACGGTCGCTATGCTGTCAAATTCTGCCTCCTCTTCGCTGTCGGTAAGACGGAGGTTGTGGGTAAATGCGATCTTCACGCTATGGTCGGCGCCCGTATGGGCTCGCTTTCTCGTACCGACTTATTAAGCAAGAAGCTCCCCTTCCCGTCAACCAACAACGACGTGTGGCACTGCCCTCGCCTCTCACCCCAGGAGAATGCCGCCATGGCTGCGTAGCGCTCCCGCCACTTTGTCGGCCAGCAGCTTGAGGTCTTGGCTGGGGCGCACCAGATATGCGTCCACTCCCAGCTCGAATGCCTCCTTGACGGTTTCGTACGATGGATAAGCGGTGTAGAGCACGGAGGCGCAGTGGGGCAGGAGGTGTTGCGCTTGCTCGATCACGCGCAGGCCCGACATGCCGGGCAGGTTGCGATCGGCAATGACCAGGTCGAAACGCGATTGCCGCAAGAGTGCCAAGGCTTGTTCTCCGTTGGCCGCCCCCGTTACCTCGTGGGTACGTCCGAGGAACTCGGTGATAAGCTGCCGGCGACTGGGGTCGACCTCGACCACCATTATGCGCGCCTGCTCCTCCCCTTTGCCGGCTTCCCGGCTGCGGGCCAGCTGCTCATTGCGTCGTGACAAGGCGCGCCTGATGCGAAAACGCAAGGCCTCCGCATCGCGTATCGGCTTCTCGATGTAATCCTGGGCGCCGATTTCCAGCGCGCTCACCGCCGAGTCGTAAGAAGAGTAGCCGGTGATTATGACCACCGCGGGCGCGGGGTCGAGCCCGCGCGCGACCCTCAGCACCTCCAGCCCCGACGCGCCTGGCAGATTCTTGTCGGTGAGCACGAGGTCGAAGTTGCGCTTGCGCATGAGCTCGACGGCTTCCTCGGCGGAAGCGGCCGTGGTCACGCGGTAGCCGCTGCGGCGCAAAAGCTCGCGCAGGACCGTCAGCACTACCACTTCGTCGTCCACCACCAGGACCTCGTGTGCCGAGGGGACGAATGCACCCGAATCACCGGACGTGGCATCGGCGATCAAGCTGGCGTCGAGATCGAGGCTGGGCGAAAGCACCGGACGCGGCGGTCCTTCCATGACCCCGAAACGCGTCAAAGTCTCCGAGAGCTGCCGGCCGGTTAGCTCGGCCCGCCGCCGGTTGGCTACCGCCGCGACCAAGTCCGCCAGGTGAGGGAGAAAGTCCCGGCCCACGTAGGCGCGGGCGCCCCCGTACATCGCAGTACATAAGCGTTCTCGCGTGGCAGCGTTGTCGACAGCTATCACGGCGGCGCCCGCCGAGCGCTCGCGCGCTTCCCGCAGGCGGAGCTCGACTCGGTCCGCCGCGTCGAGCGCCACCACAGTGGCGTCGGCTTGCCCCTTCGATGGGCCACCTCCTGCTACGCGGGCGAGCTCGCTATCGCCGACGACTACCACTGCCGGCGCTTGCCTGCTCGTCTCCAGCAGAGCGACCAGGGCCGCTTCGAGGCCCGGCTCGGCCGCGCGTAGCACAGCGCGATGGTCGGCGATGACTCGGCCGAGCACGGCCGCCCTGGTCCGTGCCCGCCGGCACGACGCCAGATACCTGAGATGGGCGCGCACCAGGGCATCGCTGGTGGGGAGGGGCCGCGGCAGCACCGCTGCCACGCCCACGCGTAACAATGCGGCCACCCGCGCCGGGGAGCCCTCGACCAGCGGAACCAGATCGGCCGAGGGGCAGAGCTCGCGGGCCTCGCCCCAGAAATCTCCGTCGCCGTCCTCGTCTTCGCTCAGCACCACCACTTCGAACGCCTCCTCGGCCAGCCTCTCCCGCGCCGCCCGGGACGAGGGGAGCTCGACCACTTCCCCCTCCGCGGCCAGGGCCGCCACCACGCGCGTGCGCTCGGATGCCGTCGCGATACCGACCAAGAACTTTTCCTTGGTAGCGCGGGCGGCCGCGCGCAGCGCTTCGGCGACTTCCTGGTAGCCGGTTTCGGCCATCTCGCTGGCTATTGTACGGTAGGTTCGGGCGGAGGGCGACTCATGCCAGGGCGCGCAATCCTTCGCGGTCCGACAAGATGACCCTTCTACCCTCGGTGGAGACGTACCCCTTGCGCTTGAACTGCGACAGGGTCAGCGAAACCGTCTCCCGGGTCGACCCGATCAAATTGGCCATTTCCTGATGTGTGATCTTGAGATCCAGCACCAGGCCACGACGATGCTCGATGCCATGCTCGGACCCCAGGCGCAGCAGCAGCTCGGCCAATTTCGAGCCCACGTCCTTGAACACCAGCTGTTCCACCTTGGCTTCCAGGCCACGCCAGCGGGCAATGAGAGAGCGGGCGAAGGCATAGGCGACGGCGGCGCTGCCAGTCAAGAGGTGGTCGAAGCTCGTCCTATCGATTGCCACGCCGGTGGTGGCCTCCATCGCCTCGACCATCTCCTCGCGCGGACCCCCGTCGAGCAGACACGTCTCGCCGAAGAAGTCACCCCCGGTGCGATAAGCGAGCGTCAGCTCCTTGCCGTCGCGGGTTACCTTGGACACCTTGACCCGCCCGCTGGCTATGAAATGGACGCTCTGGGCCCGATCGCCCGGCAGGTAGATCACCTGGCGGGCGCGATAGCTTTGCACCTGGGCCGCGGCCAGCATGCGGGCGAGAGCATCGGAAGGAGCGTCGACGAGCACCGGACACTTACGCAGAATCTGGAGCGCGCGCTTCTCTTCCGCTTGGGACATGGCAAAATCCATATCATGCTGAGCTGCCGTACACCAGGGATAGCCCGGCGCTGGTGAGGGCGAGCGATGCCGCGACGATGATGGCCAGAGCCAGATGGCCGAGGCTGGCCATGCGCTGGTCGAGCCCGTTCTGCGCCAGGGCGATCAGGATGGTGTTGTTGCAGAAATGGGCGAGCATGGCGGGCACGATGGATCGAGCTCGATAGGCCAGGATGCCGAGGAGAATGCCGAGTGCCGTGGCCGGGATCAGGCGATAGCTGTCCAGGTGGAAGGCCCCGAAGAGCACCGCGCTGGTCGCGACGGCCAACTTTGGACCCATGCGACTGGCGAGGCCGCGCAGGATGGGGCCGCGAAAGAGGGTCTCTTCGCAGATGGCCGGGCTCACCGCCATCAGGACCACGGTGGCGGCCAAACCCCGGCTACCGTCCTGTGGTGCGACCGCTTTGCGCAGCTCTCCCAGCACATGCTCGGGTACGGGCAACAGCCACTCGCTCACTATGGCCACCGCCGGCCAGGCGCAGCTGCCCACCAGGACGGCGGCTGCGAGAGCCCGGGCCGAGGGTCGCACCATGACGATCAAGGTGAGAAAGTGCCGACCGGATGCGCGGGCGTAGAGCAGAGTCAGCCCCAACAATCCAATCCATTCCGCGGCGAGAAGCCCGGCGCCGAGATGGTGTCTCTCTATGGGCAGGAAGACGAAGTATAGGAGTGAGAGAGCGAGCACAAACAGCGTCACGGCGTCGCTGGCCGAGGGGGCCGCGGCTGGCATGCCGGACGAACGCTGCAAAAGATCCCCCATGGGCCAGGACCGCGCCTCCCGGCTAAGGTCGCGCGGTCCCGTGCCGTTCCCACCGTGGCTAAGCCACCGCGTCTTTGGCGGCCTTGACCGGACGGGCCTTGACGACCTTGCGCGCCGGCTTGGCCTTGAACACGGTTTCCAGGCCGGTGAAGGGGTTGATGCCCTTGCGCTCTTTGGTGGCGGGCTTCTTGATCACGACCAGGCGGACCAAGCTGGGAACGACGAAGATGCCGTTCTTCTTGAGCTCGGCGTGGCCGATGGTGGCAACGGCTTCGAGCACGCCCTTTACATCTTTACGGGTGAGCTTTCCGTCGGATTTGTCGGCGATCGTTTGGATCAGGGCTGACTTGGACAAGGGACCTTTAGCCATCTTCACTCCTCTCGAAAAATGCAAGCTGTTCACTGCCGTTTGCCCAGCGGCTGACGCGTGGTCGCTGCCTGGCGCCCGACTGCCGAGGCACTTTACTCGAAATTTCCAGGGTCGTGCGACGAAAAAGCCCGGAAATGCGCGGATTTTCCGTGTCGGCCGCGAGAGGTGGGGCAAAAGGTGCGAGAAAAGCGCACGTTTCCGTGGGTTGGAGGTTGCGAGGTGGTCGAAATGTGTCGCAGCCAAGAATTCCGTGCGGTTGGCCGCCGCGCGGATACTGCCAATGCTAGAAGCGCTGGCAACCCCCACCGTTCCGCCATGAAGACGATCCTTCTCCGGTTGAGCAGAATCCAAAGCTTGCTCAGGCTTACACCTCGATGCGTTGAAAGCCGTGGGCCGCTGATCGCGTGGCTCTTGCTCGTCCTCACCGCTCCGCTCATCTGCGCTGGTCCGATCCGCTGTGACACGGGCCTGTCGCTTCCGACCTCGTTCGTGCTCGCTTGCCTGCTCTGTGCTGGGCTGGCGTGGCTGTGCTATGTGCGCAAGGGCAGCCGAGCTTGGCGGCTCGACCCGACGAGGCTGCTCTTGACCGAAGCCGCGGCCCTGTTGCTGGCGGGCTTTGCCACTTGGGCGCTCTACAATCGTGATTTCGACGGTTTCATGAACCTGGACGGCTGGGATGGTGGCACGCACGTCTTCATCAAAGACCAATTCGCCCAGCGCTTCCCCGCGATCTACAACGGGCAGGTCGCCTACTACGGGTTCGCCTGGTTGATTGAGCGGATCATGAGCGTGAGCTCTTTCCGCTCTTTCGCTCTTGCCTTCTACGTCACCGTGGTAGGGAGCGCCACGCTGCCTTGGGCGGTTACCTCGGTGGCGATCAGTTGTCGAACGTGGCCGAAGCTTGCGCTGGGGACTGCTGTCGCCACGCTGGCGAGTGTCGGGGTTATGCTGGTGGTGATTCTTCCGCTCCTGCACTACAACCAGGCGGCGGGCTACTACGTCCACACCTTTGGCCTTCTGCCCTTGCTCGGCCTCTGGCTGGCGGACGCGCGCATACGCTCACCCCTGTTGCGCTTGGCTGCGCTCGGCGTCGGAGTGTTGATGGTGCGCTACACCTACTCGCTCAACCTGGCCGATACCAGCGTCGCGGTGGCGGCCGTGCTGTTGGTAGATGAAACCCGAGGGTGGCGGAAAGTCGGGCACGCCTTGGTTGCGGTGGGCCTGACCGCAGCTGCCTTCTGGGTAGCTACGCAGATCGCTCCCATTTTCCGTATCTGGGGTGGCATGCAAGGCTACTCGACCGCCGAGCTCCGCAAGGCCGATATGATGTTGCTCGGGGGATGCGTGCTTTACCTCGCGACGCAAGGCTACGGCTCGCGCTGGCGGCCACTGCTGGCTTCGCCCATTGTCAGGGCCGTGCGGTTTCCCGTGTTCTTCGCCGCGGCCAACGCGGCCTTTTTCACGCATTTCGCCCAGGGCAAGGGCGTGCAGCGCTACTACCCCTGGAAATACCAGATGTGGGCTTGCACCTTGCTTGCGCTGGCCTTGGTGGTCGTCCTGGCTCATCTCGCGGTCGGTCTGGGGCGCAGGGGCGCTCTGCGCTCTCCCCGGACTTGGCTCGGCCTGCTCGCCGTCGGGGCCGCGCTCACGCTGGTGACGCCGATTTGGGTGACGACCTTCTCTGGCTATCGCAAGACTCTGTTCGAGCGCATGCGCCCGCACGGACCGCCCTACCAGTTCCTGCGGCCACTCGCGGATCCCGGCGCCATGGCGCGCATCGAAGCCATCCTGGCCGCCGAGCACAAGCGCTTTGGCGGGTATCTGACCGCCTTCTTTCCCATGTTCAGCTTCATGAACGGTGCTCTTGGCCGCCATCAGGGGACGCAGACCTTTTTCGCCCCGGCGCGTGAGCCGGGCACGTGCGTGTTCTGGGTGAGCCGTGAGCGTGACATCTACCGCCTCGGCCCCGCGCACGATCTCGACGTGCTTCGCGCAGCGGTATCGGCCGAGGGGCGCACTTGCACGGAATACCCGGTGGCGTGGAAGACCACTCCGCAATCGCTGTGCTACCACTGCTATTGAGTACCTTGCGCGATGGTTCACAGTACCTTGCGCAGGAACTGGCCGGTATAGCTGGCGGCGACCTTGGCAACCTCCTCGGGGGTTCCTTGCGCCACGATTTGTCCGCCGCCTGGCCCTCCTTCCGGGCCGAGATCGATGACATGGTCGGCGCACTTGATGACGTCGAGGTTGTGCTCGATCACGATCACCGTGTTGCCGGCATCGACCAGGCGAGCCAAGACCTGGAGCAACTGGTCGATGTCGGCGAAATGGAGCCCCGTCGTCGGTTCGTCGAAGACGTAGACCGTGCGTCCGGTCGCACGTTTGACCAGCTCCTTGGAGAGCTTGATCCTTTGTGCTTCGCCACCCGACAGGGTCGTCGCCGCCTGCCCGAGCTTGACATAGCCGAGCCCCACCTCGCGCAAGGTTTCGAGCTTCTGCTGCAGCTTGGGGATGTTCTGCAAAAAGCCGCACGCCTGGCTGACCGTCATGTCGAGCACGTCGGCGATGCTTGCCTGGCGATACTTCACCTCCAGGGTCTCCCGGCTGTAGCGTCGGCCGCCGCACGCTTCGCACTCGACGTAAACATCGGGCAAGAAGTGCATCTCGATGCGTAGGATGCCGTCACCTTGGCACGCTTCGCACCGGCCGCCCTTGATGTTGAAGGAGTAGCGCCCGGCCTTGTATCCGCGCGCCTTCGAATCGGGCAAGCTGGCGTAGAGATCGCGTATGTGGGTGAATATGCCGGTGAAGGTGGCAGGGTTCGAGCGCGGGGTGCGTCCGATGGGCGCCTGGTCGATGTCGATGACCTTGTCGACATTGGCTAGCCCGTCGATGGCGTCGAAGGTGGCGTCGGGTTGACGGGCGCCATGCAATCGGTGCTTGAGCGCCGGCAAGAGGGTGTCCACCACCAGGCTAGATTTGCCTGATCCGGAAACTCCGGTCACGCAGGTCAGCACTCCCAGTGGGAAGGCGACGTTCAGGTTGCGCAGGTTGTGGGTGCGTGCCCCACGCAGAACCAGACTCCGGTGATTTGCGGCGCGGCGGTGCTTGGGCACCTTGATTCCCTTTTCCCCGGACAGGTAGCCGCCGGTAACCGATTGCGGCTCATTTTCGATCTGGGCTGGCGTGCCGCTCGCCACCACTCTGCCCCCTAGCTCGCCCGCGCGCGGACCCATGTCGATGACGTAGTCGGCGGCGCGTATGGTGTCTTCGTCGTGCTCCACCACCAGCACCGTGTTGCCGAGGTCGCGCAGCTTGACCAGGGTGGCGATGAGACGGGCGTTGTCGCGTTGATGCAGCCCGATGGAGGGCTCGTCGAGGATGTACAGGACTCCCTGCAAGCCACTTCCAATCTGGGTGGCCAAGCGGATGCGCTGACTCTCTCCTCCCGACAAGGTGACGGCCGAGCGATCCAGCGACAGATAGTCCACCCCGACGTTGACCAGGAAGGATAGTCGGGCCGTCACCTCACGCACGATGCGGTGGCAAACCTGCCAATCCCGGCGGGAAAGCGGCAGGCCGCGGATGAATTCTTGCAGCTCGCCCGCGGTGAGCGCGCTGACCTCGACGATGCTCTTGCCACCCACCTGCACGTGCCGGGCTTCCTTGCGTAACCTCGCCCCACCACACTCGGCGCAGGGGGAATGCGACATATAGCGGTGAAACTCGTCGTACACGGCCTCGAAGTCTTCGTCGGTGGTTCGCCCCTGTTCCCGTCTCCGCCGCTGGTATTCGTCGAAGCGACGCTGCAGGTTGGGCAGCACGCCTTCGAACTCTTTCTTGAAGGTGTGCTTGCGTCCGTTCTTGTCGAAGGAGAAGGCAATCTCCTTGCCGCCCGATCCTTCGAGGATCAACCGACGCTGCTCGTCCGTCAGCTTGCTCCAGGGCTGGTAGAGGTCGATGTGGTAGGCGTCCCCCACCGCGTCCAGTACCTGCTGGAAGAAGGCACTGTTGCGCCGTTCCCATGGCTCGATGGCCCCTTCGCGCAGGGAGAGGTCAGGGTCGCTCACCACCAGCTCGGGATCGAAATACATGGTGGAACCGATCCCGTCGCAGGCTGGGCAGGCGCCGGCCGGATTGTTGAAGGAGAACAGGCCGGGGCCCAGCTCGGGCAAGCCGACGCCGCATTCCGGGCAGGCGAATTTCTGCGAAAAGAGCAGGTCCTCCCCCTCGAGCGGGGAGATCTTGACCAGGCCATGGCCGAGCTTGGCCGCCAGCTCGATGGATTCGGCCAGCCGGCTTTCGATGCCCGTCTTGCGCACCAGGCGATCGATGAAGACCTCGATAGTGTGCTTCTGGGCTTTGTCGAGCTTGGGCGGCTCCGCCAGCTCGTGCAGATCGCCGTCGATATTGGCCCGTACGAAGCCGTCCTGGCGGAGCCGGGCCAGGTCGGCGACGAAATCGCCCTTCTTGTCGCGTGCTATCGGGGCCAAGACGGAGAAGCGGGTACCCTCGGGGAAGCCGAGGACACGGTCGACCATTTGCGCAATGGTCTGGGAGAAGATGCGCCGGCCGCACTTCCAGCAGTGCACCTCGCCGGCGCGCGCCCACAGCAGCCGTAGGTAGTCGTAGATCTCGGTGATGGTGCCCACGCTCGAGCGCGGGTTGCGGCTACCCGATTTTTGCTCGATGGCTATGGCGGGCGAGAGACCCTCTATGGAGTCGACGTCGGGCTTGCCTCTCTGTTCGAGGAACTGCCGGGCGTAGGCCGAGAGCGACTCGACGTAGCGGCGCTGGCCCTCGGCGTAGATGGTATCGAAGGCGAGCGACGACTTGCCCGAGCCCGAGAGCCCGGTGACTACCACGAGCTTGTCGCGCGGAATCTCGACGTCGACGTTCTTGAGGTTGTGCTCGCGCGCGCCCTTGACGATGATCTTCTTCATGACCGGGGCAGGCTGTCATCTCAGACCGATCACGGTACCCAGCCCTACCCGACTCTGGACGATACCAGAATCAGGGACCGGCAGTCCACACGGCCACGGCGGCCACGGCGGCCATGGCGGCCACGGGAACGGAGTGACTTGGCAGCGGCTTGTGCGGCGAGTGGTGGGCTAGGTGGCTTCGGGGCCGCGCGTCATCAGGATCTTGCCCGAGCGGACCAACTCGACCAGGCCGAAGGGACGCAGCAAGGTGATGAAGCTGTCGAGCTTCTCGCTGGCGCCGGTTACGCGCAGGATGAGCGAGGTAGCACTGCAGTCGACCACCTTGGCCTTGTAGTGCTCGGCCAGCTGCAGGATCTCCGTGCGCTCGGCCAGGCCGGCCTTGATCTTGATCAGGGCGATCTCGGTTTCGACCACCGCCTGGCCGGTGTGGTCGATGGCGCGCACTACGTCGACCAACTTTGCCACCTGCTTGATGATTTGCTCGAGCGTATCGGGATCGCCGCTGCAGGTGATGGTCATGCGCGAGAACTCGGCGCTGGTTGGATCGGCGCTGACCACCAGGCTTTCGATGTTGTAGCCCCGCCGGGCGAAGACCAGGGCCACCCGCACCAGAACGCCGGGTTGATTGCGCACCAGCACGGAAATGGTGTGGAGGGGGAGATTGGTGGTCATATTGGTGAGAGGATGGGTTGCGGTCGCGGCGACGGAGCTCATGAACGGTGCCTTTGCTAAGAGGGAGGGTTAAGTGGAACCGGTCGGCTTGGCCAGAGCTTCTCTAGGCGGCTCGATGATCATTTGGCTCAACGCTTCCCCAGCGGGAATCATGGGGAAGACGTTATCTTCCTTGACCACCTCGGCCTCGACCACGCACGGGCCGTCGTTATAGGCCATGGCCGCCGTGAGCACCTTGTCAATGTCCGCGGCTCGACGCAGGTGAAACGCGCGCACACCATACGCCTCGGCCAGCTTCACGAAGTCGGGGTTGCCCTCCAGGTCGGTACCCGATAGGCGGTTATCGTAGAACAGCTCTTGCCACTGGCGCACCATGCCGAGGAAGTGGTTGTTGATGATTAGCACCTTGACCGCAATGCCGTTGACCGCGGCGGTCGCTAGCTCGGCCAGGGTCATCTGAAAGCCGCCGTCGCCCACCACCGCCCACACCGGCTTGTCCGGACAGCCCAGCTTGGCGCCGATGGCAGCGGGGAAGCCGAAGCCCATCGTGCCCGCCCCGCCCGACGAAAGCCAATGATGGTTCTTGGTGGTGAGCAGGAACTGAGCCGCCCACATCTGGTGTTGGCCCACGTCGGTGGTCACGATGGCGTCGCGGCTGCCCAGCTTGTCCAGGCGATCGAGGATGTGCTGCGCGCGCAGTCCGCCCTTCTTCGGGTAGTGCAAGGGGAATTGCGCGCGCCACTTTTCCACCTGTTCGATCCAGGTCGCGCTGTCGCAGGGGCCGACGAGGGGAAGCAAGTCTTCTACGACCAGGCGGGCGTCCCCGGCCAGGCAGACATCGGGGCGCAAGACCTTGCCGAACTCCGCGACATCGATGTCGACGTGGATCTTGACCGCGTCCTTGCAGAACGCAGACAGCTTGCCGGTAATTCGATCATCCCAGCGCGAGCCGATCGACATGATGAGGTCGCAGGCGTCGACCGCCTTGTTGGCGTAGGCGGTACCATGCATGCCGAGCATGCCCAG
>Ga0187889_10002811_pt1 | contig 16227 bp, 15 predicted proteins | sample June2016WEW_7_10_2_FD_132992 | JGI IMG/M metagenome (GOLD analysis project Ga0187889, IMG submission 132992) | Peatland microbial communities from SPRUCE experiment site at the Marcell Experimental Forest, Minnesota, USA - June2016WEW_7_100 | ecosystem: Environmental > Terrestrial > Soil >... | reverse complement strand
TCGGTGAGCCAGATGTTATCCTGTCCGCAACGGCACTCAAGCGAGAGAAACCCTCGATAGCTGTAGTTCTTCAAAGTGAGCGAAAGTTTCTCGTAAATGTCGCGCATTTTGGCGGGCAATTCATCCCACTTCTTGACCGCCGCCACGTAGCACTTGTCTTTCTCTTCATGTCCCAGGATGCTGACATTCGGGCATTCACCGTCAATCGAGAACGTATCGAGGCAAAGGTCAACGGTATCCGGCAGATCATCCTCAACAATGAATTCACGGTACTCCGCCACCGGCCCGAGCTTTGCCTCCAACTGGTCAAGGCGATTTTTGACCAGCGCGTAGCCCTCCGAGCGAAAGGTCTCCGTATCCTTGCGCGTCAGGTTGATCTTGACCCACAGCTTGTCAGAGCCGCGACTTTTGATGTATTCCCGAAGTTGCTTGATGCCCTTGACGACCTTGTAAGGCCCCTGCGCTATGCCAAGTTCGTCAAACAGCTTCTTGGCATCACTTCTGAAATTCTCCAGTTCATCTCCATAACGCGCTCCGAAAACCCGCCTGCCGTTCCAGATGAGATAAGTCTGCAAAGGTCCATCGAACATATCGGGGAACACGAAGAGGTCTACGGTGTCAACGATTTCCCAGATGTCCTGCACGCGCTCGAAATTGGGAAAGCCTTCCCCGATTTCCACTTGGTAGGACGAGGGAAAGGCCGTGACCCACGGCGCGCTATAGTAGACCTTTCCGAAGGAATGGCTCAGGGTTTCCGCCAGTTCCGCGAACAGGCCGCCATCACAAACGCAGCACGTTTTGGAGGAGAAATCCGTCATAGCGATTCAATCTTTTTTCCGTAGGATTCCCAATCGACTTTCAGGATGTCGGCCACGTATTTCTCTATAGCCTCTGCGGCCATATGTTGAGCGTGGTAAGGCGCTTTCGGGTTGGCTCCCGGCTCTCCGTCGCCTTCAAACTTGATGTCGAATTCAACGACTTCTTTCTGTGTGACTCCAGAGAATTTACATAGCAACGCTTCAATTAGCTCGTGAATAAGTAAACAAGCTTCCATTTTAGGGTCGCCAAGTTCGCTTGCTAAAACTAACAGAGTTTTTGACCCGAACGCCCAATCACCAACCGTATCGTAATCCCGAAATGCGTGCGGTCTTGTTTTCAAAATTGCGATACTTTCCCCAATCCGAGTCTCACCAGAAATCTCAGAGTGTCCCCATCGTTCATCAACCGCTTTGTGGCAGTCAAAGCATAGCGTCACTCCGTTCATTCTTAATAATGATAAATCCCTACAATCAGAAATTGGAATTAGATGATGGACTTGTAAATGTTCGGATGTGCCACACATTCTGCACTTGTTACCGTCCCTTTCTAAAACAGACTTGCGCCACTTTTGGTATTTCTTTGCGGTTCTGAATGCCCTAATCGAAGGGGTCTTTCCACCTTTCCAGTTTCCATTTTTATCACCCTTACTATTTTTGGGGAGATTCGCTATCGACAGTTTCTTGTATTTTTCTGGATTGGCCTTTCTGTCTTTTGCTAAAGCATCTCGCATTGGTTGGGTGTGCTCTTTGGGTCGCGTGTAACCATGTCGCCAAACAATGTTTTTTCTAGCCTCTCTCGCGGCAGCTAATCGCTTTTCCTCCCATTCGGGAGTATGCGGCATTTTCTTTCCCTTATTCCACACAACCCTTTTCACTTTTCACCTTTTCGTAATCGAAAATCTTCCGCTGCGCGATTTCTTGCCGCCTTCATGGGTGAGTCTTGAACCCGCAATCTCCAACAGAAAGTCCTTATAACTGTAGTCGTGCTCAGAGTCGTTGATTATCCCTTCGATGATGTCTTTCAGAGCAAACGGCGCCGGGGCAAGTTCTTCTCCAGCAAAGAAAGCCTGCCTTCCGGTTTTCTCTAAGGTTCCTTCTTTGGGTGTCGTGATTGGTCCTCCGGTCGAACCGCGGTTAATCATTAGTCTGGGAGCAATACTGACCAAAGGTGCGGCCTTGAAGGCTATGAAGTCCACTGTTCCCTTGAGTCCTCCGTCTCTTTTAACGCTATTGATCCACGTAATCGCGTCTCTGGGCGCACCGGAAAAATACATATTGGATTCGATGTCTTTACCCTGCTTATCTGTACCCCAGTGAACCATCGTTGGATTTTTGGAAAGCTGCCCAGAAACCAGCAAACTTGTGGCCGCAGTTAAGGTCGCGCCAGTTACAAACGACCTAAACCAGAACATGCGCGCCGCGTTGCTTCCCGCGTTGCCTCGAATCCCTCCCTCTGTGGCATATTTGAGATTGGCTAAGTTGCTGAAAGTCCAGTCAGGTGCCAGTATGAAAGCACGCGCTATTTCCTGCCAGTTTTGGCTTACGCCCATCATTTCCCAATTCAATCCGCCATATACCGCGTTCACTTCCTTAGCAATGCCGCGCATGGCTGTACCGTGTTCCGCATCCGTCGCGTCAGGATGCTTGGCGAGCCAAGCGGCCTCCTTTAGCGAGAAATCCATTACCTTAAACTTTCTCTGAATGACTCCGAACGTAGCGTGGGTAATGGCTTTCGCGGCTTTATCGATTTGTTTGATTCCGGGTTTATCGCTCCACTTAGGAAGAATCGACTCACTGCCGGTCAATCCCTCGGCTACGTGCGAGCGTCCAGTCTTTACCGTTTCAAGACCCCACAGCGCGGCCTGCCGTTCTCTCTCTTCAAACTCTGGCGAGTTATTATCTGAGTTAAGGGTCTTAACAAATTCCGCTGAACTCCACTTCATGTTGCTGGCAGCCATAAGGGTCAGGGCTTTCGGATGGAAAATCGAAAATGAAAACCATGCCGATTTCAGATAACTCTGGAAATTTCTAACGCTCTTAAAGAAGGCATTGTTCGACAGGACGTTTTGCTCCAAGATCGGTTTCATCGCGTCGGCAACGACCGGAGGTACCATAAAGCCTTGCTGGAATTGCTTCGTCTCTCCGGTTCTGGCATCCTTGGTCACGATGGTCTTATGGGTTCCCGGTAGTTCCCGCCAGTCGGACGGAACGCTATCTCGGCTCCCGGCTTTCCCCAACTCGCTGTTTTTCAGTTCGGTTTTGAAAAGGCTGGTCGCTATCGCTGTGGCGTGGCGATCTCCGTAGACGGAGAGTTCATCTAAGGCGTTAAACGTGCGAGCCTGAAATTCACCGCTTTTCAGTGGTTCGAGAGTCCTCAGATACTCGCGCCGGATGGCGTGTGGTGTCCTTGGCGTGAAGCGTGGGCGCCCTTCCCGGCGAGCATCTTCCTCTTCGTCCATCGCCTTTTTAAACAGGCGCGGGCTGTATCGCTCCGGGTCGATGCTGCTCTCCAATGTTCCGACCTGCCGGCCAAGCCCCAGCGCGTTCGTGAAGTAGGCGGTCATCTGCTCGTCGGCCTGTAAAAGCGCAGGGGAAGGCGTCAAGGCCCTTTCCATTGAAGGGATGTACGCTTTCAACTTCTCATTCTTCCCGGCGCGGATTTCCTCGATGGCGGCGCGGAGTTCGTCGGGGGCCCCCTTATAGTCTCGTAAAAAGGTCAAGGCTTCCTGGTCGAGGAAGTCAGGAATCAGCTTCTCCAACTTACCCCGCAGTTGCTCGGCTTGCGCCCGCAGCATGTTTCGCGGCCCTACGAACAGGTCTCGCAGTACGGAATTGCCGTACTTCGCGCTTTTATCCCCGGCCTTGATGTCGTTCAGTTCGGTGCGTCGGCCTGCGAGGAATTGAGCGAGTTCAGGCGACCATGCCGCCACATCGGGGTCGCCTTCGGCCATAGTCCGATTCTGGACGCGCTCGCGGGCTTCGGCGTAATCGTCGGAATGGAATTCGGCACCGTGATCTCCGGTTATCTCGGCCCACTTCTCGTAGACTTCAGGTTCGTTTTTCTTGACCCAGGACTTCGCGCGTTCACGGGAAAGGAACTGGTCGTCAGGCGTAACGAATCCACGGCCAGACTTTGTTCTTGATTCCGGTACTTCCTCGCCCTGCTCCTTTTTCAACTGCACCGCACGGTCTATCACGTCTTGCCCATGCCCCGCCGATTGCTTCAACACTTTATCGGCCAGGGAAGGATCGGCTTCCAACTGGTCCATCGTTACCGGCTTCTCGCCAAACATCATCTCGGCAACGTCGTCATGGTTTTGCCCTTCCTCAGCCGCAACGTGTCCCTTGATACCAATCGCCCGGTCGGCTTGAATTGCCGGCCTCAATCCCGGCTCCATGTCTGGAAGGACGGGAGGCTGTGCTTGAAGTTTTGCCGCCGCGTCCTTGGGAAGCGTTCCGTCTTTGGCGTAGGCGTCCAGCAATCCTTGACGGGCTTTCTCCGGTGTCATCTCACCGCTTGGAAGAATCAGGTGTAACGCTCCTACTAGTGCCGCGTTGACGCCAAAATCCGATGCGGTGGGAAGTTGCCTTTCCATCAGCTTGGAAAGCAGCGTAATGGCCGCAACCTGCTGAGCCTTCTTGGCCATCGTTGCCACGGCTCCCTTACCAAGCGCGGGAAGAGTTCCACCGCCCGCGATTTCCATGCTCCCCCCGGTGATCGCTCCCTTCTCTCCCTCTACGGCCATCTCAATGAATCTCTGGATGTAATCGCCAAAGCTCTTTACGTCTCCTTTCTGGATTCCATCGGCGAGTACCTTACGAATCATTGCCGGCACCGCGAAAGTTCCCATCGCACCTCCGGCGAGAGTACCTTCTGGGCCTACCGCCGTCCCCGCCGCGCCACCAACGACAGCGCCCCCAACATTAAAAGGCAGATCTGAAATCATCGTGCTCAAGCCAGAAACGAACTTATCAAGTATGTCAGGGTCTTGCAGAGATTCGGGGAGTTTGTGCCTTGCCATCAATCCAAAAATCGAACTTTCCGCGCCTATCTTGATGTCGCTGGCAATATTCGACACGGTCCCAGCCCCGCGTTCTTTCATCTGTTTTTCAATTTCATCGCTCTGGTCATAGGCGTGCGCGAGGGGCACATTGAGAGTTTGGGAGTAAATTAATCCTTTCGTGAGTTTGTCCGGGTCGGGAGTGACGGAGGGTGATGGAGCTGGCCCGTAATCCTCCCACGGGCCATGCTGCGGTTCTTGCGGAGGCCGCTCGTAATCCTCCCACGGGCCGTGTTCATCGCCATTGGCCATAACGCTTTCATTCTACTCCCAAAAAAGGGATTGACAATGCTTACTTTTGGTCTAGACTGATGGTATGGGAGGTAAAAAGTCCAATGATAACCATGAGTATTTCAACGCTTAACATGATTTGTTTAGGCTGTTCCTTTGTGGGTATGTTTGTGGGAGCACTTGCCGCATGGTCTGGAATGAAAAATGCCTTGAAAAAGATGGGGATCAGGTAGGTCAACCTTATGGGGAAAATAATAACGAAAGTAACCGTGTGGATTTGCGAGAGGTGCAGCCACCAATGGCAAAGCCGGGGCAACGTCAAGCCGCTGTGCTGCGCGAAGTGTAAATCGCCGTACTGGGACATTCCCAAGAAGCGGAGCCTAACGTGAAGATTGAACGAATCCTGCATCAAAAAACCGTGTTAGGCGTACCACCTGACAAAGAGCGCCCCCATTTGATTGATGCTGGATTTAACTATACCTATGACATCGAAATGCTATTGCTTCTCCCAACTCTTAGGATCATGGCGGTCACCACCCTTATATTTCCACTTGCTTCCCTGCCAAATTTTCACGTCCCCTACTTTTAGTTCTGCGGGTTGCTGTGGATTCGTCGCGGCAGCAGTAGGGTGTCCCCACCGGGCAAGGAGAGTCCACCATCTATCCACGGGTTGCGCGGGTGTTCCCGGCTTCCATGAAAAGGCGTCGGTGATGGCCTGCTGAACACTTTTCTCTTTCGCTTCCGTCAGCATCGAATTGGCGAGGTCGATAGCCTTCTGGCCTTTTATTTCCGGGTGCTGTTGCACCATCTCTGTGAAGGTCAATCCCAATTCGGCCATGTCCCGGTTGGTTTCGTCTGTCGGAGTCGAGAACAAAGAAGAATGTTGAATCATTCCCAGGCCCATCTTTGCGCCGGGGTCTTTTCCAGCAATCGCGGACATTTCCATAGCTTGGCGAACCTGCGTTGGTGTAATGTCTCCCGACATGAGCAGCGGCGCAATGTCCTTTTGAAAATCTACGGCCTTGCCAGAGGCAGCGATTTGCATCAGCCGGGAGAAAGATTGCTTTCCTTTTTCTTCCTGTTCCCATCGCGCCTCTTGCCGCTCCGCCCGTTCTTCTCCCCGCTCACCTCTGACCTCTTCCCGTTCGATACGTGTATTTGCCTGCACCATCCTCTCAAGCGCCGCCGCCGTGCGCTGACTTATCTGATGGGTATCTCGCAGGCCCCATATTTGAGAAAGGGAAATCTTTTTCTCATCGACCATAGGCGCGTATTTCTCTGCATCCTTCTGGTCCTTTTCGTTCTGAATGTCCTTCCGGTCGGCGTCGTCGGCGCGTAGGTGGGCGCGAAGTTGGTCCCCTCCTAACGTGGCGCTGATATGGTTGGGGTCGGATTCAGGAAGTGCCTCTCTCCGGTCAATCTCTTTCAATGCACCATCCAAGTCGAACGAACCATCGGAGCGGCTGTACATCTTGCGAAAGTTGGGGAGTTCCCTGTCTACAAACTGTTTCTCTCCAACCTTTTGCATGAAGTCGGTATTGACCCGGAACGCGCTTTCCAGTTTCTCCTTGTAGGCCGCCTTCTCATGGGGCGCGAGATCAGGATAGTGCTCTGGATGTTGAACAATGTCATCCAGTCCAGCTTTGTTGTCGGCGGGATTGGGGCTTGAGGCAGCCCTGTCAAGAATAGTCGTCTGTGTCCCTTTACGGAAAGCATCTTTGGCAATTTGCGCTTGCCAATCCGGCATAAGTTTTGCCGTCACCGCATCGTCCACGGCATTGTTATATTTGGAGGACGCAGCGGCGGCGGTCGCTGGGTCTACAACCGCACTCCAAAGTCCTTTCGCCAGATTCCCCAGCGACACCTGATTCTCTTTACCCATCAGATCAATTTGCCTGACCTGGGCCTGGTGCTCCATGTGGGGGATATATCCCTGTGAGATCAATTCAATTTCGTGCGAAGCGGGGGATTCACCCCATGTCTGCACAATACCGGCTATCTTGCTGTTCCAGCTTTTTAGTATTCCATCCACATCGCGCGAGTTGGTAGCCTTAGAGAGTTCGTCCTGCATCCCCATATAAGCGGCATTGAATTGGTTGTCGGCAGCCAACTTATCGTTGTGCTTCTGGGCTTCTCGAATATGATATTCGATTTGCAAACCGGCAGAGGCCATTCCTTGAGCCTCTTCGTTCAGGCGGACAACCGACTCCCCCGCGCGGCGGACTTCTCTTACATCCTCGAAGGGCTTTTCTACAGGTTGGTCGATGGGAAGTGAAATTTGGGCCATAAAGCTCTTTAGGGAGTGAAAGCTCCCGTCGCCTGACCGTATTGTGTCATGGTCTTACTCATCCCGGTCAAGAAATCTCCAATGCCCGACTCGGTTCCACTCCATGCCGCGAGGCGGCCATAGTATTGTTCTAGGGTAGATTCTTTGGTTCCCGCTTCTTCTATCTGTTCGCCTTCCTCGCCGCCCCTTCCCCCAGTCGCGGCCATCATCAACAATGGAGAGCCCGACGCAATATCGACTCCCGAACTGGCATAGGCAGAGGCTTGTTTGCCCGCCAGCGCGGAATACTTCTGCTGGCTGGCAACCATTTTATCCGACATGTTCTGAAGTGCAATTTGGGCGTTGTAATCGTCAGCCGCCTTTTCCGACTGTCCCTGCTTGTAGGCACTTATGCCGCCAAACACGGAAGACAGAATTCCAATGCCGGCAAACCCTTCTGCGCCCGTTTGGGGTGTCATAGGAAAATCCTCGAAAACATCTTACACCGCTCGCCTGACGGCCCGAAATATCTTAGGCTTCCCTCATACTCGAAACCTAGGTGCGCGAAAAGGGTTTCGGCCAGCGCCACGGAACATACCGCTTGTACCCTCCGAAAATGGCAACGGGCCGCGACTTCCGGCAGCATCCTTTTGAGCGTTTGGAAGCACGTTTTCAGGTGCTTCTTAAAAAACGGAGTCGGAAGAATCCACGCCTCGCCCCGGCTCCATTGGAGGTTGACGATCCCCCCCGCGAATACCGGCTCGCCATCGGAGAGCAAACAGTAGGCTGCGCTTCCTGCGGAGAAATACGCTTTGGCCATCGTTTCCCGCGACACCGAATCAATGGGGCAGACTGCAAGCAACTTCGTCAGGTGTTCGGCTTCCATCTCCACGATCTCCAGGGTCATGAAAAATTCTCTTTTTCGTGATAGAATGCGGTTGGTAGCAACGATTCATTGGAGGTGGACCGATGCCCAAATGCCGCGTGAAAAGACACGCAGTAACCCAACCGCTTGATACATCTTATCGCTTGATTCCCCTGACACAAGGACAAAACGCTATCGTGGATGCCGATGACTACGAATGGCTTAATCAGTGGAATTGGCACGCATGGTTGAATTCTTTTACAAAAAGCTATTATGCCGTTCGTAAATTCTCTAAGGAAAGAAAAACTCTTTATATGGCGAACGTAATCCTTAGCTGCGAATTTGGCGAAGAAGGAGACCACAAGAATCACGACACCCTTGACAACCGCCGTCAAAATTTGCGTAAGTGCTCGCATCACCAGAATACTTTTAATCGCAGAAGGCCGAAATCCAATACCTCTGGATTTAAGGGAGTAAGGAGAGACTATTCTAGTTGGCAAGCCTACATCACCATAAGCGGTAAATTTATTCATCTTGGATGTTTTGACTCGACTCTCGATGCGGCGAGAGCCTATGACGAAGCAGCTAAGAAGTTTCATGGAGAGTTCGCACATCTAAATTTTCCTAATCTGGCTGATAAGAAAGCCTCATCACTAATGACCGCAAGGTAAAGGGTAGGGGATCATTTTGCGTGACGAGGAATGCTGAATGGTCATCCCAGTCCGCATCGATGTCGCGGGTCACTTCACACGTATTCATCTGCGGCGGGTTGGGCGCGTCCGGGCCATACTCGATGTCGTACATATTCTCGATGTTTGTGCCGTACTGCCCGCCCATTGACTGATAGAGCGAGAGTGTCACCCGGTCAAGTTTTTGCTTCATGCCGCGTGTGGTGGCGGCGGTTGTGGCGATAACCGGATTACTCGGTTGAATGGTCAACTGATAAGGAATCCCGATCGTGATGAGGTTGCAGTAATACGCGAAGCTCACGGTATCGGCGGTCACGGCCGTTGGCGCAAGGATCAACGCCTCGTCGCCCACGGCGGTAACAGTCTGTCCAAGCAGGTAGCTCATGCCGGTCACTTGGTTCGTAACCTGCATGACGGTTCCGCCGCTTACATAGGCCGACCAGGTTGATGTGTCCATTCCCGTCAGTTCAAAGGTGTTCCCTGAGACGCCCGTGACCGTGTATGCCTGAGTTTTGTCCTGATTGATGGTCTGGCCGGAAGGCGAAACCATCCCGGTCACGCCCGAAATCTGCACGCTCTGGCCATTCTGGAAAGTGTGCCCCGGAGCCGTCACCACGCAAAGATTATGGTTGCTGATTCCCGTGATGGTGAATGGTCCTATCCCCTGCCATTGCTGCCCACAGTGGACAAAGAAGGCGTTCGAGAGTTGCCCGAAAAGTTCTTGCGGCATGAAATACTCGAAATATCTTTGCGTCACGCCGTTGATGGTACGGTTGACCACCACGGCAACTTGGTCCTCAGCGTTCTGTGACGTGATGACCGCGACCGACTCAATGAGCCCGCCCTCGGGGAGCATGTTGACCCTAAACCACGCGAACACCTGGTCCTGCTTGTTGAACACCAAACCGATAAGCTGACCGTCCGCGCGGACTCCCCACCAGATGGGATAAGGCTCCGTCTGAAAAGCGGTTTGGATGATTCCCGATTCGGCGATAGAAGGCCCCAAGGTGATGTTTCGGTTCAACCGGGTCAAGTCGAAATTGTTCCATTGGTTCGTTACGAAGTCAAAAACCAGCATGACCACGATCCGCGAGGAGCGACTGACAAAGAGGGCGTAATCGCCTATCAGTTGCGGTTGGAGGGCACTCACCCCCCAGGTGGTTTGCTTCGAGGCATTCACGTTCGACTGGCTGACCGATGCGCCAGTTCCCGCGGCGATTATCCAGATGCCGCCGGCAGTTCCCACAATGAGGGCGTTGGGAGAACCGATCATGTTGAGGATCTGGTCGAGTTTGTTGGACACCAGCGTAAACTGGAAAGCGAAATCGTCCTCGTTCGGGTCGCAGATGAAGTCGGGATAATCGTCCTGCACGCTGCCGTTGATTTGCACGGGTTTGTTTTCGCTGCCGCCCACAACCAAGCGCTCCTGGTAGAACGTGCCGCAGGCGGGGAAGTCGCCGGGGTTGACGAACAAGGGATTAACCGCAACCGCGAAGCCGCCGCCCTCGTAGGCGCCGTAAGCGTAGCTGTTCGGGCTCACCCCGGTATCGGGGTCGGTGAGGGTGTAACTGTAATTGCCGTTCGAGTCCGGCCCGCTCATGCTGGTGACAATGAATTCCCCCTCGTTCAACTCCACGGTTCCGGTACAAAGATTGATGTAAATGCGCTGCCCGTTCTGGAAGGGAACCACGGTTGGGGTTGGCGGCACAACCGTAATCACGCAAGGGCCGGTGCTGCCCGTGCTGCCACTCGGAGTGACCGCGACGATGCAGCAACCAAGGGCAGAGTATCCCGTCGATACCACGCCAAGCGTTCCACGGTAGGCAAGTCCACCGGAAGTCCCAGGAGGATTTAAGGTGTACGTCCAAGAATTTGCGCTCAGGCGCTCGACGCAAGCCGGGGGATAATTGGGATGGAAAATCCACAGCACGTCCGCACTTTGCGTGCTGCAATCGAGAGCAAACAAGTCCGCCTCTGCGTAGGGCGTGCTGAGTTCTATGGGCGAGAGCGTAACGGTACTTGCTCCCCAATCAGGAGAATTATAGGCGTAACTCCAATACACCCTGCCGTGGACAGTGAAATGCGAAGCCAGTAAAGGATAAATGTCGTACTGGTTTGCAATAAGGCAGTTGTAGGGCGCATTGACGGTGAGCATCGTAGAAACACCCTGAAAGGCAGTCCCCGTAATGGAGGGAGTAGCGTAATAAACCGAATCGGGAGTTACCGTCCATGCCGCCAAATTGACGTAGTTGCTCACCAGTGCGTTGAGGAAACCGAGGGCGCGAATTGCCGCTTGAATCAGGCTGGCTGCATTATTCGCGGCGGTCGTATTCGCCAGAGCAATGTTGATGCCCTGATTGGGTGTGCTTCCTGTGACCGACACAGCGAGCGTGTCCGAGCCGTTCACCGAAACCGTGATTGGAACCGTGCTGGCGTTGTTCTGACCGTAAGGCGCGGCGATAGTAAAGCGCCCAGCGGTAAAGGTAAATTGCTGGAAAGTCCCCACCAGAACCGTGTTGCCATTCACATAGGAAGTGGCGGGATTGTAATCAAGAATGGATGCCGGGAACCCTTCGACCAATCCCCCGCCCTCCCAAATCCGAATGATGCCAGAGGAGAATTCGAGGAAGGCTCCCTGTGACGTAGAAAATTGGAAAGGCACCAAGCGGCTGTGGCCATTGCTCACCGTCATCATCTGGCCACTCCCGACAGTCTGAGAAGGATTGACAGTGTAAGTGCCCGTACCGCCCGTTCCAGAACCAAGCCCGGTTATCGTTGTCCCCGCCGCCACGCCCACGCCAACAATAGTCTGCCCTACTTGCAGAACGCCGTAATTGACAGCGGTAACGGTCAAAGTGTTGGTCGAAATCGACCCCGTGAACATGCACCCGCCAAGCGCGGTACCGCCGCCGAAATAAGTCCCCGGCATCTTTTTCGCGCCGCCCTCTACTAAAGGAAAAGCATTCTCCAGTTGTCGGCAGGCAGACTTGTACTTGGATATGTCCTCGCGCGAGGAGAGGAGTTCGCTGATCTCGCCAGCGTTGAAAGCGTTGACCGACGTGGGGATTTTTTGCGGCATTGCTTACCATGACCCAATCTGGCGCCCCGCCCGCTCCCACGACTCGGAGCCCGTCTCGTCCTCCATGAAGTCCATGCACTCGTTCTGGGCTTCGGCGCTGTTGAGGCTATCGCGGTACATTTCGTTCGCGCCCTGAAATTTCTGCTTGTCCTCGGTGATCCCCACCGATAGTTCCGCCGCGAGCCGCCACGCAAGGCAGTTCACGAATCCCGGCATGAGTTGGGTGTAATCGGTAATGAGCCGGATATAGTTAATCATGAGCGGAGACTGCCAGCCGCCGTAATCGGTGAGCAGATACTTGTTGCCGTCAATGGGCAGCGTTTCGACAACGTAGGCAAAGCCCGAAGGCCATACCGGAGGGTCATTGCGGTGATACCACCCGCCCCCTTCCGGGCCCCACAGCCAGCGGTAAAAGCGTTTGTCGGGGGGGCGCTTGTGCGGCCTCACGAAGCGCAGAAAGTCCGAGGGCATGGCCCAAGCGTACTTGTAGCTGTAGAGGCCGCGGACGGCCCCATTCATCGTTTCACTCGAGATGTTCTGCGATTGGCTGACGGTAAAACTGCTTCCGCTACCCGCCGTGATGACCGTGCCGGCAAGGATATTGTTGCCACTCAACACCTGCCCGATGGTGACGGCGCCGCTGGTGACGGAAGTGACGGTAAGGGTGCTTCCTGATATGGAGCCGGTGAAAGACGAGGAAGCGGCAAGCTGAAGTTGGGCGCGAATCTTGGCAAATTTCCAGTCTCTTTCGCTCAGAACCTCCTGAAACACCGCGTCCCAGACGGTAAGGACTTTAACCGCGTTGGGAGAAGAATCGTTGATGCTGGTGATTTGGCCGCGGGCGCCAATGCGGCCGAGAGCTAAATTCGAGATACTGACTTGAGAGTAATTCACGCAGCCCCCTACGCAGGGGTGTCCTGCGCTACTTCCTCGCTCGCTGGCGGAGCAACAGTTTCAGGTGGCTTCCCTGGACAAGTTTCCTTGTGCTTAACCAGTGCGTTGACATGCGGGAATTGTTCGCCGCAACCCTTACAGGTGAGCGGGCCTTTCCCCCTTCGGTCCACCGGACCAGAGGTTTCCTCTGTTTCGGTCTCAGGCTCGAGTGTTTCGGTTTCCTCTTTCTTTCCGGGGCAGTCCGCGTGCGCGTGCGTGCCCAAAGCGTTCAGACTGGGAAAGACTTTTCCACAGCTTTTGCAAGTATATTTCCCCTCCGCCGAAGGAACGAATACGGCCCCGGGTGTAGCGGCGGTAGCGGCCGCCGCCGCCCGGTCAAACTCGAAAACGTATTTCCCGCCGATGGGGTCTCCGACCGGCTTACCATCCTTATCGAACTTGACGTACCTCGTTCCCGTCTTGAGGGACGCCAGAGGGCCGTCATGCTCGATTTCGTAACTCCCATCGGGAAGCGGCCCCATGCCAGGGTCATACAACAAGCAATTAACGCTGTCCCAGGCGCGGCTAACGCATTTGGCTTGAACCTTCATTACGAGTCCCCCTTACGCGGGCAATTCGGCCCAAGTCATGGATGCCGACGCAGAATGAGCAACCGGAGTAGTCAGGTTGAACAGGCCAAGCACGGAGCCGGGAGCTACGATCAGTTCCCCATCCAGGAATTCAAACCCGGGAGAAGGAGTCGTGCTCCAACCTACGGCGGTCATCAGATCGGAAAGGTTCATGGAGTTTCCGCCGGTGACTCCGCAGGGTCCGAGATATGCACCGAGATTCGAGAGTCCGGTCATGGCAAGCCCCGACAAGCCCCGGCATTGACCGCCCACCGGCTGGAAAGTCTTGCAATTCACCGGAGCCAACTGGCTGGCTACGGTAATGAGATTGTTGCCGGGATAACCGCACCAGACAAACCCGCTGCACCCGGTATTCTGCAAAGCAGTGATGATGACTTGCAGATTCAACTTCAGCACATGGGCATTGACGCCGCTGTTGGGGGGGTTCCAGATTCCGGCAATGGGGGTCGCGGTCGCCGCGGTCGCGATGGTTGACGAGAGTGCATCGCCAACGCCGAAAGTCGCGTTTGAGATGCTGGTGAGTTGCATGCCGCTTCGGTACACAACCCCCAGTTCGTTCAGGCGGCTATAGCGGGGGAGAAACTCGGTGATGTGCAGTGCATTCTGCCAATCGGTTCCTAGCGCTTGGGGTGCGCCCGACTTCTGCGCGATAGTCTGGAGACCCGAAGCAGTTCCCGTAATTTGCAAAGACATGGTAGCTCCTTATTGAGTCAAGGTTGAAATCACAGAATTTAAGTTGTCTGATGCTCCGGGACTGCTATTGGCCAGCACCAGAAGAATCGCTTTCTGAAAAGCCAGAATTTCATTAAGCACCTGGATTTGCTGAACCGCCAAGTCGTTCTGAGCGGTGAGCAGGGGATTGTAAACCGGGTTCTCCTCTACCTCTTGCTCCGAGTTTACCCATGCCGCTCCCGTCCAAACCATCGGCTGGAAAGTGTCGGCTAGATAGAGGCTTGAGCCGGTCGGTATCGCCTTCCCTCCCCATGTGGTAGGGAGGGTGTCATTCGATAGCGCGAAGAAGTCAAACCGCTGGTCAACCTTGTAGCCGGCTGTGACTGCCATATCCTACTCCCTTTACTGTTCGCCGCCGCAGATCGGCCCAAACCACGCGACCGCCGTACCGGAAGTGACCGCCGCATTGGTGCCGATGAAATTGAGCCGCAGGAATTCCAGCAACGTCGCTATGTTCATCGGAATGAAGTAGTGGGATCCCGCAACCGCCAGTTGGGCCAGCGTCAGCGTCCGGGTGGCGATAATGGCGGTGGCGCTGGAAGTAGCCGCCGAAAGGACGTTGACAACCCCAGCGGTACAGGAGCCTGGAACGATCGCCGCTCCGATGACGACATGCACGCCCATTTGAATTCCTCCGGGGCCGGGAACTTCGGGCGGGGAGGTGTAGGCCGCCTCTGTCCGGGACGGAAAAGCGGGCAGATAGGGCGAAGAAGTTCCAGCCACCGTCGCGCCGAAGTCAAGCTCGTAATCGGAGTAGTCCGTCGAAGTGCTGGTAAAAACATTCGACGGAGTTGCGGGAGTTCCGTGCAACCAACCAAGTGCGTCTGATACTGGCATGTTCGTCTCCTTATGTCAAAACCGTTTCGGTGGACAGAATCTTTTCCGCCACATAGATCGGGATGTTCTGGAATTTCGTGACCGCCTTGCCAAACACGTCCATGCTGTTGTCGCTGGGAGGCGTGAAATACGTGTTAAGTTTTTGCGAAACGGCGCGAATGTCGATTTGGGTCTTGAGCGCGCGGTTGACCAGTATCACTGTTCCGGGGGCTTCACCGGCGCGGGGCAGCCAGTTTTTGGCTTGGATGAAAATGTTCTCGTCGAAGTTGTTGGCCCCCAGGGCCACGGGGTTGATGTTGGCGATGCGCTGCACGCACCGCTCGTCGGAAATCTGGATTCCGACATACCAAGTCAGTAGTGTGCCAAGAACCTCGTACATATAATTTGCGCCCGTAGATCCTGTCGTCCCGCTGCCGAGCTGCTTTGTGTACTGTCCGAGGTCTTCCAAACTCAACCCAGCGGGAGTATTGGAAGGGTAAATCCCATAGACCGAATCATCACCAAACTCAATCATCCATGCGCTGGTAACGCTGCCGGCAGTCGTGGAACCTCCGTTCCACACATTGACAGCCCACGTCGAATCGCCGTTCGGGTAGGATTCGAGGTTGTTGAACCGGGTGGCGAAACCATTGATGGAGCCGGGGAGGGTTCCGATGTTCCCGTAGATGAGTTGCGACTCAATCAACTGGAACAGGCCCTCGATGTGGTTCATGTCCTGATCGGCCCGCCAGGTGTTCGGTTCGTTTTGAATCTTCCACAAAGCCTTATCAACCTCGCTGCGGTCCTCGAACAAGGCGATGGGGTCATTGATCGGGGAATTCTTTCCCGCCGTGGACTTGATGCCTTCATTGAAACGCCGCGTGCTCGCCACCGGAAGAGAATCGGTGCGGACGGCGATGTTGGAGAGGATGTTATTCGAGGGCTTCATGGGAAGCATCTTGACCAGCGGGGTCATACGGTCAAGCACGCGCTTCGGCAAAACGAACCTTGCCGCCGCGTCGGTGGAAGAGTAGTTCTGAATCACATCGTAGAATGTGTTGTACCCCAACTGCGTTACTTCGGTTGACATGGCGGTTCTCCCTTATCTTTTTGGCGGCTTCGGGCTCTTGTCATACGTGATGAAGGC
>Ga0187889_10002808_pt1 | contig 16231 bp, 20 predicted proteins | sample June2016WEW_7_10_2_FD_132992 | JGI IMG/M metagenome (GOLD analysis project Ga0187889, IMG submission 132992) | Peatland microbial communities from SPRUCE experiment site at the Marcell Experimental Forest, Minnesota, USA - June2016WEW_7_100 | ecosystem: Environmental > Terrestrial > Soil >... | reverse complement strand
GGCGTCAGGTTCCAATTTGGCGCAAGCTCCGGCTGGTTGCTTGGTGCTTCCGCGCCACCGGGAGAAGGCCGGAGGGTGCGCTTCTGGCCGAGGCGCATCTTTAAGTAGCCGCCGGCCGAATCGGGGCGGAAGCGCTGCGCCCACAGGACGGCGGGATCCTTGATTTTGAACAGGGCGAGGCTGGCGGTAACGTCCAACCGGTCTGTGCTGGGGAGACGAGGAAGGTTCTTGGCCGGGAATGTGCGCAGGTCCGGTTTGGTCGAGTCGAGCGGCGGGAATGTGGGCATGCGACCCTGCGAGCCGAGCATTCGCTTGAGCGCGGCACCGGCAGTCCCATTCTTGAACCGGTGTTGCCAGAGCAAGGCACCATCGGCCAGCCCGAACATCTGGAGTGCGGCGTCAGCGTCGATGGTGCCGCGGAGCGTCCGCGGCAAGATGTCAGCCGGTGCACGGAGGTCGGAGAGAACACGGGCGGTCCTCGTGGGATGGGCCGTCGCCGCACGAGCATGAGAGGCTTCCTTAGTTGGTGGCTCGGAGATTGCGGGATGGTCGCGCTTAATCTCGAGGATGGTTAGACCGAACAATATGAACTTCATATGGTAGTTTTTCGTTTGGCGGGATTCGGACTGCGAGTTGCTCTAGTCCTGGACGGAGTCTCTGCTTCGGGGCGGCCCATCGACCTGGTGCCGCGGCTGAAAGTGCGCAGGCCGCCCCTCGCTCCGCAAAACCGGTCACGGTCGCGGGCGAGGAGGCGGCCTGGTCCGGCTGGCACTGCCCATAGCGAAGTCGGAGGCATGCCAGCCAGAAAGCGCGTTAGAAAGGCGGCATCTTGGGATCTGAGGCGCCGTTGGCGTCAGCCGGTCCGCCGTTGCCAGGCACGGGCACACCCGCCATTTGCCCTGCGGTCCGGGCCGCAGGCACGATGACCTTGACATACTCGCAGACCAAGACCAGGCGCTGCTCCTTGGCGTCATCCTTGCCCCATGCCTCGGTCCGCAGCCTGCCTCGGACTAAGACCATTTCCCCTTTGGTGTGCCCGACCAGGGCGTTTGCCCACCCGTCAAAGCACTTGCAGAGCACGAAGGCCGTTTCCTCCTCTTTGCCCGGGTAGCGGTTGTTAGACGCCACGGTGAAAAAGGCCCACGGCGTCCCGTTATTGCGTATGATTGGGTCGCGAACAAGGCGGCCCTCCAACATCACAAAGTTTGTATCGCTCATTTTTGTCCTTTCGTTGGCTCTATTTTGGTTTGGCGGCCTTTGTCTCTCAGGCCCACCTCGAACTTTTCGTTTGGCGCGGTCTGGGGAGAGCGCGCCCGACCATGTCCCCAAGGCGCCGGCAGGGCTCGGCCCCCCGCCGTCGGCGGCCGAAAACAGAACTGTGTGCTTGGAGTTTTCCCTAAGAGTTCCTGCACCCCCGCGAAGGCCCTCGGCCCCTCCTTGACCTCGTGCTGCGGGTCGCCCAGCTCCCAAGACCCCTGCTCGGACTTCATGGGCGGGGCTGGCCTCACGGAAAAAGGACAGCCAACGATTATGGGCCTGGCGTATCGCATCAAAACCCCCAGCTCGCCGTCCCGGCAGACCCGCCTTGTGGACAGGCCGGGGCTCCACAAAGATGAGCGACAAGAGGCAGGCAGAGGCGATCATGGCGGGGGGGATGGGGCAGGGGGTAGCGGCCGCGATAGGAGACACTCCTCCCCGCCATGTCATTGTCCGTCCGCTTCGAGTTGCTCGAAATTGGGGAATCGGGTGATTTCGGACAGGACGCCCGGCCCCAGCAAGTCTTTAAGGCGCCCGACGCCGGCGGCAATCTGCTCATTCCACTCGCCGACTTCGCGAACGAGCGCCCGCAAATCGCGATTCTCCCAAAAGCCGCCCTCGTCGTCGACCTCGCCCAGGCAGCCAGCCGCTTTGGCTTTGTCGAGCATGGCGATGACCAGCAGGTGGCACCTCAAGAAGTTCTCCACGCCTCCGCAGTCGGGATTGGAAGCGTATTGGGTTTTGCAAAAGGAACTCCAGCGCCAGCCCGGCAGTTTGGTTTTGAGGGGGCCTTTGGGTGTCGAAACTGTCGCGGGGTACCGGCACAGCCCGATGCGTGCCGTCTCACAGCCATCGCCTGGGTCGGCCTCGAAGCCGATGACGTGCAGCGGGGTTATCTGGTGGCTGGTCAAGATGTTCCCGGCGCCGTCGGGGGCTTTTTCCCTCACCTCGATCCACTTCGTGGCTCCGATCAGCAGCCAGCGCGAGCGGTCATCCCGCGGCCGGTCTTCAAACCTGCACTGCTGGCCTCGCACGTTTTCGATTGGACCGACCCACTTGAACGGCAAATCGAGCGCGGCCTGGCGAAGAGCTTGAACCAACCGAAGGGCGCGAGCTTCGCCGCCCAGCGCTCTCAGTTTGTAGTGTATCGTTAATCCCATATGTTCGTTTTTTTTGCTATTGTCTGTTTAGTCCTGCGAGAATCGTCTGCCGCGAAGTGCCCCCAAAGGCTGCGGTGTTCCGCTCCGCTGATGCGGGCCTGTTGTCCGACACGACTGCGCTCATGAAAAATCGTTTGGCGCGGATTCGCGTGGCCGAGCTAATCCGGTTTTGCCCGTAATCGGACCCGAGGAGACTTGATGGGCAGGCCGTCAGGGAGTTCGATGTTCCAGGCGCGCTGCACCCCGTCCACCTCCAGGAGTAGCCTTCCGTGGACGGCCTTCGCCCCGACCGGCGCCTTCAGCAGGAGGAAGTTGGGGCCGAGTTGAACGGCCGGAAGGTCCCAATCATCCAGAATCAGGGTTATCTTCACGTGCGCGGAGTTCCCGGTGACAAAGCTCATAGCTCCTTGTTTGGCGCGGATCTCTTTGTGGCTGGAGTTGAGCCAACTCCCGGGGGTGAGCGATGCCGGCTGTCCAGTTGGCAGTGGCACGGAACGTATTGACAGGCCCACTGGTGGTGGTTGCTCTCCTTCGTGTGTCAGGCGGGTGGCCGGAAAGGAGATTCTTTGTTGTCCAAGGTAGAGCGCCCGCCCCAGCGGGAGTTCCTGGAGGGCACCAAGGAGAACGGGGTGCCCCTCGCCGAGGCCATGCCGCGGATTGCGCCCCTGTTCCCGCCGGTCAAGAGCCGCGAGGAGAGCCAAGGGTCGAAGTACCCGCCGCACCTCCAGCTCCGCCGGACCGTTACCCAGGTTCAGTAGGTTCCGCAGGCCTTTTTTTGTACGGGCTGGGTGAGAAGGGTGAGCCCTATGGGCTAAAAGGGCGGATCGTCCTCGTCCTCCGGGGGCGCATCGGGCGGCTCGCACTCCTCGGGGTCCGGGTCGTCTTCGGGCCGCGCCATGAGCTTCTTGTACTTCGTGACGTGCGCATCGCCAACGCACTTGGGGCACGCGTGAACCGAGAAGGGCTTGGCGAGGGAGGCGGGCATGATCAAGCCGCAGATGCCGCAGCTTTCGACCTCGGCCTCGGAGCCCGAGGAGCGGAGGGCGTCGAGGGCGACGGCCATAGCCGGCGGGATGTCCTCCCGGTCCAGCTCGTTGAGGATCTTTATCGTGTCCATCCCGAATTCGAAGGTGAGCGATCTCTCGAAGCGGAGGGTCTCGCCGTCCCAGCTCGCGCTCATGTCCTCGCCGTTGCAGGTCAGGGCGAAATCCGCCCGGCCCCGCAGGCGCCCGTGGATCATGACCCAGAGCGGTGCCCAGCGGCCCGCTGCGTCATCCTGGGGGTGGACTATCAGCTGGAAGGTCATGTCTGACTGGATTTAGCTTCCATGCGCTAGTTCCTTATCGCGGCCAGCCCGGTGATTTCGTACTTGGCGTCCTCGGCGGCCTTGGCGCTTATGATCCCATGCTCCTCCGCTAACACCACGGCCTTGACCATGCAGTCGAAGATCGATGTCTTGCCCTCCTCCGGGCAGGCGTCATCGCTGACGTTCTGCCCGATCAGGACGCCGCAACCCCGGCGCCAGTCGGGCTGGCCGTCCGAGCCCGCGGCCAGGACGGCGGCGATGGGGATGTGCTCCTCCCCTCCGCCCCCTTCTGCGGGCAAGGCGATGTGCCCCAAGAATAACGGGACGCGGTGCAACGGCCTCTGCTTCGCCTCGAATACAGGCTCGCTCACGCCGTTCCAGGCGACGCAAACGACCCGCACCCCCCGCATGTCCGAGTGTTCGATGCGCATCATGTCCTTGTGCTCCTTGTTTTCATGTTTCTCAGGTTTTGCTCTGCGAGCGTATCCAGGCGCCGGCGCACCCCCGCCAGCGCGGTGCCCAGGGTGCATCGGTTGATGATCCCGTGATCTGCGGCGAGCTTGAGGGCGGCCAGGATGGGGCCGAGGGGGGTGGTGCAGGCCGCGTGCCCGCACAGGATGACCGCCACGCCGGCACCCCCGTCGTCCGCGCGCCGCAGGACGATGACGCATGGCATGAGCCGCATCACGGGCTGGCCTTCTGCCCAGCCGAGGCAGGATTTGAGATTGACCAGCAGCTTCCTGACCCTTTCGGGTGGAAACGGCTGCACAAGTCCACGGTGCTCTTGGTCCTTTGGTTTTCCAGCGTCCATGTCGCTTTTTCGTTTGGCGACTGTCAAACAGAGGTGGGAGTTGAGCGGATCAATTGCCCCTGGAAGTGGTGGCGAAGGAGGGCCAGACCGAGGCGCCGTTTGAAACCGCCAAGGCGTATGGCGTCAGCAACGGGGAGCGTCTCAATGGGCGGCGCCAACACTTCGGCGATCCCTGGCGGGGTTGGCACAGAGGGCGTATTGGCGGTGCATGAGGCCTCGGTGATGCAAAGGGCCTGGTTATTCCACCATCGCACCGCACAAAAAGGTAGCCCGTCAGGCAAATCGAGATCTGGTCGGAATCCGCTTTCCCGCAACCCGCCCGGAGGTTAATTGTCGCGCATGAAACGAAAACAAGACAAGAACCGAAAAGTCCCTACGCTGATTTCCGGGCACCTCCGAGTCAAGCCCTGTTGGGGGCCTCCCATACAGCCCAACCAGCTCACGGTCGATTGGGATAAAGTGCGCTTCCTCTTTCCGCCTGCCAATCCGGCACAGACTGCCGGTGGCCCAAAAGGGGCGCCTCCTGCGCGTGGGACTCGAATCGCCTTGCGACAGAAGATCCGAACGCCGCCGCCCCCGCCATGAAGAAAACCCGGACGAGATTTCGGAGCTCGCTACGGCGTCCTCTGCCGAGCGCGACGATCGAAGCCCTGCGGCGTGTGGCCCAAGGGGAATGGCACGGAATCATTCTGATGGGGTGGCGGACTGGCCAGCGGCTCAACGAGATTGCCCGGCTGCGCTGGAGTTCCATCGACCTGCACCGGAACCTCATCAGTTTCCATGTTGCAAAGCTGAACTCCAGAGCAGAGGTGCTTTTGGCGCCCTCGCTCCGAGAGTGCGTTTCAAAGTTACCGAAACCGGTGGGGCCCGACGATCCCTTGTTTCCAGAGGCGGCCAAGCACTTGCTCCCATCGATGAAGCGCGAGTTCCAGAGGTTGGTAGCCGAGACCGGCGTGGGCATCGAGAGCTTCGATGCCTTGCGGCTCAGCTTCTTGCTGGACCCCTTGGCTCACCTGGATTCGGCAGTGGTCGCGCCATTGACCGCCCAGAAAAGCGATACCGTCTCCCACTGCTACGACACGCCCGATTTGCAGAAACTCAAGCGGAGAATCCGCCGCCTGCGAAGGCCGAATCAACGCTGATGCCACGGGCCGATCGTCGGGCCGTCAGGACGATGCACCACAGGGTGGAGGTCAGCGAGAGAATCAGGAGGCGTTCTTCCAGGGAATGAACACTGCCTCGTCGCCGTCCTCACAACGTGCATCCCGAATTGGCTTTATGCAGCATCGGGGTCATCGCGCTGCCGCCGGTGCCAAATGCGTGCGAGTCCCTGGTGCTTCGAAGTGTTCCCTATGGGCTTGAGCAAAGCGCTCCGTGAATCCGGATGGTGACTATCGAATCTACCAACCGGACTTTGACCAGCGGGCGCAGGAATTCATATCGCGAGCCGATGTTGGCGCACAGCATTTCGGGGCTCGCGTCGCGGGCCAGCGGGCTGCCCTTGCAGCGTGCCGAGCGTGGCGAGAGTTGCGAAGGGGATGGTGATTTCGTTCATTGGTGGCATGGGACTTCGCAACTGCCAGTTGGGTTTGGTTGTGTCACGACTTGTGTTCGGCTTGGTTTTGTTGTGGCCGGCGGCCCTCTCATGGCGCGATCGCCCGGAGGCAAACTCAAGAGTTCCAAGACGGGCGCGATGGTTTTCGGTTCAGCCCGGATTTGCGTCTCGGGCGGTTTGCCTTCGCAGGCCGGAAATGCGCCATCCACGAGGCGAGTCGGCCGGCTGGCTCTACTGATCCTCCCTAAAATCGAAGTAAAACCTGGGGTGGTGCTGAAACAGCAACGAGCCGAGTTTGTGGTCGGTTCGCCTCCGGACAACTGCGAAGGGCGCGGCGAATCCCAGCACTTCGAAATCTCGGGCCAACTCGATCGCATCCCACACCCGCCCATGACGCGCCTCCAAGCCGGAACGGTCCATCGCGTGAGAATTGATTTGGGCCAGGAGTCTTCGTCTGGCTCCCTCCGTCGGATCGGGTTCCATTGTCTCGTCCATTGCTCCTTTGGTAACGGTGCCGGTCCTCGGCCAGTCTTGCTCCCGCCGTCAACGGGTAGCGGTTCAGGATTTTCAGGGCCGGAATGAATTGCGGCACCACCTCAGGGCTCCGGCGGAACGTGGGAGCGGATGGTCGCCCTGAATTGATCCAGGCCGAAGGGCTTGGCGATGAACGCAACGGCTCCCGCCTCGAGTGCCTGCCGCTCCAGGTCCGGCCCCAACCTCCCAGAGCAGAGAATGACCTTGGCGGCCTGCAGTGCCGGCTGGCTGCGGGTCCAGCCGCAGAGTTCAAGCCCGCTGCCGTCGGGCAGGTCAATGTCCGATAGAAGCAGGTCGACCGGCGCAGAAAGCAGAAGCCGCTTTGCCGTTGAGATATCGGTGGCGGCGAGGACTTCGTAGCCGTCGTGTTCCAGGATGCGCCGCATCACACTCAGTACCTGGAGTTGGTCCTCGACAATCAGGATCTTCTTCATGGCGTTGGTTTGTTTGTGCGCTTGCGTATTTGTTCGTTTGGCCGGTTTCCCAGGTGCATCCGCCCCTACCAGGGCGCGGCAGATGAAAGCTGTTGCAATCGAGCGCCGCCTAACGGCGCCCTGCATGCCCGTCAGACCGGCCTCGGCGCGTGGCGGCTCAGGTGAGCGATCAGGTGCCCCTGGTAAACCACGAGCGCGGTGGCCTCATGGAGCCGGAGCCGAGCGACCGCTGGCCGGTAGAGCGTCGCCAGCCAAGGACAGGGCGGTGGCGGGAGCATGCGGGTGTCCTTTGGAGTTCCGCTGCTGGCAGCACCTCGCCTCGCGAAAGTCCAACAGGCACCTCCACAAGTCCGCTGAGTCATGATTGGCCCACGCCAGGCCGGCGGTGAGGAGTTGCCTGCCGCGTCGGCTTATCAGCAATTGTGCGCAACCATGCGCCAGGGACAGTGTGGCAAAATACCCGGGCAGCATCGGCAGGTCCTCGGAACCGTGCTTAATCAACCGATCAAGGTGATCTCTGGTCGTTCGGTCAGGCAAAGGGATCCAGCTTCGCGCGACCAGGTTGGTGTTGAGGCTTATGATAGTGATGGAGTGGTTTGATTTCATAATGAGCGTTCTGCTGGTTTCTTGTTTGGGGATTTACTCAGCCGGACAAGGAAGCGGCTGGCCGCCGGTCTGCACGCGGCCATGGGGAATCGAGGCTCCACGTCTACGCTCGTGCGGTTCAAGCGAGAGATCGAGGCAGGCGCACCAGGTGGCAGATTCTCGCGAGGCCCTACAGACTTTTCGGGCGATATGGGCGGCAGCCGAGACGGTCGCGGGCCTGGGATTCCGTGCCGAGTCTGTCGCCAATTGGCGACATTCCTATCGCGACGACCATGGCTGCCTGGGTGATCAGGCGGTATCCCTGGAACCGGCTGCGCCGGAGGCGGGCCCGGCAATAATCCTCGAACGTGCCGAACTCCTCCCGGCATAGGCGCCGGTCGCGGGTCTCGGTCAGGGCTGGCGTCGGGGATTGCCTTGCGCCTCGGACATCTCGGCAAACCTCCGGGCAAAATGAGGGCCAATTGGAAAGCACTTTTTCAACCACTCGTTCGAGGCTACAACACCTCCATGAACGAACAATCCTTCGAGTATGAATGACTTCGCGCGGGACCTCCTTTCGTTTTGCGAGTTTGGCAGACAAACCCAGTTGACCGAAACCACGGCAATGACCTTTGGCGGAGAACAGTTGCGGGTGCCCACCTTCGTAAACGAGTTCTGGACCGCGAAGCAGCGAGCCGCCCACAGCCTGCACGAGATCTCTTACCGCGCCTGTTTCAAACCGCAGTTGCCGCACTTTTTCATCCAGCGGCTGACGCGGCTCGGGGAAATCGTTTACGACCCATTCATGGGCCGCGGCACGACCGTCCTCGAATCGGGCTTGCTGGGGCGGGTTCCATTCGGATGCGACGTCAACCCGCTGAGCCTCTTCCTGTGCGGTCCTCGGCTCGATCCCCCGACATTGCCGCAGGTTGCGCGGCGGCTGGCGGAGATTGATTTCGCCGATGCCGAGGAACACCCGGAGGACCTGTTGGCCTTCTATCACCCGGCAACCCTCAAGGAGATCTGCGCTTTGAAGAAATACCTCTTGGGGCGCCAGGCAGCAGCGCAACTCGACCCGGTTGACCGCTGGATCTGGATGGCCTCCCTGAATCGGTTGACCGGACACTCCCGCGGCTTCTTCTCCGTGTACACGATGCCTCCCAATCAAGCGGTCTCAGTTCAGCGCCAGAGAAGGCTCAACGAGAAGCAAGGCTTGAGGCCTCCACGAAGGCATGTGGCGGCGCTCATCGCCGGCAAGACCAGCCAACTGCTTTCCGATTGTGACGACCGGACCCGCCGAATTCTCGCGGGCGCAAAGGAGCGTGCCCGATTGCTGACAAGCCCTGCATCAGCCACGCCGGAAATTCCGGCCGGCAGTGTCGCGCTGGTGGTGACCTCTCCGCCTTTCCTGGATGTTGTCGATTACGCAGGAGACAACTGGCTGCGCTGCTGGTTCATCGGCGTGGACCCTCAATCGGTAAGGCTGACGGTTTCGCGAAAACTCGAGGATTGGCAGCAGGAGATGAGCGCCGTGTTCCGGGAACTGCACCGGGTGTTGCGGCCCGGCGGCCTGGTTGCTTTTGAAGTCGGCGAGGTCCGTGGCGGCAAGATCAAGCTCGAGGACGCCGTGTTGCCATGCGGCGTAGCGGCTGGCCTGCGGCCCGAAGGGGTGATCGTCCACGACCAGCGGTTTACCAAGACCTCGCATTGCTGGGGTCAGGAAAACAACGCCAAAGGCACGAACACGAACCGCATCGTCCTCTTCCGCAAGGAGCAGTGAGCTGACGCCTTGAAAGGGGACACGAATCGAATCACCGCCGGGGGGCAGGCGTGGCTCGAACGGCGGCCATGAGCCCAGTGCCCGGCCTAATCGGATTTGGGGTGTGGCGGTGGCGGCCTTCGCCCTGTTTTTGCATCCCGGAAATGGGCCAGCCTCTGTTTGAGCGTGCTTATGTCGGGCTGATCGTAGCAGCAGCGCACCTCGTCTGACTCGTGTTTTGTCATTTCCATCACTTGGTCCGGCGGCAGACTCTGGACCTCGCATCGCCACCAACAGGTGAAGCGCAGGGCCTCGAAGCCCCACGCCTCGACGCCTGCCGCGGCGGCCAACCCCTTGAATTGCCTCTTGAGACCGGCCAAGGTCCGCCTGGTGGATTGCGGGAACACCGGTCCTCCCAGTCCGGAGGGCTTTGGCACTGTTATCAAATATCCCCGGAGCACAGCCGATATGGGCACGGCGTAGGTGCGCTGGGTTTTTGCCACGTGGAATCGTATCGAGTTCCTCTCCAGGTCCACGCATTTCCAGGAGAGTCGGACGATTTCCCGGAGTCGCTGTTCGGTGTGCAGGCCCATCAGGATGAGGCCTTTCCATTCGCCTTCGGCCCTGTTCAATAAGGCCTGAATTGCCGCGTCAGAGAGTAGCCTTCTCGAATAGATCGGATGCCATTTCATGCACCCTCTGTAATCCTGGATGGGGGACTCCGAGAAGCCGATTCCAACCGGAGCCCATTTTTTCCGAAGCTCTGCCGGTTTATCCAACACCTTGGGTGAATTGCCCGCAGGCCCAGCACCCTGTTGACGGCCCTGGCGATTCCAGGTAGTGGGGCCACCGCCGGGATTGGGCGCAGGCGCTCTAATGTCCGCCTTATCTGCTCGCATCCTGGCATGTTCAAACGTCAGCCTCGAGTACAGTAGCTACAGTGCCAGCTGGTTAACGCCGATTGACGCTAATATTTTTTCCCAAAAGGCCGATAACGAGGCAGTATTGTGGGCAGAATCGAGAAGAGCTACGACATGGCAGCCAAGGCCGCAAGGGCGGCGTTCCGGGGCAAAGCACCGATGCCGAATAACCCGGTGATCGCACTGACCTCCGAGGGCTTTGTATTCGGCGAGGACGACCTGCCGCGCTCGGTCGCCGTCACGGAGATCCTTGGCAACGATGAGATGTGCGACGGCGCTGTGGCCGAGGCGGAGGCCGTGCTCGGCTGGCTGGCCCGCGAGTATACCAACCACCAGGATAAGAACCTCGATGACTGGCAGGACGCTATAGAGCAGGTCCAGAAGGGAGGGAGCTTCGCCCCGCTGTTGCCCTGGGCGAAGAAGGTAAAGAAGCGCAAGGTTGCGGAGCCAGACCCTCAGGCGGAGTTTTTGAAGACTTGGCGGTGCATGGCCGCTCAGAGGGAGAAGGTCATGGAGTGGCGCAACATCCCCGCCGCCAAGCGTGCCCGATATAAGGCCGCCGGGGTAACCTCCTGGGCCGCGATGGGGGGTCGCATGGGTGGCTCGCAGAACCTGGCTAGAGCGGCGTGGGATGTGTGGATGGGCATGCCGGAGCCGCCGAAGCGGACGTGACGCCCGAGGGGCTGGCTTGCCGTGGGATCGGGAGGGCGGCGGAGGATGAAAGAGACCCGCTGACTTGGGGCCAGCGGGGTTGTTGTTTGCAGAGACTTCATATGAAGGTGCGTCGTTCTATCCTCTGATCTCAAGGGCAACACGCATGAAGCCAGTCGTGGTTTCCCCGCCACAAGGCCGGCCGGTAAAAGACCGCGTCAGCAATTCGCCCCCCCGCCACAACTCCAGCGGCGTCAGCCCCGGCGGTTCTACACCCAGCGCGCGGCGGACTTCGGCTTCCAGGTCGTAAGGGGCAAAGACGCGCCCGGATGACGTTCCAGGGCCGCCGCTAACGGCACCAGCCCGCGCCCGCCTCACCCCGTCAGGAACGGAACTATCCCCGCAAGGCAACGCCTGTGCCCCTCTGGGCTCAGGCAGGCCACCAGCCCATCGCACATCTGCCCGAGCTCCTGGCGCAGGAGGTGGTTCACGCCGCAGGGCCTCGGTAGCCTCCAACGCCCGGCGATGCCGCCCTCGGTGGGGCGTAGCTCGAGGATTCCGACAAAGAACGGGTGCCCGCCGGGTCTGGAGAACCAGGAGATGCTCAGCCTCACCCGGCCCTCGCATATAACGTCGCCGGTGAGGCGGAAGCCCTGCGCCTCCAGGTGCTCCGCCAGCAGGCAGGTGGGAGGCTCGGGCTGCGGCTCTGGGGGCCGGGGCTTCGCCTTGCCCAGGCTCTGGCAGAAGTCGAGGATCTCCTTGTCGGTCACATGCCGCTCCGGCGGCATCAGTGGGTCCAGCTCGGCCAGCGCGGCGAAGATGTTGCGGTTCATTGCCCCGCCGGCGTATTGCGCCAGCATGTAGGCGGTCAGCGGGTAGAACGTGCCGACGCGGGTCTTGCGGGCCAAGTACGGCTGGTAGTCGAAGTCCCCGGGCGCATCCTCCTCGTGGATCACCACGCATTCGAAGTCGAAGATCTGGGGGGCGTGGTCGCGGAAGTTGCGGTAGAGCCGGGCGGTGTGCTGCGGCCAGCCCCACTGTATCTGGATGCCCAGGTCGTGGACCCTGCGACCGGGGTGGGGTTGGGGCTTGGCTGGGGAAAAGAAGGGTCCAAGGTCAGGGGATGCGGCTTTCATATTCAGGTGCGGTTATCAGCGTAAGCATGCGGTCAGCGCCCAAACGATGGGCTGCCGCTTCGGCGTATCATTGAAATTGGTTTGGCCGGAATTTGCCCGCTGTCGGGCGACCCGCGCTCATGGTTGTGTGAGCCCGATGCCGTCGCCAGAGGTTTAGGGAGCACTTCTGCGCCCCTCGTCGCTATCCATCTTGCGCACCTTTTCGGCCTCGCGCGAGGATGCCGGATGCGGACACCGGGGGCGTTCAAGGTCGCGGTTCCTTGCCTCTCTCCGGACCGTCAGGCGGTGGGTCGACTTTGAGAATATTCAATTCTGCGGGAATGTCGTCGTTCTGCGGCTTCCGATTTCGAATACTGCCAAGAGGCAATTCGGCTCGAGTCAGGAACTGGAGGAGAAACTCGGCCATGAACTTGGATTGGAGCTCGAACATGTCCTCGTCGAACCCTCCATCGGCGTTTCGGTGCCCGTCAATGTCGAGGTAGAGATATCGCGGGGCTCCCGGACACGTGCGCTGCGCATTGCGCAGCAAGCGAAGGAGCACGTGGGCTGTGTGATCGAAATCCTCATGGGCAAATACCCGGTGATAGATGACTGCCCCTTTGTCACGCTTCTTCATTTCTCGATCTCAGTTTTGATGTTCCGTTGCGGAGATACGTTCAGTTTTCCGGTCGTGGCTCAGAAATCCCCGCACTTCTGTCTTCGACCCGACGGGTCCGGCTCTGCGATCCAGCGAGAGCCATGGCCGCGGGCCCTTCAAACCTCTTCTTCACAAAGGCAGGCAGCGCCGGAGAGTTCTTCGAATTGCTCCAGCCCCATCCCCTTTTGCAGGTGATCGAGCTGCCGGCTGAACAGCCCGTCGCTGTCGGTGTCGCTGGGCTCGCCGGCCATCTCGTCAATGAAGTATTTAATCCCGTCCACATCCCAGCGCTCGATGCACTTGTTGATTTCGGCAAGACTTATGCGCATGATGCCGATGGTGTCACTGACCCAGCGGGCGACGACAGCGTTGGACCTCGGGGCGTTGCTCAGGACCGACTCTGCTCTGGCCAGCGTCCGCTGGACAAGGTCCCCCGCCTCGGTGCGTCTCCCCTCCTCGATGAGCTCGCGGAGGCGGATGAAGTTGCACCGGAGGTTGAACTGCTCGAGGTGGCCGCGGAACTCCCGTGTGGTCAGATCGAGGTAGTGACTACGCCGGCTCGTGGTGGCGGGCACCTGCCTGGAGCGGTCGAAGCGCCCATGGTCCAGGGAGAGACTGCGGCCCGAGTGCTTGAGAACAATCTGCTGCGCCAGCGCGTCGGCCATCATGTTCTGATCGCGGGGCACTTGGACGAGTTGGAAGGGGTATTCGCACCGCAGCCCCATGAGGGCGCGGCAGAGGTCTCTCATCCGGTTCCTGGCCTTCCAAGCTCCATGGACCTGTTGGACGACCAGTTGAGAGTCGCTCTGGACGATGATCGGGACCCCGGGCTTCGGATAGAGCGCCCGCACGATACGCAGGCCGTTGAGGAGCGCTAGGTATTCGGCCTCGTTGCACGAGCCGTGCCCGAGGAACATCGCCTCCGCGCAGAAGCACCTGTCCGCCTGGCGGAGGTAGATGCCGGCGCCCATGACGCCGGGGTTCTCGCTGAGGCCGTCGACTTCCAGCTGTAGCGGCTCGTTCCTGGCCAGTGGCGGATTGTTGTATGAGCGAATGCGCTCAATGACCTTGTTGAGTTCAGTTTCTTGTGGCGTGGTTGTCAGGTTGGTGATGTTCATCTTGCTTTTATTGTTTTCCTTGACGGAGTCTTGTTCCGGCCGTCTCAAGAACGACCTGGATCCTCAATTGGCTGGAGGGACTCCAGTTCGCATCCATTGTCCAAAGCCCCGATTATGCTCCTACCACTCGTAGGGCCTGGGCAGGTCGCCGACCTCGCCCATCTGGTCGAACCCCAGCCAATCGGGGTGGATGTTTGGCCAAAATGAGGCGCGCTCCGTGGGGCGGTGGAAGAGGTGAACGTCCTGGCGCCACTGAGCCCTCATCTGATGCATGGCCAAGCCGCCGCCCATGAGCGCCCCCTCGATGTCGCCACGCCTGCGAAACTCGATGGTGTTGCAGAGGTTGAAGACGCCCATGGCCCAGTCGAGTTGTTGGAGGTAATAGCTGCGCATGAATAGAGGGACCATCAGGGTCGTCTCGCCCTCGGACCGCTGGTTGACCAGGCGGAGGTTTCCGCCCAGCCACGGGTGGGTCAGATAGCTGGCCAGCGGGTAAGACACGAAGCTGGGATCCCTGCCGAGATCATCCATGAACCGCATGAAGTTGGAGAAGTAGGGCTCGATGCGCTGGTAGAAGTTGTGCCCGCGGATGGCGGCGTGCTGGGTCCTCAGCGAGTAGGAGGTGAGGTCGCCGGGCCGGTCCATCTCCAACTCCCAGGCAGTCAGGATCACCGCGAAGACCGACGCCTGCATCTCCACGGGCAGGAAGTAAGGCAGGCCGTCGTGGGTGATGACGCCGCGGTCCAGGCAGTAGGCGTCGGCGTAGGCGTCCCGGTCCATCTTGAGCGCCGCCTTGAGCCTCGGGTCGAGGGTGGCGTAAACGTAGGATTCCGAGTGACGGGCACGCACGGGCCGTCCGTCGGGCAGATTCATGCTCCCCTGGATGACGTCGCTTAGCGATACGTCTTCGAGGTGGTTGTTAACCCGGTTAAAGGGAAAGCCGTAGTGGCAGTCTGGACCCTCGAGACGGATGGCTGTGCCCCAGTGGTTCGATCTCCCGTCCAGGACCGGGATGCTCGATCCGAGGTTCGGCAGGATGTCGGCGAACATGGCCGCCGGGGTGGACCCCAGCCCGCCGAGCCTCGCATCGGGGTAGAGGTATGCCGCCGGGAAGAGCTGGGAGGGCCCGGAGGCACGCGCCAGCGCCGCGTAGACCATGAAAGCTTTGCGAAGGTCGATATGCGGGGCCAGGGAGAGGCTGAGCTGAGGCGTCACGAACACCAAGGAGGTGAAGACGCCGCGCAACGTCTTGGGCTGCAACTCCTGCCAGAGCTGGTAGTGATAGCGGAGATGGCGCGCGTTGATTCCCAGCCCCAGTGCCTGCGAGGGCGACTGAAACCATGGCGAGCGCATGAGCAGGGCATGCTCCGCGGGGAGCTCCCGAAACTGTGGCAGTTGCCTCACCGCGTGGATCTTCGGGATGTAGGCCCATTCCTCCAGTCCATCGGGGATCGCGGCGCCGAAGCCGATGCCGGCCACCAAGCAGTTGTGCAGAGACCAGCCAGCCGGCAACTCGAAGTTGGTAAGGTTGTAGGCCCGCGCTATCGGGATGGCGCAATTCAGCACGTTCCTCCCTCTGCCTGCGTTTCGCTCAAAGTCCTCGAAGGCCCACTGCGTCCCCTGCCACCCCCACTCGGCGAGATTTGCCCATCGGGCCTGCATCTGCGGATCATTTAGTTCGGTAATCATTGCTTTTTCCTGGCTTTCTCTTCCGCGGATTTTCTTGCGCGGAGCGCCTTTTTGGGGCCATTTCATTCGTAACCCCCCACAACCCCTCCTGACCTTCCTACTTCTCGCTGCTGTTGCTTCCCTTCTCGGGCTCCGGCCGGCGTGCGCATATCCAGGCCGGTCCTGGTGGCGTTCGCAAGGTGGCGCTTTAAGTGCGTGAGGTTGCCCTTTTTCTCGTCCAGCACTGAGTCCTCGGTCCCCGGGGCGTTTTCCAATTCCTGAATCTCAAGCTCCAGCGACTGTATTTCCTGCGGAACCCTGCTTTCTCGATTCGGGGTCAATAATGTCGTCAACATGCGCTTGCTTTGCACCGCTGTGCGCCTTGGCTCCGGGGCCAGGGATGCCGATCTCCTCCCGATCCTCGAGGGACGGCGTGGTGACGGCGCCATTCTTGGCGTAGGCGCGGTGAACGGCGGCGGACTGCTGGCCGAGCGTCTACTGGGCGCATCGCCGGGGTAGTGGGGCTTGCGGGCGGGCCCGGCCCTTCTGGAACCGTGCGAGTGGGGCGTGACGCCCTTTGTCCCCAGGCCCAGGCACGGTGTTCGAGCTCGACGGCCCCGATCACCCGGCGGCTGCAGTCACGATCCGGCCGGGTTTCCGGGCGAAGACGGAGCTGGCGGGACAAGTGCCTTTCGAAGCT
>Ga0187889_10002806_pt1 | contig 16249 bp, 15 predicted proteins | sample June2016WEW_7_10_2_FD_132992 | JGI IMG/M metagenome (GOLD analysis project Ga0187889, IMG submission 132992) | Peatland microbial communities from SPRUCE experiment site at the Marcell Experimental Forest, Minnesota, USA - June2016WEW_7_100 | ecosystem: Environmental > Terrestrial > Soil >... | reverse complement strand
CGGTGCGGATGGCGGACATCGACGTGCCGTTCTGGCAGGTCGGCCTGGCGGTAGCGCTAATCGTGGCATCCATCGTCGGCCTGACCTGGCTCGCCGGCCGCATCTATGCCAATGCCGCCATGCACCTCGGCGCGCGGGTGCGGTTCATGGAGGCGTTCCGTGGGTAGCTACAGCATGTTCGGGCCCTATCGGGCCGCAGCGATCGGAAGAGGAATCAGATGCCGTCTCGTGTGAGGTCTCATCCATTCTTGACGCTGCTCGCGGTGGTCTCCGCGATCCTCATCGTGGTCGGCCGGGTGAACCGCGACCTCTGGTGGGGTGACTGGGTCTTTGTCGCCGGAATCGCGGTGCTCGTGGTTGCGGGCGCCCTCTTCCTCCTCCTGACAAAGAGGTGATCGAGACGACCCTCGTTTCGGCCCGATGCGGCACCAACATTGGTCAGGACAGGCGCAAGCCGTTCAGCTGGCTCCCGCTTTGGAGCGCGCAGGGACTCCGTGCCGATGCCGAGCTGGCCGTTCAGGGGGAGGCCGGATCTGCCCCGTACAAATGAAAGGAGCGTTCCTGGACATGAGAGCCCTGGCTCTGGTCGTCATCCTGGTCGGCGCCGTCCTCGTCGTGGTGACCCGCGTCCGCAGGAATACGCCCGGCGCGACCGTTGGCTACGCGGTCCTCGGGATCGGTCTGCTCCTGGGCTTGCTGACACGTTGACTCCGGCCCGCCTCGCCGACCCATCGCTCACACGATCCGTTCTGGGAAGCGCCTAGCTGACCCGGTGTCAACAGCCGCTCCGATGACAAAACGTAATGACCACCTCGGACGCCTACCGCACGCTGACGAGCGAACGTAAAGGCCAGTCTGTCTGGTCCACGCTCCGAATTGGAGCGCGAACCCACCCCGAACCCCCGGAGCACCACGGAGGCGTTCGCCTCGAGTCGAGGAGATCACGCCGGGGTCAGGCGAGCAGCCCGATCGATCCGGGACAGGAGGTCATCGTCAACGAGCGACACGCCGGCGAACTCGTTGCCCGCGAGCGAACGCGAGTTGAATCCCTGCTCGCCGGGTTGGGCGGCGAGCTGCGTGCCGAAGGGTCCCTTCAGCGCCAACAGGCCGGAGATGACGCAGACGCCAGCAGCGCTCTTGAAACTGAGTCCGTCTCCGTCGCCCTCGAGGCCGACCTCCGCGAGCAGCTCGCCGCCGTCGGCCGCGCCGAGATGCGCATCGCACGGGGCACCTATGGCAGATCGATCGAGAGCGGCTTGCCGATCCCGGACGAGCGACTCGAAGTGGAGCCCCTCGCCGAGCGGACGATCGAGGAGCAGTGACACCACGAGATGAACGGGTCCAGGAGGTTTCACTCATGACTGCCAAGAAGCCCACGCTCCATCGCGACGACGCAGAGAAGGTGCCCACGCTCACCAGGCTGCGCGACACGGACCGGACCGTTTCGAGTACCGACGAGGACATCCGCGGACGGATGGCCAAGGACAAGGACGGCCACGATCTCGGCACGATCGAAGGCCTCCTGGTCGACGATGCGGAACAGAAGGTCCGCTTTCTGGAGGTCGCGTCCGGTGGCTTCCTGGGCTTGGGCCAGACGAAGTCCCTGATCCCGATCGAGGCGATCACGCGGATAACCCCTGACGAGGTCTACATCGGCCACACCCGCGAGCACGTGGCCGGCGCACCCCGCTACGACCCGGACCTCGTCCCAACCGATCTGCACTACTTCTTCAATCTGTACCCGTACTACGGTTACCCGCCCTCCTTCGGGTCATTCCCATCGACGGTCGTCTGGCCAGACTACAAGAGCGCCAAGAGCGCCGCCAAAGGCACTCACCGGTGAGGTGCCGGGACCATGGCCGGTAGAACCGTCTTCGTCGCTACTTACCCGCCACGCCGCTGCGGAATTGCCACTTTCACGCGAAACCTGGCCGACTCGACCGGCGACTACGAGATCGCGGCACTTCATGCGCCCGGAGATCCGGACGTGTACCCGTCGGAGGTGCGCCACCGGATCAGGCGCGAAGTCCTGGCCGATTACCTCGAGGTTGCCCGCCGCCTGAACCGTTCGAGCGTAGGCGCGGTGTCGGTTCAGCATGAGTACGGCATCTGGGGTGGCGACGACGGCGAGTTCGTCCTTGACTTCGTTCGCGCCCTGACCAAGCCTGTAGTGGCGACGCTCCACACGGTTCCTCAGAATCCAACCGCGCGTCAACGGGCGATCCTTGTAGGCCTCATCGGTGCGAGCGCCGCCAGTGTGGTGATGTCACAGTCGGCCGCTCGGCTGTTGACTCGTGTCTATGGCATAGCCCCGAACCGACTCGAGGTCGTGCCACACGGTGTCCCGAATCTCCCGCTCGTCGCGCCCGACACGATCAAGCCCAGCCTTGGCCTTGCGCCTGGCGCCGTGATCCTGAGCTTTGGGCTCCTTGGTCCAGGCAAGGGCTACGAAACGGTCATCGAAGCCATGCCGTCGGTCATCGACGCCGACCCTGCCGCCCGATATGTGGTTCTGGGAGCCACGCACCCGGAGTTGCTACGTCGCGAGGGAGAGGCCTACCGAGCCAAGCTCATGCGCCTCGCCGATGTGCTGGGCGTCTCCGCGAATGTGCTGTTCGTGGATCGGTACGTCACTCGGACCGAGCTTGGGACCTGGCTGGAGGCGGCAGACATCTTCGTTACTCCCTATCCGAATCGAGAACAGATCGTGTCCGGGACGCTGGCCTATGCCATGAGCGCCGGCAAGGCAATCGTGTCCACGCCTTACCCCTACGCGCTCGAGATGCTCGATGCGGGCCGCGGCAGATTGGTCGCCGCGGGCTCATCCAAGGACTTCGCCGAAGTCCTGTCCGAGTTACTTCTAGACCCGGATACGCGGAGCCAGCTCGGCCGGCGGGCATACGACTTCAGCCGAGCCATGATCTGGCCCGAAGTCGGAGCCCGGTACTCGCGGATCTTCTCCCGGGTCGGCGCCACGCAAGATCGGCCGATCGAAAGTGCCGAACGTTCAAAGGTGGGCTATGGCCGATCTTGAGACGGGAGATGGGCCGATGAAGCCGGCCACCGAGATCACCTGCCTGTTCCTGGACATCGGTGGCGTGCTGCTCACCGACGGCTGGACACATGACGGCCGGAAGCGGGCGGCGGCGAACTTCAATCTGGACCTGGCCGAGATGGAGGACCGGCACCACCTGACCTTCGATACATACGAAGAGGGGAAGCTCACGCTTGATGAGTACCTGGGTCGAGTGGTCTTCTACGAGGCGCGACCGTTCACCCGGGCTCAGTTCCGAACCTTCATGTTCGAGCAGTCCGCGCCTCACCCCGAAATGATCGATCTGGTCACACAACTCAAGGCCAGGCACGGTTTGAAGATCGCCGTGGTCAGCAACGAAGGGCGCGAGTTGAATGCCTATCGCATCAACGAATTCAGGCTGGACAAGTTCGTGGATTTCTACATCTCCTCTTGCTTCGTCCACGTCCGCAAGCCCGACGCGGACATCTTTCGTTTTGCCCTAGACATCGCCCAGGTGCCAGCCCTGCAGGTTGTCTATATCGAGAACACCCCGATGTTCGTCCAGGTGGCGGAAGGTCTGGGGATCAGGAGCATTCTCCACACGGACTACACGTCCACCCGTGCGCAGCTTGATTCTCTCGGACTCACCAATAGCGATCATGTAACCCATGAAGACAGCTGACCAACGAATCCTGACCATCAACGGCGGCTCGTCCAGCATCAAGTTCGGGTTGTTCGAGGCCGGTGACTCGGCCGTACGTATCCTGCGGGGTGCGATTGACCGGATCGGACTGCCGGAAACCACTCTGCGAGTTGAAGGCACAAACGCGGCTGACAACTTCGAAAGGCCAGTCCCATCAGGCGATCACGCGGCAGCGGTGCGTGCTCTGATCGATTGGATAGGCCAGCGCGGCGGCCCAGATGCCTTGATTGCGGTGGGTCATCGGGTGGTGCATGGCGGGCCGACGTATAGCGAGCCACAGCGCATCACTGCGAAAGTCCTTGAGGAGCTACGCCGGTTCAGCGCGTTCGATCCCGAGCATCTTCCGGAGGAGATCCGCTTGATCGATGCGTTTCAGCGTCGATTTCCCGGCCTGCCCCAGGTGGCCTGTTTCGACACCGCCTTTCACCATGACATGCCGCGCGTGGCTCAGATGCTGCCGATCCCGCGCCGATATTGGGGGCAGGGCGTGAGGCGGTACGGGTTTCACGGATTGTCGTATGCATTCCTGGTGAGCGAGCTGGCGCGCATCGCCGGAACGCCTACCGCACACGGCCGCGCCATTCTCGCCCATCTCGGCAACGGGGCGAGCCTCGCGGCGGTGCATGACGGCAAGTCCATGGACACAAGCATGAGTTTCACGCCGGCAGCCGGAGTGCCGATGAGCACACGCTCAGGAGACCTCGACCCGGGGCTGGTTTCGTATCTGGCGCATACCGAGCGGATGAATGCGAAGCGATTCAACGAGATGGTCAATTTCCATTCCGGACTGCTGGGCGTGTCGGAGATCAGTTCGGACATGCGTGACCTACTCAACCGTGAAACCCAGGACGTGCGGTCGGCTGAGGCGATCGAGCTGTTCTGCTACCAGGTCAAGAAACAGATCGGCGCATTCGCGGCGGCTCTGGGCGGACTGGACACGCTCGTGTTCGCCGGTGGGATCGGGGAGAACGCGCCATCAGTCCGTGCCCGGATCTGCGACGGCTTGGGCTTTCTCGGGATCGAACTCGATGAGAAGCGCAACGAGGCGGGTGAGGGCCTCATTTCCGCCTCCTCAAGCACCGTGGCAGTCCGTGTCATCCACACGGACGAAGAACTCATGATCGCGCGCTCGGTGGGCCTTGTGCTTCGCCTGGGCCGGGCCCGTGAAACCGACACTCCCAACCACACCCGCTCTGACAAGCGGTAGCGGCGAACGCCACGAGGCCCACCCAAGGAAAGGATGCTCATCATGCTAGACAAGGCCAAGACCCTCGTAGGCTACAAACTCCAAAGCCTCGAAGGCGAGATAGGGAAGGTCAAAGACCTCTACTTCGATGACCGCGATTGGACGATCCGCTATCTGGTTGCCGATACGGGAGAGTGGCTCGTCAGCCGGCAGGTCCTGATCTCACCGCATTCGTTGGCCGGCGTAGATAGGGACCAGGGATCCATCACGGTCAAATTGACCAAGGATCAGATCGAACACAGTCCCACATTGAATAGAGATAAGCCCGTCTCGCGGCAGTTCGAACGGGCTTACTCCGGGTTCTTCGGGCTGCCTATGTACTTCGGCTTCAAGCCCAAGCGCGTAAAGGCCGGCAACTCCGCCCAAACCGGAAAGAAGCGTGGTGATCCCGACCTGCGCAGCACGAACGACGTAAGCGGCCATCACGTGGAAGCCTCAGACGGCGAGATCGGCCACGTCGAGGATTTCCTCATCGACGACGAGACCTGGGCGATCCGCTACTTGATCGTCGATACGCGCGACTGGCTGCCCGGGAGGAGAGTTCTGATCTCTCCGAGATGGATAGAGCGGGTCAGCTGGAGCGAGAAGCAAGTAGTCGTCGATCTTCCACGTGAGGCCATCCGGCAGGCACCTGAATACACGGACGGCGAGGCCGTAACTCGAGACCAAGAGTCTGCTCTGCATCGACACTACAACCGCCCAGGCTACTGGGACGCCGATGCTGGTGGCGTCGACGACTTCGAAGTGAGCCGAGAGTTTCCAGGGCGTAGGCGTTTCTAGCATGCCGCATCCAGCCATGACCACTGAAGCGCTCAGTCCGGAACTCCTCCGCAAAATGGACGCCTACTGGCGCGCCGCCAACTACCTGTCGGTCGGGCAGATCTATCTCTATGACAATCCCCTGCTGAAGAAGCCCCTCGAATTGGCGCACGTGAAGCCACTGGTGGTCGGGCACTGGGGCACGACGCCGGGCCAGAACTTCATCTACGTCCATCTGAACAGGGTCATCAAGAAGTACGACTTGGACATGTTCTACATCGCCGGTCCCGGTCACGGCGGTCCGGCGATCGTGGGCAACGTCTATCTCGAAGGTACCTGGAGCGAGATCTACCCCAACGTGACCCAGGACGAGGCCGGGCTCAAGAAACTGTTCAAGCAGTTCTCGTTCCCCGGCGGAATCTCCAGCCACGTTGCACCGACGACTCCGGGCTCGATCCACGAAGGCGGCGAGCTTGGCTACTCGCTCAGCCACGCCTTTGGGGCCGCGTTCGACAATCCCGACCTCGTCGTCGCCTGCGTCGTCGGCGACGGCGAAGCTGAAACTGGCCCTCTCGCGACCGCATGGCAGTCCAACAAGTTCCTGGACCCGATCACCGATGGCGCCGTGCTGCCAATCCTGCACCTCAACGGCTACAAGATCAGCAACCCGACCGTCCTGGCCCGCATCGAGCACGACGAGCTGGAACAGTTTCTGAGGGGCTGCGGCTGGACACCCTACTTCGTCGAGGGCGATGACCCGACAAAGATGCATGAGCTCATGGCCCTCACCCTGGACGACGCCATTGAGGAGATCCGGCGCATCCAGGGCAATGCTCGGAGCAACAACGACACCACCCGGCAGCGCTGGCCGATGATCGTCCTGCAGTCCCCGAAGGGCTGGACGGGGCCGAAGGTGGTCGATGGCCTGCAGGTTGAAGGCACGTTCCGAGCGCACCAGGTGCCGCTCCTTGTGGATTCCGATCATCCCGATCACGTACAACAGCTAGAAAGCTGGATGAAGAGCTACAAGCCAGAGGAACTCTTCGATGAGAATGGCCGGCTCATTCCTGAGCTGGCCGAGCTGGCGCCAAAGGGCGACCGGCGGATGGGCGCCAATCCGCATGCCAACGGCGGGCTGCTGCTGCGAGACCTGAAGATGCCCGATTTTCACGACCACGCGGTGAACGTGCCTTCCCCCGGCGCCGTTCAAGCTCAGGACACGCTCGTACTCGGTAGCTTCCTGCGCGACGTGGCCAGGCTTAATCATGACCAGCGCAATTTCCGCCTGTTCGGCCCCGACGAAACGGTGTCGAATCTCCTGCAGGCGGTTTTCGAGGTCACCAACCGGCAGTGGGACCTCCCGGTGAGAGAGAACGACGAGTTCCTCGCGCCGGTCGGCCAGGTGCTCGACTCGATGCTCAGCGAGCATCAGTGCGAGGGTTGGCTGGAGGGGTACCTGCTGACCGGTCGCCACGGCCTGTTCAACTGCTACGAGGCCTTCGTTCGCATCGTCGACTCGATGTTCAGCCAGCACGCCAAGTGGCTGAAGGTTTGCGCGGAGCTGCCCTGGCGTCGGGACATCTCGTCGCTGAACTACGTCCTCGCCTCTCATGTATGGCAGCAGGATCACAACGGCTTCACCCACCAGGATCCGGGCTTCCTCGACCACGTCGTCAACAAGAAGGCCAGCATCGTGCGCGTCTATCTACCGCCCGATGCGAACTGCCTGTTGTCCGTTGTCGATCACTGCCTGCGCAGCCGGAACTACGTCAACGTGGTGGTCGCAGGCAAGCACGCCCTGCCGCAGTGGCTGACCATGGATGAAGCGGTCGTGCACTGCACCGAAGGGATCGGTATCTGGCAGTGGGCCAGCAACGACCAGGACTCCGAGCCGGACGTGGTCATGGCGTGTTGCGGTGACACGCCCACCCTGGAGGTCCTGGCCGCCGTCTCAATCCTCCGCGAGCACCTGCCCGACCTGAAGATCCGGGTGATCAACGTCGTGGATCTCATGAAGCTTCAGTCCGCAAGCGAGCACCCACACGGCCTGAGCGAGACCGACTACGACTCGCTCTTCACCACCGACAAGCACATCATCTTCGGCTTCCATGGATACCCCTGGCTCATCCACCGCCTGACCTACCGCCGAACCAACCGCAACCTGCATGTTCGCGGCTACATCGAGGAGGGCACGATCACCACGGCCTTCGACATGCGGGTGCAGAACAAGCTGGACCGGTTCCACCTGGTGCAGGACGTGGTCGATCGGCTGCCGCACCTGGGAGCCGGCGGCGCCTATCTCAAGCAGGCGATGGCGGACAAGCTCGTCGAGCACGGCCAGTACATAGACGAGCACGGCGAAGACATGCCGGAGATCCGGAACTGGAAGTGGGGCGACCTCAAATGAAAGCTCTGGCCATTCTCGAGACCGCCCAGGCTCTGGTCGCCCGCGACAAGGGCCTCCTGGCGATGGACGAGAGCACTCCCACCTGCAACAGGCGATTTGCCGCGCTGGGGATTCCCCAGACCGATGAAGCCCGCCGCGCCTATCGCGAGATGATCGTGACCACGCCCAATCTGGGTTGGTGCATCAGCGGCGCGATCCTCTTCGACCAGACGATCCACCAGGAGACCAAGTCCGGCATCCCCTTTGTCAAAGTCCTGATCGATGCCGGGATCATTCCCGGGATCAAGGTCGACGCCGGCACCAAGGGTCTGGCCGGCCATCCAGGGGAGAAGGTCACCGACGGCCTCGACGGATTGTGCGAGCGCCTGACTGAGTACTCTCAAATGGGCGCGCGCTTTGCCAAGTGGCGCGCTGTCATCGTCCTGGGCGACGGAATTCCAAGCCGGGGTTGCGTCGAAGCCAACGCGCATGCGCTGGCTCGATATGCCGCGTTGTGCCAGGAAGCTGGACTGGTCCCGGTCGTCGAACCCGAGGTACTCATGGACGGCGACCACACCCTGACGCGCTGCGCGGAGACCACCGAGTACGTCCTGCGAACGGTCTTCGATCAGCTGTACGCCCAAGGCGTGATGCTGGAAGGCATGATCCTCAAGCCCAACATGGTGGTTCCGGGGCTCGCCTGCAGCGCACAGGCAACCGTGGACGAGGTGGCCGACGCCACCGTGGAGTGTCTCCTTCGGGCCGTCCCCGCCGCCGTTCCCGGGATCGCCTTCCTGTCGGGCGGTCAACCCGGCGAACTCGCCTCCGCGCGCCTGAATGCCATGAACGTCCGATTCAAATCGCGACTGCCCTGGGCATTGGCATTCTCGTTTGCCCGAGCCATCCAGCAACCGGCCCTGGAGATCTGGCGAGGCGAGGAGGCCAACGTTCCCGCGGCCCAGCAGGCTCTGTTCCATCGAGCCGACTGCAACCGGGCTGCGCGTCGCGGCGAATACACGGCCGCGATGGAGAACGCGTGAGCATGACCCCGGAGCCACACGATCCGACGCACACGACCCTGTACCCCTTGCGATTCGAACCGATTTATCAGTACCGGCTTTGGGGCGGCCGGCGTTTGGCGGACCTTCTGAGCGCGCCGCTGCCGGGCGACGGACCAATTGGAGAGGCATGGGTGCTGAGCGATCGTGACGACCACGCGAGCCGCGTTGCCGATGGACCGCTCAAAGGGCAGACGATCGGTCAGCTGACGGCGCAATCTCCGGACGGGATGCTCGGAAGGCTGGCCGGGCGTTTCAACCGCTTCCCGCTGCTGCTCAAGTTCCTCGACGTGCGCGAGATGCTCTCGCTCCAGGTGCATCCTGCGGACGATCGCAAGGACCTGCTGCCGGCCGGCGAGACCGGCAAGACCGAGGCATGGGTCGTGCTCGAAGCGGGGACGAAGAGCCGAATCTATGCCGGCCTGAAGCCGGGCACCACGGCCGACGATCTCCGGCGGGCGGTCGCGAGCGGAGTGGTGGCGGACGCCGTCGCATCGTTTGTTCCCAAACAAGGCGACGGCGTCTTCCTGCCCGCCGGCACGGTTCACTCCCTCGGTGGCGACGTCGTGGTGTTCGAGATCCAGGAGAACAGCGACGTGACGTTTCGCCTGGACGACTGGGGCCACGTCGACCCAAAGACAGGCCGGCCTCGGGCGCTTCAGGTCGATCAGGCTCTGAGCGCCATCGACGTGGCACAGGGCGCGGTCGCCCCGGTCGCACCCCTGGTGGAGGAGACGACACCGGTTGAGCGCGAGCGGCTTTTCGATTGTGATTACTTCCGGTTGTGGCGCCTGCGTGGCCAATCGCCCTTTGCCGTCGGCGCCGCGGGCGCGCCTCGCGTGTTGGTCTGTTTAGAAGGCACAGGGCGAGTCGAGCACGGCGGTGAGACCTATGCCGCCGGCAAAGGGGACGTGTTGCTGCTCCCGGCAGCGATCGGAGTCTGTGCTTTTCGGCCGAGCGGCCCAGTGACCTTGCTGGAAGTAGCTCTGCTGGAATGAAGCAACTTATCGTCTACGACCTTGACGGCACACTCGCCGAGAGCAAGTCCCCTCTCGATGCCGAAATGGCGGGACTGCTCCATGACCTCCTGGGCATCGTCAAAGTAGCCGTGATATCCGGCGGAGCCTGGCAGCAGTTTGAAGAGCAGCTGCTGTCGAATCTTCCCCATGACGAACGACTGGCGAATCTGTCTCTGCTTCCAACGTGTGGGACACAGTTCTTCCGATACGGCGCGGACTGGAAGAAGGTCTACTCGGAGGACCTCGCCGCGGACGAAAAGGCCAAGATCGAGAGCTCGCTGCAGAAGGCGGTCTCAGAGGCGGGTTTCAAGCCCGGCAAGCTCTGGGGAGAGCAGATCGAAGATCGGGGAAGCCAGATCACTTTCTCTGCGTTGGGGCAGGAGGCGCCCCTCGACGAGAAGGACAAGTGGGACCCGGACTATGCCAAGCGAAAGAGGATCAAGGCGATCCTCGACACGTTGCTTCCGGAGTTCTCGGTCCGAATGGGCGGCGCCACCTCGATCGATGTGACCAAACCCGGCATCGACAAGGCCTACGGCATCCGGAAGCTGCGAGACATCCTTGGCATCCCCCTCAAGGCGATGATTTTCATCGGCGACGCTCTGTTCGTCGGTGGCAACGACTACCCGGCTGAAGAAGCGGGTGTCGTCTCTATCCCGGTGCGAGGCCCGAGCGAGACCAAGCGGGTCACCGAGGCGATCATCGCCTGTCTGGATCCGGGCACCGATGCATGACCTCGTGACGGGCTCGGCGGGCGCGTTCGAGTTGCGCCGCCTGGGGACGGTCATGGAGCCGGAGCCGCGCAATCCCCACGAGATCGAGGGCGTCCTCAATCCCGCTGCCGCGCGCGGGCCCGACGGCAATCTCTACCTGTTTCCACGCCTCGTGGCAGCCGGTAACTACTCGCGCATCGGGATCGCAAGAGTTCGGTTCAATGGCGACGGCGATCCGACGGGCGTCGAGCGGCTCGGCATCGCCCTCGAGCCGGAGGCCGACTACGAACTGCGGCCCAGCGGCGGCGGCTGCGAGGACCCTCGAGTCACGTTCGTGGCACCGCTCGCAAGCTATGTGATGACCTACACGGCGTTCTCGCCCGAGGGTCCGCGCATCGCCCTCGCGCTGTCGAAGGACCTCTTTCACTGGCAACGTATGGGGCTCGTAAGCTTCACGAACTACCACACCGGCGTCGACCCCGACGGCGTGGACGACAAGGATGCCAGTCTCTTCCCGGTCGTCATCCCTAATCCATCCGGGCGGCCGGAACTTGCCATCCTGCACCGGCCGCTGTTCCCCGGCACTCGTCCGGAGGAGACCGCCCTCCACCCCGCGGCTCGCGACGTTGACCTCAACCGGGAAAGCATCTGGATTTCGTATTGCGAAAGGGCCCCGACGGGCGGCCCGCTAAGTCGCTTCGGCCGGTTCGCTTCCCATCACCGCCTGGCCAGTCCGGTGTCACCCTGGGAGCGGCTCAAGATCGGCGGAGGCACGCCCCCGATCCTGACCCGCCACGGCTGGCTCATCGTCTATCACGGCGTGAGCGAGGTGGAGGGGCGAGCCGACGCCGGACGTCAACTCCGCTACTCGGCCGGGGTGATGGTCCTATCGAGGGAGCATCCGCAAATGCTCCGATATCGGTCGGTGCAGCCGGTGCTGGCTCCTGAACTGCCGCATGAACGCAGCGGGACGATTGCCAACGTCGTCTTCCCCACCGGCATCGACCGGCGCGATGATCTCGGCATGCCCGATCGCTTCGATGTTTATTACGGCATGGCCGACGCCAGGATTGGCGTAGCTCGCCTTGACCTGCCAGAGGCCTTGCCACTCGTAGGACTCGCCCACTCGCCGGGCGCAAAGGTGTAACGCCCCTACGGAACGAGACTCCGCGGAGGCATCGAGAACAGAGGCCAACGCATCATGAAATCGAGTGCGAGCAAGCCCAAGACGAAGCCGGGGTCAGTGCCCAAGGCGAAGAACGACCTCCAATCCATGCCAATGCCGGAACTGCAGGCGAAACTGGGGACGTCGCCGGACGGCCTCACGCAGGCCGAGGCGAAGAAACGGCTGATCCAGTACGGCCCCAACGAGATCGAGGAGAAGAAGGACAACCCGTTCCTCAAGTTCCTCACCTATCTGTGGGGTCCGATCCCGTGGATGATCGAGGCGGCCGTCGTCCTCTCGGCGCTCGCCCAGCACTGGCCGGACTTTGGCATCATCCTCGTCCTGCTTCTGGCAAACGCCGTTGTCGGATTCTGGGAAGAACACCAGGCTGGCAATGCCATCGCGGCGCTGAAGGCAAAGCTGGCGGTTGAGGCCAGGGTGCAGCGGGACGGTAAATGGGTCACGCCGCCGGCGCGCGAGCTGGTGCCGGGCGACGTCATCCGCGTTCGTCTGGGCGACATAGTGCCCGCAGACGCCCGCCTGCTCGACGGCGACTCGATCGAGGTGGACCAGTCCGCGCTGACAGGCGAGTCGTTGCCCGCAACGCGAAAACCGGGCGAGGCCGTGTTCTCGGGCTCGATCGTCCGTCAGGGCGAGATCGGCGCGCTCGTTTATGCGACCGGCGCGAATACGTATTTCGGAAAGACGGCGGAGCTGGTGCAGGAGGCGCACACCGTCAGCCATTTCCAGCGCGCGGTGCTCAAGATCGGCGATTACCTGATCATCCTGGCGGTTGCCCTGGTGGCGGTGATCATCGCGGTCTCGATCATCCGCGGCGACCCGATCCTGACCACCCTACAGTTCGCCCTCGTGCTGACCGTGGCAGCGATCCCGGTGGCGATGCCAACAGTGCTGTCGGTGACGATGGCGGTAGGCGCGCGCCTGCTGGCGAAGAGAGAAGCGATCGTCACCCGGCTGGCAGCCATCGAGGAACTCGCGGGCGTGGACGTCCTGTGCGCGGACAAGACTGGAACCCTAACCCAGAACAAGCTGACCCTGGGCGATCCGTTCGGTGTCAGCGGCGTGGATGCCGATCAAGTCATCCTCTGCGCCGCCCTGGCGTCGCGCGAGGAAGACAAGGACACCATCGACATGGCCGTGCTGGACGGACTGAAGGACACCAAGGCCTTGAAGGGTTACAAGGTGACCCATTTCCAGCCCTTCGACCCGGTCCACAAGCGCACTGAAGCCACCGTCAAAGAGACAGACGGCAAGACCTTCCAGGTGGCCAAGGGCGCGCCGCAGGTGATCCTTGAGATGTCCGCGAATGCCGGGAAGGTGAAGGCCGCCGTCGAGGCGGCGGTCAACGAGTTCGCGGCGCGGGGCTTTCGTTCCCTGGGCGTTGCCCGGGCGGCGGGGAAAGGCAAGTGGCAGTTCCTGGGCGTGCTGCCGTTGTTCGACCCGCCCCGGGCAGAGGCCAAAGCGACCATCGCGACTGCCCGCCAGATGGGCGTGACGATCAAGATGGTCACCGGCGATGCCCTGGCCATTGCCGTCGAGACCGCCAAGAAACTGGGGATGGGCACGAACATCCTCGATGCCAGCGGCTTCGGCGACACTAAGCATCAGGCCACGGCGAAGCTGGTGCAGTCCATCGAGAGCGCAGACGGCTTCGCCCAGGTGTTCCCAGAGCACAAGTTCCACATCGTCGAGGTCCTTCAGAAGCGCGGCCACATAGTGGGCATGACGGGCGACGGAGTGAACGACGCCCCGGCGCTCAAGAAGGCCGACTGCGGCATCGCCGTCTCGGGCGCGACGGACGCGGCGCGGGCGGCCGCGTCCATTGTGCTGTTGACCTCCGGGCTGTCGGTGATCATCGAGGCGATCAAGGAGAGCCGCAAGATCTTCCAGCGGATGAACAGCTACGCGATCTACCGCATCGCCGAAACGCTGCGGGTGTTGTTGTTCATGACCCTGGCGATCCTGGTCTTCAACTTCTACCCGGTCACGGCCGTGATGATCGTGATGCTGGCGTTGCTAAACGACGGTGCGATCCTGTCAATCGCCTACGACAACGTCCACTACAAGGACCAGCCCGAGGCCTGGAATATGCGCGTGGTGCTGGGGATCGCCACGGTGCTCGGGGTCATTGGGGTCGTGTCCGCCTTCGGCCTGTTCTATCTCGGTGAGAGAGTCTTCAATCTCGACCGTGATCACATCCAGACTCTGATGTACCTAAAACTGTCCGTGGCGGGGCACCTGACGATCTTCCTCACTCGCACACGCGGCCGGTTCTGGTCAATCCGCCCCGCGCGGGTGTTGTTGTTGGCGGTGTTCGGCACTCAAATCGTGGCGACGTTGATAGCCGTCTATGGGCTGTTCATGACGCCCCTCGGCTGGGGTTGGGCACTGTTCGTTTGGGGTTACGCGCTGGCGTGGTTCCTCGTGAATGACCAAGTGAAACTGCTCGCCTATCGGATCCTCGATCCTGCCAAAGCCAGGACTCCGGCCGCCTCGGCGCGACCTAAGAAACCGGCTCCGTCGCTAAGTGGAGCCGCATAGCCAGCCGCCCGAACTCGCGTCGCGAACGGGCCATTCTTAGCCGATCAACGCTGCCAGCGGATTCGCGAGTCTTCCAGTGGGATCAACACGCCGGCGCGGTGCGAGCCTCGGGCAACAGGATCACCCCGAGCCGTGTTCCGGAACTCGTGGACCGCGCCCGCGAGGCGGCAGCGGTCATCACCGATCACATCGGTGGCGCGATCGCCTCCCTCTGATCCTGGGCCCGCTGAGCGGGTCTGGACGCAGGGTTGTCCTTCCGCGGCCCCTCTGTCCTGGAACCGCCGACCCTCCGATTCCCAGACCGACCTGGATCGAGGGCGGCCTGCTCGATGTCCTCGTCCCCTAAGGCGATCCTTGGGCGCTTGGCCTCAGGCTTCGCTGGACGCCGCCCAGAGGTTGATCCCGCTCTCCGTCGCGTGGCGGTCGATCTCGGCGAGCTCCGTCGCGGAGAACTCGAGATTCTGGAGTGCGGCGAGGTTCTCCTCGAGTTGGTCCACGCTGCCCGCTCCGATGAGCGTCGAGGTCACGCGCGGGTCGCGAAGTGTCCAGGCGAGGGCCATCTGCGCGAGGCTCTGACCTCGACGCTTCGCGATCTCGGCGAGCGCGCGGACCTTGGCCAGGGTGTCGTCGCCGAGGAGCGTCGACGGCAGCGAGCCACCCGCCGCAGCACGCGAGCCGGCGGGGATGCCGCCCAGGTACTTGCCGGTCAGCAGCCCTTGCGCCAGCGGCGAGAAGACGATGCAGCCGACCCCCTCTTCGCCGAGGACATCCAGCAGGCCGCCCTCGATCCAGCGGTTGAGCATCGAGTAGGACGGCTGGGCGATGACGAGGGGCGTGCCGAGCTCACGAAGGATCGCGACTGCCTCTCGCGCGTGCGTCGGCGAGTACGACGAGATGCCGACGTAGAGGGCCTTGCCCTGCCGGACGGCGGCGTCGAGGGCGGCCATCGTCTCCTCGAGCGGGGTCTCCGGGTCGAACCGGTGGGAGTAGAAGATGTCGACGTACTCGAGGCCCAGCCGAGCGAGGCTCTGATCGAGACTCGCAAGGAGGTACTTGCGCGAGCCCCAGTTGCCGTATGGTCCGGACCACATGTCGTAGCCGGCCTTCGAGCTGATGATCAGCTCGTCCCGGTAGCCGCGCAGGTCCGTGGCGAGGATGCGACCGAAGTTCTCCTCCGCCGAGCCGTACGGCGGGCCATAGTTGTTCGCCAGGTCGAAATGGGTGACGCCCAGGTCGAAGGCTCGCTGGATAACGGCCCGCTGGCGCTCGATCGGCCGGTCGTGCCCGAAGTTCTGCCACAGTCCGACCGAGATCGCAGGCAGCTGGAGCCCGCTCCGCCCGGACCGCCGGTACTGCATAGCGTCGTAGCGGGTAGAGGCGGGAAGGTACGTCATAGTCCATTATGTCCTTCCCCGCCCGTCGGCGGGGCGACGGTCCGGGGAGCCGTGTGAGTGGGCGACGGGCCGTTTGTGACCTGCGTCGCGATCCGACCCACCACCATCCTGCTCTATGAAAGTGGGCCAGCGGTCAAGCTGGGTACCTTGCATGTGATTTCGGGCCCAGTGCCTCATGGACCCTGGGATTGTGGACGGGATCGAGCAGCGCTCATCTCTCTATGGCCT